>Ga0183098_10220_pt1 | contig 177780 bp, 143 predicted proteins | sample BioMet9_FD_128884 | JGI IMG/M metagenome (GOLD analysis project Ga0183098, IMG submission 128884) | Microbial communities from bioreactor (seeded with sewage sludge) at Lawrence Berkeley National Lab, California, USA - Biofuel... | ecosystem: Engineered > Bioreactor > Anaerobic > Unclassified ...
TGTTGAAATCGATCACAAAGTTGCGGCCATCGGTGCCATCCACAATGATGCCGGTGCCGTCGGTCACGTCCTTCAGCAGCTTTACCGTGTCGCCGCTCTTCGCGGCGGCAACCGCGTCCGCGAGGGTGGCGTAATTGGTCGTGTTAATGGCGGCTGCAGGCTCGAAAACCGTCCAGGTGTTTTCAGCCTTCTTTGCAGCTACACAATTCTTGGCCAGATACGCCGTCGGGTCGGCAGAGAACGTGCCGCCGCTGATGACGAGGTTGGTCTTGGCCGCCTCCGTCAGAGAAGTGGTGAGGAACGACCCGGTCATGTCGCAGTTCAGGATATTGAGGGTCGTGAGGCACTTTGTTTCGACGTTGGTGCCCCAGAGGTCGAATTCGATGTCGCCGACGATCTTGCCGGTGGTATTCAGCGTGACCTGCGCGCCCTCGGGATAGCCTTTGTTCGGCGCCCAGCAGGCGTCGAACGCGATCTGACCGTCCTTGGCCCTGATGGTCGTGCTGCCGGTGATTTGGGTCACGCCGCAGTTGTTGCTCAATGCATAGCTGGCATTGTTGGTGCCCGTCGCCGCGTCAATGGTCATATTCTCCAGCGTCAGGTTGCAGTAGTTCTGGACGATCATCTTGATTTTACTGTTGTTTGCCGTGATCGCGCCGTTCTTCATGGTGATCGTGGAGCCCTTCAGCAGCTGGAAGCACTGATTCTCAGTTCCGCTGGAGCCCGCCAGCGGAGCCTGGCTCACGGTATAGGTGTGGCTGTTGAAATCGATCACAAAGTTGCGGCCATCGGTGCCATCCACAATGATGCCGGTGCCGTCGGTCACGTCCTTCAGCAGCTTTACCGTGTCGCCGCTCTTCGCGGCGGCAACCGCGTCCGCGAGGGTCAGAGCCCTTGTCGTGCCGACCTGGGCGGCGGCCTGCGGATAGACGATCTTGTACTGCTTCGTGGCAATGACCGCATTATTGCTGTCCAGGCAATAGACCTTGTAGTAGCAGGTGGCCGGGCCGTCCGTGCCGGTGTACGGAACGAATCTGTAATTCGTGCCGTATTTGAGCGTTCCCGAACCCAGAGCGCCAGTGATCTGCGCCGAGATGGTGCCGGACGTGCCGCTCAGGTTTGTCCAGGCGTTATCCTTATAGACCTGTACCCGGCCGAGGAAGGGCCAGTTTTGGGTGGCGGAGCTGTCGCCCGCCGTGTTGACCGCAGGAACAGCCTCGAAGCTCGTCCAGCTGCACTCGGTGTCCTTCTTCACGGTGCCGGTGGGAAGACCCGAAAGGGTCGTCTGGCCGTGGAACACGCCGCTGTCCGAACCATTTCCGGGGCCTTCGGCAAGGATGGCGCTGTTTACAGCCGCATCAATGGATGAGAGGCCGATTTTGGAAGCGTCATAACTGAGTTCAATTGTCGCGCCATCCGTGCCGTATGTAACGTTGGATGTTGTAAAGCCGCCGCTGAGATCCTGAAACGCGATGGTCCATCCGCTTTCCACCGTTCCTTCCGCCAGCACCATGGTTGGCATCATCGAAAGCACCATGCAAAGTGCAAGCAGCAGAGCCAAATACTTCTTTCCCAGTCTCTTCATGTTTGTTTCCTCCTTGAATATATGTTTATTTTCTTCCGGTACCTGTTGAATTGCTCGGGCATGTCCTTCGGACGCTTCCGGCATGCAAAAGCCGGGGAACTGCGAGGATTTATTTTCAAGCCATCATTCTGTCCTCTCCTATCTTTTTGATGGTTTCTGTGTTAAAAAAACACAGCCTGCTGACGCAAAGCTGTGACAAAGCAACATGCTCGGGAATGATTTCACGCATGTTGGCAACTGGCTGACTTCTCTGAAAAAAAGTCCCTATAGCTTTGCGCCACCGCCTCACGACGGTTTTGCTAAATATTTATTTGTCTGTTTATATTATACAGGCAAGATTTTAAAAAGCAACCCCCTTGTGTAATATTTTACACTTTGTCCAAATACAGCCTATTTTTTTATACATTTTCATTACGCTTCGTACCGTTTTAGCAGGAAAAATGTATAAATTGGCGCAATTTTCCCATTTAATTCCTTTTTCGCATCAGACCTGCGATCAAATTGTCAAGAAAAGCCGCTTCCCTGTGCACAAGGGAAGCGGCTTTATCTGATTGAAACACAAAATGGAAAAAGCAGCCTCCCTTCCCGAGAGCCCGAGCTCCGCGAAGGGCGACGGCTGCAGAGATCCTGCCCTGATATATAGATACAGACTCTGATGATCCATCAGAGTCTGTATCTGGTACGCCAGAAGTCTGCAAGAAAAAACATGCCTGCGGCATATTTTTCCGCAGCAGAGTCCCTTCCCGAGAGCCCGAGCTCCGCGAAGGGCGATCGGCTGCAGAGATCCTGCCCTGATATATAGATACAGACTCTGATGATCCATCAGAGTCTGTATCTGGTACGCCGGAAGTCTGCAAGGAAAAACATGCCTGCGGCATATTTTTTCGCAGCAGAGTCCCTTCCCGAGAGCCCGAGCTCCGCGAAGGGCGATCGGCTGCAGAGATCCTGCCCTGATATATAGATACAGACTCTGATGATCCATCAGAGTCTGTATCTGGTACGCCAGAAGGGACTCGAACCCCCGACCTACTGGTTCGTAGCCAGTCACTCTATCCAGCTGAGCTACTGGCGCATACCACGCTTTCGCGCCTAAGTATAGTAGCACAGCGGCCTTGAAAATGCAAGTGTTTTTTGCGGTTTTTTCGCGCTGCCGGAGAAGCGGCCGTCAATTTGCCGGGTGCTCTCCTGAAAATTTTCGAAACTTTGTTGATTATTTTACTGGTAAATTCACAGATTTCTGCTATAATAAGCATATCAAAGATAGAAAGGAGAAAGTATGGGAAATAGAACGCAAGACATCGACGACCTGATTTTCGGCGACAACAGCGATTATTCTGTGAGCGATCGGTAAGAAAGAAGATGCCAGGGTGACAGCCCTGGGATTTTTTTTGCCCTTTTCGCGGCATTGCTTTCCCGCCGTTTCTGTGCTAATATTTTTTACAGCTCCCCTTCCGCAATACGGCGGAGAAATTCGGAGGTACGCCATGAAAACGCTGCTCGTTCAAAATATCCGGAGCCTCGTCACCTGCGACGCCCATGACCGGGTCCTGGAGAACGCCGACCTCTATTGCGAGGACGGCGTGATCCGCGAGATCGGCAGTCGTCTGCAAAAAACCGCCGACGAGACGCTCGACGCAAGCCATATGCTCTGCTATCCCGGCCTTGTCAACGCGCACCACCACCTGTACCAGCAGTTTTCCCGGAATCTGCCGCAGGTGCAGAACATGGAGCTGTTCGACTGGCTGACCGCGCTCTATGAGATCTGGAAAAATCTCGATCAGGACGCGGTGTATTTTTCCTCGCTCACCGGCATGGGCGAGCTGATGAAACACGGCTGCACGACCTGCTTTGACCACCACTACGTCTTTCCCGACGGCGCGGGCGACCTGCTGGGCGCGCAGTTCCGGGCGGCGGACGCGCTCGGGATGCGCTTTCACGCTTCGCGCGGCAGCATGGATTTGAGCAAGAAGGACGGCGGACTGCCGCCCGACAGCGTTGTGCAGACGGTGGACGAGATCCTGGACGACAGCGCCCGCGCGATCGAGGCCTATCACGACAGCTCCTTCGGCTCCATGCACCGGGTCGCGCTGGCCCCCTGCTCGCCCTTCTCCGTCTCCGCCGAGCTTCTGCGCCAGAGCGCGATCCTGGCCCGGCAGTACGGCGTCCGGCTGCACACGCACCTGTGCGAGACAAAGGACGAGGAGCGCTACATGCTCGAACGCGAGGGGATGCGGCCGCTGGCCTACATGGAATCGCTCGGCTGGGTCGGCCCGGACGTGTGGTTCGCGCACGGCATCCACTTCAACAACGACGAGCTGCGCCTGCTGGCGCAGACCGGCACCGGCGTGTGTCACTGCCCGATCTCCAACATGAAGCTCTCCTCCGGCGTAGCCCGCGTGCCGGAGATGCTGGCGCTCGGCATTCCGGTCGGCCTGGGCGTGGACGGCTCGGCCTCCAACGACGGCTCAAGCCTCATGGAGGAGCTGCGCACGGCATACCTGCTGCACCGGCTCATCTCCAGCAGACGGGCGCCTTCCGGCTACGGCGTGCTGAAAATGGCAACGCGCGGCGGGGCGCGGCTGCTGGGCCGGGACGACATCGGCTCTCTGGAGACCGGCAAATGCGCGGATTTCTTCCTCGTCGACGCCAACCGGCTCGAGCTGGTCGGCGCGTGCGAGGACCCGGCGTCCGTGCTGGCCACCGTCGGCGTGCGCGGCCCGGTCGATTACACCGTGGTAAACGGCAGGATCACCGTCCGCGAAGGCCGCCTCATCGGCATCGACGAGGAGCAGACCGCTTTCCAGGCGCGCGAGGTCTGTGCCCGCTGCCTGCGGACAGATTAGGTTGAAATGTGCTCAAAAAGCGGGATGAAAATTTGTGGAATTTTCGCTCCAAAATCTTTTTGTATCCCATTGAAAAAAATTTAGCGCCGGCGTATAATAAAGATACAATTTCAGACTGGTAGCTGTAACGAAGCGCTTCGCGCGCGGGCTTCAACTATCACTCAGCCAAAAGCTTGAGTGTTTCAAATCCTCCGGGGTTTGAAACACTTTTTGTTAGAAACGAAATTGTGATTCTTGAAGGAGGAAGCAGTTATGTATTTGCTCACCAACGGCCGTGTCATCACCCGCGATCCAGGCGCGAAGGGGTACTACGAAAAGGGCGCCGTCGCCATCGACGGCACGAAGATCCTCGAGGTCGGCGAGGCGGCCGCGCTCGCGGCGAAGTACCCGCAGGCCGAAAAGATCGACGCGCGCGGCGGCGTCATCATGCCCGCGTTCATCAACGCGCACACGCACATCTATTCCGCGCTGGCGCGCGGCCTGTCCATCGTCGGCAACAACCCCACAACGTTCTACGAGGTGCTCGACGGGACCTGGTGGGCCATGGACCGCAGGCTGACGCTCGAGGGCTCCCGCGCCTCTGCAGACGCCCTGTACATCGACTGCATCAAGCAGGGCGTCACCACAATCTTCGACCACCACGCCGCCTACTGCCAGATTCCCGGCTCGCTGTTCCAGATCGGCGAATCCGCCAAAAAATTCGGCATCCGCTCCTGCCTCTGCTATGAGGTCTCCGACCGCGACGGCGAGGAAAAGTGCCTCGAGGCCATCCAGGAGAACGCCGACTGGATCACCTACTGCCAGCACCAGAAGGACCCGATGCTCGCGGCCATGTTCGGCGGGCACGCGCTCTTTACGATCTCCGACAAGACCTTCGACCGCATGGTCGAGGCCAACAACGGCCGCACCGGCTACCACATCCACGTTTCCGAGGGCATGAACGACGTCTACGACAGCCTGCAGAACTACGGCCGCCGTCCCGTCCAGCGCCTGCACGACCACGGAATCCTGGGCGAAAAGACCATCCTCGGCCACTGCATCCACGTGAATCCCGCCGAGATCGAGCTCATCAAAAACACCGGCACTATGGTCGTCAACAACCCCGAGTCCAACATGTCCAACGCCGTCGGCGTCTGCCCCGTGCTTCCGCTCACGAAGAACGGCATTCTGGTCGGCCTCGGCACCGACGCCTGGACGAACGATATGATCGAATCGCTCAAGGCCGCCCTCTGCGTGCAGCGTCTGAACGCCTGCCTGCCGAACGTCGCCTGGTGCGAGGTCACGGACATGCTCTTTAAGAACAACGCCAAAATCGGCGCCAAGTACTTCCCGGACGAGCTGGGTGTGCTCAAAAAGGGCGCGGCAGCGGACGTCATCGTCATGGACTACAAGCCGTACACCCCGTTCTCGGATGAAAACATCGACGGCCACATCCTGTTCGGCATGACCGGCAAGCTCTGCCGCACGACGATCGCCAACGGCAAGCTGCTCATGAAGGACCGCGAGCTCGTCGGCATCGACGAGGAGGCGGAAAACGCGCACATCCTCGAGGCGGCCAAAAAGCTCTGGAGCGCGCTCAACCATCGGGAATATTAATCAGGAGGGAAAAACTGATGTCTGAAAAAATGTATCCGATCCCCTTCCGCTCGTTCATGAACTGGGTCGCCAGCGAATACGCCCAGTCCGGCGAGATCTTCGGCGTCCACGACAAGTATTTTGCCGACGGCAAGAGCCTGCCGATCTTCGGCGAGCGGATCGAAACGCCGTTCGGCCCGGCGGCCGGCCCCAACAGCCAGCTTGCACAGAACATCGTCGCGTCCTACGTGGCCGGCGCGCGCTTCTTCGAGGTCAAGACCGTGCAGAAGATGGACGGTCACGAGCTGGCCGTCTGCGTGCCACGTCCCTGCATTCTCGCCGCCGACGAGGGCTACAACCAGGAGTGGTCCACCGAGCTGACCGTCCCGCAGGCCATGAACGAATACATCAAGGCGTGGTGCTGCCTGAAGGTTCTCGCGAAGGTCTACGGCTTCGGCGACCCCGACGGCTTCGTGTTCAACATGTCCGTCGGCTACGATCTGGAAGGCATCAAGGGTCAGAAGGTCAACACCTATCTCGAGGGCATGATGGACGCCTCGAAGACCGAGCAGTTCCGGGAGTGCCTGGCCGTGCTGACCGAGCTGTTCCCGGCGGAGAAGGACTTCATCGCCTCCATCTCTCCGTGCGTCTCCCGGAGCGTCACCGTTTCGACGCTCCACGGCTGCCCGCCGCAGGAGATCGAGCGCATCGCGTCGTATCTGCTGACGGAAAAGCACCTGCACACGTTCGTCAAGTGCAACCCGACCATCCTCGGCTACAAGACCGCCCGCTCCATCCTCGACTCGATGGGCTACGACTACATCGTCTTCGACGAGCACCATTTCAACGAGGACCTGCAGTGGGCAGACGCCGTGCCGATGTTCCGGCGGCTCCAGGCGCTGGCCGACAGCAAGGGGCTGGAATTCGGCCTCAAGCTCTCCAACACCTTCCCGGTCGATACCACGAGGAACGAGCTGCCCGGCAAGGAGATGTACATGTCCGGCCGCGCGCTCTATCCTCTGACCATCGAAATGTGCAGCCGCATCTCCCGCGCCTTTGACGGGAAAATGCGCATCTCCTTCGCGGGCGGCGCGGACGCGTTTAACTGCGACAAGCTCTTTGCCGCGGGCGTCTGGCCGATCACGATGGCCACGAACATCCTCAAACCCGGCGGATACAACCGGTTCCTGCAGATGGTTCAAAAGACCCAGGCGCTCCCCTACCGCCGCTTTGCCGGCACCGACAGCGCCGCGCTCTTTGCGCTGAGCGCCGCCAGCCGCACCGACGCGCACCATCTCAAGCCCATCAAGCCGCTGCCCGCCCACAAGTCCGAGGAGAACGTCCCCTGGATCGACTGCTTCCTGGCGCCCTGCAAGGGCGGCTGCCCCATCCGGCAGGACATCCCCGAGTATATCGAGCTCTGCCGCAAGGGTCTCTACGGCCCGGCCCTGAAGCTCATCACGCAGAAGAACGCGCTGCCGTTCATCACCGGCACCATCTGCGCGCACCGCTGCCAGAACAAGTGCACGCGCGGCTTCTATGAGGAATCCGTGCAGATCCGCGACACCAAGCTGATCGCCGCGTACCACGGCTACGACGCGCTGATGGCGTCCATCAAGCTGCCCGCGCGCGTGCCCGGCAGGAAGGCCGCGATCATCGGCGGCGGCCCCACCGGTATCGCAGCGGCGTATTTCCTCGGCCGCGCCGGCATTGACACCACGATCTTCGAGCGCGAGGAAAAGCTCGGCGGCGTACCGCGCTACGTCATCCCCGCCTTCCGCATCACCGACGAGGCGATCGACAAGGACGTCGCGCTGATGGAGAAATACGGCGTCACCGTCAAATGCGGCGCGCCCGCTCCCAGCGTGGACGAGCTGAAAAAGCAGGGCTATACGCATATCCTGATGGCGACCGGTGCATGGAAGGCCGGCAGGCTCGACATTCCCGGCAACGTCGTGGGCGTCATCGGCTGGATGAAGGAGCTCAAGGAGCAGGTCAAGCCCTGCCTCTCCGGACACGTGGTCGTCGTCGGCGCAGGCAACACCGCCATGGACGCCGCGCGCGTCGCCAAGCGCATGGGCGCCGCCTCCTCCACCATCGTCTACCGCCGCACGAAAAAATACATGCCCGCCGACGAGCACGAGCTGAAGCTTGCCATCGACGAGGGCGTGGGCTTCGTTGAGCTGGCCGCGCCGGTCCGGCAGGAAAACGGACAGCTTGTCTGCGAAAAAATGGTCCTGGGCGAGCCCGACGCCTCCGGCCGCCGCTCCCCCGTCCCCAGCGGCGAAATGTTCTCGATTCCCTGCGATCTCGTCGTCTCCGCCGTGGGCGAAAAGGTGGACGACAAGCTCATGGCCGACAACGGCATCGCGCTCGAGAAGAAGGGCCCCGCCTTCCAGACGAACGTCGAGGGCGTCTGGTGCGCGGGCGACGCGCATCGCGGCCCCGCGACCGTCGTCGAGGGCATCGCGGACGCGGCGGCCTTCGCGGAAATCGTGATCGGCAAGCCGTATGAATACGAGATTCCGCAGGAGGCCTACGTCACCAAGGCCGACGCGATCGCCAAGAAGGGCGTGCTCAAAACCGCGCAGAGCGCCTGCTGCGAGGGCTCCCGCTGCCTCGACTGCAGCACCGTCTGTGAAAACTGTGTCGGCTCCTGCCCGAACCGCGCGAACGTCGTCATCGTGATGCCAGACGGCCGCCACGAGATCCTGCACGTGGACAAGAGCTGCAACGAGTGCGGCAACTGCACGCAGTTCTGCCCGTACGCCTCGGAACCCTGCCACGACAAGTTCACCCTCTTCCAGACCGCCGAGGATATGGACGAGAGCACGAACGCCGGCGTTTTGTTCATGGGCGGCGACCGCATCCGCGTGAGACTGGGTGCCGTTCGGGAGTACGACCTGTCCAAACCGAACGATCTGCCCGCCGAGCTCGAGACGCTTATTCTCACCATCCGCGGCAAGTATTCCTACCTCTACGACTGACCCGTCCGCATCCCGCCCGGCGCAAAAACCGGGCGGGATTTCACGCAAAACTTCTTGACAACCAAAAAACGATATGATACTATATCTGAGCAGTCGCAAGACCGCATATGCGCGAGTGGTGGAATTGGCAGACTCGCTAGATTCAGGTTCTAGTGTCCATTACGGACATGCGGGTTCAAGTCCCGCCTCGCGCACCAGAACAAGATAATCCGAACCGGTTCTCCGCTGGAGATCGGTTCGGATTATTTGTTTTATTCAGAGCAGCACTGTGCAATTCTCGGTTAACGCCTTCAGCGCGGGATTGCCTTATCTGATTTGAAGATGCGCAGACTGCTTTCCGGGAGATTGTGTCATCACAGTTTCGTCACAATAAATTCACGAAAAAAGCATTGACGCGGAGGCCGCACGGAAGTATACTGACGCTCGAAACGTTGGAAGCACGCCGGACGGCGGGATTTCAGAAAGAAGCGATATACCATGAAGAAGAGAATGCTTTTGTGTCTGGCACTTACTGCAGCGCTCTGCCTGACTTTGCTGACCGGCTGCGCCAAGTCCACAGCTGCGAAGAGCAGCGCCGCAGCGGCGTCGGCCTCCGCCGGCTCCGCCTCGCAGAGTTCGGCTGTGAAATCGGCGGAGACTTCCGCCGCAAAATCCTCTGACAGCTCCGCCTCGAGCGCTTCCTCCGCCCCGGCGCAGAGCTCGTCGTCGGCAGCCTCCTCGGAAACGGCCTACTCCGCGCAGGAGCTGACCGACGCGCTGGACGCCTGCTGCAGCTACGAAACCGGCACGGCCGGCAGCAGTCTGCAGGCCGTCAAGGCCGCGTCCGGTCTGGTGTCGTTCTCCGCGAAGAATATGACCGACGCGAACCTGAAAGCCATCGGCGACGACATCCAGAAGTGGTACGACGCGCTGAGCACCGACAAAAAGGCCTCCCTGAAGGCCAACTGGGACGAGATCTATCAGGACGCGCAGAAGCTGGTGGCCGATCCCTCCAGCATGAAAGACGCGCTCTCCGACGCCGGCGTTGACACGGACTTTACGTCCATGGATCTGACGACCGGGATCTCCGCCGCCAACTGTGTGAACAGCCTGGTCACCGCCTGAGCGAATACCCCAGCCTAAACAGCCTGCCGCAAAACGTCATGGTCACAGCCGTCCGTTTCGCGGCAGGCCTTTTTCCTAAGGCAACACCGCACAATTCGCGGCTGACGCCTTAAGCGTGGTCTTGCTTGCATCTTTTCCGTCATATGCGCCAAAAATGCTCGCGAATCCACAAAGGATTCGCTGCGCTTTTTGACACATCTGACGAAAAATCTGACGGCGCAATACCGCACTTAGAATTGTGCGGTGCTGCCCTAAAATAATGACGTTTGCATTGCGGCGCACCGCGCGCTATAATGGGAAAAATAATCCATTCGACTCGGAGGGCTTATGGAGCAGACGTTTTTTCAGGCGGTCTACCAGATCGTGGCGCGGGTGCCGGCCGGGCGGGTCGTGTCCTACGGGCAGATTGCCTGGCTGCTCGGCGAGCCGCGCGCGGCAAGGCAGGTCGGCTGGGCCATGCGGCGCTGCCCCGATACGCTGCCATGGCAGCGCGTTGTGCGGGCCGACGGCTCCATCGCGGGCGGCGGCTTCGCGGCGCTGCGGCAGGCGCTTCTGCAGGGCGAGGGCGTCCCGTTCCTGCCGGACGGCCGGGTGGATATGGAAAAATGCCAATGGAACGGGGAGGATCTGCCATGAAGGAGCTCGTCATCCGCACAGCGTCCGGGCATGACGCGGCGGCGCTGCTTGAAATCTACGCGCCGTACGTGCAAAATACCGCGGTCACCTTTGAATACGACGTGCCGGACGAGGCGGAATTTGCCTCGCGCATCCGCCGGACGCTCGCGCGCTATCCGTATCTCGTGGCCGAGCGGGACGGCGAGCCGGTCGGCTACGCCTATGCGGGCGCGTTTAAGTCGCGCGCGGCCTACGACTGGTCTGTGGAGACCTCCATCTATCTCAAAACTGACTGCCGCCGGCAGGGCGCCGGCACGCAGCTCTATCTGGCGCTGGAGCAGGCCCTGCGCGCGCAGGGAATCCTGAACATGAACGCCTGCATCGCCTACCCCGAGCGTGAAGACGAATACCTGACGCGCGACAGCGTCCGCTTCCACGAAAAGCTGGGCTACCGCATGGTGGGCCGGTTCCACGACTGCGGCTGCAAATTCGGGCGCTGGTACTCCATGGTCTGGATGGAAAAGCTGCTCGGCGAACATCCGGCCGATCCCGCGCCGGTCCTCCCCTATTCCCGGATCGCGCGGTAACGCCGCGTGAGACGATACAAAGAGCCTGCTGCAAAGCGGACGGACGGCTGCGGCCGTTCCCCCGCCTGCGGCAGGCTCTTTTCGCGCGTCTCACCGGTACGCTTCGTCCGGCTCCGGCAGCGCGCAGTTGTTTACATAATATATATTCTGGTCGCGCCAGGCCGTCCCGTCGTGGAAAAATCCCCTGCGGACGCACTCAAATTCCATCCCCGCCTTTTCGCACACGCGCTGCGAGGCCGTGTTCCCGGGATCGACGTTGGCCTCCAGCCGGTGCAGGCGCAGCGTGTCGAAGGAGAAGCCGATCAGCGCCCGCACGGCCTCCGGCGCGTAGCCCCGGCCCCAATACGGGTTGTGGAGCGCGTAGCCCAGGCGGGCGGACTGGAAGCTCTCCCTCGCCAGCGGCGTCACGTCGCAGTAGCCGACCGCAAGCCCGTCCTCCCGGCGAAAGATGTGCAGCAGATAGGACAGGTCCGCCTCCGCCTCCTTATCCCGGCGCGCGGTCAGTACGGAAAACCAGGCGCGGGTCATGAACGACGTGTCGATTCTCCCCTCGTCGAACCGGTTTTTGGCCGGGCCGCAGCGCTCGTAGCCGGCGACGAACGCCTCATAGTCCTCTTTTTTGAGCAGCCGCAGCGTCAGGCGCTCGGTTTCGATGCAGATCCGGTTCATTCAGACAGCCCCTCCCCCGTCAGGCGCAGGGAGATCTCCCGCAGCACTGCCTGCGGCAGCTTGACGACGCGCCGGTCGTAGCTGACCAGGCCGTTGCACTCGTCCTCGACGTCCGAAAGCTGGGTATAGACGCTCGCGGACAGGCCCCGCTGCTTCGCGGGGATGATCTGGCCCTCGAAGAGCTTCCGGAACGCCTCCTCCAGCGCCTCCGGCGTTTTGCAGCCGCGGTAGCCGTAGCTGCGCGCGCCCCAGGTGTGGCCCGCCGGCGCCAGCTGATAGCCGCCGAATTCCGTGAGCGCGACCGCGCGGCCCAGTCTGTCCGGATGGAAGCGGTAGGGCCGGAAGTAGACATGCAGGCTTTGAATCTTCCCGATTTTCTGATCGTGCCAGCCGCTGGCATGGTCAACGAGGCGGGTCTTGTCGAGCGTTTCGATCAGCTGTACGGCCCCGGCCGCGTCGAACTGACCCCAGCCCTCGTTGAAGGGCGTCCACAGGACGATGCTCGGGCAGTTGTAGAGCTGGCACACCAGCTCTCGCAGCTCCCGGAGAAATTGCTCCCGGCCCGCCGCGTCCTCGCGGGCGAAGGCTCTGTAGGCGCTGTCCTTCCGGTGCAGGCCGGTCACGAGCGGGGCTGAGATGACAAGCGGGTCATACCGGCCGCCGCCCGCCGGCATGTCCTGCCAGACGAGCATGCCGAGCCGGTCGCAGTGGTAGTACCAGCGCAGCGGCTCGCACTTCATGTGCTTGCGCAGCATGTTGAAGCCCATGCGCTTCATGAGCGAAATGTCGTACACGAGCGCCTCGTCCGAGGGCGCGGTATAGAGTCCGTCGGGCCAGTAGCCCTGGTCGAGTACGCCGTGCTGGTAGCAGGGGCGGTTGTTGAGCAGGATGCGCGGTCTGCCCTCCGCGTCGGGGCCGACGGAGATCTTGCGCAGGGCAAAGTAGCTGTCCACATGGTCCTCGCCCAGCTCGGCGGAAAAATCATAGAGCTTCGGGTGCTCCGGCGTCCACAGCTCGGGGCAGTCCACCGAGATGGTCAGCTCCCGGTTCGTGTAGCCGCCCGTGCGTTTTCCGCCGAAGAGCAGATAGCAGGCGGCGTTTTTCTCCGACTGCACCGTGACGCGCACACAGCCTCTGTCGGCATCCGGCGTAATCCGCAGTCCGGAGATATACGCCTCCGGCACCCACTCCGCCCAGACCGTCTGCCAGAGTCCGCTCTGCGGCGTATACCAGATGCCGCCGCGCTTTTTCCGCTGCTTGCCGCGTGCGAGGCTGTTCGTGTCCGTGCCGTCGCGGACGCGGACGGTCAGCGTGTTCTCCTGCGCCAGCGCGTCGGTGGCGTCCGCCGTGAAGGACGAGTAGCCGCCTGTGTGCTCCGTCAGCTTTTTCCGGTTCACAAAGACCTCCGCCGTCTGGTCGCAGGCGCCGAAGTGCAGCAGCAGCCGCTTTCCCGGCTGCTGCGCAAGCGCCAGCTTCCGCCGGTACCAGAGCGTCTGCCCCGGCAGAAGCGTCCTCCCCACTCCGGAGAGCGGCGCCTCGGGCGAAAACGGGACGAGAATCTTCCCGTCGTATTGCGCCGGCTCCCGGCCGCCATCCGAGATCGCGTAGTCCCAGAGGCCGTTTAAGTTTACATAACTATCCCTCACCAGCTGCGGACGCGGATATTCCTGCAGCACGGCGTTTTGATCCAGCCGTTCACCCCACTCGGTCGTCATGGCGCGCCTCCTGTTTTCGCAGCGCCAGCATCACCGGCACGAGCAGCAGCAGCACCGCGGCCGCCGCAAGGTAGATGCCGGGCGTCGGCACCGTTTTGACGACGCCAAGATCCACATAAGTGCTGTCGCTGTTTTTGATGACCGCCGCGCCGAGCGCGGGGCCGAGGATCATGGGCAGCAGCACGCCGAAGATCATGCGGATGCCCTGAAAATGCCCGGCCTTGTCAGACGGCGTAAAATCGCGGATTTCGCCCGAGAGCGCCGCCGTCACGAGCATATAGCCGCTCATCATCACGCAGCCCGCAGCGATCACCGCGCCCGCGCCGCGCGCAAAGTACATGCCCACCAGCCCCGCGAACATCACGCCGGCGGCGGGCAGGACGAAGCGGAGCTTGCCCACCCTGTCGATCAGCTTGCCGCACGCGACGCTCACCAGCGAGGCGAAGATCAGCACGACGCCCAGCACGACGGCGTAGTTGTCCATGTGCAGGTAGTTCTGCATATAGATGATGAGATACGGGAAAAAGACCTGAACCGCGACGGAGAACAGGCAGAACGCCGCCAGCGAGAGGTAGAGCGCGGGATTTTCACGCACGACGGAGGGACGGAAACCGTAGAGCAGATTTCCCAGGTAATTGCCCTTCTTCGGCGTAAGCGCCGGCTCGCGGATGAGGAAGATGCCGGCAAGGCCCGTCAGCGTGACCAGCCCGCCGAAGATCGCGAAGAACTTCTGCCACTCGCCGCGCTGCGTCATGGCGTCGAACGCGCCGAAGATGACAAGCATGGACACGAGCGGCAGCACGGCGAGCACCGATTCGGCCCTGCCTCGGTTCTCGTTCGCGATCACGTCGGTGACATAGGCGTTGAACGCCGCGTCGTTGGCCGTCGAGCCGAAGAAGGTCATCACGCAGTCCATCACCACGACCATCACCGCCGCCGCGCCCGCCGCCGAAGCCGCCGGGAAGAGCAGCGCGGCGTTTTCCACCGTGATGAGCCCGAACGCCGCCGTGGAAAGGCCCCAGAGCACATAGCCGCCGCAGATGAACAGCTTCCGCTTCCCCACCCGGTCGGACAGCGCGCCCATGAGCAGCGTCGTGACCGTCGCCGCCGCCGCGCTCCAGCCGACCATGGCCGAGATGTAGCCGGGGTCCGTGGAGATCGTGTTGTAGAGAAAGACGTTGAAGTACATGTTTTCGATCGTCCAGGCGAATTGCCCGACGAGCCCGATGAGCAGCAGCGTCGCCCAGACGCGGGGCGTGATTTTCTTCATGCCGGATGCCTCCTTTGATGCTGCCCTGATTGTACCATATTTCCCCGGCCGCGGAAAGAGCCGGAGAAAAGAAAAGCCGCCCCCCATTGTCATTCTGAGCGAAGCGAAGAATTTAGCGCGTCACAGCGGAACAAGAGATTCTTCGTTGCTTTGCTCCTCAGAATGACAGAGGGGTAGAAATGCGCAAAAAAACGCCCCCTCTGTCATTCTGAGCGAAGCGAAGAATCTCGGCGCATCACAGCGGGAATCGAGATTTTTCGCCGCTTTGCTCCTCGGAATGACAGGGGGCGGTGCGGGCGCGGCTAGTTGCCGCACTCGATGCTGATCTGGTTGAATTTTTCCAGCACATCCTGTATGCGCAGCTTCTTTTTCTCCTCGCCGGTCTTGTCCAGCACGACGGCGCCCCTGTCCATCATGAGCAGCCTGTCGCCGTATTCGACCGCGTAGCGGAGATTGTGCGTGACCATGACGGCGGTCAGGCGCTTTTCGCGGACGATGCGGTCCGTGAGGCGCATGATGACGTCGGCGGTCTTGGGGTCGAGCGCCGCGGTGTGCTCGTCGAGGATGAGAAAATCGATGGGCGTCATGGTGGCCATCAGCATGGCAACGGCCTGCCGCTGGCCGCCGGACAGGCTGCCGATCCGGACGTTCAGCTTGTCCTCGAGTCCCAGCCCCAGCTCCGCGAGCTGCGCGCGGTAGTCGTCTTCCTTCTTCCGGTTGACGCCCTCCGACAGGCCGTAGCGCCTGCCCTTGTTGTCCGCCAGCGAAAGGTTCTCCAGAATTGTAAGCTCCGGGCAGGTGCCCATGGCAGGGTTCTGGTAGACGCGGCCGATGCTGCGGTAGCGGCGGAATTCCGGGAGCTTTGCCGCATCCTCGCCGCCGATGAAAACGCTGCCGGACGTGACGGGAATCGAGCCGCAGATGATGTTCAGCATGCTCGTTTTTCCGCTGCCATTGCTGCCGACCACGGAGACAAACGAGCCAGTTTCAATCGTCAGGGAGAAATTGTCGAACAGGCAGGTCTCTGTCACGGTACCGGGATTGTAGATCTTCGTGATATTTTTAAGCTCCAGCATGGCGTTTCTCCCCCTTCCGCCTGAAGTTGCCCAGCATCAGCACCACGAGGAACAGGACCGCCGTGATAAGCTTGAGAAAGTTGGCCGGCAGGCCGAGGCTGATGGCCGCCGTGATGCACCCTTTGTAGAGGATGCTGCCGATGAGCGCGGCGGTCGTGCCCCTGACGACGGAAAACTTCTTGAAGATCGTACCGCCGATGATGACGGCGGCGAGGCCGAAGATCATCTGGCCGGTGCCCATCGTGGCGGAAAACGCGCGCTGCTCCTGACACACGATGCAGCCGGAGAGCGCGACAAGGCTGTTCGCGATCACCAGGCCGAGAATTTTCATGCTGCCCTTGTCCCGCGCGAGCGTCGTCACAAGCGCGGCGTTGTCGCCCGTCGCGCGCAGCAGCAGGCCGTTCTTCGTTCTGAGGTACAGATCCAGCAGCGCCTTGCACAGCAGCGCGAGCAGCGCCGAGAGGATCAGCTTGCGCGCCAGGAGGCTGACGCCGCCGAGCAGCGCCATCGTCGGCGCGGCGGTGAAGATCGTATCGAACGTGCGCTCGACCGGCAGATTGGAGCCGGCGATCTGCAGGTTGATGGAAAACAGCGCCGTCATCGTGATGATGCCCGCAAGCAGGTCGCGCACGCCGACGCGCACGTGGATGAGGCCCGTTGCCAGTCCCGCCAGCGCGCCGACCGCGATCGCCGCGAGCAGCGTCAGATAGGGATTGCAGCCGTTCGTAATCAGAACGGCCGTAACGGCAGCTCCCAGCGGGAAGCTGCCGTCCACGGTCAGATCGGGAAAATCGAGGATTCGATAGGTGATGTAGATGCCGTAGGACAGCAGCGCGTAGATGCAGCCCTGCGTCACGATGCCGACGAGAAGTTCCAGCATGATACTCTCCTGTTTTACGCTTCCGAGGCCTCGACCGCCTTGGCGGCGACGTCGTCGGGAACGGTAATGCCCATCTTGGCGATGGCCTTTGAGTTTACATAAATCCCATACTCCGAGATCGTCTCGAACGGGATGGCGGAAGCCTTGGCCTCGCCCCGCAGCACCTTGGCCGCGATGGCGCCGGTCTGCTGGCCGAGCTTGAAGTAGTCGATGCCCGCCGCCGCGACGCAGCCGAGCTTGACCTGCTCGACCTCACTGCCGTAGACGGGAATGCCGGCCTCGTCGGTCTTTTCCAGCACGGACGCGAGCACGCCCACGACGTTGTTGTCGGTCAGGTTGGAGAAGCAGTCCACGCCCTTTTTGATGAGCGTGTCGGCCGCCTGCGTGACCTCCGACTGCGCGGTGACGCCGACGGATTCGATTGTAAAGCCGTAGTCCCCTGCCTTCGCTTCATACTCGGCGATCGCGGAGACGGAGTTGGATTCGGAGGTCGTGTAGAGGATGCCGATGGACTTTGCGTCCGGCTGGAGCTTGCGGATGAGGTCGAGCTGCGCTTCCACGGGGAGCTTGTCACTCGTGCCGGTGATGTTGCCGCCCGTCAGACCCGACGAGACGGGGTCGGTGATGGCGGTAAAGATGACGGGGATGTCCTTGTTCTCGGCCTCGGCATAGCAGGCGGTGGCGGACGGCGTGGCGATGGCGCACATCATGGCCACGTTTTTGGCCGAGAAGCTCTGGGCGATCTGCGTGGCGACCGCGTCGTCGAAGCCCGCGTTCTGGTAATCGACGGTGTAGTCGGTTCCCTCGACGAGGCCCGCGTCGGTCAGGCCCTGCAAGAAGCCCTTGCGGCAGTTGTCAAGCGAGGCATGCTCGCCGTACTGGTTGATGCCGATGACGGGAACGGCCTTCTTGCCGCAGGCGGAAAGGGACAGCGCCGTAACAGACGCGAGAACGAGACAGGCAATTTTCGAAAGCTTTTTCATGAGAGAAATCTCCTTTTAATTTTTTTGTATGATTCTGTTTGAAAAGAGCTTCTTCCGCCATCGTTTGACATATAAAAACATATTTCTTCTCCTGACTGATACAAAAAACCCGCCCCAGCAAATACTGGGGCGGGAAGATTCCCGCGGTGCCACCCGGTTCGGCGCAGCTGCGCCCTCATTCTGTACGATCATACAGCGGTCTTTGTTAACGGAGTTCCTCTCCGGCTCGCATTGGCGGCATCGCCGCGTTCCGCTCGCCCTCGGAAGACCATTCGCGCTCTCCTGTCCGCACCGCAATCCCACCATCTGCGGTTCTCTATGCCGGCGTCGGGGAGGTTACTTCCTCTTCCTCAACGGTTTCCTGCTTCAATTGTTGCGCCCATCATACCATCGCGTTTTCAAAAAGTCAACCGGAAATTTCAGCCGCTTGTAAAATGGTACGAATGTCCGGGGTCGTAGGCCATCTTGTTGCTCTCGGAAATAAAGTCCATAAACCGGTTGGCCGCCGAGGTCGGCGTCACGCCGCGCAGCGTGCACATGACGACGGCGCGGGCCGGAATGTCAAATTCCGTTTTGAGCGGGAGAATGACGCCGCGCCCCAGTCCGGACTGGGAAAACTCCTCCGTCACGCACGCGACGCCCAGCCCGATGCGGGCGAGCGACACGAGCAGGTTGTGCGAGCCCAGCTCGATTTCCGGGTGGATCTCGACCCCGTGCTGCTGGAAAAATTTCTCCACGTACACGCGAGAGCTGGCCTTGCGCTCGAGCAGGATGAGCGGCAGTTCCGCGATCTCCTGCATGGAGTAGGCGCGCGTGAAGTCGCAGGGATAGTCCGGCGCGGCGACGAAGATCGTGTGCGTATCGACGCAGTGCCGCACGCAGTAGACCTGCTGGTCCTGCGTCTCGCTGGCGAACGCGATGTCCACTCGCCCCGCGTGCAGATCGTCGAGTACCATCTGGCTCGTGCCGTTGATGATGCGGATGCGGATGTCGGGGTAGTCTTTGTGGAACGCCTCCAGCCGGGAGAGCAGGTACGTTTTCGTCACCGTATCGCTCGCGCCGATCACGAGCTCGCCGGTCAGCAGCTGGCGCGACTGCGCGATCTTCTCCTCACCGTTCTGGATAAGGCTCAGGCCGCGGTTCACGTATTCCAGCAGGAGCTTGCCCTCGGAGGTCAGCGTCACGCCCTTGGTGCTCCGGGAGAACAGCCGCACCTGCAGCTGCTCCTCGAGCTGCTTGATCGACTGGCTGACCGCCGACTGCGAGATGTAGAGATTCTGCGCGGCGGCGGAGATGTTGCCCATCCGGGCGACTTCTTCAAAGACGCGATAGAGCTCCAGCTTCACGGCCATATCCTCATCTCCTATTAGTTGCATTAATCGTTCTGATAAGATATATCTATTTTACTTATCCCAGTACCTTGATTATAATAAATGCGCTGGAAAATGTCCAGCACTCTTTTGCAAATTCACTTTGGAGGATTTTTTATGCTGATCCGAACGCCGGAACAGGATATTGAGCGCGTTTTATACACGGAAAAAGCCATTGCCGCGCGCGTGGAGCAGCTCGCGGCGGAGCTGACCGAGCGGCTCGGCGGCGAGCGGCCCGTGCTCGTGTGCGTTTTAAAGGGCGCTTCCTTTTTCTACATCGATCTCTGCCGCAGTATGAACTGCGGCATCGACATGGACTTCATCGCCGTCTCCAGCTACGGTGCCGGCGCGCAGTCCACGGGCGTGGTGCGCCTGATTAAGGACCTCGACAACAACATCACCGGCCGGCAGGTTGTCATCGTGGAGGACATCATTGACTCCGGCCTCACGATGAAGTACCTGCGCGAGCTGTTTGCCGCGCGCCGCCCGGCCTCCATCACCACCATCAGCTTTCTCGACAAGGTGGGCCGCCACCCGGCCAGCTACAAGACTGACCTCTGCGGCTTTGAAATCCCGGACGAGTTTGTCGTGGGATACGGGCTGGACTATGCCAATTATTACCGGAATCTGCCGTACATCGGCGTTCTGCGTCCGGAGTGCTACGCCAAGGCCGAATAATTTCCGGCCGCCTCTTGACGAAAACGGCCGCCTGGTGTAAAGTAACGGCATCCGGAAAAGTAAATATCGCTGCCAATATAGTTCCGGATGTATGGCCCGGATGTTTCTACCGCAGCGCCGTGAAGCTGCGACTATTGGACAAATGCCGCCCTGATTTTTCCGGGCGCGGCTTTGCATTGGCAACGGGCAACTGCTGCCGGTTTTTTTATGTCATTTTGATTTCGTCAGGAGGTATACTATGCAGGAACTCAAGGATCGAATCCAGCGGGAGGGCAAGGTGCTGCCCGGCAACATTGTCAAGGTGGACGGTTTTCTCAACCATCGCGTCGACTGCCAGTTCATGGCAAAGCTCGCGGACGAATTTGCGAAGTACTTTGATCTCTCCCAGGTCGATCTGATTCTGACGGCGGAGGCCAGCGGCATCGCCCTCGCTGCGATCTGCGCCTACCGTTACGGCAAGCCCATGGTGTTCGCCAAGAAAGCCAAGAGCGACAACATCGAGGGCGGCCTGTACTGCAGCGAAATTTTCTCCTACACCTATAAGAAGAAGGTCACGTTCCTCGTCTCCAAGGAGTGGATCCATCCCGGCGACCGCGTGCTGATCGTGGACGATTTTCTCGCCCGCGGCGAGGCCATGCGCGGCCTGTGCGAGATCGTGACGGCCGCGGGCGCCGAGCTTGTCGGCATCGCCTGCGCGGTCGAAAAGGGCTTCCAGCACGGCGGCGACAATCTCCGCACGGCGGGCGTCCGGGTCAAGTCCCTCGCCATCATTGAAAACGCGGAGCCCGGCAACATCACCTTCCGGGAGGACGATTGATGGAAAAGGTTCTGATTCTCGATTTCGGCGCGCAGTACAGCCAGCTCATCGCGCGGCGCATCCGGGAATGCCATGTCTACTGCGAGGTCAAGCCCTATACCCTGACGCCGGAAGAGATCCGGGCGTTCTCCCCCATCGGCATCGTCTTTTCCGGCGGGCCGAAGAGCGTTTATGACGAGGCCTCTCCGCACATTGCGAAAGAGGTGTTTGAGCTCGGCATTCCCATTCTCGGCATCTGCTACGGATGCCAGCTGATGGCCTATACCCTGGGCGGCACGGTCGCAGCCGCGACCGAGGCGACCGCCCGTGAGTATGGGAAAACCGTGACGAGGTTCGAGCAGAACAGCGCCCTGTTCCGCGGCCAAAGCGCCGAAAGCGTCACCTGGATGAGCCACGGGGATTATATCTCCGCCGTTCCCCAGGGGTTTTCGGTGACGGCCCGGACGGACGTCTGCCCGACCGCCGCCATGGCGGACCCGGATAAAAAGCTCTACGGCGTGCAGTTCCACCCCGAGGTGTCCCATACCGAGCACGGCATGGACATTCTGCGCAATTTCCTCACCGAGATCTGCCGCGCCAAATGCGACTGGTCGATGCGCGACTACCGCGAAACAGCCGTCGCCGCCATCCGCGAAAAGGTCGGAGACGGCAAGGCGCTGCTGGCCCTGTCCGGCGGCGTGGATTCCTCGGTCGCGGCCGCGCTCATGGCCGAGGCCATCGGCAGCCAGCTCACCTGCGTGTTCGTCGATCACGGCCTCATGCGCAAAAACGAGGGCGACGAGGTTGAGGCGGCGTTCGCCAAATGGGATCTCAATTTCGTCCGCGCAAACGCCGAGGAGCGGTTCCTCTCGCGGCTTTCCGGCGTGTCGGAGCCGGAGCACAAGCGCAAAATCATAGGCGAGGAATTCATCCGCGTCTTTGAGGAAGAGGCCAAAAAGATCGGCAAGGTCGATTATCTTGTGCAGGGCACGATCTACCCCGACGTCATCGAGTCCGGTCTCGGCAATTCCGCCGTCATCAAGAGCCACCACAACGTCGGCGGTCTGCCCGACTACGTGGATTTCAAAGAGATCATCGAGCCTCTGCGCATGCTCTTTAAAGACGAAGTCCGTCAGCTCGGCCGCGAGCTGGGCCTGCCGGAATATCTCGTCATGCGCCAGCCCTTCCCCGGTCCCGGCCTTGCCATCCGCGTGCTGGGCGAGATCACGAAGCCGAAGCTGGACCTGCTGCGCGAGGCGGATTTCATCTTCCGCGACGAGATTTCCAAAGCCGGACTGGAGCGGAGCATGAACCAGTACTTCGCCGTCCTGACCGGCATGCGCTCCGTCGGCGTCATGGGCGACGGCCGCACCTACGACTATACCCTCGCCCTCCGCGCCGTCACCACCTCCGACTTCATGACCGCCGACTGGGCCCGCATCCCCTACGACGTCCTCGATAAAATCTCCACCCGCATCGTCAACGAAGTCCGCGGCATCAACCGCATCGTCTACGACATCACCTCCAAGCCCCCCGCAACCATCGAGTGGGAATAATTTGAGGAATCCGAAAATCCCTTATACGCTACTATTTCCTTCCTCTTGTGGCCGCATTACCCTGCTTTTCCAATTGCAGTAGGCGCGATACAGTTCCCTGTAATCCAGTTCCGCAAGCCGGGCGCTTGTCAGTCGGACGGGTGCGTTCTCCGGAAGTAAATTTCTGAATTCAGCAAGAATACCAGTTGACCATTTCGCTCTCTTACGGTACACTGGTCTTGCTTTTCTAAATTGGTTTGCACAACTCCATATTTAAAGCTAAAAGACAGACTATCCAACCCTTTCGGGCCAGATAGCCTGTTTTTTTGTGGGCCTATTTTGCAACGGCCCCTTTTCCGTTTCCCACATACTCTGGCAAGCGGAACATCACGTTCTCTTTCGTTTGTCAGCCATGGCATACCGCTTCAAAACGGGCAGCAGTTTTGGGTCTGATCGTCGGGGCGGGGCAGGCCCCCGCGCCCCTGCGTTTGCTTATACCTAGGTTTTCGGCTCCGTCACTTTTTTATAGGGACTGCGGCGGCGCAGAGAGGCGCGAAGGAGGTGGAGCCCATGAAGAACACTCTGTAATTGTCGCCTTGGGCGTAGCTGAAGGCAGAGATGTAGGCAACCGTCAGCTCCGAGGCGCTCTCCGCCAGGCTGGCGGCCTTCATCCTGCACGCCTTCATCCGTCCGGCGGCGTCGTACTGGACGACGCAGAGGTTCCCGGCATAAGCCTGAGGCGTTCCGAGCTGTTTGAGCGTGCACGTCACGCTTCCGCCTGTATAGCTTGCCGACAGGAACAGGCCGCCCTGCACCGCGGCGAGGGACGCGGTATAGATGTACTCGCCGGTGGCCGGGTTGTAACTCTGGAAGACCGCGGCGACGCCATTCACGGTGAAGGCCGGTTGGCTGTTTTCCGGCCCGGAGCTGTCTTCGGTCTTGAAGGCGCAGAAGGAGTTTGCCTTCACGGCAATCTTCGCCGTGTAGTTCCCGGCGGCGAATTTGTCCGTCAGGCCGCTCACCGAGTTGCCGCTTCCATCCTTCCAGCTCTGGACGGCGGCTGTAAAGCCGTCGCCGCTGAAGGTCGGGAACTCCGGCGCGGAGCCGATGACCGGCGGGGTGATCGCCGCGCTGACCGCGCTCGCCAGATGGCGGACGACGGGGATCGTGAAGGGAATGCCTTCGCTCTCCGACGGGGCGGGCAGCTTGTCGCCGCCCTTGTAGAGGCATAAGAGAAGCTCGCCGGCGTCGCCCACGGTGAAGCTCGGGATGTCCAGAGCCGCCTTGTTCGTGTCGTCCAGGGTCATGCGCTGCGTTGCGTCGTTGCTGAGGTGGAGATCCAGCGCCATGCCCGCGGGATTGAAGGTCTCGCCCTTCTCGTAGAGGAGCTTCGGCGCAGTCACGACCGTGACCGAGTCCACAAAGATGTCGGCGGAGACGGTCACCTTGTAGACGCGGCTCCAGACGTAGTTGGAGGATTTGCCGCCCAGCGAACTGACGGCGGCGCAGCGGTAATAGCGGACGCCCGCCGCCGACGTGTCGATGGTGCAGGCGCTGCCGCCCTCCTCCGGAGCTGCGGCTGTCTCCGGAACGTAGTTGCTGTACGGCAGCTCGCCGAAACCGTCCGGGCTGTCGGCATAGTGCCACTGGTAGCTGACGGTCCCGCCGTCAGGCGCTGTGGCAAGCTCGGAGAGGATCCGCCCGGCGCCGACGCTGCAGCTCACTTCGCCGCCCTCGCCCAGGAAGATGGGGTCGGCCGGGACGCCGGAGACGTTTACGGTGACGATCTGGCTCCTTCCGGCGGAGCTTATATACCCGGAGGGCTTGTTCACGGCTTCGGCGTAATAGTATTTGACGCCGGAGGCGGCCGTGGAGTAGATGTAGCTTGTTCCGGAGCCGACGGCCACGGGGTTCTCGCCGTTCTGACCGCACGCGTACCAGGTCACGGGCAGGCTCGAGGTCGCCGCGTCGTTCAGGGTGACGGCGGCGTGCAGCTTGTAGACGCCGGTGCTCTGAAGCCTCGTCACCGCGTTGCTGTTGATGTCCTCCCCGTCGATGGTCACCGTGGGCGTCGCGGCCGTCCCGACCTGATGTTTCTTGAGCGTCAGGGGCAGGGTCACGCTGGCCTCGTAGCAGCCGGCCTTTTTCGCCGTGAGCGTCACGGCGTAGACGCCCGCCGCGTCGTAGGTGGTGCCGGAGATGACGCCGGTGGCCGAGTCGATGCTGAGCCCGAAGGGCAGCCCGGCGGCGGTCCAAGAGACGTTGGTCTCAAGCGCGGTTGCCTTAAAGGAGCCGTCCACGTTGTATTCCTCCGTGATCTCCGCGTCGGGGATGGCGGAGGTAGTGATGTGCAGCGTGGGCTTGGCGGAGTTGTTGATGGTGTAGTGCCGCGTCACTGCGTCGCTGTCGAGCAGCTGACTCAGGCCGCCGTAGGTGTAGGCGATCAGGGTCACATTCCGGTCCAGCGTCAGAGTATAGTTGGAGGAGCTGTAGGAAATCATGGAGGCGAAGGTGTTGTCTGCCGCATAGGCGCCCGAAATCACATTGCCGCTGCTGTTGAAGGTCAGCTCCTTGCCGGTGGAGTCCTCGATCACCTTGAAAAAGGCGTAGTTCCAGTTGCCGATCATGCCCTTGATGCTGACGGTCTGGTCGCCCACATAGCTGCCCTCCGGCAGGCTGATGACGGGCTCGGGGGCTTTCTGCGCTTCAGCCACCGTGAAATCAAAGGTATTCGAGCGCGTTATTTCATTGTTCAGGGTGTTCACGGCCGTGATGGTCACGGGATAGGTGCCGGCAGGGTCCTGGGTCGTGCCGAAGATATAGTATTTGTTGTCAATGATGTGCACGAGCGTCAGCCCGGAGGGGAGGCCGGACGCCGTGAGGGACGCGCCGGGGACGGCCTCGCATGTGAAGCCGATGGAGCCGAACACGTCGACGCCGCGGCTCACGACGGGCTGCGCTTCGTATATCTTCGTGACTGCCTCCGGCCCGGAGGCCCCGCTGATGCAGCGGACGCCGAAGGTCTTATAGGAGCTTTTCTTGGAATCGTCGGTATATGCCACATTGAGCTTAAAATAGTAGCTATTGTCGGTGACATCGGCCGGCACGGGGAAGGTGACGGTCGCGGTTTTGTCATTGCCGGCCACCGCTATGCCGGCGGGATATTGAGTTTTGAACAAAGAATCTGAGGTCAACGTCCATGTGCAGGTGTGGCTGCTGCTGCCGGTGCAGCTGAAGGTGAGCGACACGGTCCTGGCCTGACCGCCCGTCACGACGCAGGGGAAATTATACGCCGCAGTGAGCTGCTGCTCGATGTCCGCGTCCGTCGTGGTGATCTTGGGCTCCGAGGCGACGGTGAGGGTGAAGGAGGCGGTGGCCGTGGCGGTGTGGGCGACGCCGCCGCTCTGGGTGGTGGTGGTCACAGTGACGTTGTAGGTCGTGTCGTCGGCGTCGGCTGTGGCGTCGCTGCCGCACGTGAAAGTGCAGCTGCTGCCATTATATGTGACGGAGCAGCCTTCGGGCAGTTCCCCGCCGTCCTGCCGGGTGATGCTTATGGTGTCACTGCTGTTAAAGCCCTGGAAGTCTATCCAGGCCGCCTGGCCGGTATAGGCCACGAGCTTGATATTGTTGTCGCCGGTGCAGTCCACCCAGTATGCGGTGCCCATGGCGCGCTCCTGGACGGTGGGCCGGGCGAGGATGGAGAGCTTCAGCACCTTCCGGCCCACAGCGCCGGAGACGTTGTCCTTGACGATAACGGTGAAGGTACTGGTAAAGACGGCGCGGGGCGTGCCGGAGATGACGCCGTCCGCGCTGAGGCTGAGGCCGGCGGGCAGAGAGCCGCTGCCCAGCGTAAACGTCAGCGAGTTGCTGGTATTGTCCGGGTCGCTGAGCGTGAGCTTGTGGCTGTATGATACCCCCGCGGTGGCGTCGGGGAGGATATAGTCCTCGATGGCGGGCTGGGCGAGGATGTGCAGATTGATCTCTTTGGTGACGGTCACGGATTCGCCGGTCTCCGCGTTCTGGCTGTTGAGGACCTTCGCCGTGAAGGACACCGGCGTATTCTGCGCGGTGCCGGTGCCGTCGTAGCGCAGGACGGCGCCCGCGCCGTTCGTTCCGGAGCCGTACAGCGTGAAGCCGGCGGGCAGCGCAGCGTCCGCGGTGAGCTCAAAGTCGCCGTAGTTGCCGGAGCAGGTGATCTCGGCGTCCTTCTCGGTGCCGAGGGTAAAATACAGATCGGTGGGGTCGATGGAGATGGCGAACTCGCTCGCGGTGCGGACGCGCACCTGCGCGAAGTCCGCGTCGTGTGTGTTCGCTTCGTGGATCGGCGAGGTCTCCCGGATGTCGCACTCGTAGTAGTTGACGCCCTCGTTTGCGTCCTTCGTTATGGTGAGGGTGGCGGTGAGGCTGTCGGGCACCGACTGCCAGTTTTCATAGCCGGTGAGCGGGACGCCGTCCTTTGTCCAGCGGTACTGGAGATCGGAGAGCTCATAGCTGCCCTTGGTGAAGGTCGCCGTGACGACCCTGGATTCTTCGGTCCGCAGGGTGAAGCCCGGGGTGTCCACCGTGACAGAGGGCTTCGTCAGCGGGGTGCGGCTCACCGTGACGGGGCAGTCGCAGGATATCTGCAGCCCGGTAGCCGGGTCTGTCGCGATGCAGGTGTAGGTGAAGGTGTTGCCGTCCGCGACAGGATCGTCGCCGTCAGTCCACCCGTCCAGATCGGACAGGAACACGCCGCAGGTATTGGCGGCGGAGACGATTCTCCCGTCGTTATAGCCGCTGAGTCCCGGCCCGCGGATGATCCACTTGTAGCTGAGCGGCCGGTCGGTGCTGGACCTGCCGACGGCCGAGAGCATGAGGTACTCGTTGTCGTGGATGACGGCGGTCTCGGGCAGGACGGACAGGCTGGGCAGGCCCGGCGTGAGGACCGCGGTGCCCCGGTACGGCCCCTCGATGGCCTCGCCGGTGTCCTGCCGGGAGAGCGTCCCGTCGCCGGCCGTCGCCCAGACGCCGTCGTAGCGGATATAGGTGCCCGGCCGGATGGCCTTGATCGCCGCCGCCGGCAGCGTCTGGCCCTTGGGCCTGGTATAGGTGTCGGGGAAAAGAACACCACCAATGCCACTGCATTTTTCGATAGGAATATCCGCCTCCGTGAAAGTCCCGCCGCAGATGGAGCAGTTGGCGCCCAGAGGCCAGACGGAGGGGGCGCCGCCGCGGCCGTCGAAGCTGCCGCCGCAAATCTTCAGGTTGTAACCGGAGACCGTGCCGGCGGCGCCGTCATAATTTGGATGATCGCTGGGTGAGAATAGCTCATCATACTCATTCATCAACACAACGCGGCCTTCGAAGCTGCCGCCGTAGATCACGGCGGAGCCCGTCTTGCCGGACCAGACAGAAACGCCGTTGTGCTGCCTGTACAGATACTTTACAGTGCTCGAGGAGTAGTGGCTCCAGGAATTCCCGCAGGAGAAGCTGCCCTTCTCCACGGTCAGCTTTCCGTCCGCCCAGAAGAGAACGCCGGGAGTGTAATATTTATCATATGTACTATACTTGTCATATTTGTCTTCGGAATCATAGTGGCTCCGATAGTAGGTCGCCTTGTCGACGTAGGAGACGCTGCCGTTTGCCTTCGTCGAGCTGTCCGTCACCCGCAGGGACGCGCCCTCGGGGACGCAGATGGCGACATGGCCGCCGGCGTTATCGACGCCCACGGTCTCCGGGGCCCCGGTGACGATCCCGATGCTGTGGCCGTTCAGGTCCAGCGTCTTGTCCCCCGCGACGGTGATGAGCGCGCCGGCGACCCCCTTTTTGGCGCTGCAGGGCAGGTCGCCCGAATCGATGTCCTGATCGAGCTTCACGGTGGCCACGTCTGGATCTTCAAGCTGGGCTTTCAGCGACTGGAACGCTCCTGACCCCGGCATCGCGATCTTCCCGATCCGCAGGGTGAAGGTGGTGCTGGAACTGAGACTTGTATCGTGCGCGGCCGCGGCCGTGACAGTCACCTGGTATGTACTGGGGGAGGCCGGGGCCGTGCCGCTGATCTGTCCGGTGGCGGCGTCCATGGTAAGGCCGTCCGGGAGGCCCGCCGCCGACCAGAGGACCGCGCCGCAGTTGCTTTCCGCCGAGGGCAGATAGACGGGGTACGTCTCGTTCACTGCACAGCTCGGGTAGTCGACGCCGGTCAGCAACGGAGCTTCCGGCTCTTCAGACAGGAATCCCTCCCATGCGTGGTTCCAGACGATCCCGGTCGAGGCAAATTGCTGGCGGGTGACCCGGGGTATTGAGCCGTCACGGTATGTATTGTGGAAATAGATGGCGCAGTCGCTTTTGATGTATTTTTCCAGGCTGCCGACGGCCAGTTTCGACCAGCCGCAGATGCAGCAGGTCCCCAGCGTTACGCTTCCGCTGCCCTGGGCAAAAAAGTCGCAGTCTATATTAACAACGACGCCCTCCACGTCCACCGTGCCGTCGACCGTGAACATGGCGGCATAGGCGCCGCGGCATGCGATTTCGCCGCAGCGGTCTAAATGGTCTCCCAGCGTGCATACGGCGTCTTCCCGCAGATCGCGCACCTTGAGAGAGGAGCCCTCCGGGATGACGAACGGGGAAAACTGCGGTTCCTCGTGTTTGACATTGCAGTCGGCGTAATAGTCGAACTTGTGACCGTTCAGGTCGAGGGTCAGATCGCCCTGAACTACATAGGACAGAGCCTCGCTCGCGGTGGTTACCTCATCATGATAAGTTACGTCCTTCATGAGCCGGACCGTCCGCGTGCCGCCCGCCGCGCAGGCGTCGAGCAGCTGCTGAGAGGTGCTGACCTCCACCGTGCCGTCCGACGCGGCGGCGGGCAGTGCCAGCGCCGGCAGCAGCGCCAGCAGCAGGCACAGCGCCAGAAACAGGGATATGGTCTTCTTCATCATGGTGTTCTCCCCCTTTATTCCTGTAGTCCTCTTCTTCACAACGTGTCCATCAGCGCCGCCAGATAGCCCGCGGAGATGGAGCCGTAAACAAACTGGTCGATGAGGCCGTCCTTCTTGGCCTGCCGGACCTTCCGGGCCGTCCGGCTGTCCGCGTTCTCGTCCACGGCCAGCACGATCCTGCAGCCCGGCGCCTGCCGCCGGACCTCCTCCCGCAGCTTCAGCCGGTCCTCCAGCGTGCGCGGAGGGCTGGCGACGACCTCCGCCAGAAGCGCGTAGGGCTGGGACAGCGCGCACAGCTCCGCCGCATCCTCCGGCGCCTCCGCCCGGTAGACGTCGAAATCCGAGTCCGAGTCCCTCAGCGCCAGCGCGATGGCGTCCGCGAATAGATAATTCTGCATGTCGATGATAACCCGCCTCATCCGTTCACCAGCTTTCGCAGCGGCGTGTACATTCTGCCGCTGATTCCATTTTAGCGGATCGGCGGAAAAACACATTACCCATCCGGGTAGTCCGGCCGCCCTTCAGAAAAAAATGCGCCGCAAAACTGAATGTTTTGCGGTGCACGCGCCTGTATTGCGGCCTCAGAAGCCGTTCACGATCAGTTTTTTGCTGATCACCACGGCCGCCAGCTTTGTTTTGGAGGTATAGCCGGTCTTCGAGAGCATACTGCTGATGTGCGCCTTGACGCAGTCTGTGGTAACGCCCAGCGTCTGCGCCATCTCCCGGTAGGTCATGCCGTCCACCAGAAGGCGCAAAACCCTGATCTCCGCCGCCGAAAATTCGCAGCTCGATGCGCAGCCCACGCTGACCTCCGGCGTCCTGTCCGGATACACGGACTGCCCCGCCATGGTGCGGTCCATGACGCTCAGCAGCTCCTCGCCGCCTACGTCCTTGAACCAGATGCTGTCTGCGCCCACCTCCCGCGCCCGGGTCAGATAGTCCCAGTCCAGCATGGATGTGACGATGACCACCCTCGTGTCCGGAAAGCGCGCCTTGAGCTTCCCTGTGGCATTGAAGCCGCTCTCGTCGTTCTCCGTGCACACGTCCATCAGCACCAGCTCCGCCGGGCTGCGCATACAGCTCATTTCCGCCAGCGCCGCGTTGGATATGGAATCGGTGATCTGATAGCGGCCGCTCTGCCGGATGAGATTCTCCAGGCTCTCCCTGGTCATTCGCTGGTCCTCCACGATCAGTACGCGGTGCATATCGTCCCCTCCCTCTCTGTCGGAATGCTCACGGTCAGCGAAAACACGGGTTCGGAGGACACGCGCATGGCGCCGCCGGAGGCCTCGATTCTCGCCCGAAGGGAGGACAGGCCGCCGCCCTCCCGGATTTCTTCCACGGGCGCCGCACCGTTGTTCGTCAGTACGGCCGTGGCGGCTTCGCCGCAGACGCGTATCTGCACGTACAGCTCCGTCGCCCCGGCGTGGCGGGCGGCGTTGGTGGCGCACTCCCGCATGGCCGTGACCAGCAGATAGGCGGCTTTGGGGTCCGCCGGCAGCGCTCCGTCCGTGCGGATGGCCACGCCGATGCCCGCCGCAGCCTGCACCAGCTGCGCCATGGCATCCTTTTCCCCGGTCTCGCCTCCGCCGCCGCGCAAAAGACGGATGGCGTTTTTCCACGCGCCGAGATCGAGCTCCGCGGTGGGCCGGTGCTGCTGCAGAAGCTGCCGCGTGGCGAGCAGGCTCCTGCCGATGTCGTCGTGGACGCGCATTTTCATGCGGAGGATCTCCTCCTCCCGCGTGACCGCCACCACGTCGGCGGAGAGCCGCCGCAGGCGCAGCGCCGTCTGCTCCAGCGCCCTGTTGTCGCGCCGCAGTTCCTCCTGCCGCCGGTACAGCTCGCTGACGTCCGAGGCGAGGGCCTGTGTATAGACGGCTCCGCCGTCGCCCGTGACCGCGGCCTCGGAGAAGCGCCACGCGCTGCCGTCCAGAAGAAACAGTCCGCCGTCCCGCGTCCCGTTCACCGGGTCGCTCTCCAGCATCGAGCGATATTCGTCCAGGCTCTGCAGATCCCTGCCGGTCAGCGCGTAGACCAGAAGGTACATCTGCCAGTTGCACAGGACGACGATGCCGCGGCGGTCGAAAAAGCACACGCCGGTGGGCAGATTGTCCAGCGCCTCCCGGACCGCGCTCCGGTGCAGCCCGTGTTTCCGTCCCGCCATCATACCCCGCCTCCCACGCGCAGAACAAGCCGCCATTCGCCGTCCTCGTCGCGCTCCGCCGCGGCGTTCTCCCGGACCGGAACCGAGAGATCGGCGGCGGCGTCGACGCTCAGAGAAAGGCAAGCCCCGCTCTCCGTCTCCCCGATCACCGTCAAAACGGCGCTCGCGCTGTCAATCGAACGCTCGGTCACGTCCTCGAAGAAATCGTACATCTCCGCAATCTGCTCCGCCGGCAGCGGCCGGGTCAGCTCCATCCGAAAGCCGCAGCTCAAGCCGCACAGCTCCAGATTGTCCATGGACTCGCGAAACGCCAGCTCCAGCTCCCGCGGGTCCAGAATGGGCGTCCTGCCGGCGAGAAAGATCAGATTGCTGCGCCGCTTGAGATACGCGCCGATCACGAGCATCCGGCACAGCAGCTTCCGGCGCCGCGTTTCGTCGGCGCTGCTTTCAAATTCGTCCGTCAGTTCCGCCAGCAGCCCGATCTGCCGCCGGGTCCTCTGCTGAATGACGTTATAGAGGCGGTTCTGCTCCTCGGCATGGGTCTGCCGCGCTTTCAGGGCGTATTCGGCGATCAGCAGGCTGTTGTCGTCCTCCAGCTGCTCCTGCGCGTCGCGGAGCTGCTCCAGCACGTCCAGCAGCTCCGCGACGTCCTCCGTCCAGAGCACGTGGCCGTCCCGGATGGGCGCGCCCGAGGGTCGGGCGCCGCCCGCCAGCAGTACAGGCGCCGTCTCGGTTCGGCGCATCGCGCTCTGCGGCACGCTCTGCGCCGCGTCCGAGGACAGCAGGACGCTGTAATCGCCGTCCGTAATCTGCGCGCGGACCGTCGAAACGCGGAACAGCTCGCCGTAGTGGGTGTTGGACTGTATGAGGCCGCACTGGATGAAAGCTTCGTACGCCGCCGTAATAAGAAGGCACAGGGTTACGGTGAGATCGCCGGCGACGAGATACACCAGGCTGCCCCGCGAGACGGCCCCGGAGACATAGAGCGCCCCGTACACAAGCGCGGCCGCCAGCGGCAGCAGCGGCAGCCACAGCCTTTTCCGGCTGCGGGGCACGCGGCACCTGACCGCCATGACGACGAACGCGGTGAGCGCGCAGACGACCTCCCAGCCGGCGACGAGGAAATACGCGGGCGCATAGCCGTAGCTGTGGTCGGTCCACGCCTCTGCGCCCGCCGGAAAAGAGAATACCAGCTGGTGCGCGTCATTGGTCAGGACCAGAAGGAGCAGCGCGGCGGTGGGAATATACAAAAGCGCTGTCCAGCGTCTGAGGCTGTAGCCCTCCGGCCTGCCCAGAGACATGGCCGCGAACACCGAAAGGAGCGGGATGAACAGCATTGGCGCATAGTAGAGATACCAGAGCCCGCGGGCTGTGTCCGGGTCCTCTGCGAAGGAGTACTTTGCGGTGCGCACGGCGAGCCAGAACACCATCAGGGCGGCAATGGCGGCGAGATACCGGCGCGCCTGAACCTGGACGATGCGGCGCCGGACGGAGACGCCCCACGCCGTAAACAGGCCGATGTAGATCCCGCTGCGAACGAGGCCCAGCACAAAGAGCATGTGTTCGGATCTTCCGACAATGCGGCAGACCGCCGCGGCAAGTACGAGCAGCGCGGCGGCAATCGCCCCGCGCACGGTTTTCCTGTTCGGTCCTGCCACGGCGCCGCCCTCTTTCGTACCTTTCTGCCGCAATTATACGGCACTTTTCTCCGCTCCGCAAGCGGCAGTAAGGCGTCCGCCCGTTTTCCGGCTTCATCGGTTTGCCGGACAGGCCGAGTGCCGGCTGACGACAGATCAGCCGGCACTGTTTTGCCCGTCAGGCGCTCCGCGCGTTCGCTGCCGCGGACGCCTTGTACCGCTCGCCCCAGCTGGACATGGCGTCCAGAACCGGCTTCAGGCTGCAGCCGAGCTCCGTCAGCGTATACTCCACGCGCGGCGGCACCTCCGCGTAGACCGTTCTTGTCAGCAGGCCCTGGGCCTCCATCTCGCGCAGATTCGCGGTCAGCACCTTCTGCGTCACGTGCCCGATGGAGCTTTTCAGTTCTCCAAACCGTTTTGTGCCGGGCATCAGGTCGCGCAGGATCAGCACCTTCCAGCGGTCGGAGATCAGCATCATCGTCGTTTCAACCGGACAGGGCGGCAGCTCCTTTGGCGGGATCTTTGAAAAGTTTCTGATTTCTTCCATGAACAGCCCTCCTGTGTTCCATTCGTATCTTTTTGGAAACTACAGCAAAATTAAGTGCTTACTTTACTACGTGCTTCTGACGCATATGGACATCGACCACGAGTCCGGCCTGCGGCTGGTGCGGAACGCCGGGCAGATCCTCGTCAGTCCGTAGGAGTGGGCCGCTCTTCACTCCGGACAGGTGCGGTGCGCGAAGCGGCCGTGGAGGGGCGTGCCGCTTGATCTCATGCCGCTGACGGACGGTTCGGCCGCGCCGTTCGGCCGATCGTGGGACGTCTTCGGCGACGGAAGCATTCTGGTCTATCTGACGCCCGGCCACACGCAGGGCTCGGTGAGCATTCTGGCATCCGGTAAAAACGGCTTCGCGCTGATCGTCGGGGACACGGGCTACAACCGCAGCTCGTGGGAAAGCCTGCGGCTGCCGGGGCCGGTCTGCGACAAAAAGGCCATGCGGGACTCTCTGGCGTGGGTTCAGCAAATGCGGCAGCGTCCAGGCTTTCTCGCGGTTCTCGCGGCGCACGACCCGGAGCAGACCCGCAAAATCATCGAAATACAGGGAGAACACATACAATGACGGTTCTTGAAGCAATCAAAGCGCGCCATGCGGTGCGCAGCTACACGGATCAACAGCTTCCCACGGACGCCGTGTCCCACCTCAATGCGGAGATCGACTTCCCGGCGCAAGCAGGCATGACCCGGGACGACTTTGTGATCATCTGCGGCGATTTCGGCGGCGTACGGGACGGCTCAAATTCGGAGAAGGAAGACCTCGGCTGGCTGGAGCGGTGGCTCTACACGACTTTGTTTGTGGACGGGAAGCACGAAAATTATGACAAACTGGTGCAGTTCCCCGTCGAAGACTGGTGCAGCGGCAGCGTCCAGCGGATCCGGCCGCACGTACTGCATCTGATGCGCGGGCAGGTCTTCCATACTACACGACATGACTGTATTTAATGATGTATTTTTGAATTCGAAACGAGTAAACACCCATAATTAATGAAGCAGCGGCTCAAAATAGGTGAGATTGGAGGGCCTACACCGCTGGAAAACCCTGACCACACTTTGGCCACAAGCCCCGTATGAAATGGTAATAATCCGGAAAATGCAGCACATATTGATAATTACGTCTATCATGGACACTGCATATGGTGGAAGCCACATCTTTGTTTCAGGTCAGCCTGGTTCTTTAAATCCTCTGCCAGCATATCGCTGAAACCCTGCAAGGGAGCCTTTGCCCATTTCTGTATGGTTTCAAATTCAAGGTAGCGGCACCGCTATTTGTCGTTCTTCTCTATCTCCCAACATCCAGTATTGCAGTTCTGATTCTTGGCGGCAGGCAGTTTATCCTGTCAATATATTGCGGCCATATAACAGTAGCCTTTTCACTGAAAAACCGCACCGTATCGGGGCGAAGGATAACAGGGCAGCTCATGGTAAGATTTCGCGCATGGAAAGGCCGCGCATCCTCAAAACATTCTTTTTAAGCTAATGCGCAGAGCACGTCCGTCCGGATGTGCGCGTTTTGTTCACTTTACGGAAGAAAAGATGATTTTCTATTTGGTCTCCATTTCCCGCAGCAGCCTTCCCAGCCCGGCCTGGGCCTCGGCGGCGCGGGCAAAGGCCGGAAGCGTTGCGCGGTAAACGCGCTCCGCTTCCGGGTCCGGCTCGATTTGCGTCTTCTGCACGTGCGCGCCGCGCACGGCGCCGTAGTCTGTCCAGAGGCCAACGCCGACCGCCGCAACGGCGGCAGCGCCGAGGCTGCCCGCGTCCTGGCCGACTGCGGTCTGCAGAATTGTCTTTTCATAGACGTCCGCAAAAATCTGCCGCCAAAAGGCGCTCTTTCCGCCGCCGCCCACCAGCAGCATCTCCTCGTGGAGCGGTGTCTGCCGCGCCAGCACATCCATGGCAAGGCGCAGGTTCAGGCAGACTCCCTCCAGAATTGCGCGCAGAAGATCTGCGCGCGTGTGCCGCAGCTCCAGCCCGGAAAATCCGCCCCTTGCAAACGCGCTCGCGTCGAGCGAACTGCCGCCCGCCAGCGCCGGATAGAACAACAGTCCGTTCGCTCCCGCGGGGCTCGTCTGGGCGAGGCGATCCATCGCGCGGTAGCTGTCCTCTCCGCCGGCCTGCTCGGCCTGCACAAGATCCCGGCACAGCGTTTCCCGCGCCCAGCGGTAGCAGCTGCCCGCGGCGAAAATGCAGGTTGCGGAGACGTTCTGCCCCGGCACACAGTGCGCAAACACATACGGCCGTTTGGTCAGGCTCAAAATCGGCTCGCGGCCGGAAACCGCGATCCAGGCGCTGGTACCAAGGCTCGTATACGCCTCGCCGTCCGCGAGACAGCCCGCGCCCAGCGCCATACAGGCGTTGTCCACGCCGCCCGCGCAGACCGGGATCCCTGGCCGCAGGCCCAGAATTTTCGCAGCCTCCGGCAGCAGGGCGCCGATGACCTGCGCCGAGTCCGCAATATCCGGAAGCTTTTCCCGCGCGACGCCGGACGCGGCCAGATACTCGTCCACATAGACGCCTTTTTGCAGGCTGTAGGCGCCGCTGCCGGAGGCATAGCTCCGGTCGGTGCAGCACACGCCGGTCAGCTTGTGGTTTACATAATCCTTTGTGCCCAGGAATACCGCCGCGCGCTCGTAGACCTCCGGCGCCTCGCCGCGGTACCACATGATCTTAAAAAGGCTGTACAGCGCAGGCGGGAAACCGTTTCCTGTCGTAAGGTACCATTCCGGCTCCCGGACAAGGTGAAAGAACGCCTCCGCCTGCCTGCCCGCGCGGCTGTCGCTCCAGATGGGGACCGAGTCGGCCAGCAGCCGTCCGTCCGCCCCCAGCGGGACGGCGCCCAGGCTGTGGCCGGAGACCGCCATGGCGGCGATCTCCCCCGCCTCGGTTATCTCCAAAACCTCGCGGGTCGAGCGCACAACGCCGCTCCACCAGTCCTCCGGCCGCTGCTCATGGCGGCCCGGGCCGGGGTAGAACGTCTCATAGCCCGCAAACGACGAGGCAAGCGAACGCCCGGCTTCGTCAAAGAGGCTCGTCTTCACGCCGCCCGTGCCGAGATCGAAGGCCAGAACGGTGTTCATCCCTTCTCCCCCTCCGGCAGCTCCGGCAGGGTTTTGCCGGCGCGGCTCCACGCCTCGCGCAGAATGGAGACGGCGCTGCCGACCCCGATGCCGAAGCGGCTGCACCCGGCCTCCTCAAGCGCCAAAAGCACATCCAGCGTGCGGATGCCGCCCGCGGCCTTGATTCTGGCTCTGCCCTCCACGGCGTCCCGCATGAGGCGGATGGTGTCCGGCGTCGCCGGCTTTCCGGCCCAGCCGGTGCCGGTCTTGACATAGGCAACACCGGCACGCACCGCAATACGACAGGCCCGGGCGATCTCCTCATCTGTCAGATAAGCCGTTTCCAGGATGCTCTTGACAGGCTTTCCCTCCGCCGCCTCCACAACTGTGCGGATATCCCGATAGACGAACTCGTCGCGCCCGCTCTGCAAAGCGCCGACATTTATCACCATGTCCAGCTCGTCCGCGCCGTTTGCCAGCTGCTCCTTCGCCTCCGCGAGCTTGATCGGCGTCGTGACCGCGCCGGACGGAAAGCCGACCACGCCGCCGATTTTCACCTGCGGCGCGTCCTTCAGCAGCGCCGCCAGTTCTCTCGTGTAGCACGGCATGACGAACGCACAGATGAAGCGGTAGGTCCTGGCCGCGAGCGCCAGCCGCTCGACCTCCGACACGGGCACGTTCGTGCGCACCGCGCTGACGTCGATCATGCGGGAAATGTTCAGCAAGTCCATTTGTACCTCCTACCAGCCGTAAAACTCCGGGGCTTCCGCGCCGGGGCCCGGGAAAATTTCGTCCAGCTTTTTGAGAAAATCGCGCGGCAGTTTGATCTCCAGCACACGCAGGCTGTCAGCCAGCTGCGCCGCGGTGCGCGGGCCGAGCACGACCGCGCTGACCGGCTCGCGGCTCAACAGCCACGCCATCGCGACGTCGGCGGGCGGCAGGCCGATGGAGCCGCACAACTCGTCATATTGCTTCAGCTGCCGTTCGCGCTCCGGCGGGAGCTGAACACCCTTCAGGCGGTTCCGTTCCTTTAATTTCGCCCATCCGCCGAGCAGACCGCCCTCCAGCGGACTGTAGGTCACGAGGCCCACGCCGAGCGCGCGGCAGGCCGGCGCGAGCTCGACCTCCGCCTTGCGGCAGCTCAGATTGTAGTGGCACTGCTCCGCGGCGGGACGCGGCAGATTCCGCTCCCGCGCCAGATCGTGCAGGTGCGTCAGCGCCCAGGCCGGGAAATTGGCGGTCGCGAAATAAGTGATTTTATCCTGCAGCCAGAGCCGCTGCAGCGCATCGAGAATCTCAGAAAAGGACGGCGCCAGCGTGCCCGAGACGCCGGGGCGCAGATCGTCCTCGGCCGTTCTGCCGACATTGGCCAGTTCCGGCAGGCCGCGCAGGCCGCGGTCGTAGTGGTGCAGGTAATAGACGTCGATGTGGTCGGTCTGCAGTCTTTTCAGACTCTGCATGCAGGCGCGGCGCAGATGGTAGGCGGAGAGTCCCCGGTCGTTGGGCCCCATGGGCTCCATGGTGGCGTAGGCCTTGGTGGCGAGGACAAGCTCGTCCCGGCAGCCGCGCTCGGAGAGCCATCGGCCGAGAATGCTCTCTGAGACGCCCGTGCCCGCCGGCAGGCCGTAGAAGTCGGCCGTGTCGAGGAAGTTGACGCCGCGCTCGCGCGCGAGATCGAGGATGGCAAAGCTCTCCTCCTGATCGGTCGCGAGACCGAAATTCATGGTTCCCAGGCACAGCCGGCTGACCTTGACGCCGGTTGCGCCCAGTGTCGTATATTGCATAAGAATTAACCTCCCGTCAGGATTTGAGGCCCGAGAGCGAAACGCTCTGAACCAGGTATTTTTGTCCGAACGCGTAGAGCATCACCGGCGCGATGAGCGAAATGATGACTCCCGCGAAGATGACGGAAATGGAGCCGGTCATCTGATAGCCCTGCAGCTGCCGCAGACCGATGGGGAGCGTCATCTCGTTCCAGTCGGAGAGGAAGATGAGCGGACGCAGGAAATCATTCCAGGTCGCAATAAAGACGAGCAGGCCGCTCATCAGAATGGAGCTCTTGCACATCGGCAGGATAATGCGGAAGAAGACCGTGAACTTGTTCGCGCCGTCGAGACACGCAGCCTCGTCGTAGCTGGAGGGGATCGTCAGCATGGCCTGCCGCACGAGAAAGATCGACATGGGGCTGACCATCGATGTGACGATGAGCGACCACTTGCTGCCGACGAGGCCCAGCTTGGCGATGATGATATAGATCGGAATGATCGTCGCCTGCGCCGGGATCATCATGCCCGCCAGCACAAGCAAAAACAGCCGCTCCCGGCCCGGAAAGCGCAGCCGGCTGAACGCGTAGGCCGCCATGGTGCTGACAGCCGCGTTCAGCAGCACCACGGTAAACGTGACGAAGATGCTGTTCAGGATGAACTTTGCAAACGGGAATTTTTCAAATACCTCCCGGTAATTCTGCCAGACAAACGCAGTCGGGAAAAAACTGGGCGGCAGCTTGAAGCTGTCCTTCGGCAGGCGCAGGCTGGTCGCGAACGTCCAGAGAAACGGGAGCAGGAACAGGATGCTCAGCAGCACGAAAACCAGGATTAAAACGCGCTGCCCCCGATTGCCGCGGAATTTCTGTCTATTCATAGTCGTACACCACCCATTTTTTCTGCCCGAAGAACTGAATCACCGTGATCGCCAGGATGACCAGGAAGAGCACGGCTGAAATCAGAGAGCCGTAGCCGTAGTTCATGTCCTTGAAGGCGACGCGGTAGATTTTCAGTCCCACCGAGACGGTCGCGGTGCCGGGGCCGCCGTTCGTGATGAAATACGGCTCGTCGAAAATCTGGAATACACCGATACAGGTCGTGATCAGCACAAAGAAGATCGTCGGCGTCAAAAGCGGCACGGTGATGCGGAAGAAGGTCTGCAGGCGGCTTGCCCCGTCGATGCGCGCGGCCTCGTAATAGCCTGTGGGGATATTGCATAGGCCGATATAGTAATAGAGGAAGGTCGTGCCGATCGTCTTCCAGAAGGAGAAAATCGCGATCGTCACATAGACCCAGCCCGGATCTGTCAGCCACGGTACCGGCGAGGCGCCCAGCCTTGTCAGATAGTAATTGACGAAACCGGAGTTGGTTGAGAACATCGCGGAAAACACGATGGCGACGCTCGCCGCCGTCACGATGGAGGGAAAATACACGACGCCGCGGAATATCGCCTGCAGCCGGCTGGAGCGGATGCAATAGATGCCGTAGGCGATGAGTAGCCCCAGAACCAGGTGCAGCGGGACGAGAATCAGCACAAATTTGAGCGTGTTTCCGAACGCGGGACCGATGGACGGATCGGTGAGAAAGCGCCGCAGATTGTCCAGTCCCGTCCACTTCGGCGCGGAGATCAGATTGTATTTGGTAAAACTGAGATAGAACACCAGCACGATCGGCAGCGCAATGGACAGCGCGTAGCCCAGCATGGCCGGGGTCAGGAACACCGCCGCGGCCGCCGAATCGTCCCGGCGGCGTTTTTTCTTTGGTTTTGTCATGGTGCGCCCCTTTCTTTTTGGCAAAGGCGCCGCAGCCGGAGCTGCGGCGCCTTTTTCTGTATGTTTGCAGCGTGTGTCTTAGGGAAGCTCTGATTAAAAACGGTACGTAGACTGGCGAGCGATTTTTTCGGCTGACAAGGCAAAGAAGCGCGGGAATCCTGTCGGATTTCAAGCTTTTTTGACGCAGCTCAGACGGAAAAAGCGCCGTCAGGATGCGTGCCGGATTTATTCAGAGATTCCTTAGTTCATGGCGGCGGACATCTGCTGCGCGGCGTTGTCGAGCGTCGTCTTGACGTCTGCCTGATTCATGAAGATGTCGGACAGCGCGCTTGTGACGATGGAGTCAATCTCCGCGTAGGAGGCCGGCGCGCCGATGGGCACGGCGTCCTTCAGGCTGGCATAGAACAGCTGGCTGTTCTCCGGATCATACTCGGTGGGGATGATCTCATCGGCGATGGCCTTGTTGGCGGGGATGCCGCCGGCGCTCAGATAACCCTTGACGAAGGTGTCCTGCGCGCACCAGAGTGCGAACTTCGCGGCCTCTTCGTAGTTCTTTTCGCTTGTGACGGCGACGCCGCCGATGCCGAACATCGTCTGCTGGGTGGAGAACTTCGGGACCTTGGTGACGTAGGCGTCTTTGAAGTCGTTGGCCTGGTAGCTGAGGGTCGGCCAGCGGCCGAAGGAACCCATGGCCACGGTGCCGTCCATCAGCTGCTGGATCGGATCGACGTTGGGCTCGGGAATCGGCGCGTAGCCGTACTTATAGATGAGATCCTGCAGGAACTGAATGGTCTCCACATTCTCGGGGCTGTTGATGGTCGGAGTCTTGAGATCGTCGGAGACGATGGCGGAGCCGTTATTGCGCAGCCAGCCCTCGATCATGAAGTAGTACTGCGGGACGGCGAAGGCGTAGTGCTTGACGCCGTTTTCTTCATAGGTGAGCTTTTTGCAGTCGGCCAGGAATTCGTCCTTTGTCCAGTCCTCCTTGGGGAGCTCCAGACCGGCCTTCTGGAAGCTGGCCTTGTTGCAGTGGATGACAATGTTGTTGCACTCGGTCGGGAACGCGTACATATTGCCGTCCGAGAGCGTCATGGCCTTCAGGAGCGACGGCTCGAGGTTGTCGAGAACCTTGTTGACCTCGTCCTTGTTGGCGTCGATATAGGTGTTGAGCGGCTTGGCGATGCCCATATCGCACATCATGTTGAAGCCCTCGATGGCCACGAACGCGGCGTCCACGTTCTCACCCGCGCCGATCATCGACTGGATCTTCGTGAAATACTCGCTCCAGGTGCCGGGGATGAACACGGTGTTGATTTTGACGCCGGTTTCTTCGGTGTACTTGGCGACAAGCGCGTCGAACTTGTCTTTGTCCTGGCCGGTGCCGCTCCAGGCCAGCGTGAGCTCCTTGGCGGAGTCGCTGCCGGCGGGGGTGGAGGCTGCTGCGGAAGAGGATGCGGCGGCGGAGGCTGCCGGCGCGGAGGCTGCGGCGGGCGCGGAGGACGCGGCCGCCGAGGAGCCGGCCGTTCCGGCCGTCTTGGCGCAGGCCGCGAGGCCGAGCAGCATCACGGCAGCCAGCATGAGAGCAAGAATACGTTTCATGTGAATCTCCCCTACTTTCTCGTTTCGGACGGTGTTCCGTCCGTTGTGTCTACATAGTAAACAAACCGGGTGCAAAAGGTAAATACAATTTTGGCGGTTGTGTTGTAATATTCTCGCAAGCCGCCATGACGGGGCTTGCCGCAGCACCCGGTCATGCGGTAAAATAGAGACTGTAAACAGCGGGAAGGATGCGGTGTCCATGAAACTGCTTCACAAGGTCTCTACCAAGATCTTTTTGATCTTTATTTCATTTCTGCTGGTCATCTGCTCGCTTTTGACCCTGGCGGTGCGCAACTTCACCTATCAGAGCATGGTCGAGCAGACGCGCGTCAACGATCTGCGCACCATCGACATGCTCTCCTCCGCCGTGGACGGCGAGCTCACCAAGCTCCGCCTGAGCGGCGAGATCGTACAGAGCAGCGCGCCGCTGCTGGACTATATGAAAACAATCACCGCCCGCGGCGCAGCGGATCCCTCCGTCTACCTGGGGGAGGATTCCCGCTTCTGGTACGGGCAGCTGCCGACGCTCTTTTCTCCCGCCCTGACGCTGGTCGATCCGAACGGCTATCTGATCGGCGAGCAGGTCTACGAGCGGCAGAGCGTCTATAATTTCCTCGGCCGCACCGCGATTTCCCACTTTTCCCGCTCCGGCCCGACGCTCTGCAAGATGTACCGTCTGCTGGAGCTCTCCACCGGAGAACGGATCAACATGGTACCCTGCGTCTTTCCCCTGTATGACGGGGCCGGCACGCTGCTCGGCTACGCGGTGCTCTATCTGCCGGAGACACAGCTGCACGGAAGTTTTCAGGCGTTCGGCGACAGCGTCAGCATCCTGGACTCGGACAACGTGATCCTCTCCGCGCAGGACCCCAAGGTACTCTACAAGAATTACTTTGAATATCACCGCATCAACTATGCGTTTTTGCTGCACGATACGACCGTCGTCACCGCCGTGGACGGAGAGGACTTCATTCTGACCACGAAGACGATCAACTCGCTCGGCTGGCAGGCCGTCATCACCAAAAGCGCCGCGAGCAGCCTGTCCGAGTCAAACTACAACGTGCGCTTCTTTACTCTGCTGTTTCTTGTCTCGTTCGGACTGGCCTCCATCGTGACTTTTCTCATCTCCGTATTCATCGGCCGGCCCGTGGCGAAGCTCAACGAATCGGTCGAGCGCGTCAAGCGCGGCGATCTCAATGAGCGCAGCGCCATCCGCTCGAAAGACGAGATTGGCCAGCTGAGCGGCTCAATCAACGAAATGCTGGACGCCATCCAGACGCTTATGCGCCGCACCGAGCAGACCGAGCGTGAGAAGCGCAAAACGCAGATGCAGCTCATCCAGGCGCAGGTCAAGCCGCATTTTCTCTACAACGTGCTGGGCATCATCTCGGGCTTTCTCAACGACGGCGAGACGCAGCTCGGCAATCGCGCCATCGACTCGCTCGCCAGCTTTTACCGCATCTCGCTCTCTGACGGCAGCGACGTCATTCCGCTCTCGCGCGAGGTGGCGCTCGTGGAAAACTATCTGACCCTGCAGCAGCTGCGCTATGTCGATATGATCGACTATGAAATCGACATTGAAGAGTCGCTCGAACAGTTGTGCATTCCAAAACTCACGCTGCAGCCGCTCGTGGAGAACGCCATCGACCATGGCATCCGCAACACCGGACGCAGCGGATTCATCCGGATCACCGGGCGCGAGGAAGGCGGTTTCTGCGTGCTCACGGTCCGCGACAACGGTGCCGGCATGACGCCGGAGAAGGTTTCGGAGCTGAACGGGGCGATCGAATCGCAGACGGCCGACGTGCACTTTGGGCTGACCAGCGTCTACCGGCGGCTGGCGCTCTGCTGCGGCGATCAGACGCAGATCCTGCTGTCGTCTCAGGTCGGACAGGGAACCGCGGTCACGCTTCGCTTTCCCGCGCTGCGGGAGAAGGAGGAATCCTGATGTTTTCACTTGTCATCATCGACGATGAGCTCTATATGCGCCGGGCGATCCGCTCGCACATGGATCTGCCGCTGCTCAATCTGCGCGTTTCCGGCGAGGCCGGAAACGGGACCGAGGGGCTGGCGCTGCTTTTGGAGCAGCGTCCTGATCTGGCGCTGGTGGACATCGACATGCCCGTCATGTCGGGGCTGGAGATGATCCGCCGGGCGCAGGCCGCGGGCTGCCAGACGCGCTTCATCCTGCTCACCGGCTACGACGATTTTTCCTACGCGCAGCAGGCCGTCAGGCTGGCCGCCGCCGACTATCTCCTCAAGCCGGTGAACGCGCAGGCGCTCTCCGAGACAATTCTGCGCTGCGAGGCGGAGATTTCCCGGGAAACGGAGATCACGCAGCACATCACGCAGCTCGAGCAGCAGAACGAAACGCTCATGCGGGCGGACTTCTTTTCCAGCCTCCTGCGCGGCGCGCCCGCGCCTGAGCCGGAATCGCAGCGGGAGATCCTGGAGAGCATGGGTCTTTCGCCGGCGCTTTTCACGCAGTTCTGCACGGTCTGCGCCGAGCTGGGGTCCGAGCCGGCCATTCGGGACTGTATGACCGCGGGACAGCTCGGCTTTCACTCGCCGGACGGCCTGTTCTGCGTTGTCTGTCCCGCGGACTCCGGGCAGCCGCTCGCGGCAGCGATGCGCGAACGGGCGATCCCGTGCGGCGTCAGCCTTGTGCACGCGGGGCTGCAGGAGCTTTCGCCGGCCATTCTGCAGAGCCACGCCAGTCTGCACACCGGGCTCGTGGACGAGCAGGCCAAAATCAGCGACACCGTGAAGGATTTTATCGAAGCGCATCTGGACGACCCGGAGCTCTCCATCAGCGGCATCGCCAAGGGGCTGTTTCTCAACTACAGCTATCTGTGTTATTGCTTCCGCCGCGACTGCGCCAGCACCATCAACGACTATATTACCATGCGCCGTATGGAAGAGGCAAAAAGACTTTTTACGGACGGCGTCACCAACGTCAATCTGGTCTCGCAGCGCGTCGGCTACAGCTCCAACAGCTATTTCAGCCGCAGCTTCAAAAAAGCCGTCGGCATTTCCCCGAGCGAGTTCATCGCGCTCCATCACCCTGCCTGACTTCGGAGGTATTAAATGGTTCGTCTGTTCATCGGCGTCTGCTCGTCCGCGGAGAAGGGCGGCTTGTTTACGGCGGAGTTCGACGCCCTGTCGGGCCGCCTTTCCGCGCCGCAGCGCGTTCCCGGCTCCGGCCCGTCCGTCTTTCTGTGCGCCGCGGGCGACCGGCTGTACAGCGTCGTCAATCTCGGCAGCAGCGCGTTTCTGGAAACGTTTGCGCTGCCGGGCCGCGTTCCGGCGCTTCTTTCCCGGCTGAACGCCGACGGCGCGGGTATGGCCTACGTCTCCGCCGTGCCGGGGCAGCTGCTCTGCGCCTATTACACACAGGGCATCGTGCGGGCCTACCCGGTCGGATCCGACGGCCTGCCGGGCCGCTCCCTCTGGGAATGCCCCGGCGCGGGCTCCGGTCCCAACCGTGCCCGGCAGGAGGGTCCGCATCCGCATTCCGTCGTCCCCTCGCCGGACGGCTGCTGGGCTGTGGCCGCCGACCTCGGCGCGGATTCGCTGTCCGTCTTCCCCCTCCGCCCCGGCGGTCTGCCGCCCATGCGCTGGTTTGGCGCCGCCCCCGGCAGCGGCCCGCGGTATGCGGCCTTCAGCCAGGACGGCCGCGCGCTGTATCTCGTCAGCGAGCTGTCCTGCAGGCTGAGCCGTTACTTTTTTGACGCCGCGAACGGCGCGCTCCGTCTGGCGGAGGAGCTGCCGCTTTTGCGCAGCGGCGAGTCCGGAGCCGGCGGCGATCTGCAGCTGAGCGCCGACGGGCAATTCCTGTACGCCGGCGTCCGCGGCCCGGACCGAATTGCGGCGTTCCGCCTCCTGCCGGGCGGAAGCCTGCGTCCGGTCGGCCGATATGAAACGGGCGGTTCGTGGTGCAGCTCCTTCCGGCTCAGCCCGGACGGGCGATTTTTGCTCGCCGCGAACTTCCGCTCCGGCTCTGTCTGCGTCCTGCCCCGCCGCCAGGACGGCAGTCTCGGCGCGCCGGTGCAGACGGTTCTGCTCGGCGACCCCATGTGTCTGCGTTTTTCGGAATAGCCCTTCTGAGCCCATCATATTTGGAACGGAGAAAACATCATGCAATATTCCGGCAAAAAAACCGCCTGCATTTCTTTTCCGCTCGGCGGAATCGGAAGCGGCTGCATCGGTCTCGGCGGCAACGGCCGCTTTCTCGATGTTGAACTCGACAACGCGCCCAACAAGGACAGCAACGGCGCCTTCACGCACTTTGCCGTAAAGGCGGAGCGCGAAGGGCGCATCGTGGACGCGCGCGTTCTCATGGGCGATCTGCAGCCGCCTTACATTGGCCACACAGACCGCCCCCTCTACACGGGCTTTGGCTTTGGGCCTGACCGCGGGTCCATGGCGGGGATGCCGCATTTCGAGCGCTGCGTATTTACCGGGGAGTTTCCGGTCGCGCGGCTCGATTTTTCCGACCGTCATTTTCCGGGGGCTGTGCGGCTGACCGCCTTCAACCCCTTCATCCCCACAAACGCGGACGACAGCTCGCTGCCCGCCGCGTTCTTCACCGTTCGCCTGGAAAACGACACCGCAGAGCCGCTTACGTACACCGTCGCTTTTTCCGCGTGTAATTTCTTTGCCAAAAACAGCGGGATTCACCGTTTGCGCCGGGAGGGTGAACAAACATACCTGGTGCTGTCCAATCCCGAAAAAGAGGGCAGCTTTGACCGCGGCGATCTCACGCTGGCCACGGACGCGGACGACTGCTGCGGACAGGAATACTGGTTCCGCGGCAACTGGTTCGACAGCCTGAGCGTCTTCTGGCAGGATTTCACGGCTCCGTGGCCCCTGCGCGAGCGGCGGTACGAAACGAACGCCGAGACGGTCAACGTCATGGCATGCGGCGACTACGGCACGCTGGCCGCGCGGATCAGGCTCGCCCCCGGCGAGAGCCGCGAACTCCGCTTTCTGCTTGCCTGGAGCAAGCCCTGGCGCAGCAACACCTGGGAAATTTCCGCGCCCGGTCTGACGGGCGAGCAGATCGCCGGCATCCGCGCGCAGCACTGGAAAAATTACTACGCGACGCGTTTTCCCACGTCTCTCGACACCGCACGCTATGCGCTGCAGGAATTTGGCCGGCTGCGGCGCGAAACGGAGCTGTTCTGCTCGGCGCTGTTCGGTTCCTCCCTGCCGCTCGAGGTGCTGGACGCGGTCTCCGCCAACCTCGCGGTTCTGAAATCCCCGACCTGCATGCGTCTGGAGGACGGCTCGTTCTATGCCTTCGAGGGCGTGCACACGCACGAGGGCTCCTGTGAGGGCACCTGCACGCACGTCTGGAGCTACGCCTACGCGCTGGCGCACCTGTTCCCCTCGCTTGAACGCAGCGCGCGCACGCTCGAATACCGCTATTCGATGCACGAAAACGGCTCGATGGGTTTTCGCGTGCAGCTGCCTGTCGGCCGCCCGGCGACCGATTTCCGCGCCTGCGCGGACGGACAGTTCGGCTGCGTGCTGCGCGTGTGGCGCGAATACCAGCTGAGCGGCGACCGGGAGTGGCTCGCCGGAATCTGGGACGCGGTAAAAAAGAGCATCCGCTTTGCCTGGAGCCCCGAGAATCCCGACCGCTGGGACGAGAACCGGGACGGTCTCATGGAGGGCCGGCAGCACCACACGCTCGACATGGAGCTGTTCGGGGAAAACGCATGGCTGAGCGGCCTGTATCTGGCCGGTCTGCGCGCCGGCACGGAGCTGGCTCACGCCATGGGCGACCGCAGCGCTGAGCTGGAATTTGACCGGATCTTCCGGCGCGGCCGAAAGCGTCTCAACCGGGAGCTCTGGAACGGCTCTTGGTTTATCCAGAAGCTCGATCTGCACGACCAGGCGCGGCTGCGGGCTTTTGACACCGGCGCGAGCCTGCAGGGGCAGAACGCGGTTGACGCATACTGGAATGATGAGACTGGCGAAATTAAATACCAGATTGCCGGCGGCTGCGGCATCGACCAGGTGCTGGGCCAGTGGCACGCCGATCTGCTCGGGCTCGGGCGCGTGTTTGACAGGAGTAAAACGAGAAGCGCATTGCGGGCGATCTATCAAAATAATTATATTCCCGTCCTGCGCGAGCACGTCAACCCCTGCCGCATCTACGGGCTGAATGACGAATCCGGAACGATCATCTGCAGCTATCCGGCGGGCACGGCGCGCCCGGCCATTCCCATTGCCTACGCTGAGGAGACCATGCATGGCTTCGAGTACGCCGCCGCCGGGCAGATGCTGTTGAACGGCATGGAGCAGCAAGGCCGGAAACTTGTCCGCGCTGTCCGGAGCCGCTATGACGGCGAGCGGCGCAACCCGTGGAACGAGATGGAGTGCGGCAGCAACTATGCCCGCTCGCTTGCAAGCTATGGGCTTCTTCTGGCCTACAGCGGTTACCGCTGCAGCGCCGCAGAAGGGGAAGTCACGTTCGCGCCGCTTAAAAACCGGAACGGCAGCTGGTTCTTTTCGCAAGACAGCGGCTTTGGCGTCGTGCGCTACGACCGGGACCGCGTGACCCTGCGCCTGCTCTACGGCACGCTGACGCTGCGTGTGCTGCAGCTGCACCGCCCGTGCTCGCAGGAGGTCCGGAAAAACGGCAGTCCTCTCGCTGCCGCCGTTTCCGACGGCCGCGTGGATTTCCGTTCGCCGTGCGTTCTGCACGCAGGCGACGAGCTGGGGATTTCGCTATCTTTTTCAATAATAGCACACACTCAAAAATATGATGGCTAAGTGTTGAAAACCAGCGCAAATTGTGCTGCTACGTAAATAACTCGTGAGGCAAAGATACTGGCAGCAAAAGCAATGCAACGTTGTTTATCACCAAAGCGGCCTTATCGCGCATCAAATTCAACTACGCGGTCCCTGGCTGATTTTTTCCTGCAAGGTATCCAGGGGCCTGCAAGCGAAAAGTCGCAGGCGGTGAAAAACTCAAAACGCGGGCGAATAACTTGCGCGCCAGTGCAGCAATAACCGAAAAAAGGAATGGACTGTCAGAAATTCTGACAGTCCATTCACATTTCACAGCGGCAGGTGAATCGGGCATTTTGCCGTCAATCCTGCTGCCAGCAGATCATGTAGCCGCGGCTGCGGGTGGAGCGGATCTCGGCGCCGGAACCGGATAGTTTTTGCCGCAGGCTGTAAATGTGGTTGTGCACGGGGCCGAGATTTTCCAGCGGCTCCGAATTCCACACGGCTTTGTAGATCTCCTCGGGTGTGAAGTAACGGCCGGGCTCGCCGCATAAAAGCTCCAGTACCGCGTACTCCAGCGGCGTAAGCAAAAGGTCCTGCCCGTTGGCCGCGACCTGTCTGGACAGCCGGTTCCACACAAGAGGCCCCGTTCTGCCGGCGGCGGACGCGGCAATACGGCCGCGGCGAAGCAGCGCTTTGATGCGCAGCAGCAGCTCATCCGTGATGTAGGGCTTGGAAAGATAGTCGTCGCCGCCGGCGCGCAGGCCGTTGATGACGTCCTCGTGCGTGTTGAGCGCGCTCAGAAACAGGATACGGCCGCCGTCGTTCTGCTCGCGCAGCGTCCGGCAATAGTCCAGCCCGTTGCCGTCCGGCAGCAGAATGTCCAGGACGGTGAGATCCGGCTTGTATTTTTCGGTCAGGGCATCGCCCTCCGCCAGCGTTTCCGCTGTTTCGACCCGGTAGCCCTCCAGTTCCAGCATAGCGCGCGTGGCGTGGCTGATGTTTTTGTCGTCCTCAATGACCAGAATCAGTGGACTCGTCATGGTCTCCCTCCTCAGCCAGTGGAATGGTAAAGAGAATATCCGTTCCCTTCCCGGGAACGCTGCTGATTTTGATGGTCCCGCCGTGCTCCTCCACGATGATTTTGCACAGCGGCAGGCCGAGTCCCGAGCTGCCGTCGCGGCTGTAGCCCCTGTCGAACACGTGCGCGAGCGTCTCCCCGTCCATGCCGGAGCCGCGGTCTGTCACGCGCACCTGCGCGAAGCCATCCGCCGCCGCGTCGGACAGCCTGATGGCGGAGCCGCGGCTGTGCCGGTTGGCATTGGTGATGAGATTGTAAAGGACCTGAAAGATCGTGTCCTCGACGACGCAGACCCGCACGGGCGCGGGCGCGAGCCTCAGCTCGATGCGGTTTTCGTTTTTCACGCAGATCGGCGCGCAGAAGCGGCTGACCTGCGTGAGCATCTCGTTGAGATCGCAGTTGGTTTCGAGCGTCTGCTGCTCCCGCCGGACGGAGGAGAGCTTGATCTGCTCCGTCATGGTGCCAAGCCGGACGGCCTCATGCTGAATGATGTCCAGATTGTCCAGTGTTTCGGCGTCGACCTTGCCGCTCTTGATCTGCATCTTGGTGAGCCCGGCATAGCTGCTCATGACCGTGAGCGGCGTGCGCATTTCGTGGCTGATGTCGGCAAGGAAGCCCGTGCGAATATTGTCCAGCTGCCGCAGCTCCCGGTTGCGTTCCAGAATGACCTCTTCGCGCTCGGAGGCCTCCATCAGTGCCCGTTCAGTCTCCCGCATGCGCAGCATGATGCCCAGCATGACCGCATAGATCAGGATGAGCAGACCGGTTTGCATGAGATTGATGTCCGCCGCCCGGCGATAGCGGAGTACGTCCATGAGGCCGAAACAAATGCTGACGCCTCCGCCCAGCAGGATAATGAGATTGCCGGGGTTTCGCGCCACGGCCCGCCGCCGTAACACGCCGATCAGCAGCACTGCCAGATAGACCAGGAAATATCCGGCGATGACGAGATTCGCCGAACCCGTGAGCCGGCTGTAAATTTGGGACGGCAGCAGCGCATAGAGGCAGATGGCTGCGCCGGTCAGCCCGTAACCGGCAAGCCGAAGCCACCGCGGGACAGCGCCCTTGAAAACAGTGTTGCAGAACAGCAGCAGGAAAACCGCCGCTGCCAGCAGAGAGCAGCATTCGAGCTTGTGGCCGAAGTACCAGTTGAGGTTTGGAAACAGCACCATCACGGGCTTTGGCGAGACGAAGGACGAACGAACGGCGAGCAGAATGCAGACGGCAGAAAAGTACAACAGCTCTTTTTTGTCCCGGAAAAAGAAGAACGCGGCCAGAAAAAACACGGAGGCTGTCATCATGGCGCCGAAGACCAGCTCCACACGCAGCAGTCTGCTGTTTGCCAGCGCAGTGATTTTGTCGGCCGGGCCGAGAATGACCTCAAAAAAGTCGGCGTAGGCATGGGCAAAATTGCTTCGCTGCATGACGATGACCGTGGGGCCCTCCCCGGCTGTGAAATAGACTGTGTAATTGCACGTCTTCGGCACAAAGCCGTCCGCCGTCTCGCTGACCGTCCCCACCTGGGACAGGAGCTTGCCATCCACCCACATTTTGAAGGCATAGGTGGCGCTGTCCCCGTTCAGGCCGTAGACCTGCCCGGCCTTCAGGTGCAGGACCAGGCGGCAGGTCGCGCACGAAACTGTCTTGCGGTTCGCCGCATGGGGGTCGGACGGCGATATGCCGCCGCCCTCCAGCTCCTCCGGCGAATAGAGCTTTCCCGGATAAAAGTCGAACAGGGTCCGCTGAATCCGGCCGACGCCGGCAGAGAAGTCGAAGGCCGCCAGCTCCTCCGTCGTTGAAACGTTCTGCACGTCCTTCACAACCCATGCCGTGGAGGTCAGCAGCGGCACGAACGCAAAGATCAGCAGCAGCATCACTGTCAGCTCCAGCGCTTCACGCCGCTTTTCCCGCTTCCGCTTCATCCCGTCCGCCCCCCGCCGCTTTCTCATACCATTATAATAGACTTCTTTCCGGCTATTTCAAGTGAGCCGGGGGGTTTTTGCCGAATCTCCGCAAAAAAGGAGATTCAGACGTGGAGCCGCCCGGCAAAAATAATTATAATTTGAGTGGGCAATGATGAAAGAAATAACCGTTTTCCGGAGGAGGAGCATATGAAGAAGAAATTACTGGGTCTGCTGATTTTTCTGTGCCTTTCGGCGGCGCTCTGCGTCACGGCGATGGCGACTGAGAACGTAGAGGTTACGCTGGATTTCACGTCGCAGGACCAGGATGTCAGCGGTTTGGGAAGTACAGGCACCTGGAGCTGGAACCACAGCACGAAAACCCTGACGATGACAAATCTCGACCTTGTCGGAACGAACTATAGTTATAAAATAGGCAAATATGATACGACAGGCCAATATGGAGGTTGCTGCACGATTATGCTGCCTGCTGATTCCACGATCGTGGTCGATGGAAAATGCAGCGTGACGACCGGTAATCCTACGGGCGGGAATTGGTGCCCTTTCAGCAATCACGGAATTGTCTGCTACGGCCCGCTGACGATCGAGGGAAAGACCAACAGCGCAGCCGATTCCCTGTTTGTTTCATCGGCCACTGGTAAATATTTGGTTGCGAGCTATGGTATTCGCGCCCCATCGCTGACAGTTAAAAATGTAACACTGACGGCAAAATCGGGAAGTGCCGGTTTTTCTGCTGGAATCACCATCGCAAACATTACAAATATTACCACGCCAGAAAATTATTACAGCTATCGAGATAGCGCGCTGCGCATTAAAGACAATTCTGTTGTGAAGGCGGAATCGGTCGACTCGCAAAGTACTGAGGATCATTATGGGCTTTATATCATTAACTGCAGAGATATTAAAGTTTCAATCGAATCCGGAAGTTCGCTGGAAGTGTCTGCGAGCGGCAGCAGCGACAGCTATTTCTCAATCGGCTTTTATGTCGTTCATACTTATGATTATGCTGGTTATTTCTCTGGGAATACAGACCTGCAAATTCACGGAACTCTAAAGGCAGTAAGCAATAATACCAAACTCGAAAGCTCTGCTCTGATGGTGTACTCTGATGATTTGAGATTGGGCAGTCGCGGTGATATAACCGTCGGTTTTACCGGAGCCGATTTAATATTACAGTGCGGTACGGCGGGTAAAGTATCATGTCCGTATTTCATCGGACATACAGCAGATTATACAATATACAATCTGCAGTCGCCGACGGTAGCGAACAACAATTTGGGTTACGCGATCCGCACAAGCAGCGACGGGACATATCAATCTTATACAGCCCAAAAGCTTCCTCTCCCCTCGTCGCCTGCGGGGAAGTATTTTGAATTGCATGCGGCGCCCCCCGCGCCGACCGGCCTCACCGCCGCGCCCGGCGTGAATCAGGCCGTGCTGAGCTGGACGGCGCCGGAAGGCGTGAGTTCGCCGGGGTATGTGCTGCAGTATTCCGCTTCAGAAGATTTTTCAAGCCCGGTCACTGTCTCGCCCGCACCGACCGGAACGACGGCCACGGTCACGGGCCTTACAAACGGCACAACGTACTATTTCCGCCTCTGGTCGGTCGTCAGTCAGATGCAGAGCGCATCCTGCGCCGAGGCGAGCGCCATGCCGGCCTCCAGCGACGCGACGCTCTCGGCCCTGACGACGTCGGCCGGCGCGCTGTCCCCTGCGTTCGACTCCGGGACTTTGCCCTATACGGTCACAGTGCCCAGCACAACGGGCAGCATCACGCTGACGCCCACGGTGAACGAGTCCCACGCGTCCGTGACGGTGAACGGCGGCGCGGTGACTTCCGGCACGTCCAGCCCCGCGCTGAATCTGAACGTGGGAGACAATTCCGAAACCGTCGTTGTAACCGCGCAGGACGGGACAACAACAAAGACCTACACAGTCACGGTGCACCGGCTGTCCGGCGATGCGGCGCTGAAGAGTCTGGCGCTGGTCATGGGGTCCTCCTCGGAGGAGCTGGATCTCGGCCATAAGACGATTGCCGTCACGGTTCCGTACAACCAGAAGACAGCGGCGCTGGCCCTGGTGTTGAACGACGCGCGCGCCTCGGCGGTGGTGGACGGCAAAGCCGTCGTCTCCGGCCGGAGCGCGGACAAGGCGCTTCAAACAGGCCCGAACGTCTTCACCGTCACGGTGACGGCGGAGGACCCGGGCGTCACGAGGACTTACACCATTACCGTGACGCGCGAAAACCCGCCCGCACTGTATCCGGTCAGGCTTGTCTTCGACAAAGATAACGGCACCGTAAAGGCCGACCCGGAAAAGGCCATCGTGAACGGGCTCGTATCTCTCCATGTCGAATCCGAAGATGACGGGCGGCTGTACAAGCTCACGGTGACGGACACGGCGGGGAACGCCGTACCGGTGACAAAGACGGCGGATGGCGAATATTCCTTCAGGCAGCCGCAAGGCGGCTCGGTCGTTACAGCAGCATTTGTCCGGATCGGTGTCTTTGCGGATGTGGACAGCGGCGCGTGGTACGCGGGCGACGTGGCCTATGTAAGCAAGCGCGGTCTGATGGACGGGACGGGCCCGAGCCTGTTTTCTCCGCAGGGCACGGCGACACGCGCCATGACCGTGACCATTCTGTGGCGTCTCGCGGGCAGCCCGGCCCCGCAGAGCGCGGCGCCCTTCGGCGACGTGCCAGCAGACGCGTATTACGCGCAGGCCGCGGCCTGGGCCGCGGAGAACCGGATCGCGGAGGGCTCGGACGGCCTGTTCCGCCCGGATTCGGCGGTGACGCGCCAGGAGCTGGCGGCTCTGCTGTACCGGTACGCCGGCAGTGCGGCTGCGAGCGTTCAGCCCGCCTTCGCGGACGCGGCGCAGATCGCGGCCTGGGCAAAGGACGCGGCGGCCTGGGCCGCCGCCGAGGGCATCGTAAACGGGAAACCGGGAAACCTTTTCGATCCGTCCGATACGGCGACGCGCGCCGAGCTGGCGGCGATGATCCATCGCTTCTGCACAATTGCATAAAAACCGCTCTCCGTTTGATCGGCAGGGAGTCCTCGGCAATAGGAATATCATCACAGCGATGGCTGCGGCCCCAAAAGGCCGCAGCCATTTTTCACCGATTCGTGATACCAAATAAATACCAGCCTTTTGAATTTTCCTGCTTCCTTTTTTGAAAAGTATGGTAATATAAAGGAAAACAGCGGCGAAGGCGGTGGGCTGATGAGCGATGTTTTCATGCCTACGATCATTACGGAGGCATTCTGCTTTGTGTTTTCCGTGATTCTGCTGCTCAGACTGAAAAAGGGTCTGGGCACGGAGCAGGAGATCCAGATTCTGCGGATTATGTTCCTGCTGTATTTGGTCATGCTCGTCACGGACACCCTGTGGGCCATGACGGAGTGCGGCCTGATCCGCCCGCCCCGCCTGCTCGGGGCCGCAATCAACGCGGCGGCGGTCACAGCCGTGACCTGCGGCTGTTATTTCTGGTACCGGTTCATCCGCACGCGGCTGCCGGGAAAAGGGACACGTGAAAATCGCCATGCTGCTCCCGGCTGCCGTGATTCTGGTGCTGGACCTGCTCTCGATTTTTACCGGCTGGCTCTTCTATATGCAGGGCGGGCTTCACTATCAGGAGACTCCCCTTTTCGCGCTGCAGGGAGCCGCGAACTATTTCTACCTGCTGTGCGCGGAGGGCAGCGCCATTGCCGGCGCGGTCCGCGCGAAGTCCCGGCAGGAGCGGTTGGAGTACGGACTGTATTCCGTTTACCTGGTCGTCCCCTGCATAACATTCTTTGTGGACGATCAGGCTGTCGACTCCCTGCAGCTCTCGCTGACGATTTTCCTTGCCCTGCTGATCTTATATCTGACCATCTACGTCGACCGGGAGAACGAGCTGCTGCGGCAGCGGGAGCAGCTGACCCAGTCCCGCGTGGCGGTCATGAACAGCCAGATCCAGCCTCATTTCCTCTACAAGCACATCGCCGACCTCTCCCACACGCTGCAGGATGTCGGCGCGGAGAACGCGTTTGTGAAGGCGCGCAACAGCTTCGCCGTTTCGCGCAGCGAGGTGGACTGCGATTATTACCGCTTCCTGAACGCCGAGGTGGCGGCGGTGAACACCTATCACGGCGAATACATGGCGCAGTACAGCTGGGCGGAGATGACGCTCGGCTCGCTGGAGCGAAAGCAGGACAGAACCTGAGCGCGGCAGCGGAGACTGCCATCCCAGGCTCCATCGGACTGTGGTATGGCAGTTTTTGTTTACAGCGCCGAGTTTGCCGCGGCGCGGTGAATTTTTTCACAATTTTGTTTTTTCCCTTTTTGCGATACGGTTTCGATACTGTTCGTATTGTACAATGGATCTTGGATATATCCCTGGCGGCCATTCTTCTATGAGGTGAGTGTGACGAACATTTTAATTATGGATCCCGATCCCAACGAGCAGGAAACACTCAGAAAAATCCTGGAGCGGCAATACTCTCCGGCGAATCTGATGTGCTTTTCCGATCCGCTCCTGGCGGTGAAATTCGGCGCGAACAGTCCCGTCGACGCGCTTTACACCGTGACGGCAATGAAGCGGATGAACGGCTTCGAGCTGGCCAAAATGCTGCGCAGCTTCCGGCCGAATATCCAGCTCCACTTCATCGTGGATACCGAAAAGGAAAAAAATGACGCTATGCGGATCATGGCCGACAGCTGCACCATGCGCCCGGTCACGGCGGAGTCGCTCAGCCTGGCCGCCGAAGCGGAATGGTGAGCGGAGACCGGCGCTCCCCTGCCGTCAAATTTCTTTTCCCGGCGTCTCAGCGCCCGGAAAAGTTGGTCTGAATTTTGTGGCGCGGGCTCGCAGGGCTTTCATAGTAAACGCAGCAGCGGGATGATTGTTGAATCATCCCGCTGTTTTGCGTCAAACGACCAGGTCATTCTTTTTACGACGCCTGTTCAAACTGGCTGTTGTAGAGTTCGGCATAGAAGCCGCCCTTTTCCAGCAGCGCGTCGTGCGTGCCGCTCTCCAGAATATCGCCGTCCTTCATCACAAGGATGCAGTCCGCGTTTTTGACGGTGGAAAGGCGGTGCGCGATGACAAAGCTGGTGCGCCCCTCGGTGAGCTTGTCCATGGCCTTCTGCACCATGAGCTCCGTGCGGGTATCGACGGAGCTTGTCGCCTCGTCGAGGATGAGAAGCGGCGCGTCCTCGATCATGGCGCGGGCGATGGTGATGAGCTGCTTTTGACCCGCCGAGAGGCTGTCGCTGTCGCCCAGCACCGTATCATAGCCATTGGGCAGCTGACGCACCAGATCGGTCAGCCCCGCCGCCGCACAGACCTCGTCCAGCTTTTCGTCCGTGACGCCTTTTTGATTGTAGACAAGATTTTCCCGCAGCGTCCCTTCGAACAGCCAGGTGTCCTGCAATACCATTCCGAACTGCGCGTGGACATTTTCCCGGCGCACGTCCGCGATGTTCACGCCGTCGATGGAAATTTTGCCGCCGTTCAGCTCATAAAAGCGCATCAGCAGATTGACCATGGTCGTTTTGCCCGCGCCGGTGGGGCCGACGATGGCAATTTTTTGCCCCGCCTTGACCTCGTCGGAGAAGTCCCGGATGATCGTCCTCTCCGGGTCGTAGCCGAAGGCGGCATGGTCGAAGGAAATATCGCCGCGCACGTGTTCGATGCGCTGCGTTTTGCCGCTTTCATCCGCCATCTCCGGTTCCTCCAGAAACTCGAACACGCGCTCGCAGGCCGCCGCCATGCTCTGCACGCTGCCGGCCGCCTGGGAGAGATTCTGCAGCGGCTGGGTAAACAGGCGGATGTACAGCATAAACGCCACGATGGTGCCGAAGGGAATCGAACCCTTCACCGCCAGCACCGCGCCCACGATGCAGACCGCCACGTAGGCGAGGTTGCCCACGAAAATCATAAGCGGCATCATGAGGCCGGACAAAAACTGGCTCTTCCAGGCGCAGAGATACAGACGGTCGTTCTGTTCGTGAAAAGACGCCTTCTCTTTTTCTTCGCCGTTATACGCCTTGACCACATTGTGCGCGCCGATGGTCTCCTCCACATGGCCGTTGATGGTTCCGAGCTCTGCCTGCTGACGCGCGTAATAGGTCTGGGAGTGGGCGATGACCAGCATCATGACCGCAAACCCGAGCAGCGCCGCGAAAATCCCGGTCAGCGCCATCAGCCAGTTTGTCAGCAGCATCATCACCGTGGAGCCCAGCAGCAGGGCAAGCGAGGAGACGAGGGTGGAAAAGCTCTGGTTCATCGATTGCCCCACCGTGTCCACGTCGTTCGTCACGCGGCTGAGCACGTCACCGGTGGAGGTGGTATCAAAGTATTTGAGCGGCAGCCGGTCGATCTTTTCGGAAATGTCCCGCCGCATGTTCCGGGTGATGCGCTGGGAGATCGTCGCCATCAGAAAGCCCTGAACGCAGTTGAAAGCATAACCCAGCAGATAGAGAGCAGCCAGCAGCGTCCCGATGCGGACGATCCGGGAAAGGTCGATTCCGGAGCGGAGTCCCGCGGTGATCAGGTTTGTCACCTCGCTGAGTTTGTTCGGGCCGATCAGGTTCAGGATCGCTCCCGCGACGGAGAGGATCGCCGCGAAATAAAAACTCCATTTGAATTTTCCGAGATACCGGAAGAAATTGCGGTATGCCTTTTTCAGATCTTTGCTTTTTCCTCCCGCGCCCGCAGCGCCGACGCCGGGCCCGTCGTGATTGGCGGTCATCTGTATCTTTTCAGCCATTCTGCAGTTCCTCCTTTGAAAGCTGCGAGCCCGCGATGTCCCGATAGGTCGGACAGCTTTTCATAAGCTCCTCATGCGTTCCCGCGCCGACAATTTTTCCATGCTCCAGCACCAGAATCCGGTCGGCATGGCGGATGGTGCCGATGCGCTGGGCGACAATGATCTTTGTGGCGTCCTTCGTCTGCTCTCCAAGGGCTTTTCGCAGCGCGCGGTCGGTCTTGTAGTCCAGCGCCGAAAAGGAGTCGTCGAACAGAAAAATCTCCGGTTTTCCGGCGACGGCGCGGGCAATGGCCAGCCGCTGCTTCTGCCCGCCGGAGACGTTGGTTCCGCCCTGCGCAATGGGGGCGTCGTAGGTGCCCTCCATCGCTTCCACAAATTCCGTGCCCTGCGCAATAAAGACGGCATTGCGAACCTCCGCATCCGTGATTTCCCCCTGACCGCGGTCGCCGTAGGAGACGTTGGAGCGGACGCTGCCTGCAAACAGCACCGCCTTTTGCGGGACATAGCCGATCCTGCTGCGGAGCGATTTCTGGGTGCAGTCCCGGACATCGGCGCCGTCCACCAAAATTTGCCCGTCGGCTGCGTCGTAGAAGCGGGGAATCAGGTTGAGCAGCGTCGTCTTGCCGCTGCCGGTGGCGCCGATCAGCGCGACGGTCTCGCCGCGGCGGGCTTTGAAGCTGATGTCCGTCAGCGTATCGGAACCCGCGCCGGGATAGCGGAAGGATACATGGCGGAATTCCACGGTCCCGCGTTCGCCGGTATCCGCCGCGCCGGCGCCGTCCCTGATCCGGCTTTGGGTGTTCAGCACCGCAAGGATGCGCTTTGCCGAAACCTGCGCGCGGGGCAGCAGGACAAAGATCATGTTGAGCATCATGAACGCCAGGATCACCTGCATGGCATAGCTTGAAAACACCACCATGTCCGAGAAAATGCCGAGCTTCGCGCCCGCGTCCGCCGCTTCGATCAGGTACGCGCCGATCCAGTAGACGGCAAGCGTCAGTCCGGAATTGATGAGCGTCATGGTGGGGCTCATCAGCGCCATCACCCGGTTCGCCGTCAGATTCGTCTGCGTCAGCTCGTCGTTGGCCTGCGCGAATTTACTTTCCTGATAGCGTTCGGCATTGAAGGCCCGGACCACGCGGATGCCGGTGAGCTGTTCCCGGGTGACGCGGTTCAGGTTATCGGTCAGGCCCTGAATCCGGCGGAAGCGCGGCAGCGCGAACAGGAGCGTCAGCGTCAGCATCAGACACAGAAACAGCACCGCCGCAGCGGTGGCCGTCGTCCACTGCCAGCTCTTGCCGGCGATTTTTACGACGGCCCAGACAGCCAGAATCGGGGCCTTGACGATCGCCTGCAATCCCATGGCGACCAGCGTCTGCACCTGCGTGATGTCGTTTGTGCAGCGGTTGATGAGGCTCGACGAGGAAAACCGGTTGATCTCCTCCATAGAGAAGTCCATGGTCTTGTCATAGACCAGGGCGCGCAGCGTCCGGGCAAGCCCCGCCGCCACCTTAGCGGCCAGGAACCCCACGATGACGGAGGCCGCCATGCTGCCGAGGGCGCACAGGAGCATATAGCTGCCCTGCATAAGGATGTCCGCAAGGGCGCTGCCCTTCGTCTCCACCAGCGTCGTGATCTCCGACATATAATCGGGCAGCTTCAGATCCAGCCACACCTGCGCGACGATGAACACGAGCGCGGCACAGACGTACGCCCACTGCCGTTTCGTGAGATAGCGAAAAAGCTTTGCCATACAAATTCCTCCGGAACTCCATACAGGCGCCTCCTGCATGGAATAAATTGAAAGTTCACTGTTGATAGCATGCGATTGACATTCGCAAAAGAGAACCCGCCGCCCGGCGGGCTCTTTCACTGCACGTTCCGGCTGACCCGAACCAGCAGCATCCGCAGAATCGCCTGCTCTTCTTCTGAAAGGCCGGCGAGCAAAATATCGTCCGCGTGATCCATGTTCGCCCGCGCCTCGCCGCAGCACTGACGCCCGGTCCGGGTGATCCGAACCAGCTTGATGCGCTTGTCCTCCGCGCCGCCGAAGCTTTCCACAAAGCCCTTCTGCTCCAGCCTGGACACGATGCCGGCCGACGTGGACTGCGCCACATGGAGCGCTTTTTCAATTTCCTTCAGGGTCATGGTTTCCCTGTCCGCGTCGTCCAGCAGCATCAAAACGGAGACCTGCGCCATGGTGAGGTCGTGGGTTCTCAAATCGTTGTTCGCCCGTTTTTCCAGCCCGTCGTGAATCTGCTTCAGCAGCCGGCCGCAGGAAAACTTGTTATCCATGCAGATCCCTCCTTTGTCCATGTTCGAATAATAGCATGCTTTTATTATAATGTCAATCGCATGGCTTCAAATATTTTCTGTAATTCGGGCCGCCCCACGGCCTGCGAATGCCGAAAGCCCTTGACTTCCGAATCTTTCCAGTGTAGTCTAATAACATATGAAAATGGAGCGATACAAGAGCCGGGCGCGCATCCATTCCGGGCGAGGAGGAGAGAAACCGTGACGGCGTATTATTCCCTGATTATGGCCATGGCCGCTTTTTCCATGCTGGCGATGCTGATCTGCGTCAATTCCAGCGGAACGATGTCGCGGGTCAAAAAGCGGTATTTTCGGCTTCTGTTTATCAGCGTAGCCCTGGCCGCTTTCTGCGAATGGTTCGGAGCTTTCCTGCAGGGGACCGGCAGCACAACGCAGGCGCTGCACACTGTGGTGAAGGCGGTCGAGCTGTCGGTGGCCCCGGCGATCGGCTTTCTGATCGCGGAGGTCGTCGAGGAAAAATACACAAAGGCGATCCTGGCCTTTCTGGCCGGGAATGCGGTTCTGGAGTGTCTCTCCGGTTTCCTTGGCTTTATCTATCACGTGGACGGCAGCAGCAATTACACGCACGCCGCGTTCTATTGGATCTACATTGCCGTATATTCCTGCTCCATGCTTTTCGGCATCGTGACCATCATCCGGAGCATGAAAAGATACCAGTACGGCGGCGCGGCCTATCTGATCGCGATCATCGTCTTTACGGTCTTCGGCATCAGCGTCCAGCTGGTCAACTCCGACTTGAAAACGGATTACATTACGATTGCCATTACCTCCATCATGCTGTATGTATTTACGCTCGAGATGATCCAGCAGACCGACGAGCTGACCGGGCTTGTAAACCGAAGAGGCTATGAAAACTGTCTGGCGAACATCGACGAGCCGTGCGTGATCCTGATGTTCGACGTCGATTCGTTCAAAACCATCAATGACAGCTACGGACATCCGTTCGGCGACCGCTGCCTGCAGGAGGTCGGAAGCGCACTGCGGGCCAGCTACGCGAAATACGGAAAATGCTTCCGGATCGGCGGCGACGAGTTCTGCGTGATCCTGACCAAACGAATGGAGCAGGTCGAGGCGGTCAACACGGACTTCTTCCGGCGGATGACCCAATTCCGCAGAAAAGAAGCGCGCGTGCCCTACGTGTCCATCGGCTATGTGCCGTTCGACCCGGAGGCGAACAACCTCGCAGACGCGCTGAAGGAAGCGGACGCCATGATGTATCAATACAAGAACGACCACAAGGAGCGCCTTGACGGCGGCGGAAGACCGGCCGCCGGGCACGCGGCCAAATAGGATGCCGCTCCGGCGCGCCTGTCGCGAACGCGATCCGTCAAACGTGAAAAGCCCGCAAAAATCGTACGATTTTTGCGGGTTTTTTGGGAAAATTCTATGGTTTTCAGACCGCCTCCGGCGTCAGGCGCCGAAGTCGTAGCGAAGGACGGGATTTCTCGCGGCCTGAACCTCGTCCAGGCGGCGCACCGGCGTATTGTGCGGCGCGGTGTGCAGTGCCTCGGGATCCTCAAACGCCAGCTTGTACAGTTGTTTGAGCTCCGCGACAGCCTCGTCCATCGTCTGCTTGGACTCTGTCTCCGTCGGCTCGATCATCAGCGCCTCGTGCACGATCAGGGGGAAGTACATGGTGGGCGGATGGATGCCAGCGTCGAGCAGGCCCTTGGCAATGTCCAGCGCGCTGACGCCCGTCTTTTCATGCAGCCCCGCCAGCGTCATGACGAATTCGTGCATGCAGACATGGTCGTACGCCATGTCGTAGGTGTCCTTCAGGCAGGCCATCATGTAATTGGCGTTGAGCACGGCGGCGCGTCCGACCTCGCGGATGCCCTCCCGGCCCAGCTCCGTCAGGTAGGCCAGCGCCCTGACGACGACGGTGAAGTTGCCGGCAAAGCTGCGCACACGGCCGATGCTGCATTCCGGCTTCACCAGCGCGAAGCCCTCTTCCGTGCGAACCGGGACCGGGCCGGGCAGGAATTTCGCCAGAAATTCCTTGCAGCCGACGGGTCCGGAGCCGGGGCCGCCGCCGCCGTGCGGGGTGGAGAAGGATTTATGCAGGTTCAGATGTACGCAGTCGAAGCCCATGTCGCCGGGCCGCGCCACGCCCAGAATCGCGTTCAGATTGGCGCCGTCGTAGTAGCACAGGCCGCCCGCTCTGTGCACGATCTCGGTGATCTTCAGGATGTTCTTGTCGAAAATGCCGACCGTGTTGGGGTTTGTCAGCATGAGTCCCGCCGTCTGCGGTCCCACGGCCTTCTGCAGCGCCTCCAGATCGACGCAGCCGTCGGGTCCGGAGGGGATGTTCACCACACGGAAACCCGCCATGACGCTCGAGGCCGGGTTGGTGCCGTGCGCGGAGTCCGGCACGATGATCTCGGTTCTCGCCGTGTCGTTTCTGGACCGGTGGTAGGCCTTGATGAGCAGCAGGCCCGTGAATTCGCCGTGCGCGCCGGCCGCGGGCTGGAGCGTCATATCCTGCATGCCCGTGATCTCGCACAGAAGCGTTTTGGCTCTGTAGAGCACCTCGATGGCGCCCTGCGCGGTGTCCTGCGGCTGCAGCGGATGCAGCTTCGTGAAGCCGGGCAGCGCGGCAAGCTCTTCGTTGATCTTGGGGTTGTACTTCATGGTGCAGGAGCCGAGCGGGTAGAACCCGTCGTTGAGCCCGTGCACGCGGTTGGACAGCGCGGTATAGTGGCGCATCAGCTCGTTTTCCGAGACATGCGGCAGGCGCGGCTGCGTTCTTCTCGTCTCGCGCAGGCTCACGACCGGCACATCGCATTCCGGCAGCAGGGACAGTCCTCTGCCCTCCGCGCCCAGCTCAAAAATAGTCTTCATCAGCCGTTCACCTCCCGAAGGATTTCGATGACGCCGTCGAGCTGCTGCTTCGAGGCCAGCTCCGTGACGCACCAGAGAAGTCCGCCCTCCACGGGCAGGCCGCCCAGGATTCCGTGATCCTCCAGCCTGCGCAGCGCGCCGTCCGGGTCCGGACATTCGGCCGCAAACTCATCGAAGAACTCGCCGCTGTGCAGCCGCTTCCAGCCGAGCTCCTTTTCCAGCTGCGCGGCGAAGTAGTGCGCCTTGGACATGCTGAGCGCCGCCGCCTGCCGGAGCCCCGGCCCGCCCATGGCCGCGAGATAGACGCCGGCCGTCAGCGAGCAGAGCTGCTCGTTGGAGCAGATGTTGGAGGACGCCTTTTCCCGGCGGATGTGCTGCTCTCTGGCGGAGAGCGTCAGAACATAGCCGGTCTTGCCGTCCACGTCCTGCGTTTTGCCCACGATGCGGCCCGGGAGATGGCGCAGCATGGCGCTCGACGCGGTCATGAAGCCGAGATACGGGCCGCCGAAGGCGGTATCCAGTCCGAGCGGCTGGCCTTCGCCGACAGCGACGTCGGCTCCGCATTCCGCGGGCGTTTTCATGAGCGCGAGCGCGATGGGGTTGACGCCCATCACAAACTTTGCGCCCGCCTCGTGCGCGATCCGGCCCAGCGCCTCCGCGTCCTCCATGAGGCCGAAGAAGTTCGGCTGCTGGAGATAGAACATCGCCGCGTCCGCGCCGAGAAGCCGCCGGAGCGCGTCCGGGTCGGTCCTGCCGTCCTTCGCCGGCACCTCGACGAGCTCCACGTCGGAGCCGAAGCAGTAGGTTCTCATGACCTCCGCCACCTGCGGGTTCACGGCCGCGGACACGCAGGCCTTCGTCCGCCTGCGGTCACGGCACATGGTAATGGCCTCGGCGGCGGCAGTCGCGCCGTCATAGACGCCGGCGTTGGACACGTCCATGCCGGTCAGCTCACAGATCATGGTCTGGTACTCGAAGATTCCCTGTAGAATTCCCTGGCTGATCTCCGCCTGATAGGGCGTGTAGGCCGTCACAAATTCCTCGCGGGTGACGACGGCCTTCACTGCCGCCGGGATGAAGTGGCGGTAGCTGCCGGCGCCGCGCAGGCAGAGCCGGAACACCCGGTTCTTTTCGGCCAGTGCCGTGATCGCCTCGCGCACCTCCAGCTCGCTCTTCCCCGCCGGAAGATCCCATCTGCAGGCGTCCATCGCCTCGCGCGGCACATCCCGGAACAGCTCCTCCACAGATGATACACCGATCGTCTGCAGCATCTGTCCGCGCTCCGCGGCCGTGAGCGGAAGATAGCTGCCCATCAGCCCTCCTCCTGTGTGAAGGCCTCATATTTCGCGGCGTCGAGAAGTTCTTCGCTGTCCGCGATTTCCTCCACCTTCATGATCCACGCCTCGTAGGGCTCGTTGTTGAGAAGCTCCGGCGCGTCGTTGAGCGCCTCGTTGACCTCGGCGATCTTCCCGGTGACGGGGCTGATGATGTCGGAGACCGCCTTGACCGACTCCACGTCGCAGGCGACCTCTCCGGCCTCGACCGTATCGCCGACCGACGGAAGATTCACAAAGACGAGATCCCCCAGCTTGCTCTGCGCATAATCGGTAATGCCGATCAGTGCGGTCGTGTCGTCCAGCATTTTCACCCATTCGTGGTCGCGGGAGTATTTGAGTTCAGTCGGAAAGCCCATAGTATATACCTCCTGTTATAAAATATAATCAGATTCCGGTCGCCTGCGCGAAGGTGTTGAGCGCGTCGTCCAGCTCGGCTTCGCCAAAGCAGTAGTGCATTTCGGTGTAGTCCGCGCGGAAGCGCGCCACCTCTTCCTTGATATTCTCGCCGTGCAGAATGCATTCCGCCATCAGGCGGGCCAGCCTTGCGAATTCTTCCTTTCCGAAGCCGAAGCGGGTCATTTCGCTCACGCCCATGCGCAGCGCGCCCGACGCAGTGAAGCCCTCCTCCTCCGGCGTGGCCTGGTAGTTGCAGATGATGCCGTTCTCCTCCAGCCGGTCCGCGATCTCCGGGCCGCGCGCGTAGCCGACCTTTACGATGACCTGGTGCGTCTCGGTGTAGCCGATCGCGGGATCTCCCGCCACGTCGAGACCCTCAGCGGCCAGGCTTCTGGCGAAGCTCTTGGCGTTTTCAATGATGGCCTTCTGGTATTCGTCCTTGAAGGCGTTCATCTCGTAGGCGGCCATCAGCTGGCCGAGCAGCGTGCCGAGGTGGTGGTTGGAGACGCTGCCGGGGAACGCCCGCGTCTGAATGGCCTCCCAGAGGCCCCACTTGAGGTCCTCCTCCCGGTAGTTGACGCCGATGACGCCGCGCTGCGGGCCGAAGAAGGTCTTGTGCGTGGAGCCGGTGACGATCTCCGCACCCTCCTCAAAGGGCTTCTGGAAGTGGTCGCCGACGAGTCCGAGCACGTGCGCCATGTCATACATGATCGTTGTGGAGATGCCCTGTTCATCGACAAATCTGCGGATCTCGGCGACCGGCTCCTTATGCAGGACCATCGACTTGCCGAAGATGATGAATTCCGGCTTGTACTGCGTGAGCAGCTTTTTTGTGGCCTCCACGTCGATCCGGTAGGGATTGTCGGCGCAGACCGGGAAGTTGACGACCATCTGCTTTTCGGTCACGGGATCGACGGCGATGTAGTCGTGCAGCGCGCCCATCGGTTGTGCGGACAGGTGGCCGCCGCGGACGATGTGGTTGTTCATCACCCAGCCGAGGCGCTGCGGTGTGCGCTTGCGGTCCACACGGTTTTTGAAGTCCATGAGCGCCGAGAAAACAGCGGTGTTGGACATCTGGCCCGAGGTGACGCGGGTCTCCACCTGCGTGCAGCCGAGGTATTTCTTCATCTCCTCCGCCAGCAGCTGCTCCACCTCGCCGATAAAGCGCGTGCCCTGATAGTAGAAGATCTCGGCGTCATAAAACGCCTTCTGCTTCTTGTGCTCGGCATATCGGAACGCGGGGTCCGACCCGCAGAGCAGCCGCACGGCGCGGGAGGGCGTGTTCTCCGACGGAATGAGGTTGATGCACTGCGTCTGGCGCCAGAGGTGGTTTTCCTGTGCCTTTTTCAGAAGCTCGGCCGCCTTGCCGGCATAGCTGTCCGGCGTGGGCAGCGCTCTGCCCACCGTCACGTTGGGGAGGATGGGTCTGGCGTACGGCGCGGCGTCCTGCCGGATGTGGTACCCCACGACGAGAGCCGGGAGGCGCTTGCCGCGGACGTCGATCTCGATGTTGTAATTCTCGCAGACGCGGGAATCCATGTAGGCCAGGCCGATGGAGCGCTTGCCGGTGTTTTCGGTGATGACGGTCTGCAGGCCCTCGCCGGTCGTCTCATAGTACGGGATCATGGTGCCGGAGGTCACATAGCCGATGGGCTTGCCCTCCGACCAGGCATCGCGGCAGTAGACCGGGAAGCCCTTGCGCAGGACGCCTCTGCCCTCGAGATAGATGGGCTGGATGCGGTACGGCAGCTCGGAGAGGCTGGAGTAGTCGCGGTTCATGATCTTTTTGAACGCCTCGAACTGCTTTTTGAGCGGCTCTCTGCCGATGAAATCGCCCTTTTCCTCCGAGAAGGAGACCGCGAACTTCGCCAGCGGCACCGCGTAGACGGGGATCTCGCCGCCCAGCTCGCACTCGCCCATCTCGTGGCCGTAGAGCGGCAGCGACGCCTCCATGCGCAGCGTGTCGCGCGCGCCGAGGCCCATGGGTCTGGCGCCGAGGGCGAGCAGGCGGTCCCAGAAATAGCGTGCGTCCGCGGAATCGCAGTACAGCTCGTAGCCGATGGGTTCGCCGGTGTAGCCCGTCTTGGCGATGCGTACGGGCCTGCCCTCCATCGTCAGCGTGCCGAGCGCGTTCTTGACGTTCTCCGTGGTCAGGGTCTTTCCGCCGGAGAGGATCATCAACAGTTTTTTGGCCTCGGGGCCCTGCACGGCGATGGCCGCGTAGCGGTCTGACACGTTTTCGAGCGTCACGTCAAAGCCGGCGGCAGCTTTTTCCAGATGCGCCAGGTCCTTGTCGATGTTGCCGGCGTTGATGACGAGGAAATACTGCCCCTCCACGAACCGGTAGAGGTACGCGTCATCCACCGCGCCGCCGGCCGTATCGGGGATGATGCAGTACTGCGCCTGGTTCACGTCCAGCGCGAGCACGTTGCTCGAGAGCACGTGCTGCAGGAACGCGACCTGGTCGCTGCCCTTTACGTCGATTCTGCCCATATGAGACACGTCGAAGATGCCGCAGCGGCTGCGGCAGTACAGGTGCTCGGCCACGATGCCGTCCGGATACTGGATCGGCATTTCCCAGCCGCCGAAGTCCACCAGCGTGGCTCCCGCGTCCACATGCGCCTGGTATAAAACCGTTCGCTTTAAGCTACTCATTTCTGCCTCCTATTGATCTGTATTTGTATTTGCAGCATGCTTTTCCAGAACGTTCTGGATCGCCTCTATGACGACCTGCATTTTTGTGCCGGTCTCTCCGTCAATCAGGATCATGGCGGTCGTTTCATCGCGTGCCGTCACGATGCCGATGATGCCTCCGATGGTTGCGACCTTGTCGCCGACGGCGACGGATTCGTGCATCTGCCTCGTCAGCTTGTTCTTCTTCTTTCCGGGAAGAATCGTGATGAAGTACAGAAGGGCAACCACACCGGCAATATAAATCAACATCAGCTGCCAAAGTTTCATTGCATTCGACCTTACTTTTCTAGTAGTAGTTTTAACGGCCCCTCTCCAGGGGCAGCCGGAGGCGGAAACACCGCCCAGGCCCGTTCGGACCGGCTGCGGGACTCGCCCGCGCCGGAATCGGCGAATGTCGTTTCCCTGCGATCCGGAGAGTCCTCCTTTTTGCACCGCGTTCATGCGGCGCTCTGCGGAGGACTCTTCGGACCTTATCTGCTGCAGCGCGTTGCCGCTGAGCGTATGCCGCGCTCCTGCCCCTGCAGCCGGCAGGACGGCCTTTCATGGCTCAGCCGTTCAGGAATTTTTCCGCGATCTTCACAAATACGGCGGAGCCCTCCCACAGGACGTCCTCATCCACGTTGAACTTGGGATTGTGATGCGCAACGTCCGTGTGCTTTGCCGCGTTCGCCGAGCTCAGGAACATAAATGCGCCGGGGACCTTCTGGAGGAAAAATGCGAAATCTTCGCCGCCCATATTGGGATGCTCCACAGAGGTGATGACCTTGTCCTCCCCGACGACTTCCTTCGCGCAGGACGCCGCGAAGGCCGCCATCTCATCGTCGTTCGTCACGGGAGGCGCGCCCCAGTCCATGGTGTAATCCACCGTACCGCCGAACGCGGCCGCCGTCGCGGCGGATATTTCACCGATGCGCTTGGCGAGCTTCTGACGGACCTCTTCGTTCAAGGCACGCGTCGTACCCTCGATCACGACTTCACCGGGAATGACGTTATACTGGCTTCCGCCGTGGATGCTGCCGATCGTAATAACGTTGGGGACGCACGCGCCCAGCTCGCGCGCGCTGACTGCCTCCAGGCCAAGCACGATATGCGCGGCGATGTTGACCGGATCGACGCCCTTTTCCGGCGTGGAGCCGTGGCATCCGACGCCTTCCACCTTGATTACGAAGCGGTCAAAGGAGGCCATGATCGGTCCCGGACATACAATGAATGTGCCCGCGGGGATGTCCTTGCTGAGGATCGTGCCGATGTGCGTGCCGAATACCGCGTCAACGCCGTCGACGCCGCCGTTCTCCACCACGATCGGAGCGCCCTTCGCCAGCTCCTCGGCCGTCTGGAACAGCAGACGCACCGTGCCGCGCAGCTCCGCCCGGTGCTCGCTCAGCACCTTTGCCGCGCCGAGCAGCATAGCGGTATGCGTATCATGGCCGCACGCGTGCATCCGGCCCTCGTGCCTGGAGCAATAGCTGACGCCGGTGGCTTCCGTAATGGGCAGTGCGTCCATGTCCGCACGGAGCGCGACCGTCTTTCCTGGCTTTCCGCCTGTGATCGTTGCGATCAGGCTGCTGTCTTTTTCCGACTTTTTGTACGGGATCCCGTACTCGTCAAGCTTCGCCATCACATAGGCCCGCGTCTCCGGCAGCTGAAAGCCCAGTTCGGGGATCTCATGCAGATCCCGTCTCATACCGAGAATGTAACCTTGAAGATCCTTACATTCTTCCCACATTGCTTTAAATACCTCCTATTTTTCAGCCCTGGCTTGCGGATCTTTTTTTCTCCTGCACATAGAACAGGCGGGAAATACCAACCGTGCCAAACACGGACACCAGAATAATCAGCCACGCGGGAACCGGGATAAACAGTTTGAAAATCAGAGGAATGCCGATTCCAAAGAGAGCGACCTTCGGCTTCTTGAGCGCGAAGTTGCCGAACGTCGCGCCGAAGATCGCCGCGGAAGCGTAAGTCTTCAGGCCGACGTTGACGAACTCCGGCAGCACGGCGACCACGGCGGCGCCGACCACGGCGGCTGCAGTGGTGGCGATCAGGTTCGTGATAATCGAGCCGCAGATCGCCATGGTCGATACGACCTCCGCCTGAATCGTGCCCGCTTCGCTCTTCGTCACGTCGAGCGCCAGCGCGGCGCAGGGCACGCGCATGTTGCCGATATTGCCGGACAGAAAGCTCAGGTACGTGCCGGACATGCCGAGAGAGGCATAATAGGAAATAGGCTCGACAATATAAAACGCGCCGAAGGACAGCGCCGTCAGTCCCCATGCCGAAAGGACAAGCGTGGGATCCGGCCAGCATTTATAAGTCGCGCAGAGATAAAGCACGGGGAGGAACGCGGTAAAGGCTGCAATCAGGTTTGTGGGCGAGCCGATTCGTATGGAATTCTTTTTCCATGTGGACATATAATCCTTTTCCATGCTTATCCTCCTTACGCGAAAACGAATTGGTACAGGATGGCGGCCGCGATGCCGATGATCATTGCGATGCCGAGGGAATACTCTGCGAGCTTCGGATGCTTCGGAACGAACAGCTTATCGATCAGAATCATCGTAAGGGCGCCGAACACAATGGCGATCGTCGCGCCGACGTTCAGGGTCGGGCCCGCGGCCACCATGGAGTTCGCGTCCAGGTAACCGAAAATCGCGATCGAGCACGCCGCGGACATCACGCCGAGCCAGCGAATATCGCCGCCGCTCAATTTGTCACGGAGTTTTTCAAGGCCGGGCGTCGCAACGCCGGTAAAGATCAGCCAGCCGGCGCCGTTCAGCGCCATCGCAAACCAGGAAACAGCCAGTACCGTCAGCGTGTAGCCGTCTCCCCCGAGTGTCACGCCGCAGGCTGTCGCGCCGTAGGTCGCCGCGCTGAGCTCCGTGGCGGCCGCACCAATGATGGAAAGGCGGAGCCATGCCATCGGTCCGCCGATGGCCGACATCAGTCCCACCATGACGATGAAAACGCCGCAGGCGGGTCCGATTGCAGAAATCAGTCCAATGCGAAAAGCCTGGTTCGGAATTTTGGGGTCAATGCTGCATGCTTTTGTCGCTTTTTTTGCCTGTCGCACATAGAGAACTGCCTGAAGTGCGGAGATGAGTACGGTGATGCTCGCGAGTAACCAAAAGATTGGCAGGTTTGCGATTGATAGGTAATCCATTGTATTCCTCCGTTCTTTTCTGCAAATTATAAAAAGACAGACTGCACTCTCGTGCAGTCTGTCCGTTTACCTGAAAGATTCACCTGCGAACGAATTACGTAACGCAAGGTTACTTCGTCGGTGCCGTTAACGTGAACGGCTCTCCAGATTTTGTCGTGCTCCAGTCCATTTTGCCTGAGAGAATTCTGCAATACCCCTTCGGCGGCGAATTTCTTCGCTCTCTTCTGAAGCAGTCATCCTTTTATTCATTTTTGCTTTTCGATAATGATATTTTACGCTTTTGGGTTTATTCTGTCAATATTTTTGGCAATCATAAAATTGAATAACATTTTATGTTATTTTTTGTTAGTTTCTTCTATTTTTGCTTTTCCGGACGGCGCCGTTTCGCTCCGAAAAGCGCCCTGGGACCTGGTTTTTCGCCGGTCGCGGCGGCGGACGCGGCAAGTCTCCCGCGCTTCAGCGGGTATCTGGCGTACTTATGGCACGCCCGCCGGCTTCGTAGCTTCGCGCTGGAGCCGGGTTTCCTCCGATCGCCGCGAAATTTCCAGAAAAACTGCCGCCGGGGCTGTTAATCCGGCGGGCCGGACGCTATAATGGAAGGGCAAGGAGGCGGTGGCATGGATCTGTTCTGGCGCAAATACGGAAAAAACCGGCTTGTCTATCAGCTCTACTGTATCCTGGTGACGGGACTGATTACGGCGGCCGCCGCGGTGCTTTCCATCCAGCTCCACCGGCTGGGACTGGAAAAGGAAAACCTGCTGATGGTCTTTCTCGTCGGCGTGCTTATCACCACCGTGCTCACGCGCGGCTACGTCTACGGGTTTCTCTGCTCCGCCGCCTCCATCTTTCTGTTTGACTACTTCTTCACGTCCCCGGTTTTTTCCTTCATCATCTCCAACACGCAGGATCTCATCCTGCTGATGTTCTTCCTCATCGCCGCGCTCATCAGCGGCATGCTCTCGCACCGGCTCCGGCGGCAGTCCGAGCTGGCGCAGGAGAACGCGCGGATCACGCAGCTCATCAATGAAATCACCGAAAGCTTTCTCAACCTCTCGGGCATCGAGGTCATCGCGGAAAACGGCATGGCCCGCATCCGCGAGCACACCGGTCTGGCCTGCAGCCTGACGCTCTATCGCAAAACGGCCTCCTGCGAGCGCAAAGAGTTTCCCGGCATCGGTTACCGCGCGGACGCGCCCTGCCGCCGGGACTATCCGATCCCCGGCAAAGCGCAGACGCTGGGCGTGCTGCACGTCTCCGGTGAGACAAGCCTGCCCGGTCAGGAAGCCGAAACCATCCTCCGCGCCGTGGCCACGCAGATGGGGCTCGTCCTGGACCGTGAATACATGGACGACGACCGCGAACACATCCAGGTGGAGATGGAGGCCGAGCGCCTGAAGGCCACGCTGCTGCGCAGCGTCTCGCACGATATTCGAACACCGCTGACCGGCATCATGGGCGCAAGCAGCACGATCCTCGACAACTACGATCACCTGTCCGCCGCCGACGTGCGCCGCCTGGTACAGGACATCAACGACAGCTCCGCCTGGCTCATCATGACGGTGCAGAACATTCTGGACATGACGCGCATCCAGGGCGGAAAGCTCGACATCCATATGGAGTGCGAGGCGGTGGACGACCTTGTGAACCAGCTTATCCAGCACGTGCCGTATCTGGTCAATTCCGGCAGGCTCCGGATCACCATGCCGGAGGAAATCCTGCTTGTAAACGTGGACGGGCGGATGTTCGACCAGGCGCTGCTCAACATTCTGGACAACGCCTACAAGCACTCCGGTGAAAACAGCCACATCCGCCTTTCCGTCTTCCGGGAGGACGCGCAGGTGGTCTTCGAGGTATCGGACGACGGCTGCGGCATCGATCCCACGGTCATGGACACCCTGTTCGACGAGTTCGTCACCGTGCCGGCCAACCGCGCCGACCACGGCCGCGGCGTGGGGCTCGGGCTGACCATCTGCAAGGCCATCGTCACCGCGCACGGCGGCACCATCTCCGCCCGCAACAATGAACAGGGCGGCGCGACGTTCCGCGTCGCCATTCCGCTCGAGGAGGGAACTTCATGACAGACAGACCCATTCGCATTCTGCTCATCGAGGACGACACCAGGATCGTCAATTTCATGACCATGGCGCTCTCCGCGCAGGATTATACCATTCTCACCGCCAAAAACGGCAAAAGCGGGATTCTGAGCTTCTGCACCGACAGCCCGGACATCGTGCTTCTGGATCTCGGCCTGCCCGACATGGACGGCACCGAGATCATCCGGGAGGTCCGCAAGGTCTCGCAGATTCCCATTCTGATCGTCTCCGCGCGCGAGCTTGAGAGCGACAAGATTTCCGCGCTGGACGCGGGCGCCAACGACTACGTGACGAAGCCCTTCTCCATGGGCGAGCTGCTCGCGCGCATCCGCGTCATGGAGCGCTACATCACCACCGGCAATCCCACGCAGCCGGAGGATGTGCTGCACTTCGACGATCTGACCATCGATCTCGGCCGCCGCCGCATCTTTCTCGGCGAGACGGAGATCCACCTGACGCCGCTGGAGTACAAGCTGCTCGTGCTGCTGGCCACCAATTGCGGCAAGGTCGTGACGCACGGGCAGATCATGAAGGAGGTCTGGGGCTACGCCGAGACGGGCGACGCCAAGAGCATCCGCGTGTGCATGGCTTCTCTGCGGCGGAAAATCGAGCAGGACACCGCCAATCCCCGCTTTATCCTGACGGAAATCGGCATCGGCTATCGGTTCAAGGAGCCGTGATGCGCGGCCGTCATTCCAAAGCGGGCCCGCTGCGATCCGCGGCGTAACCCGCCGGCATGAGCTTTCCCGGACGCGCCGGCGCGCCGGGAGAGGCCGAGGGAACAGGCCGCCGGCGCAGGCCCGCAGTGCGGGCGAAAGGACTGAAGGAGGTTCGGAACAATGTCAGTTAAACAGACCGCTGGCAGAATGCTCGGTGGTCGTAAAACAGTAAAATCGAAAAAGTCTGAAAACAATGTGTTTTCAAGGGGTAGCGGCGTGACTTCGGTCACGCCGTTTCCTCTTTCATCAGCTCATTTAGGGGGATAAAGCCCAGACCGTCGTACTTGATGTGGATATGCTGTCTGCGCTTGCCGCTGCTCTTGTCCGGCGCGTCCACATAGATAGCAGACACCAGTTCCCGCAGCGCATAGGGCGTCAGTTCCTCAATTCCCACATATCCCACATACTTATGAGCTTTTTGAATAAACTTTTCGATGTTCTCATTCTGTCGTTCCTGTACTTCAATCTCCTGCTGCAAGGTGATAACCTCTGCTTCAATCTGCTTCTGCTCTGCTTCGTAGCTTTGGCTGAGCATATCAAACCGCTCGTCGCTCAAGCGTCCGCCCGCGTTGTCCTCGTAAATCTTGATGAACAGCCGCTTCAATTCAGAGATACGCTTTTCATCCCGGTCAAGCTGCTTCTTGCGGACTTGAATTTGCTCCCGGCTTTCAAGTCGCATTTGCTCCTCCATGACGGTGCGAAAGTGGCTTTCATACCGCAAGATGTACCCCATGACCGCTTGAATGTGCTTCAAGACCATACGCTCCAAAACCTTAACACGGATGAAGTGACCGCCGCATTTCTCTTTGTCTTTCCAATGAAGAGAGCAGTCAAAAAAGTCCTGATCCGTTTTGTAGTTGTTGGACGAGCCGTAATACATCTTCGAGCCACAATCGGAACAATAGACCAAGCCGGAAAAGATGCTGCTTCTGCCTGTGCGTGTCATACGGTGGCGCTGCTGACGGATGATTTGTACCTTGTCGAATACATCATCCGCAATAATGCGTTCATGGGTGTCGTGGAAAACGGCTTGCTTTTCAACTGGGTTTTCCCGCTGCTTCTTGTCCCAGATGGAATTGCTGAAAGTTTTGAAGTTGACGGTACAGCCTGTGTACTCCCGGCGTTCCAGTATGTTGACAACGGAGCTGTCGCCCCAGCCGTAGGGATTTTCCGGCTCCGGGTGCGGAGTTTTGCACCCTTGCTGCTTTTTATAGGCAGTCGGCGTCAACACCTTATCCGCTTTGAGCTGGTTGGCGATTTGCTGTGGGCCTCGCCCCTCCATGCACATAGAGAAGATACGCTTTACCACATCAGCGGCTTCCGGGTCGATCACCCATCGTTTGGGGTTCTCCGGGTCTTTCACATAGCCATAAGGAACATTGACGGTCAGCGGTACGCCGCGCTCACCCTTTGCCTTTGTCACAGCCCGGATTTTCCGGCTGGTATCACGGGCGTAAAACTCGTTAAACCAGTTCTTGATTCCGGCAAAATCGTTGTTGACGCTGTTGGCGTCAGCGGAGTCGAAATCGTCGTTGATGGCAATGAAGCGTGTTCCATTCTGCGGAAAGGTGAAGTTGGTGTAAAGCCCGGTCAACGCGGAGTTTCTTCCAAGACGGGAGAGGTCTTTCGTGATGGCAACCGCCACATTCCCGGCTTCAATCTCGGCAAGCATGGCTTGAAATCCGGGTCTGTCGAAAGTCACACCCGAAACGCCGTCATCCACAAAAAAGGTCGGGTTTGGGAAATGATGCTCGCGTGCATATTGGAGTAAGATACCCTTTTGATTTTCGATGGACAGGGATTCGCCAAGCCGTTCATCCTCTTGACTTAACCTGCAATACAGCGCGGTAATTTTGTTTGTTGCTCCAAACATTTCTGTTTCCTCCTTTAGTGGAGCAACTGTCAGTACAGGATTGGTTGTCTCTATTGTACCAAGATTTTGAGCGTTTGTCATTCCTGTCCCTCCATCTTTTCCGTAAACTTCTTGGCGGTGATGCGCTCCAACTTTCGGACAAAGGTTTCCATCCCCTCATAGCTGCCGGTGACGGTGTAAACAGTCCCCGCGATTTCTTCCGTAACGGTCAATTCGGGAATCCAGTATGCGGAAAGATTTTTCACATGGATATGCCCGTCCTCACCAAACCAAAAGTTATGGTTGCGCCGTTCCTCCGGCAGCGGTTCGCATTTGGCGTATGGGTCGGGATTGGTAAAATGGTACTCGGCGGGAGTATCCCCGGCAGCTTCCTCCTGCTCGGCCCATTGGCGTATTTCCTCTAATTCCTCCGGGGTAAACTCGTTTTCGTTCCTACTCATAATTTTGTTTTCCTTTCCGTTTCATCGTTCCTGTTCGTGTTTGTGTTCTCGGTCATGCCGCGGCCTGTTCGGCTCCTGCAAAACCTTCTCCACGGCAAACTTGATATTCCAGAGCTTTTTCACATCGGCATAGAGGGGGGAAAGCTCCGCTTGCCCAGTTTTATATTCCTGTTGCAGTGCCGCCAGCTCATCCCGCCATCTGGTGAGGGGCAGTTTGCCGCTCTCCGAAAAATGCGGCTTCAATTTCCGCTGTGCCATATAGAACAGGCGCAAAGCGTTCTCATGCTCATTGGCATAGTTCTCACGGCTTATCTTGAATTTGATGCTGTTCAGCTTTTCATATACGGGTTTCCCGGCAGCATAATATTCAACCATGCGGAGCAGCTCATCCAGTTCCTTCATGCGTGTGGATTTGGTTTTCAGACTGTCTTTTCTGCCGTTGATTTGACCGCTGAGGGTATCTAACTGGGCTTCAAGATCGTCCGGCGTGTAGAGGTTTTGCGCTGTGATGAAGTTGATAATTTCCGAATACTGCTTGATGTTGCCCACCTTTGCCTTATTGCTCCATGCCCTGGCGCTGCGCCCGGTGTAGTAGCTGCCCAAAAGCTCCGCAAGGTTGGGCTGCTGCGGTTTCGATAGTTCTGCTTTGGCCTCTTTCAGCCAGTTAAACAGGGCGGCGATTTTCTGTTTTGCATCCCGGATAAGCGCGTTGGTCGCTTTGATCCAGCGGTTCAGCTCGCCCTTTTCTGTTCGTATGCCTTTCGCCTCCATCTGCCGGACAGCAGGGCCTTCATGGACAGTGGGTATTTGTTCAAGCCCCTGCCGAACGAAACTGCGATTGTCAATACGGCACTCTAAATCTTTCTCCACAAACTTGGCGTTGCACAGTTCCGCCCATGCTGTCCGCCACGCTTCCAGCGTTTCCGGCCTGCCCCAGTCGGTGGTGGGAACGGCGTTGAATATGTCATTCCCAGCGTCATCTTTGACACGGTTTCCGTCTGTATCCAGCACATATTCCCGGTGCTGCTTCGCGTCCCATGTACCATCTGCTTTCAACGGACGGATAGGGCAAAGGACATGGAAGTGCGGATTAGAAATACCGCCGTCCTCCTTGTCCGGCTGGTGAACGGCAAAGTCCGCAGTCATGCCCCGGCTCACGAAATTATCCAACAAAAATTGCCTTGCAAGAGCGATGTTCTCATCCAGAGAAAACTCGTTCTGCAAGGCAATATCAAAGCTGTATGCAAGCTGGGCTTTCTTGCCGCGCTCCGCTTTTTCCACGGCGTTCCATAGCGTTTGGCGGTCTGCGTATTCCGGCGGGGCGTGGGCGGGCAGCAGGATTTCAGAACAGATGACGCCGCCCTTGCGGGTGTAGTCGCTGACATCCCCGTAGTACTCGCTATACAGCTTTTCTCTGGCGCGATAGGCAGCGGATGCGATCACGGATTGTCCTGCGCTGCGTTTGACCTGTGTTGCGTGGAAGTGGAACAACGCCATTTATTCACCGTCCTTTTGCTGTGATTTTTCATGCTTGGTCACGGCCATGCTGACTGCTGTTTTGACCTCCGGCAGAGAGAAGATATATTCAGCCAGCGTGTAGAACTCCGCTTCCGAAAGCTCCTTCACCTCCGGGGCGACGCTCTCAATGGCCGCGCCGCGTGTGATAAGCCGGTGCGCCCGCTTTTGTCTGCCGCCTTTTTCGTAATACTGGACGCGGTTATTGAGCCGCTGGAGCTTGTGCTTTTCCTGCTGGATTTTCACCTCATTAGCGGAGTATTCCTGTTGTAGCTGCTTGATGGTTTTGCTCATAAAATCCTCCTTCAAGTAAAAATGAAAAAGACCGCCTTGCCCGGAAAGGCAAAACGGTCATGTGTTAGGGATAAGCTCGGTCTGTAATTGTCAAACCCGTTGGAAAGAAACAGACGCAAAGCGGGTGTATCTTTCCGGCGGGTGAGCAAGGATAGACGCGCAAGTGTCGCAAGGGGTGCAGCCCCTTGTTCGGAGCGCAGCGACGCAAAACAGCCCAGACTTCATCAGTCTGGGCTGTTGCTCCGCAGGACGCACGATACAGGCCGCGAGGCCATGTATAGAAGTGCGCCCTTTGTTCCAAAGGGATTCTTTTGATCGTGCTTTTCAGTACAAAAGGCCACCTCCCTCACGGATGGCAGCCTTTTATAATGCAGACTTTCGCCGAATTTACGGAGTGCAGAACTACACATTGCTGTGCAGTGGGCGATGAAGTTCACCATACCTCCAGTGCGACTAGTTAAACTATCGGGCTATTGATTCTTTGCCAGCGGTTGCACACTTACCAGAAAGACAGACACTGCCAGTGTCACAACCATAACAACAGTGTCTGTGGGGATAAATCCCCACATTGCAAGCATTGCAGGGATGCCGCCATAGGCGGCCAAGAAATTCAGAGCCGCCTATGACAATGAGATCAGGATTCCCCTGAGATTCACGTAACACTTCTTCATTCAAATTTGTTACATCAAACGAAGTGATGGCTACATCATTTCTGTGTAGCTCTTATGGTCGCCCATAAGTTCAGACTGTGCCTTCATCCGCTTGGGATGCCCCGTGTCCAGTCGTTACACCTTCCCATATAGGGCTTGGCTCGGCGTTTTCTGCAACCTTATTATAGCATGACCCTCATAATTTTGCATCATAAAAAACTTATAAAAACTCCTGCGATAATTATCAGAAATACAATCCATAGAAAATCACCCAAAGTTTTGGGATCTTTAAGACTCATATATTACTCCCATCAAATTCTGTCTTCGATTTGCTGTTTCATCTTTGCAGCTTGCAGATTTTTTGTGAATCGAAAAATTACTGTATTCTCATCCTTCATTGCAGAAAACACATTTGATGGACACCCGTAACCGTTTTCGACAATGCAAATGTAGCCGTTCAATACTGAGCCTGGAACGACCTCCACATCACTAATATTGCCATATGGAATTTCAATTTCTCCTGCGTTGTGAAAGGTTGTTGCAAGCATATTTTCTCGTATAATTGCGACTCCGGTTGAGCGGAGAACAAGTGTCCCGTTCAGTCCCTTAAATGATTTCATTATATTTCACCCTATCGAGCAATTTCAATTTGCTTAAGTTTTTTCAAAGATATGCGCCACAACGCCATCTGGACAGCAAGCAGTACGACGCAGGGGATGATTAACTCTTGGAAATTTGATGCTGAATTATATAAAAAGGTCAAAAAATATGTTGGGAAGAATCTGCCGAATGAGAAAAGCGATAGAATGTCTGGTGCGGCAAGCATAAACATGATGACTGTTATAACTGCTGAAATTTGGTTTTTACAGATGACAGAGAGCGATATAGATATGGTCGTGACAAAGAATATTGAGACAGCCAACACGATAGAATTTCCCAAAGCGATTAAAGAAGCATAATTGTCTATAATCAATAATGAACTGAGTGCGTAGTAGAGGTTATAGCCAATAAATGTTGGCAATGCTGTGCAGATACCATAGATGAGCATCTTAGAAAATAGCAGGTCCCCTTTTGAATAACCTGCCTCTATTGGAAGAATCCATTTTCCGGCTTTAATCTCCGCTGGTATCAGGTTGCAGCATATCAGAGAAATCACGATAGTTGAAAAAATCACTGTATCCGATGACCAAATCCCCATGTTTTCTCTTGTGGTTTGCGGAAACAATTTTTGCATAACTTGCAAAATTTGAGAACCGTCCTCAATAACATTCGGAGCTTTTTTAGTCAATGCCTCAATCAATGACGGATAGGCAAGTGTTGTTCCTAATACCATGATTGACACGGCAAAAATCAGAACATTAAAAACCACCGTTCGCTTTTTACGGGTTATTTCACGGAGGTCTTTCTTCGCACACAAAACAGTTTTACTCATTGACAGACCTCCTCGAACAAGTCATCCAAAGTAGTTGCCTTATTCTTGATAGATACAATCGCCTCAGGAAGTTGAGACAAGTAATACAGCAGCCTTTTTTGGTCATTCGACTGAAATGTGTACTTCGCTTGACCAACTTCGGAAATAATAATCGCTGAATCTTGAGGCACATCCGATAACTCACAATCAAAAGTTATTTCCCAAGTATCATCCCTGCCCGACAGGAGGTCATTGATGCGAACCTCCCTTTGGATTGAACCATTGTGTAAGAAACCGACCTTGTCGCAAACTCTCTCCATATCTGCTAAAATGTGTGTTGAAAGAATAATGGTCTTTCCGTCTTCTCTTAGCTGCTTCATTATCTCCATCAGTTCATGGCGTCCCATCGGGTCAAGTGCAGAAGTTGGTTCATCCAGAAGTAGTATATCCGGATTTGTTACCAATGCTGCTGCTATTCCCAAGCGTTGCTTCATTCCTCGTGACATTATCCGAATTCGCTCATTGCCCTTCAAGCCAACGAGTGTTAGCAATTGATCTCTTTTTGTGTTTGTCTTTCTCGTGTTCATGAGCAAAAAATCAATGTACTCTTTTGTGGAGAGATAATCAAAAAATGATGGTATATCTGGTAAATATCCAACTCGCTTTAATGGGTGATCTTCTTCCCCAACAAAAAATGAGCCAGCGTCTGCCGCGGAAAGACCTGAAATAATATTCATAAGAGTTGTTTTTCCAGCGCCATTTTTACCTATCAAACCATATACCTCTCCTCTGCCAACAGAAAAAGAGACATCTTTTAGGACACAATGATCCCCAAATGATTTTGCAATTCCATTGATACAAAGCATCTGTCATTTCTCCTGATCTATCTGTGTGTTTTTCTTACACATCGCAGTATCCCCCAATAGATAATGCTGCCTGCAAGATAGAAAGCAATATCTATTGGATCGGTAATTGCGGTTGACTTTATATAAGGTGCGCCAAATTCCCAAAAGCAGCTCGCACAAAGTCCAACTAAGCACGTCAGCCAAAGTTGGGTTATTTCCTTATCTACTGTCAACAGCAAAAGATTTGCATAGGAAAAAAATAATAATGGGCAAATCAAATCATTGAAGTAGCATGCTAAGAAATATCTGGTTATTCCGGTTGTATGCGATTTGAAATAGTTGTTATTCAGCAGATATAGCACCAAAACAGTAAAAATCAGTACCGCGTTTAATGGTCGCCGCTTGATGCTTTTAACTATTTTGTGTATCACAGTCACACGGTGAGACCTGAGCAAAAGGCACTGCCGACTTTGCAGTACAGCAGTGCCTATCACACATCATCCGAGGCTCAGAATAAGGACAGCTACGATGATGGCACCTACTACGCCCCAAAAGCCCACCTCATATTCCTCCTTCGTCAATTATTGTGCAGCTCAAGTCATCCGATTTTTCAATGTGTACTTTTACGAATTCTACCTTACAAATTAAACAAACAAATTATATATCAGTTTTTGACAAAAATCAAGGTTAATTGCGGCTTAAAAACCAGTTGTTTTTAGTTTCTGCCGTAACTTTCAAAAAGTACACATTTCCAAATTATCGGCATGATTTGTTTAGGTGGCATTTGCAAACTTTTGTGCCTTGCCGTAGAAAGTGCCGACGGGCATATTGCAAGCTGCCGCAGCTTGTTTCAGCGTCAGCTTTTTTGATCGCCACGCTCGGTGTACTTCGTGGAAATTATCAGGCAAGGGAAGCGGTTTTCTTCCAAATTTAACGCCCTTTGCTTTCGCCGCAGCGATACCCTCTGCCTGCCTCTTTCGGATGTACTCACGCTCGTTCTGTGCCACGAAGGACAGAATTTGCAGCACAAGGTCTGCGATGAACGTACCCAAAAGGTCTTTCCCCTGCCTGGTGTCCAGTAATGGCATATCAATGACGCAAATATCCACTTCTTTCTCCTTTGTCAGCACACGCCATTGATTCTGTACTTCTTCATAATTGCGTCCCAACCGGTCGATGCTCTGGATCATGAGCAAATCGCCCGGTTTTAGCTTTTTCATCAGCTTCTTGTACTGCGGGCGGTTGAAATCCTTTCCGGATTTCTTGTCGATGTAAATGTAATCATCCTTCACGCCCCTGCCATGCAGCGCAATGAGTTGCCGATCTTCGTTCTGATCCTTGCTGGAAACGCGGATATAGCCGTAAATTATGCTTTCTATAATTACGCCCTCCGCTTCTGCCACACAATGTCGTACCCCAACGCATCTGCCAGTTCCACCGCCTCGCCGTAGCGGAGCGAGCCGCGCTTGAGCTTGCCGGAGAGGTTGGGGACGCTGCGGCTCCAACCGTATTCGTCTGAGAGGTAGTCCACCACCTCGGTCATGGTCATGCCGGTACGGACGATATAGGACTTGATCTCATTGCGATAGGTTTCAGATTTTCTCATATTCAAATGTTCCTCCTGTTTTTTCGATGCGCTCTATGGTAAAATGGGTTTGTCAAATTGTGACACACATTCGCCATAGGGCGCTGATTTTTGATACACGGCTTTTTGATGGAAATGCCGCCGATGATACGTTGGTCACAGGCGGCACCTTCCGCTTTTGCCGTTTGATGTGTCTTTGCGTGAAACGGCGAAATATCATGTTGAACGACAAACGTCGTTCACTGCTGAATAGCGCTCTATTCCGTGCAGATAACCGCACAGGGCAGAAAACTTTTTCGCCGTTTTCACTTGCTTTGATTTTTACATTCGTTTTTGCCGCTCTTTCCGAACGTCGTTCCTGCCCGGAGGATCGCTCCCGGCGTTTCGTCCCCGTTGGTACGCTCACGCTTTCGCGGTCATGGCGGTTACTTCGCTGGGGGACATATCCCGTTCGGACGGTCATGCAATTTTCAAGGTTCAGGTGCGATTGCAAGACCATTTTAGCGAAAAATATAGCCCTCTCCCGTATATCCAAGAGGTCGGAAAACGCGCCGAAAAATGCAAATTTCCACGCTTATGGACAAGGCCGGAGAAAGGGCAGAAATTTGAAGGGAGGACACCACTATGCAGCCAAAACTCACCATTCAGGAACGGCTCAAAGACCTGCGCGTAGAGCGCGGTCTGACGTTGGAACAGCTTTCTGCGGAAACAGGCATCTCAAAATCTGCGCTGGGAAAATACGAAGCCGACGATTTCAAAGACATCAGTCCGTTCAGCATGGTGGCGCTGGCAAAGTTCTACGGTGTGTCCACCGATTACCTGCTGGGGCTGACAGAACGAAAAAATCACCCAAGCACAGAGCTGGACGCTCTGCATTTGGGTGATGATGCAATCGAAGTATTGAGAACGGGCAAATTTAACCACCGGCTGCTGTCGGAGCTGATCTGCCACAAGGATTTCCAGCGGTTTATGCTGGATGCTGAGATTTACGTTGACCGGATCGCAGATATGCGGGTCAAGGATATGAACGCCGTTTTGGAAGCCGTCCGGCAGATGGCATTGATGAAAAACGGCGGCGAGGAAAATGACCTGCACCTGCGGACACTGGAAGTCGCGCAGATCAGGGAGGACGAGTATTTCGGAAGCTTGATTGCAGATGATCTGAAAGGTATCCTCCGTGACATTCGGAACGAGCATCGCCCTGACACCATGACTGCGGACGAAACATCCCTCGCAGCAACCGTACAGGGTCAGTTGCAGGATGCGATGAACTTTGAGGGCAGTTCCGAGGAAAAGCAAATCCGGTCATTCCTTGCTACGTTCGGCATTGATTATGACAAGCTCACCAAAGAGCAGTTCGTCTCGCTGATTGAAATACTCAAGCTGTCCAAGTACTTGAAAAGCCCCATCAACCAGCGCGGGAAAGCAAGACCGCAGTTGCAGCATGGAAAAGGCAAAAAGAAACGCAAATAAGGAAAAGCCGCTATATTCAGTGAAAACCTGAATATAGCGGCTTTTCGTTGTCCAACCCTGCCTGACAGATGCTCATTTCGTAATTTCGGTCTAAACCTGTTTTACGAACACCTGTCTAAGCCAGCTGGGGGATTTTGCTCCCAAATTCGCGGAGCTCAACGATGACGTCCTGTTCGGGGAGGTCTGGTCGCGGGAGGAGGCGCTGTCTCTTCGCGACCGCTCTCTTGTCACGGTCGTCGCGCTCATGTCGCAGGGGCTTACGGACGCCTCTTTCCGTTTCCACCTGGAATCCGCCAAAAAGAACGGCATCACAAAGACGGAGATCGCAGAGATCCTGACGCACGCGGCGTTCTATGCCGGCTGGCCGAAGGCGTGGGCGGCGTTCCGGTTGGCCAGGGAGGTCTGGACGGAGGACGTTCCCGCCCAGACCGCCGGGGAGCGGCACGCGGCCTCGATGATCTTCCCGGTTGGCGCGCCGAACGACGCCTACGCGAAGTACTTCATCGGGCAGTCCTACCTGGCGCCGCTGACGAACGAGCAGGTGCCGATCCACAACGTCACGTTTGAGCCGGCCTGCCGGAATAACTGGCACATCCACCGCGCGGACAGGGGCGGCGGGCAGATTCTCGTCTGCGTCTGCGGCCGCGGCTGGTATCAGGAGGCCGGCAAGCCCGCGCAGGCGCTGGCGCCGGGAGACGTTGTGAACATTCAGCCGGGCGTCAAGCACTGGCATGGCGCGCAGAAGGATTCGTGGTTCAGCCACCTCTCCATCGGCGTACCCGGCGAAAACGCCTCTACCGAATGGCTGGAGCCGGTGACCGACGAGGCCTATGCCAAACTCGGCTCGCACGGAGCCGCGCAATAAGCCTGAATAGTCCGTCAGGCCGGGGCCGAGTCCTTTCCCCCGCAGCTGTCCCCGGAATGGCTCTCCGCACCGTGCAGAATGAATTTGAGATGCGAAACTGACAGCAAACAGCGCCGTACAGAATAACCTGTACAGCGCTGTTTTTTCTGTGAATGGCGCAGCGTTTTAACATCACGTTTTCGACGCGACCCGGAAGACGTCGGAGGACTTGCCGATGACGATGATATGGTCGTCCGCGCGAAACACGTAGTCGGCGCCCGGAATGGGGCGCAGGACGTTCTGGCTCTTGACGGCAATGATGTTGATGGAATACTTTCTGCGGATGTCCTGATCCTGGATGGTCTTCCCGACCCAGCTTTTGAGCACCGGGATCTCATAGATGGAGTATTCCGCCGTCAGCGGCACGAAATCGAAGATGTTCCGCGCGTTGTACCGCACGGCCAGCTTTTCCGCGATCTCCCAGTCGGGGCAGACGACTTCGTCCGCTCCGATTTTTTTGAGCAGATCCATCTGAATGGCCTGTTTGGCCTTGGCCACCACGAGCGGCGCGCCGTTCTTTTTGAGCAGCGACGTCACGACGAGCGAGGACTGGAAATCCTCGCCGATCGTCACAAAGCAGACGTCGAAATTGCCCACGTCCAGCGCCCGGATGACGTTCTCATTCGTGCAGTCGCCGATGTGGCTGTCCGTATACGTCTCAGACAGGCCCTCCACGATCGAGGCGTCCTTGTCCACCACCATGACCTCGTTGCCGAGCTCCTGCATCTTTTTGGCCAGATGCCGGCCCATGCGGCCCATGCCGATAATCAAAACAGATTTCATTTTCTTATCCCCTATCCTACAAGAATTTTCCCGGCCGGACGGCTGATCGGCGGCTGCTCGCGCCGCTCGGAGAGCGTCATCGCGAAGCCCAGCCCGCCGATTCGCCCGGCGTACATGAGAAGCGTCAGAATCAGCTTGGAACCCGCGCCAAGCATGGAGGTGATGCCCTTGGTGAGACCCACCGTGCCGATGGCGGAGACCACCTCGAACAGCACATCCTCCGAGGCCATCGGCTCCAGCGCGCAGATGGCGAGCTGTGCGGTCAGGACCATGGCAATGTAGATCATCACAATGGCCGACGCCTGGCGGAGCGTGTCGCCGTCCACGCGGCTGCGCAGCACCGTTGTGTCGGCGCGTCCGCGCGCGGCGGAGATCGCGTTCACAACCAGCACGGCCAGCGTCGTGGTTTTGATGCCGCCGGCGGTCGAGCCGGGGCTGCCGCCGATGAACATGAGCACAATCGTCAGCGCCGTGCCCGGCTCGGACAGGGCGCGCATTTCCACGCTGTTGAAGCCGGCCGTTCTCGGCGTGATGGACTGGAACAGCGCGGAGAGCACCTGCTTTCCAAGCGGGAACCCGGCGAACGCAGCGTTGCGTTCAAACAGGAAAAACAGCACCCAGCCGAGCAGGATCAGCGTGCCCGTCGTGAGCAGCACAAGCTTGGTATGCACCTGGCACAGGTGCCAGCGGAACCGGCACTGGATCAGATCGCTCCACACGAGAAAGCCGAGTCCGCCCAGCACGATGAGCGCCCCGATCGTCAGGATGACGGTCGGATTGTCCGCGAACAGGACGAGCGAGCTGCCAGGACGGAGCCGGCCCATGATGTCGAAGCCGGCGTTGCAGAAGGCGGATACCGCGTGGAAAACGGAGGCCCAGATCCCACGGCTCCAGCCGAACCGCGGGACAAACTGCGTGGCGAGGATCGCCGCGCCGGCGAACTCCACCGCGAAGGTGCCGACCGCGATGCGGCGGATCAGCCGCAGCACGCCGGCCAGCCGCAGGCTCCCCGCCGACTGCACCAGAAGGGTCCTGCTCTGCAGCGAGATTTTTTTGCGCATGAACATCGCAAGCAGCGTGATGATCGTCATGCAGCCGAGTCCGCCGATCTGGATCAGGGAAAGGATGACGATTTGTCCGAACAGCGTCCAGTGCGTAAACGTGTCGAACACCACAAGGCCCGTCACGCAGGTCGCGCTGCCGGCCGTGAACAGCGCGTCCACAAGCGCGGTCGGCCGCCCGCTGCGGGCGGCGCAGGGCAGCATCAAAAGCGCGGTGCCCAGCGCGATCAGAATTAAAAAGCTCAGGGCGATCAGCTGCGCCCTTGTCAGATGGTCCAGTATTCTCTTCATTTTGCCTTTTGCCTATCTCTTCACATTTTTCTGCAGCATCGCCGCCAGATTTTCAGGCGGCATCAGCTCCGGGGTAAAATGGCGGATCTCCCGCCGCTCAAATTCCGGCTCCATAGGGCCCGACCGGCAGATCGCGATGCAGGTCGGGACAGAAGCATTCAGCGCGCCGATCTCGCAGGCGACCAGATTGTCCACTTCGCAGTCGGAAAGCGCCAGCAGATACCGGCACTGCTTTCCGTCGAGCAGCTCCCGCGCCGTGGCCGCGCGCTGAAATGGCAGCTCCCGTTCCCGCAGCGCCGTCTCCGCGGCCAGCTCGTAGTCCGACGAGCCGAAAAGCAGAATGTCTCCCTGGCCAGACAAAACCGGCTTCCGGTTGTCCAGAAGTCGGCCGAGCCTTGACAGGACCCAATATCCAAAGCCGAAAACGGCAAGCGTTCCGGCCAACAGCAGCCACTCCATTTTTCTCAGCTCCTTTCATGGTGCAAGCATATCGCATCGTCTGTTAAGTTTGGATTCAAAAACGCTGTCTGACATTAAAATCGCATTAATTCAGCTAAAAAAAGTTTAGCGCTTTTTTTATTTTCCGGAAATTTCTTGTGTCCGTTCACCGCACACGGACATTTGTCTTTATGTGCGCTGTTCCGTCCTTCGGGAACGCCCGCGCGGCAGTTGTATTTCTGCTGCATACAGAAGAATCATTTTTGCATCTAAAAACGAATTTTTAGTTTATTTTATACAATAAATGAATGATTATTCTATTGACATTGCACAATTCTGATTCTATAATTCGAGAATATTATTATTTTTTTCCGTTAAATGGGAAGCGAGGGGTATGGACATGCGGAGAAACGCCATCAGGCAGCCGGAGCACGATTCCTGCGGGATCGGCGCCGTCGTCAATATCGACGGCCGGAAGGACCATGCGACAGTGGACAGCGCGCTCAAAATTGTCGAAAAGCTGGAGCATCGGACCGGAAAGAACGCCTCCGGCGACACCGGCGACGGGGTCGGCATCATGCTGCAGATCTCCCACCGCTTTTTCTCCGCGGCGGCACAGGAGCAAGGCGCGGAGCTGGGCGGGCCCGGTGACTACGCGGTCGGCATGCTCTTTCTGCCGCAGGACCCGCTCGCGCGCAGCCGCAGCCGCAAGCTGCTGGAGATCATCCTGAAAAAAGAGGGCATGGAGCTGCTGTTCTGGCGCGAGGTGCCGACGCATCCGGAGATTCTGGGCACGCTCGCGAAGCAGAGCATGCCCGCGATCCAGCAGTGTTTCGTGCGCCGGCCGGACGGCGTCGCGCGCGGACAGGACTTTGACCGGCGGCTGTATATCGCCCGCCGCGAATACGAGCAGTCGGTCTCCGGCACCTATGTCGTCTCGCTCTCGAGCCGCACGATCGTCTACAAGGGCATGTTCCTTGTCTGGCAGCTGCGGAAATTCTTCGACGACCTGCAGGACGAGCGCTATGAATCCGCGCTCGCGCTCGTCCACTCGCGCTTCTCCACCAACACCGCCCCCAGCTGGAACCGCGCCCACCCGAACCGCTTCATCCTGCACAACGGCGAGATCAACACCATCCGCGGCAACATCGACCGCATGCTCGCGCGCGAGGAGACGATGTACTCCCCCATTCTGGCCGACGAGATGGAGAAGGTCTATCCGGTGGTCAACCCGAGCGGCTCCGACTCGGCCATGCTCGACAACACGCTGGAGTTCCTCAGCTTCAGCGGCATTCCCCTGCCCAAGGCCGTGATGCTGGCGATCCCGGAGCCGTGGGTGCGCGACCGCAACATGTCGCGCTCCCGGCGCGACATGTTCCACTACTACGCGACCATGATGGAGCCCTGGGACGGCCCGGCGGCGGTACTGTTCTCCGACGGCGAGCTGGTCGGTGCGGTGCTCGACCGCAACGGCCTGCGCCCGACGCGGTATTACCTTCTCGACAACAATACCATCATCCTCTCGTCCGAGATCGGCGTTCTGGACATCCCGCCCGAGCGCATCGTCAAGAAGTCCCGGCTGCTGCCCGGCAAAATGCTGATCGCCGATACCGTCCGCGGCAAGCTCTGCGAGGACAGCGAGATCAAGGAGGGCTACGCGCACGAGCACCCCTACGGCGAATGGCTTGACCGCGAGCTGGTGCCGCTGCAGGAGCTTCCGACGCCCAACAAAAAGGTGCCGCAGTCGTCGGACGCCGAGCGCATCAAGCTCTATAAGGCGTTCGGCTATACCTATGACGACATGATCTCCTCCATCCTGCCGATGGCGCAGACCGGCGAGGAGCCGACCGCCGCCATGGGCGCGGACATCCCGCTCGCGGTGCTGTCGGAAAAGCACCAGCCGCTGTTCTACTATTTTAAGCAGATGTTCGCGCAGGTCACAAACCCGCCCATCGACTCGCTGCGCGAGCAGATCGTGACCGACACGACGATCTACGTCGGCTCCGACGGCAACCTGCTCGTCGATCAGGACGAAAACTGCCGCGAGCTGCAATCAACAACCCGATTCTCACCAGCATGGACATGCTCAAAATCTCCGAGCTGAACATGCCCGGCCTCAAATCCGCGCGCATCTCCATCCTCTATTATAAGAACTCTTCTCTGTCCCTCGCGCTCGACAAGCTGTTCATGTCCTGCGACAAGGCGTTCCGCAACGGCGCGAACATCTTCATTCTCTCCGACCGCGGCGTGGACGAAAACCACATCGCCATCCCCTCGCTGCTGGCCGTTTCGGCGCTGCAGCAGTATCTCGTCCGCACAAAAAAGCGCACCGCCGTGTCCATCATTCTCGAGAGCGCCGAGCCGCGCGACGTGCACCACTTCGCCGCGCTCTTCGGCTTCGGCGCGAGCGCCGTCAACCCCTATCTGGCGCAGGAGTGTATCGGCGAGATGGTGGCGAACGGCGATCTCAACAAGGACTACTACGCGGCGGTGGAGGACTACGACAAGGCCGTGCTCGACGGCGTCGTGCGCATCGCCTCCAAGATGGGTATTTCCTCCATCCAGTCGTATCAGGGCGCGCAGATCTTCGAGGCCGTCGGCATCTGCCAGGATGTGATCGACAAATACTTCACCGACACGGTCAGCCGCGTGGGCGGCATCGGGCTCGAGGAGATCAACGACGCGGTCGTCTGGCGGCATGACCAGGCCTTCGACCCGATGGACCTCACCACGGAGTCCACGATCGACTCCAGCGGCTTCCACAAGCTCCGCTCCGGGCCGGACAAGGAAGACCACATGTACAATCCCCTCACGATCCTGTCCCTGCAGAACGCCGTGCGCAAGGGCAGCTACGAGGATTTCAGGCAGTATTCCGCGCTTGTGGACGACGAGTCCGTCCCGCACACCCTGCGCGGGCTGATCGGCCTGTCCTTCGACCGCTGCACGCCCGTGCCGCTCGAGCAGGTCGAGCCGGTCGAGAGCATCCTCCGGCGCTTTAAGTCCGGGGCCATGTCCTACGGCTCCATCTCCGAGGAGGCGCACCGCTGCCTGGCCGCGGCGATGAACACGCTCGGCGGCAAGTCCAATTCCGGCGAGGGCGGCGAGACGCCCGACCGGCTCGGCACAATCTACAACTCCGCCATCAAGCAGGTGGCCTCCGGCCGCTTCGGCGTGACGGAGGAATACCTGGTCAGCGCCAAGGAGATCCAGATCAAAATGGCCCAGGGCGCGAAGCCCGGCGAGGGCGGCCATCTGCCCGGCAGCAAGGTCTGGCCCTGGATTGCGCGCACGCGGTATTCCACGCCCGGCGTCGGCCTCATCTCTCCCCCGCCGCACCACGACATCTATTCCATCGAGGACCTCGCCCAGCTCATCTACGACCTCAAATGCGCCAACAAAAACGCGGCCATTGCCGTCAAGCTCGTCAGCGAATACGGCGTCGGCACCATCGCGGCCGGCGTGGCGAAGGCGGGCGCGCAGACGGTGCTGATCTCCGGCTACGACGGCGGCACCGGCGCGGCGCCGCGCAACTCCATCTACAACGCGGGACTGCCGTGGGAGCTGGGCGTGGCGGAGGCGCATCAGACGCTCATGCAGAACGGCCTGCGCTCCCGCGTGCGGCTGGAGGCCGACGGCAAGCTCATGACCGGCCACGACGTGGCGGTCGCCTGCCTGCTGGGCGCCGAGGAATTCGGCTTCGCCACGGCGCCGCTTGTGTCGATGGGCTGCGTCATGATGCGGGTGTGCAACCTCGACACCTGCCCCATGGGCATCGCCACCCAGCGCCCGGAGCTGCGGAAAAACTTCTGCGGCAAGCCCGAGCACGTGATGAACTTCATGCGCTTTGTCGCCATGGAGCTGCGCGAGATCATGGCGAAGCTGGGCCTGCGCACCGTGGACGAGATGGTGGGCCGGACGGACCTGCTGCGCGTGCTGCCCCACCAGATCACGGAGCGCGCTGCGATGGTGGACGTGTCGCAGATTTTGCGCTCCTACGACTGCGCGGAGCGGCGCTTCGACCCTGCCTGCACCTACAGCTTCGCGCTTGAAAAGACGGCGGACGAGCGCGTCCTCATGAAAATGCTCGACCAGCCCGGCCCGCAGGAGGTCTGCCTGGACGTCTCCTGCACCGACCGCGCGCTCGGCACGCTCTTCGGCGCCGAGCTCACGCGTCGCTTCGGCACAGGCCTGCCGGACGACACCTATACCGTCCGCTGCCGCGGCGGCGCGGGCCAGTCCTTCGGCGCGTTCATCCCGAAGGGCCTGACGCTGCGGCTCGAGGGCGACAGCAACGACTACTTCGGCAAGGGTCTGTCGGGCGGCAGGCTGGCCGTCTTCCCCGACCGCGGCAGCCGCCTGCGCGCCGACGAAAACGTCATCATCGGCAACGTGGCGCTCTACGGCGCGACGAGCGGCAGCGCGTTCATCGCGGGCATCGCGGGCGAGCGCTTCTGCGTGCGCAACTCCGGCGCGACCGCCGTCGTCGAGGGCGTGGGCGACCACGGCTGCGAGTACATGACGGGAGGCCTTGTGGTCATTCTCGGCAAGACGGGCCGCAACTTCGCCGCTGGCATGTCGGGCGGTCTGGCCTACGTGCTCGACACGGAGCACAAGCTGTACCTGCTCGTCAACAAGGAGCTGGTCTCGGTGGAGACGCTCACGGAGAAGCACGACATTCAGCAGCTCAAATCGCTCATCCGCCGGCATGTGGACGAGACGGGCTCGCAGAAGGGCCGGGAGCTGCTGGAGAACTTTGAAGAGCACATCGGAGAATTCAAAAAGGTCATTCCGCGCGACTACAGCCGGATGCTCGAGAAGATCGCGGCGATGGAGGCCAGGGGCCTCGGCCGCGAGGAAGCGGAGCTGGAAGCCTTTTTGAAGAGGGGGGAATGAACATGGGCAAACCGACAGGCTTTCTGGACTATACGCGCGCGGAGGACCCCGAGCGCGAGCCGATCGCGCGCGTCCGCGACTTCGACGGCTTCCATGAGGAGCTCTCCGAGCGCGCGCGCCGCCGCCAGGGCGGCCGCTGCATGGACTGCGGCGTCCCCTTCTGCCAGGCGGGCATCACCTTCGGCGGCCAGCGGCTGGGCTGCCCTCTGCACAACCTGATTCCCGAATGGAACGACCTCGTCTGGGCCGGCAACCGGGATAGGGCGCTGAGCCGGCTTCTCAAAACCAACTGCTTCCCCGAGTTTACGGGCCGCGTCTGCCCCGCCCTGTGTGAGCGGGCCTGCGTGCTCGGGATGATCGACAAGCCCGTGACCGTGCGCGACAACGAGCTTTCCATCATCGAATATGCCTTTGAAAACGACCTCATGGCGCCTCAGCCGCCCGTCACGCGCTCCGGCAAGCGGATCGCCGTAATCGGCTCCGGCCCCGCCGGACTCGCCTGCGCGTACTATCTCAACCGGCGCGGCCATACCGCCGTCGTCTTCGAGCGGGATCACACGCCGGGCGGCCTGCTCACCTACGGCATCCCCAACATGAAGCTGCCGAAAAAGATCGTCCAGCGCCGCATCGCGCTGATGCGCGCGGAGGGCGTGGAGTTCCGGACGGACTGCGAGGTGGGAAAGGACGTCTCCGCGCAGGAGCTGGCCAGTGAGTTCGACTTCGCGGTGTTCTGCTGCGGCGCGCAGGCGCCGAGAACCGTAAAATTCCCCGAAACGGCCAAATCCGGCGTGCTCTACAGCCTCGACTATCTGCGGGGCGAAGCCGCCGCGCTCCTCGGCGAAGCCGCCCCGGCTGTTTCCGCCGAAGGCAGGCACGTCGTGGTCGTCGGCGCGGGCGACAGCGCGAGCGACTGCGTCGCCACCGCCGTGCGGCAGGGCTGCCGCTCCGTCGTTCAGCTCATCCGCAAGCCCGCCAGCTTTTACGGCGACAGGAACGACTACGCTCACGAGGAGACGCTCAGTCTCTACGGCTGCGACATCCGGCAGTTCCAGACGCAGGTTTCGCATCTAGCCCTGGACGAGGGCGGCGCGCTCACCGGCCTGACGGCATGCGGCCCGGACGGCGAGACGGCGCTCGAGGCGGAGCTGCTGATTCTGGCCTCCGGCTTCTCCGGCTGCAGCGCGCCGTCAATGGCAAGCTTCAAGGCGCTGCAGAAAACCGGGCTCGGCGTACTGCAGGCCGGCGACATGGCAAACGGCTCCACCCTCGTCGTCCTCGCCATCGCCGACGGCAAGCGCGCCGCGGCCGAGGCGGACCGGGCGCTTATGGGGTACACGAACATCCTGTAACGGGCTATTGACGCGGAGCAAGGCCGCTGTTATACTGAAAAAGAATTTTAACAGAGGTGCTTCTTATGTTTCTTGACAACGACCGGCTCATGCGGAAAATTGAGCTTCTGATCAACGCGGTTCTGCAGTCCTTCCGGTTTCAGCCGGACGGCAATCCCGCCGAAAGCGAAAAAACAGAGTCGGCCGCGATGGACGAGCTGACCGCGATGGTGAAGAAAAAGCAGTACTGCGAGGCGGAGGACCGGCTCAGCGAACAGCTGGACGAAGCAAACCGCGTCTGGCTCAAGGTCGGCGCGCGGTTCTATTCCCTTCTCAACCAGCTCCCGGACGCGGAGCTGGAGGCGCACGATTTCTCGCGCGAGGAGGTTCTCTCCGGCCTGCAGGACGTCTGCGACCGCTTCGGCTTCGACGGCGACTTTTTCATCGACGCGGGACGCGCCGACTGATACGTAAAAAACGACCTGCTGCAAATGTCCTTTTGCAGCAGGTCAGAGTTTATTAAATAAGCCTCGCAGAGTTTGCGCCCGCAGGCGCAAAAAATTTAAATCCGCTTTTCCCGGCGGCTGGTACGTCGGGAAAAGCACTTTACAGCCCGCAAGTGTGGAATTTTCGCGTCTTACTCCGCGAAAATTATGCGCGCGGCGGGCTGCATCTTTTTGTCAAAGAAGGCTCATCGAGCCTTCTTTGACAGTCCGCGACCTGCTGCAAATGTCCTTTTGCAGCAGGTCGTTTTGTCACGCGCACCGCCGGGGTGAACGGCTTCCCCTGTCCGGTCTTTTCAAACGGTCCCCCTCTAAAACAAGCCCCATATGCCTGCCACAACGATTGCCGGCAGCGTATTCGCAACCCGGATCTGCTTTTTCCTGACCAGATTCAGGCCGACGCAGAAAATCAGCACAGACCCGACAAAAGACAGATTGTCCAGCGCTTTTTGCGGCATGAAATTCCCGGTGAAAAAGGCGATGGCCGTCATGACGCCCTGGACGATTCCCACCGGTATCGCCGAGAAGATGCACCCTTTTCCAAGAGAAGCCGTCATGATGCAGATAATGATGGCGTCAATCAGGCCCTTGGCGAGCAGCGTCGAGTAATTTCCGCTGGTGCCGTCCTGAATGGCTCCGATGACGGCCATCGCGCCGATGCATACCGTGCAGGAGGCTGTCACGAATCCATTTACAAACGAGTTGTCTCCGCCGCTGTTGCTTTTGACCTTCAGCCATTCGCCGAACCGCACGATTTTTTCTTCAATCTGCAGCGCCTCGCCGACGGCCGAGCCCAGCGCGAGGCTGACAATCATCATAATCGTATTTACAGCGCTTAGTTTTCCGTCTGCGATTACAAGCATCTTTTCCAACGCGCCGCCGATGCCCATGACCATGACGCCGATGCCCGTCATGGTCATGACCGTTTCCTGCATGGCGGGTTTTAACCGGCTGCCCGCAAAATGCCCGGCAAGGCCGCCACCGACAATGCACAGCACATTTATGATCGTTCCCAGTCCTGTCATAGCTTCCTTCCCGGCTCGTCCTGCCGTTCAGCCGGCGCGCCGCCCTCTCTGTTTCACCCCAGTATAACAGATACGATGCCGGGTTTCCAGTCCCAAGCCAGGCTCCTCCGGCAAATTATCGACGATCCTGTTTGACACGGTCTGCCAGTTTCGCTACAATGGAAGCAGTCATCCTGTCGGGCTGCCGCGATCGGAGCAGGCCTCTTTGTACCCGCAGCCGCTGCTGCACAGCGCGTAATTTATTGAAACGGAGAAGCTTCTGCCATGAAAATTGTCACCATCTCCGCTCTGTCTGGAATGGCTGAACCGGATCTTTGCATATTCGCGGTAATCCCCTTTTCCGCCGCGGCAATCGGCGCGGTCTGCCGCCGGAAAGGGATCGGAAAAGGGATAATTTCCCCGTTTGCGTGTTGCAGTCATTTATCAGAAAGGATACAATGAAATCTGTAAAAGCACCGGCAAAGGCGGCGAAAAACAGCAGCGCGAAGCGAAAAGGCCCGACCCGTGAATCCTGCTTGAAAACCGGATCACCTTAGCCCGGCGGCACGATGAAGGAAAAATAAGTCTGAGGTGAGATATAATGGATGACATCCTCGAATGGGAAGGCAAACGCTATACCCGCCGCAGCGGAAAATGGGTCGGCTCAGACCACACGGTTGTGCCGGAAATCCTTCAGGATAAACTGAACAGGGCTTATTATGAAACCATCGATCTTTCAAAGCTTACCGCTGATGAGGCGATCAGAGAAGGCGACAAGTTCAAAAGCAGCGCCTCCTATGGACTTGCGATCAAACTCTATGTGTATTCTATGGAACGCGCGTCCTACAAAGATGCCGTCTATATTCTCCCCCGTCTCACATCATGTTATCGGGCGCAGGGCCGAGCCCAGGATGTGATCAAAATGGCTTCCATGGTGAAAAAACGCTATGGCGGTGAAATTTTCTCCCCCGTGCTTCTCACATCCATCGCCGCCGCCTATTGCGATCTCGGCGAGTACGGTCAGGCCCGCAAATGCTGCGATAAGGCTTATGCCATGGCCGGCGGGCATGCCTCCGGCGAGCTCTCCCTGGTATATAAAAGGATTGAGGCCGCACAGAAGCCAAAAAAGTGACGCTGCGAGGATGATATAAAGATGAACAACTATGAAAAAGTCGCCCTGCTTGCCGCAAAGATGGTTGAACGCGGTGAAACTCCTGAAAACGCATGGAATACGGCAAGCTGCGAGGTGTTTGAAAAAGGAAGCACAGCCCAGAGGAAGAGCTGCCCCAAAAATGCGTTTCTCGGTCTGTACGGAATTCGCAGGCAAGGGAAAAATGCCCAATATGCGCAGAAGGCGCTGGCGTATCTGCGGAAAGCGCATACCGAAAACATCTCGCCGCTGCAGCTTTGGGAAATTGTCATGAACGGTGAAAAGAAGACCTACAACAATCAAATGCACGTGGTTTTGGCACTTTTCAAGGAAGGATATATCAAATGACAGAAGTCGTAGCCGCCCTGATATGGGACAAGAATCAATTCATGATCTGCCAGCGTCCGGCGAACAAGGCGCGCGGGATGCTGTGGGAGTTCGTCGGCGGCAAGGTGGAGCCGGGCGAGACAAAGGAGCAGGCGCTGATTCGTGAGTGCCGGGAGGAGCTGGCTATCACGCTTTCGGTCGGCGAACCGTTCATGGACGTCGTCCACGAATATCCCGACCTCACCGTGCATCTGACGCTCTTCAACGCCGCCATCGCCAGCGGCACGCCCCGGAAGCTGGAGCACAACGACATCCGCTGGATCACCGTGGACGAAATTCCCCGGTATGCGTTCTGCCCGGCGGACGAGACCATCCTTTGCAGGCTCTCCGCAAGAGAACCGCATAAGTGAGGCGGGACGTCACGCGCGGGCGCTGTATCGCATTCGATGCGGAGTCCCCGATTTTTGCCTGTCCGAGAAATCATCGGAGCCGGCAGTAAATCCATGCCTGAGAAACGCCGCCGGACGGTACATCGCGCTTTACACGATCGCGTTTGTGCCGGCTCCCGCAGAGATTAGCACAGCACCCACACTTGTCCGTCAGGCATCATCGTCATTGATCCGGGGATTTTTTCAATCACTTCTCCTGTGCTGAAATCCCGAACAATGACCTCCTCACGGTATTCTTCATCTTCAAACCAGGCCGAAAAATACAGCTTGTTCCCTTTTCTGAAGTAAAAGCTCTCGGTATTTCCGATCGGAAACTGAATTTTGTTGGGATAGACGATTTCAAACATATTCTCTTTTCCCTGGCGGGTCAGCATAAGCGGCTCAGTATCCGGCATTAAGTTATAGCAATCTTTCACCTCACTCAGTGGAATAGAGGCGATGTTTTTGACTTCCAGCGTCGTTTCATCACACTGTTCAAGCTTTATCATTTTCTCGTGAAAGTCCACAAGCAAGATGATAATATGGTTGTCGTAATAAATAGGCTTGCCAAAATACTGGCCATCCTGTGCTTTTATGGGCTGAATGACCTCACCGGCGGGATAGCTGACGAACAGAAGGGTGTTCGCCTTTATTTTATGGTTATTGTAAAACAGCTCTTCCGCTTCATACAAATCCCCATGGATATAATCGGTCCCCCAAAGCCAGTTTGCCGTACCTTCCAATTCTTCCAGGTGTATGATCCCCTGTGTATTTATGGTTTTCATTTTGTATACTCCACCAAAAGCAAAAATTTTTCTGCGTCAGAAACAAACCGCTGATTTATTAATCGGAAATGTGCTTTCCCTTCGTTCCGTCAGCATTGATATAGAATCCATCGATGATTTCATTGACGCCGCCGCCAAATGACCAGCGGTTTGACTCAATAAAGCCAATAAATGTATTCCAGAAAAGCCCCTCCTATTAATATACGAAGCATCCGATTTTACCCCATCTGGCGCTTCCCAAAAAGCGAGTTCCTGGAAAGCCGCTCTTGCGAACATCAGAGATTCCTTTTTGACTATACAGTATATCGCCTGATTTGTCGATAAAAGAATGATATTCGCAAGCATCCGGGCATCTGACGCGGGCGCGCAGACCGCTGTCTCCCGGTCCCCTTCCGACCTGACGGCGCATTCTTCGGCTGCCGGAGAACAGACATCACGATATTTTTACCAGGTTTTCCCGACTCCTTGGCTAGCTCTGAAACACTGTTTCCGCTTGTTCCGCGTCTGTCTGCGGCAATCCATTCGGTCAGAAAACGCTTCCCGCGCAGTCACAGAAGCCGCCGCAAACCGGAACATCACGCGCCGCCGCGTGCAGATTCTCCGCAGTAACATGATAAAGTGAGGAAAGCCGCAATGGATCATCGCTATGTTGCATTCGACGTGGAGACCCCGAATTATGCCAACAACCGCATCAGCGCAATCGGCATCACCGTGATCGAGGACGGGCGGGTGACGGGTGATTTCTATACGCTGGTAAACCCGGAGACCCGCTTTGACCCGTTCAATATTCAGCTCACGGGCATCACGCCGAAGATGGTCGCCGGCAAGCCGACCTTTTCCGAGCTGTGGGAGCAGATCGAGCCCATTTTGAGCAGCGGGCTTCTGATCGCGCACAACGCGCCGTTCGATATGGGCGTGCTGGCGCAGTGCCTGAACGACTACCAAATTGCGTGGCAGCCTTTCGCTTGTTACGCCTGTACCTGCGCGATGGGCCGGGCCTGCTATCCCAATCTGAGCAATCACAGGCTGAACACGCTTTGCGATTATTTACATCTGGACCTGGATCACCACAACGCCGGCAGCGACAGCCGCGCCTGCGCGGAGCTGCTTCTGGACTACATGCGCCGCGGTCTGAACCCGGAGCGTTTTCTGCGGCGCTATGACCTCGCGCAGCGCCGGACGCTGCGGACAATCTGAATCCGGCGGCCGCGCCCGCGTGGACGCCGCCCTCTGCCGGCGTGACGAAGAAAACGGATTGTCTGGCGGTCGGCACCAGAGGAAGCAAAGCCCGGAGCAGCGGAAACTGCGGCGCAAAGGTGAAAAAAGCCATGGAGCCGCAGGAAAAAGGCTCGCCCATACGAATTGTGAAGGAGCGCGATGTTTGCAGCCTGTTGTCCGATTGAAGGCAGCCTTCCATGATTACAAACGTCAAGAACACACCTGTCCGCGGCCAACTTCCCGAAATCATCGGGGACGGCGGAAAATTACGTGCCTGAAAAACGCTTTCGGGCAGTGCACCGTACCTTACGGCAGGGAGTCTCGAAAAGAAGCCGCCGAGTACATAGAACGGTTCACTACTGATTGTAGATACAACAAACTCTAGACATTACAAGGAGAACAAATCATGAAATTAACAAGGTTAGAATTGGTTGCATTTGCAAAGGAACAGAAAAGAGTCTTTGACGTGGTACGTCTTGTGGACGTGTCATTGACGGTGCAATACGAAATCGCAGACAATGGAGATTTGATTGAAAGTCCTTACCAGTGCTATACCGTATGGAATAAAAGCCAACGCTGTGAGAACTGTGTGTCTGCAAAAGCATATGCATTAAAAGGAAAATTAACAAAATTTGAATTCGTGAACAACGAGATTTTCTTTGTTGTTTCCATATACACAGAGGTTGAGGACACGGCCTATATGCTGGAAATGGTCGAAAAGGTCAATGATGATACGCTGTTCGGAACCTACGGAAAAGACACATTTATAGAAGCCATTGAAACACACAATAAAAAGCTGTATATGGATGCATTAACAGGAGCATATAATCGGCTATACTATTCAGAACAGCTGCAAAGCTTGTCAAAGATTAAGGCTCTTGTTATGATTGACGCGGATAATTTCAAGGCAATTAACGATACTTACGGACACGCAGCCGGCGATTTTGTGCTGCGTGAAATTGTGCAAACCATTATAAAGAATACGCGTGCGTCCGATGCGGTTATTCGCATGGGCGGCGATGAGTTTATGCTTATTTTACAAGAAATTCCGTATGAAAAGCTTGCGGACAAACTGGAATATATACGAAGAAAGATTGCAGAGATTCATAACAAGGAATATCCGAACCTGCAGGTAACGGTAAGCATTGGGGCAGCATATGCCGAAACAGGTGTGACGGATTTGTCCGACGCAGCTGATAAAATGCTATACAAGGCAAAGGAAAGAAAGAACACCGTTATAACAGAAAAGTTCCAATAACCGTATCATTTCAAGGAGCATCATGCGGTGTACACGCAATGTGAATCATTTTTCCGCAGCCTTGCGGCTCGCTCTCCAAAGGGCAGCGAAAGATTGTGCTGCGGAGCGCGGAACGGAAACATACCGAAAACGGGCGTCCAGCGCCGGCAGAGCATGCCGGGCTGGACGCCCGTTCTGTATTTTGCAGAAGGGAGCGGCAAAAAAGCCGCTGCCCGCTCCCCTTCCACACAACCCTGCAGCCCCGATCTGTCAGCCGTGTCTTTCCCCAAAACCAGCCTAACGCATCAGCTTGGAAGAATGCTGATATACGCCAAAGGCGAATCGTCAGCACGCAGATAGAACAGCTTTAGCGCCGCCGTCTGTACCGGAATGTTCGGCGTGATGGAGATGCTTTTTCGCTCACCCGCTGACAGCGCGACGGTTTCCATCGTGGTCCCCAGCAGCTTGCCGCCGCTGTCATAGGACGCAGAAATCAGGATAAAGCTCCCCTCCTCGGCGTCCGGATTGAACGCGTCCGCACGGATGGTTCCATTGGTAAGCTGGGCTGAAAGCAGGGGCAGCTCTGCATAGATCACCGGTCGTTCGGCCGCGTGCTCTTTCAAAATGCGGATCAGGCGCGTATCCATAAAAATCCCGTCATCTGTTGGTGCAGTCTCCGCTCCGGCATAAAAAGGCATAAAAAGCGAGTGGTAGTCGTACAGCATCCAACCGATATTCCGCTCCTGAAACGCACTGAGCAGATCCTCATAGTAGGCGCACATATCGTCCTCGGTGTGATACCAGACGGCGGCAAGCTCAAAGTTCATGCCCTGCACTTTGCTTGATTCCAGCTGTGCGGCGTATTGTTTCGCCAGTGCCCGCAAAGACGCTTTGTTGTAGCCGTACTTCGTGGTGAAGGAGCAGGGATTCTCCGCATCCGGCTGCGTGATCGTGAGATCTGCGGCAGCGTCTGCGTTGAGCAGCCATGCACGCTCCGGGGCTTCCTCACGGCGCTCATCGTCAAGACTTTTGAAGGCTTTGTCTCCGTTCATGGCGATGGGTATTTGAAGGACAGAGCTTGTAACCTGCTCGCGTGTAAAGCCGCTCTGCGTATTCCCAGCGGTCTGCCACTGCGGCTTCGCGTATGACGACGGCAGAGTTACAATAAATTTGCCGAGCACAATATAGTGATTCGCGTCAATGCTAAGGGTGAGCCCGTTTTCCGGCTCTGCAAGCGTAAACGAGATCGGCTGCACCGTGGTGCAGGTTAGTGAGAACAGTGGATTGCCGTCCGAATCTGTCACCGTAAACGTCGTGCCGCCACCGTCTGTGTCGATGCTGCTTGGCGTGATGGTAAATCTGGTTCCGGCCGGCAGGAAACCGTTTACGGTAAGCGTTCTGCGGCTGCTGTCCAGCACGTTTGGCAGACAATAGAAGGGCCATGCGGGGAAAATGCCGCCGGAGTAGGCCGCATCGGTAATCAGGTTCCAGTAGCAATATTCGGTCGGCGTATAATACGAGGTCTGGGCAACGCCGGCGTCTGCCATGAAATCGTCCACGCACTGGTCATACATCGTTTCGTAGAACTGGAAGCGGTCGAGGTCTGCAGTCTTGATGGCGTCCACAATCTTTTTGCAGCCTGTTTTGACCTGCGTGTCTGTGGGAACGGGAACCTTTGCCGATGTTGTACGGCCCGGATTGGACGGTTCGTGGTTGGCGGCAAAGGACAGCACGCTGCTGGGGATGCCCTTATAGCGCGTGGCGATGGTTTTCCAGAGCGCTGCCGTCTGTTCCTGTTTCACAGTGCTTACAAAGAAATCCGAATCGGCGGTGCTGCCGTCCTCCAGCAAGTACTGGATATGCCCGGGGTAATCGTCAAACTGCACGCAGATGTGAAGACCGTATTTGAGTCCCCAGCTGATGACCTCATCCAGTTTGGAAAGGCAGGCGGTATCCACCTCGGTTACAGCGGTGGCTGCTCCGGATTTTGCGCTTTCGGCATCGGTTCCGATGGCGCAGTATGTGTTTCCGTCATCGGCTTCGTAGGTGCACACATCTTTTACACTGTCCACCTCGTCACCGATGCCGAAGAAGTTCTTGCAGGTGAGATTGACGCGGACAAAATTCATGCCCAGCTCGGCGTACAGCCGGAAGGAAGCCTCGCTGAGATAAGAACCGTCGCTGAACGTGATCCAGTCCTGCTGGATACCGGTGTAGTACGGCAGCGCGCTATATGTGGGCGTGGGCAGATACTGCGCCCTTGAGAGAAGCTCCGGTGTGATGATGTCCGTGCGGTAATGCAAGGCAGCGCTGTCGCTGACCAGCACAAACTTCGTTGACTGATCGAACCCTGTCAACCACATGATAAAGCCGCACGGCAGACAGCATGGCCTCCTGCACGGTGAGCTTGTCGGCAACACGCATGGAATTTGAAGCTTTGTCATAGTCAAACATGGTATGCCCGTTGCAGGCGGTCTGACCGAAGGAGAAATAGTAGGAAGCGGTGCTTTTTCGGAAATCGTTGACGTTGTTTTCCTCCGTCTTTCCGTCCCAGTTGAAGTCGATGTATTCATTCTGGCCCTCGTACCATGCATATTTGAACAGGGAGGTACCGCCAGTCGGATACACGACAGTCCACACGCTGTCACCCATACATTTGTTCAGCGCCTGCCAGCTCAGCTTGTCTGTGCCCGGCCAGCGATTATATAAATTGGCATAATCCTTGCCCAGCACGTCGTAGGCGACCGAGTACAGCAGATACATGGCGTTGATGCGGTCGATCGGGTCGGTGCAGTCCCGTGCGGAGGGGTATAGACTGTTCCATTGGTCTGCCCTTTTTTCGTCGTTTGGATAGACGCAGCTGATCAGCTTTCCCAAAAGCGCGTAATACGCCTTATAGGTAATCGCTGCGGTGTCGGAAAGGCTGCTGCCGAAGCCAAGCTCCACGGCCTCAATCAACTCGTCCGTCCTGCTATCGGTTTCGATCCTCACATTGTTTCCGGACGCTGCTCTTGCGGGCGCAGCTGCACAGGAAAGCATCACTGCCGCTGTTATGAAACCTGCGATCAACATTCTAAGGCTTTTCTTCATAGCGTCCCCCATATGGTACAACATGTAAATGCAGTCAGAGCTTCGCTTTTCCAGTTATTCCTGCTTTCATTAAATAATACTTCATTCAGCAGTGCCGGCATCAACCGCAGCTATACTCCCGTGACGGCAATCGTTTAAAGAAATCTCTTAATTCATATATTTATTATATATGCCAAAAAAGGCAGTGTCAACCAGCGCAGGAATTTCCTCCCACATTTCCAGCTTGGCCGGCTGCGCATGATTGTATACCAAACGCATTCGCAGCTTAGCGAAACCCTATGATTGCTGTTCCGACTGTTTTCAGTATCATGACAGCTTAACCTGTTTGCACTAAAGTGTTGAAGCACGCAGGCAGGCGCAAATTCTGCGCCGCATCATCAATGAAACGACCGTTTCAGGCGCCGCAAAAGCTGCTTTGACCATATCCGAAATTTGAACTTTTTACATAGAAAAATCGAAACGATAGAGATGTCAGAGATTATGCTCACAGTAAAAACAGAGGTTCAACAGTTGAAATGATATGGAAAATACTCTCAGTCGTAACAAAAACATAATGAACAGGGTTTGTAATTGTAGCAGCAAATAATGTGTTTTGTTTTAAGTAATCAATATAAGGAGATTGCTTGCTTTTATAAAATGTCCATGCCTTTGTGGGGTCATCTATCCAAAAGCCATCGGCAAAGCGTTCATCCACTTCAAAATAAGAAACATAACTTTTAAGATGAACTATAAATGTTTTACAGATATCTGCGGCAGTATATCCCTTCACCTCAGTAAGTTTAATTTTTATGCCATCGTCGTAGGATATGTTTTCAATATAGTGCATTTTTGCTGATTTTTGTATGGGAAACCATCTTTCAAAATCTTTTAGGGCAACACCGCACGAAGGCATAAAAAATCCACACTGCCTGACCAAACGCCCAAACAGTGTGGGAAAACCCTGCGATTTCCATGCGGGGGCAACCAGAATCAAGCTGCCAGGCAGGGCCTGTCAGCCAGAATCAGATTTGCCAGCGCAAACAGCATATTCAGTTTTGCGGTCTGTTTTCGCAGACCTCGATACCTCGTTTTTCGGTATCGAAGCTGTCCTTTGACAACGGCAAAAACATGTTCCACCTTGGCACGTATGGATGACTTTTCCCGTTCTCTGCGCTTGAGCTGGCTCTGCGATCTCGGGGATTTCTTTCTCAGCTGGGAAGGTCGGCGGTTCAGCTTGTATTGTATGCGCTTGCCGGAATGGTTCCGTGTCACGGCATCCTCACGCTTTTCTGCACCCAGATAGCCGCTGTCGCCATACACAACATCTTCGTCTCCTGTCAGCAATTGCGGCGTCATGGTGACATCATGGACATTGGCTGCTGTCACCTCCACTGTATGAACCAATCCACTGTCCTTGTCCACACCCACGTGCGCCTTATACCCGAAGTGCCAGGCGTTTCCTTTTTTTACCTGATGTGCCTCTGGATCCCGCTGCTTCTCCTGATTTTTTGTGGAGGACGGCGCTGCAATCATCGTAGAATCTACGATGGTACCTTTTTTCAGCAGCAGGCCTCGCTGTTGCAGAAGCTCTACCACCTGTGCGAACAGCTTCTCCTGTAAATTGTTATGAATCAGGATGTTACGAAATCTACCAAGCGTGTCTCCGTCCGGTACCTGATTGCTGGAGGAAATTCCGCAAAAATCCGAGAAGGCGCGGCTGTCGATTGTCTCGGTAATGGTCGCCTCGTCTGACAAGCTATACAGGTTTTGCAGTAAATACAGTCGCAGCATCAGTTCAATTTCGTAAGGCTTGTTTCCGCGCTCCCCTTTATAATAGCACGGTCTAATCATGGAAACCCACTTGCCCCACGGTACGATGCGGTCGATCTGTGCCAGAAATTCTATTTTCTTCGTCCGTACTTGAGCCAGTTCGTCGCTCAGGTCGGACAAACTTATCTGTTTATTCATGTCACTATTTTATCATATATGGGCCATCACTGCATCTTTTTTCTTTGTGCGGTGTTGCCTTAAATCCAAAACCAATTCACCCCACTTGTCATAAAGATAATCTTGTGTTCAGTTTATCACAGATATGGACAAAGCAAAAGGCCTGTCCTTTCTAAGAAAAGCAGGTCTTTGCGGTCCGAGTGACAGGGTTCGAACCTGCGGCCTGATGGTCCCAAAAAGTCCAGCCAACTTTTTTCGGCTTATTTGTAGCGATATTCCGTCGTTTCCGCTGGGTTTTGCTTACTCTTTGACCCTCTTTGAAACACTGCTTCCGCGTGTTCCGCGCCTGTCTGTGGTAATCCATGTGGTCAAAAACGCTTCCCGCCCGAGGCCGGCAGCCTGTCGCCGCGCCCCAAACGGAAAGCGTTTTTTCGTCTCTGATCGGTTGGATTGTAACTCTGAGGGAAGGGTTATGCAAGAGGTTTCTGACGGAGCCGAAGACGCAGATTTTGCAGGGCAATAGACAAAGAAACAGGCAGGTCCAGCCGCGTTGCGCATGGAACGGCGCATAGCCCGCAACCCTCAACAAAATGCGCGGCCGAAGCAATCCGGCCGCCTCAGCAGAACGCCGCTTTGTCCTTTCTGTCGACTACTTTGCCTGTCGCCAGCTCTCCGCGATGAGAGCGAAAAGCTCCTCGTCCGGCACGCTGCCGTCGAGGCAGACGGTGAACCAATGTGCCTTGTTCATGTGATAGGCTTTCAAAAAACGCCCTTCTGCAAGGCGCGCCTCCACATCCGCAGGGAGCCCCTTCAGGTCTATGATCTCCACATTTCCGCGGCCGGGAAGGCCGAGCTTGCCGCGGTCCACGGTCATGATGATTGCAAACCACTTCCGGTTGTCCGGGCGGCGGAACGCGGCGTAGTCGGGATATTTCTCCCACAGGAATTCCGGCCCGGCGGAGAATTCGGATCTGATCCAGGCAAGCGTCCGCCTCGTCTGCTCGGCCCTGAGAATTTCGGTGTCGAAGCATCTGGCCGCGATGTCCGCCAGTGCCTTTTCGCAGGCATTGCGCACGTCGCCCACGAAGCCGCCCTGGGCGCTGTCCACATGGACGAGCACATACTCCTCGCCCGTCGCCTTTTCCAGCACCTTGAAGCGCACCGCGCCGTCCGGCGCGACGGTCACCGCCATGCCGAAGGCGCCCCGCAGAATCGGGACTGTTTTGGAAACCCCGTCGCCGTCCGGCAAAAATCCGCAGGCCGCGAGCTTTTCCGCGTTCGGCGCCTTATACCGGAAAATCGGTTCTATGTCCATCATGGTTATTGCCCTCTCTGCATCAGACGATTTGATATCCCGCGCCCGCCAGCGCGGCCAGGGCGCGTTCGTAGTTTTCCGCTTTCACGAGAATGTAGTCCGTGTTGTAGGTGGAAACCGCGAAAATGCCGATCCGGCGCTCGGCCAGAATGGAGGATAGCTTCGCCAGAATGCCGACGAGCGAGAAATCCAGCATGCCCTGAACGCGCATCATCCGCCAGCCGTCGTCGCGCTCCGTGGTATTGTCCGGGACGCAGGCCGTGCGGCAGACGAGGGAGCGCTCCTCGTCCGTCCCGCCGAGGAACACGAAAGCGTCCTCCAAATTTACCTTGGAATAATCCGTCGCCTTGCAGACGGACATCGGAAATTCAAAGCGTTTGATCTCCATTTTGCGTCTCCTCCGCCCTGAAATAAACTAATTGTAGCATAGCCCTTTATCGGCAAGAGCGCAATGCTATATAGCATTGGAAAAAGACATTTTGCCGATAGCGGCAAGACTTGCAGAATGCCATTTCTGGAACCGCCTTTCGGGTTTTGCAGGGAGATCAGCAAAAAAGCAGGCCCGTGCATATCCGTATCTGGAAAAATACTCCGCAGCGATTTTTTATTCCGTTTGCCGGTTTCCCATGATATACTGACGAAAAGAATATTGTCAGCCTACAAGACTGTCAGCCGATTGCGGCGGGAGGGAAGCTATGGAAATCGCGGAAATTGCCAGGCAGATGATCGATTATTCACAGGGAAACCTTCATGACATTAATCACTTCCTGAAAGTGTTTGCATACGCGAAAATCATCGCGGAATGCGAGGGGCTGAGTGACAAGGAGCAGCAGACCGCGGAAATTGCGGCGCTGGTTCACGACATTGCCTGTCCGCTCTGCCGTGAGAAATACGGAAATACCAACGGAAAATATCAGGAGACAGAGGGTGCCGCGCTTGCAAGGGAATTTCTTTGCGGCAAGCAGCTGCCGGAGGACATTCTGAACCGGGTCGTTTTTCTTGTGGGGCACCACCACACCTACACAGGTGTCGACGGGCGCGATTATCAGGTCTTGCTGGAGGCGGATTTTCTGGTCAATGCGGACGAGAGCCAATATTCGAAAGAAGCTGTCCGCAGCGCAAAGGAGAAAATTTTCCGGACGAAAACCGGGACGGCTCTGCTGCGATCCGTGTACGGTGTTTTGTGAGTTCTTCTCTGCGTGGCCGGTGCGTCCGCTGAAAAATTCATTTAATCAGGGAAAAAACGAGCCGTATGGAATACACCGTCAAGGTCACGGCCCTGGATAAGAAACTGTTTCCCGAACTGCAGGCGGAGTACTGCGCCGTTCCCGACAGCGGCAAGTGCCCCTGCTACAGTATAGGGGACGAGTTCCTCTTTTACCGCAACGATGAGCGCGACGATTACTGGCATATGGGCGCGGGCGCACTAATAAAGAGCGGCGCGCCTGACGACGGGGTGCTGCTCTCGCCCGGCACGATGTACTGCGGGAGCGTGGGCGTGCCGTTTACTCGGAGGCGTGGGATGCCGTCAGCCGCTATATCTACGCCGCGCTGCAAGGCGGTGCCATTATGCACGGCTGGACAAAGGACGACCGGGTCATGATCGCCTGCTGCAACGACGGAACGCGGCCATTCATCTTCAAAATTGAGCGCATCGATGTCGAGGCCTGACATCGCGAAGGGGTGTTTTCTTTTTTTAACGGAACTTTTGTGTTTTGGCATTTTCCGGATTGATACATAAAAAGCCTGGTATGTCTGCTTCAGCGCCTGCAAAGCTGAGCATTTTTACACCTTCATACAAATTCTGCCCGCTCAGATTTTGCGCCGCAATAATCAATGAAACAGGCTGGCAGAACAGCCGCATAGAGAAAGGCCGGGCGACGAATCGCCCGGCCTGTTTCTATCGGTTTACTCTTTTGCTTCTCCGCCGTTTTCCGGCAGCGTCAAAATTTTCAGCTCCGGGTCGGGCGCGTTCATGTATAGCTCCTCGCACTCCCGCTGGGCGGCGATCAGCAGGTTGACCGCCTCCTCCGAGGCACGAAACAGCTTCAGGTACATCTCTTTATAATCAGGCATATCCACTCACCCCACAGGGTATAGTTTAGAACAATACATTCTAAATTGCAATAGAACATTTTGTTCTTATCTATACTGAGCGTGGTGATGAATATGGAAAAGTATCAGCGCATCCGCGATCTGCGCGAGGATGCGGATCTGACACAGCAGCAGGTGGGCAAGGCCATCAACGTGCCTCAGCGCACCTACGCCTATTATGAGAGCGGCCAGCGCATGGTGCCGCCTCATGTCCTCTGCGCCCTGGCGGATTATTACAAGGTCAGCGTGGATTATATCCTCGGCAGAACGGACAAGAAAAAGTAAATCAGAACATGAGTGCGGCGGGCCTTTTCAAAAAGGCCCGCCGTTTTCTTTACGCCTTCGCGAGCAGTTCCACGGCGTCCTCTATGGTGGAAACGAAAAAGACGTCCCGGCCGCGATTGCTCTCGCGGATAAAATCATGAAGCGGCTTGCTGGTGTAATGGGAATAGTCGCCGACGATGGCGACCTTCAGCCGGTAATTCACGAACTTCTGCAAAATCTCGCCCGCCAGCCCGCTGCTGAGGATGAAGAAGGGCTCCGCGAACGCGGTCTTGTCGAAGATCAGCCGTTCGCAGCCGGTCTCGTATTTCGCGCTCATGGCCTCGTCCAGCGCGGCGCCTGCGTCGGCGATCGGCTCGTCCGGTACGACGTGAGCGATGTTGTGCTCCGCGCCCAAAATTTCTGCTTTCATAGTCCGGCCTCCTTGCCTGTAAGCCAATATTGGCTGCGATCATTATACCGCGTCGGAGGCGCCATGGCAATCTGCACTGTTTTGCCGCCGGAAAGGGCGCGGAAATGCCACAATTTGCTATTTCTTATGTTGCAATCATTCGCCAAAAAGTATACAATAAGATAAATTGCAAAAGCATTGGCAAAGCCGTCGAAAGGCGGCGACGCAAAGCTAAAGGGCCTGTACCGTTTTGGATGGCAGCCAGCTGCACGAGACGGCAAAGCCCTGCGCATGGCAGGGCTCTTTTTATATGCGCATGAGAGGTGGATTATGGATTACATTTCAATTGCCGAAGCTGCCGAAAAGTGGAATATCACCCGCCGCCGCGTGCAGGTCCTTTGCAACGAGGGCCGCATCCCCGGCCTCACCCGCTTCGGCAAAGCCTGGGCCATTCCCAGGGACGCCGTAAAACCGGCAGACGCGAGAAAAACAAAAAGTAAGGCATGACCGCTTATAACGACGGTTTGGGAGTAGAGAGATGACACAAGAGATTACTGAAGTGGTTGCTGCCCTGATATGGGACCAGAACAAATTCATGATCTGCCAAAGGCCGGCCAACAAGGCGCGCGGCATGCTGTGGGAGTTCGTCGGCGGCAAGGTGAAGCCCGGCGAAACAAAGGAGCAAGCTCTAATCCGCGAATGCCGGGAGGAGCTGGCTATAACGCTCTCTGTCGGCGATGTATTTATGGAAGTCGACCACATCTACCCGGATCTCACCATCCACCTGACGCTCTTCAATGCCGCCATCGCGAGCGGCATACCCCAGAAGTTGGAGCACAACGACATCCGATGGATCACCGTGGACGAGATTGCGCAGTACGAGTTCTGCCCGGCGGACGAGACAATTTTGAATCGGCTTACCAGCCTTGGAAAAACGATAAAGTGAGGCACGCAGCAATGGATGATCGTTATATTGCATTCGATGTAGAGACTCCAAATTACGCCAACGACCGCATCAGCGCGATCGGCATTTCCGTGATCGAGGCCGGGCAGGTAACCAGTGATTTCTACACATTGGTAAATCCCGAGGCTCACTTTGACCCTTTCAACATTCAACTTACCGGCATCACACCAGAAATGGTTGCCGACAAACCCACCTTTCCAGAGCTGTGGGAAAACATCGAGCCAATTCTTGACAGCGGCCTTTTGATCGCGCACAACGCGCCCTTTGATATGGGGGTGCTGGCACACTGTTTAAATGATTATCAAATAGAATGGCAGCCATTTACATATTACGCCTGCACTTGTGTGATGGGTCGAGCCTGCTATCCTGACCTATACAATCACAAGCTGGATACCCTCTGTGAATATCTTCAGCTTGACCTTGATCATCACAATGCCGGAAGCGACAGCCGCGCGTGCGCGGAACTGCTGCTGGATTATATGCGCCACGGCTTAAAGCCGGCACGCTTCCTGCGGCGGTATGATCTGGCTCAGCGCAGAACACTGCGGACGCCGCCAAAAGCTCAGCCCAGCGAGACAACGACGCAGCTGCTCGAACTGAAGGATCTGCTCGGCGCGGTCACAGCGGACAATGAGCTCAAGAAGGAAGAAGTCTTGTTCCTTCAAAAATGGATGGATCGCAACACTGCACTGCGCGGCAATTTCCCGTTTGACAAAATCTTTGAAACGGTGGGAGCCGCGCTGGAGGACGGTATCCTTGAAAAGTCGGAGCTGGACTCCATGCTCCGGCTGTTCGAGCAGATTACTGACCCCGTTGCAAACGCCTGCAGCTGTGATTGCTTCGATATCAGCGGCAAAACATTTTGCCTGACGGGTGAGTTCGAATACGGTGACCGTTCCAGCGTGGAGTCCGCTCTCAGTCAGCGCGGCGGCATTCCCGTTTCAAGCGTGACAAAGAAAACTGACTGCCTGGTCGTCGGCAATAAAGGGAGCGAAGCCTGGAGCAGCGGAAATTACGGGAACAAGGTCAAGAAGGCTATGGAACTCCAGGAAAAGGGTTCACCGATACGGATCGTGAAGGAGCAGGATATTTGCAGCCTGCTGTCTGATTGAGAGGGACACTCTATGAAAACAAAAGTCTATAACAAGCTTGTCCGTGACCGTATTCCCGAAATCATTGAGGCCAGCGGTAAAACCTGCATCTGGGTAACACTGTCGGACGAGCGGTACATAGAGCTTCTCAACAAGAAGTTACAGGAAGAAGTCACCGAATATCTGGAAAGCGGCACGGTGGAGGAGCTCGCCGACATCGGCGAGGTCATGCACGCGATTTTGGACTATAAAGGCATTCCGCTGGAGGAATTCCAGCGCGTCCGCAACGAAAAATTGCAGGAGCGCGGCGGATTTGCAAAGAGAATCCTGCTGAAAGAAGTTACGGAGGAGTAAATTGTGCCAAATTTAATATGGTCAAGGCTCAATCGGATGCAGCTCGGACGCTACGCAGAATACTACGCAAAGATGGAATTTGCCTCCTATGGATTTGATGTTTATACCTCCGAGGTGGACGACCATGGCGTGGACTTTGTGGCAAAGCCGCTCCAAAGTCATGCGTATTATGAGATACAGGTCAAATCCTCGCGGGATTTCGGGTATGTCTATATTCCGAAGGACAAGATGCAGCCCACCGCAAACCGCGCTGTCTGTTATATGCACTTCATTGACGGGAAGCTCCCCGAAGTCTATATCATTCCCTCCACTGCCTGGCTTGCGCCGAACGCGGTACTCGTCGACAGAAAATATGACAAAGAGGGGCAAAAGAGCGAGCAGGAGTGGGGGATCAATCTTTCCCGAAAGAACCAACCTCTACTGGAGCCCTACAAGGCTCAGAGTTATTTGGAGTCCGTACGTTAAGAGAGCAGCAAATGCTTTCCCGCATGCCGCACCGCCTCCGGCATGACAAAATGCCAAACAGACCGCTATCTCACCAGTCCGGTTTATAGTACACAACTTTTGCTATCGTTTTAACAGCAGAACAGTGAAATTATCAAAACCCATAAAAGCCTTTTTTGCGTCTATATTCTGGAAGCTGTTGAACGGTTGCATAATATATCTCAGGAAGTCAGAGGAATTTTTATGTTTTCAAAAGATACCAAGCTGAATTTTATCGACCTGTTTGCCGGCGCAGGAGGACTTTCGGAAGGCTTCTTCCAGGCTGGGTTTAACCCAATCGCACATGTGGAGATGAATTCAGTTGCTTGTCAGACGCTCGAAACAAGAAGCGCCTATTACTATCTGAAGAAGCAAGGAGAACTCTCGATATATTATGATTATCTGCGGGGAAGGATCAGGCGTGCGGATTTTTTACATTGTATTCCGCCGGATGTACTCAATACTGTAATCTGCGAGGAAATGTCTTCGGAATCAATACAGAGAATTTTTGCCCAAATTGACGATATCCTCACCGCTGACAATGTGAATCATGTTGATGTAATCATCGGAGGGCCACCGTGCCAGGCATATTCCCTTGTAGGAAGGGCACAGAGCAGTCACATGGACCGCCCTATGGCTGAAGATCCTCGTAATAATCTGTATTTACAATATGCAAGATTTCTTTCTCATTATCATCCGACCATGTTTGTATTTGAAAATGTGATGGGAATCGAAAGTGCCAATGGCGGAAAGACATGGAAAAATGTTAAGGCTCAGCTGCGTCGTGTAGGCTATGAGATTGAGTGCCATGAGCAGAACGCAAGTAATTTCGGAGTTCTCCAGAACAGGAGAAGAATGATAATTATTGGCTGGCGCAAAGGCAGCGGACTCCACTACCCCGAGTTTGACATTCGTAAATCTGACGCGACTGTAAACGAGTTACTACGAGACCTGCCGCATATGCTGCCAGGCGAAGAAAAGAAGAGATATGGCCACACGCCGATGAGCAACTATGTGCAGGAAAATGGCATTCGTACAGGCAGTGATGTGCTTACCCTCCATCAGAGCAGGCCACATACATTGCAGGATATTACCATTTACAAAAAAGCAATTCAGCTTTGGGATGACAAGCATCAACGGCTTAACTACAATGATCTTCCGGACGAACTGAAAACTCATAAAAACCGAACTTCGTTTACTGATCGCTTTAAAGTTGTGGAAGGAAATGAAACCAAATGCCATACCATATTGGCACACCTGTCAAAGGATGGTCATTATTTCATTCATCCGGACATAAAACAGCACCGTTCTATTACGGTTCGTGAAGCTGCCAGAATCCAGTCTTTCCCCGATAACTACTTTTTCGAGGGCGGGAGGACATCGCAGTTCGTACAGGTCGGCAATGCAGTCCCTCCTCTTATGGCCAAGGCAATCGCAACAGAAATACGAAAAACTCTGGAGGAATACAAGCATGAGTGAAGTTTCATTTGGCAAATTCTTTGACAACATCTCAGAAGAAACGCTCCAAATGAAAGAGAATGATGCGTTTAACCTTAGCATAGATGACTGTTTCACATCGGTTGTTCTTCAGTATCTTGAAGAAGCTGGAGAAATAGAAGATTACATTATCTGCCCGTTTCGTGACAGAGGACTTCAGCTGAATGCATATGCAATCGACGAAGACTTCGAAAATGCCACCTTGGTGGTATGCCAATACGCCGACGCTCCTGCTCCTTTCACCGTATCAAAGGCAGATGTTGACGCTTGTATAAAACGTGCAGTACAGCTTTTCAGAAAAGCTGTAAATGATTTATATACTTCATTCCAGCAGGATAGCGATACTTATGAATTCGCGAAAAATCTTCATGACCACAAAAAATCAATCAGATCTCTGCGCGTTATGGCTATAACTAATGGAACCGTGAAAGCAATAGATCTGAATCCAGTGCATCTCGAAGGTGTGGATATTTCTTTTGCAATCTGGGATATGGATCGGCTTTATCGTTTTACGAACTCCGGAAAAATGCGTGAAACAATCGAGATCGATCTTAAAGGGGAATTCAATACAGCAATTGAATGTATTGAAAATGATTGCAGTGATAATTATAAAACCTATCTGGCAATTATCCCGGGCACCCTGCTGGCTGCATTATATCAAAAGCACGGCTCCCGTTTACTTGAGCGAAATGTCAGGTCGTTTTTACAGGTAAAAGGGCAGGTCAACAAGGGAATTCGGGATACGTTGCGTGATGAACCGGATATGTTTCTTGCATATAACAACGGAATATCTGTCACAGCGGAGAGCGTATCAATCTGTCGCGATGAAAACGGGAAACCTTCCATAATCGGTATCCGCGATATGCAAATTGTAAATGGAGGGCAAACAACAGCATCAATTTATAATGCATATGCAGATAAAAAGCTTCAGGCTGATTTGAGCCGGGTTTTTGTGCAGATGAAGATATCCGTAATTGGGGATTCTGGCAGAATGGATGAAATTGTCCCCAGAATATCTGCCTGTGCAAATACCCAAAATAAAATTCAAGTTGCCGATTTTTCCGCAAATGATCCTTTCCATCGCTGCATTGAAGAGCTGTCCAGAATAACCTGGGCTCCAGCACAGGGGGGGCAAAAGCCAGTCAACTGGTTTTATGAACGTGCAAGAGGGCAATATTCAGACATGCTTGCACGGGAAAGTACTACCTTGAAGCGAAAGCAGTATAAAGATATCCATCCAATGTTTACAAAAACCGACTTAGCCAAATACGAAAACTCGTGGGACCAGCTACCATATCAGGTCAGCGAGGGCGCGCAGAAAAATTTCAGAAGATTTACGATGAGGCTTAATGAGCACCCATTCTATAAACCTGATTCGAAATATTACGAATTATTGATTGCAAAGGCAATTTTATTCAGGCAGACAGAGAAGCTTGTTCAGGCTCAGTCTTTTGGTGGTTATCGTGCGAATATTGTCACATACTCCATTGCATATCTTTCCAACAAGACCGGCCAACGGATTGATCTTGAGCGTATATGGAAAGAGCAGAGTCTGTCGGCGGCATTGGAACAAGAAATTGTAAATGTATCAAAAGTTGTACATGCACATATAACAAACCCTCCTGGTGGAGCCAACATCAGCGAATGGTGCAAAAATGTCCGTTGCTGGAACTCGCTTATTGAAAATGAATATCATATCAGTGAAATTCTGGAAGGAGAACTTGTTGATACTGATTCTGTAATTAATTCCGCAGCATCCGGAATAACGACATTGACTGACGAAGAACTTGCACTTATTAAAAAGGCTTCCGCTATTCCTGCAGAACGCTGGTTCGGGTTGTCCCGATGGGCGAAAGAAACCAACAATTATGCAGGTTGGCAACGAGGAATCGTTTTTTCTGTGGGGACTCGGATTTCCAACGGAAAGCAACCATCGCTCAAACAAGCAAAGCAAGCAATTGCCGTTTATGAGGACGCAGTAAAGAAAGGGTTCTGAACAGGAAGGAGGCCCGCGTATGGAATGGGCGGATTTTGTTGACAAAGAACTTCACCGTTCTTCTGTCTTTGATAATACCGATTTTACAATGGCGGGTGCAAATCTGTCCGGCGGTGTACCTCCTGTCATCCGTATCAGTATTTCATTGTTGGAACGGTTTCTGAAGCACGGTGAAAAACGTCTTGTAATCGTATTTCCTGAAGGCAAAAAAATACCATTTCTGTTCCTTTTGGCACAGCTTCTTTCTGATGTTTTTGACGGTGGCGCAGAAATCGAATATGATCCGGATAAGTTCGTGCTTGGCCAGAAACTCAAATTTCAGAAATTCATTCTTGAATTTTCCGGGACAGAATGCGGCGCTGATGGCATTTCAAGAATTTGTGTTAAAACCGGCGATGGAGTTATTAAAAAAATCCCAATGACATGGGCTCCATATTTCCAGCAAACGGATACTAACCGTCACCTGTCCAAGGATCGCGAAGTATCCCATGCAATGAATGATTTCAGGCTCAGCAACCAAGGCGAAAAACGTGTCGGATCGGCGCAGATTGTTGAGACGCTTACAAATAACATCACACATTTTACAGGAACAATCTTTTGCGCAGTATCATCCAGCCGCATCAACGAACTATGTGACACTACAGCAATCAACCATGTTCTTGTCAGAAAATTATTGTTGATTGGCAGTGGAGATGCCGAAGGAAACATCCAGATCAAGGGTGCAGGGCAACTTGCCGGAACGCCTGCTATAGTCTATGCTCCTGATTTATATGCAATCCTTGAGGCCATAAAAAAAGGTGCCTCTCCTAAAATGCTGCTGGTAGATGGTACGAATCAATCCACTGCGACAAAGCAACTGAGCGCATTGGACGAGCTGATTCAGTTGGATTTTCCAATTGTATATACAACGGATACTGCCAATTCACTGGAGTTGGCCAACCTGGAGGATCGTGGATTTTACATCTGGCGGTGGGACGAAAGTAACCTGACGCAACCCCTTCAGGCAGATAAAACTTCGTCTGTTGGAAGGCGTATATGCAATTGTGCTAACAAAACACTGCAGTATATCAGATGTAACTCTCAAAATATCGACCGCGCCTTTGATCTGCTGCTCCGTTGCAGGCAAATGACGGACGATGCCACTACTAATTATGTAAGTTCGTACACGAAATTACTTTCTTTAGCCTTCAGATGCATCCGGGCTGTCCAGAATTTCGATAACAGCAACAGGCAGAAGTGTTTGGATGTTCTGCGTGATGCGCAGGAAATCATAACCACCGAACGTAAATTTAATCCAGCTGAACTTGCTTCATCGATGGAGGAAGCAGATAAGGCGTTGCTGGCTTTTTTCAATGCCAAGGGCGACATTCCCAAAGTATCTGAGTTGAAAAACGTAATTGATAAGAATGCGAATCACTGGAAAAATGTTTGTCTGATAATAGCTGATGATGCTGATCGTGAGGCAAATTTTCTTTATTGGCAGCGGTATATTCTTAACAAACACCTCGGAGTGCAGATACATATTGCCCGTCAGGATGAATACGTGCACGACAACAATGCCAATTATGACGCAACCATCGTCTGTGGCTGGATACGTCGGGATAAGATGTGTCAGATACTGTACGGCAATGCAACACGTCAGTGTACAGTCCTTTTGTATGGATATGAAATGCACTGGAAAAATCCACAGGTTAACTGGTGGTCCCACCAGCTGCATAAGAATTGTAACGAAAAAATCTCTTCAAAGATGTTTCCTGAAATACATATTCATTCTGAAGAGATTGAAAACGCGGAATCCGCAGTGCAAAGCCCGCCGGCGGATGAGCTGGAAAGCATCAGCCTTACAATACAAAAGGCGCAATACGGCCACTATATTACCGGAGATGAAACACATAGCGCTGATGATGCAACCGAAGCTGTCCCAATTAGTTTTGTTGGAAACTGTTTTGCCTTTTTCAAGCCGAGCCACAAAATTATTGATGTGACCGATATTGTGCTCGGGAAGAAGGCGGCAATCCATATGATAGATCCAGAGTCCCTGGATACCGGAAATTTTGTGGTCGTAAGAGAAGCTTCGCGCGATATAATCCGTGAACTTGCAGACCAGATACTTGATAATTCAGATATGTCCGGGAAGCGTTTGTTGGCATCGAAATGGAAAGAATCGCTTGAGATGGAGAGCCTGTTCAGTTCAACGGATGAAATATGCCGTAAGATACAACAAGCCGGATGTCAAAAAAACATTTTTACTATACGCCAATGGGTGAAAAGCGAAGATCGCATTATTCCTCAGGACAAAGAGGACTTACGCTATCAGGATGAGTTGCCTCTGATTACTCTTGAGGCGCTTGACAGAACACCATTGCAATATGACAGAATAGTCATTGACGAGGCACAGGACATTATCGGAAGCTACGCTTTTGATGTTCTCGATGTTGTACTAAAGAATGGTCTTGCCCGTGGAAAATGGTTTATGTTTGGAGATTTCACGAATCAGGCCATTTTCGACCAAAGCATAGAGCCGGAGAAACGTCTGGCAGAGCTCGAGGATACCACTTCGTTTATTAAATTCAGGCTGAAAATCAACTGCCGGAATACAAAGCAAATCGGTGACGAAATCCGGTATATCACAGGCTTTGATAGTTCAGCGTACTTATGGACAAAGGTCACAGGTGTTCCTGTAGAGTACAAGACGTATAACACTCCAGAAGATGAACTGCAAATTTTGCAGGCTGTTTTGGACAAGCTTATAAAGGACGGCGTTGAACCCGGAAAAATCACGATCCTTTCACCTTTTAAACGCGAAAGTTCTGTGGTCTCTGCTGTTACTCGTTTTGAGATCCGTGATTATAAGCCGGAAATTCATGATATGATCACATTCAGCACTGTTCAGTCTTATAAGGGCCTTGAAAATGCGGTTATTATTTTGGCTGATGTAGACACGTTTTCTCATGAGAAACTAATGTACGTTGGGTTAAGCCGAGCCCGCAGTGGTTTGTATATTCTTGAAACAGAAGCTGCCGAGGCTGAGCATGTCCAATTGTTGATGAAAGCGGTGATAAAATAATCATGGATACAAGAAGAGAACAGATAATTGATATTATACAGCGCGAATTCATTGGACCAGATCCTATAAATGAACCCGGTTTTATTCAATCCAATGGAGAAGAAATCCTTGTGTCGGATCCCCCGCGCGTCAGGTATATAGCCGGGGTGCTGTTCCCCCAGGCAGCTCCGATTGAATCTTCGACAGCTGAGGAAGATGATGTGGATTCTGGCGTAAACGACGATTTGTCTGCTGAAGATACAATACAGGATATCCTGATCGTGAAAATAGCAGTACAATTTTCACCTTTACACTACGAAATATCAATTCCCTGCAGGCCAGCGGAGCAATACATGATGAAGACTGCTTTTTTCAGGTGGGCTTTTCTTTATCCTGCGAAAGATTCTCTCCACTGCCTGAAAGCAAACGCATATGTATCGACGATGATGATTATCAATCCAATCAGCTTCTGTATCGAGACATCAGAAGTTATGCCGTAGGCCATGGATGCTCGGCAGACTGGGATGACGGAGAAATCGTCAAAGAAATACGCACGTCTGTTTTTCCGACTTATGAGGTGAAGCCAATCGTCCCAAACCAGATGAAAGGCGTATCTCTGGAAATGTATGATCTCAGTGACCATGGAGACTTTCAGAAAGCACTGGCGGGTCTGGATGCCCTCTGCCAGAGATATAACGAATGGATTGAAAGTCTGCAGGAAAAATCAGAGCATATACCGGACAGGCAAAATTTTCGTAGTACTGCAGCACGCCATATCGATGCATGCAGGAAATGCCTGAAGCGAATGGAAAATGGTGTTGGTCTTCTGAGAACAAATCCAACCATTCGCAAGGCATTTCAATACATGAACCGAGCTATGCTTATGCAGCAGTTGCATTATAATCTTCCATTACAGACCTGGCAGGACAGCGGAAATGGAATTATTATCAGTGTCTGCGTGATATGGGCTGGAAAATAATTATCATCTGGGAATGCGAGTTAAAGAAGTCATGCCGGGACGTTACATTGGAACATCTTCTCGATGAGCTGAACAGCCGTGCCAAAAATGATCAGGGCCTCAGCCCATCTTGATTGGAAACGACAACTGAGATGGGAAAATCAACAATCTGCTCGGCATCATATCTTTCAGTAGCTTTCTGCTTCGACTTGTGGTATATGTTCGTGTTGCCGGAAGGAGGCGACGCGAATGGATGGACTGCTGGAAGCGCTGTATGACCGCTTCTACACGCCGAAGGAGATGGCGGAGCTCAGGCGCTCCGTGGAGGCGAGCCGGGCTCTGCTGCGGGACAAGCTCCCCGCCGAACAGCGGAAGACCGTGCTGCGGATCGTGGACGATCTGACGATGATGACAAACGAAGGCTCGCTGGACAGCTTTCTCTGCGGATTCAAGCTGGCCTGGCAGCTGACAAATGAACTGAATCACTATGGAAACGGGCGTTCAACACCGGCAGACGATGCCGGGTTGGACGCCCGTTCTGTATTTCAGAAGGAGGAAGAATCATGACAAAAAAGCTGCTGACCGCCGCCCTCGCAATCGCCGTGTGTGCGGCCCTGTGGGGCGCTGTGTGCCCTCAGAACACCTCGGACGGGAAAGTACCCTCCTCCGATCAGGCAACAAGTACCGCGGCCGCCGCCCAGGAGGAACACACCGGAGCGATTCCGCTCTCTGCCGTCGCGAATGAACACGCTCCAGCAGAAGAAACAAATCCTCCGCTTCCAACTGATGCGCCCGTACCAGAGCCGACCCTGACGGAACCTCAGCCGTCCGCAGCTCCCCTGAAAGAAACGGCAGCGCCGGAAGTAAAGCCCACGCAGGTGCCCGAACCCACAACGGCCGCTCCCCAACCCGCGCAGAATCCGCAGCCGAAACAGCCGCAATCCTCTGCCAATCCGGCTCCCGGTGAGCGGAGTGCCGCCGGCGGCAAAGCACAGGCCTGGGTGCCCGGCTTCGGCTGGGTGGAGGACGGCGGCGGAAACGTCTGCACCTACGCCGAGGATCTGTACGAGAACGGAAACAAGATCGGCAGCATGGGATGACGCACACAGCGAGGAGGCCGGGACAATATGTCCCGGCCTCCTCGCATTTGTTCCGCTAATTTTTCTTCTGCCGGTTCGGGAACGCGCCCTCCATCCATGCGGTCAGCGCCTCCGGCGTGAGCGTGCCGTTCAGACACGCGTCCCGCTTGACCACCGCCTGATATTTCCACCGCTTGAAATCCTCCGCCCGAATCTGCCTGACCTGCACGCGGGCAAAGTACCGCTTGTAGTATTTGCGGTAGATCGCCGCCGCCGGATTGTCCGCATTCTTCGCGGCGTAGTTTTCCTGCGCCGCCAAATCCCGGCACATCCGCGTCTCGCCCTCGGCGATGCGGTCGCAGTAGCGCGTGTCGTAGTTGCCCTTCATGATGAAATACTTCCCGCACCGTTTGCATTTGCGGAAACGCACGTCCGACTCCAGCAGCTTCGTGAATTCCAGCTCCAGCGCGTCCGCGACGGTGTGGAACTCGTAGCTGATGTTCAGAAAGTGCGGCGCCGTGAGCTCCGCGGAAAGCTGCTCCGCGTCTGTGCCGTACTGCTTCGCAAACGCGCGCAGTTCATCGGTAACCGGAACCGGATGCGTGACGCGCCGGATCAGCGCCTCTCTGCTCATGCCGTACGGAGCCTCTCCGCCGTTCATGCGCTCGAAATCAAAGGTGAAGCGTTCGCTTCGCTGCGCCAGCCAAGGCTGACCGTGCAGCTCGCGGCAGAGATAATACCGCTCCGCCGGATGCAGGCCGCCGAGAACCTGCGGCCAGTATTCCTCGTCAAAGCAAAACTCCATCAGCTCCCGGTATTCCTTTTGCAGCGCCGCGAGATAACCGCAATATCGCTTCAGCGCCTTGTCCGCATGAAGCGTGTCGGTGAATACGGGCGGACAGATCGCGGTATAGAGAGAACAATAGGAAATCTCCTTCGTAAAGAACCGGCTGGAGATATAGCCGAAGTATTCCTCGACGATCTCCTGCGTCTGGTTGTAAACCTTCTCAGGCCTGCGCGCCGCAGCTCTTGCGCGGCACGCCTCCACAGCCCATTCCGGGCGTCCCTCCAACAGGAGCTCCGGCAGCCGCGCGAGCTTCTGCGCTTCCCTGAACGCAGGCTCAAAATCAGCATAGATGAAATTCAGAATGCCTTCGCCGTAACGCAATACGATCTCTTCGCCGCTGAGCACATTGTGCAGCGGCATTTCTTTTTCCTCCGACGCGGGCAAATCGATTCGCTCCTCGGCCGGCGAGAGAGAAATGCCGCAGCGCCTGCACAGCTGCGCGCGGTCCTCCGCGTTCTCCCTCAGGCCGTCCAGCCGCGCCTCCTCGCGCTCCGCCTGCTCCTCCGGGGACAGGACCTCAGGATGAAACTCCCGCCGCGCCGCGTCCTCTGCATTGAACGCTTCGATGTCCTCGCGCATCGACGCGTCCTCGTGACAGCCGTCCACAGAAATCCGGATCGTCTTGTCCCGCGGGGAATAACGCGCGTAGTTATGGAAGCAGTCAAAATCAACATAGCGGTTGCCGCGGCGGGCGGCGCGGTATTTCTGCGACTCGCTGAATTGATATTCGGAGTAGTCTTTTTCGTTCTGCATGGCGCGCTCCTTTTTGGACAATCGGATTTTTCACAAAGTGGGACAATCAGCATCGGTTCAAAATGAATTGTACAGAACCGTTGTGTAAAAGTCAATCCTATGCTATTTTGAAAATGCAGAAAGCAAAGTTCATTATTGTCCAACCGCATATACGGCGGCGTCAAAAGCCTCGCAAGCTGCGCCGCCATAGTTCAAAGAAAAAACCGCGCGGGATTTTCCGGAACGCAGAGGAATCTATTTTGACAAGGAGGTTGTCCATTGAAGGAATCCGTCTACAAACGCTACGAGGAGTTGCCGCTGTTCCTCAACGCGCAGACCGTGGCGAAGGTGCTGGGCGTCTCGCCGTCGTCCGGGTACGAGCTGATCCACGAGAAAGGCTTCCCGGCGCTGCGGATCGGCAGCCGCATCGTAGTGCCCAAGGAAAAGTTCATCGCCTGGGTGGAGGCGAACACAGGGGGCGGCGAATGAAGTACAACCGCTATCCCAAACGCGACGCAATCAAAAACTACTTCCCGCTGCCCAACGAAATCTTCTCGCTGGGGCTGTGCGCCGGCGAGATCTCGGTCTACTCGTATCTGCTCTACCGCGAGGATCGGAAAACGTATCAGTGCCACCCCAGTTACAAGACCATCGGCAGAGCCATCCGCGCCAGCCAGAACACGGTGCGCAAATACGTCGCCGCGCTGGAGAACAAGGGCCTCATCGCGACCCAGCCCACCGACATCCGCACCAAGGACGGGCGCAAGCGCAACGGCAGTCTGCTCTACACGATCCGTCCCATCCAGGAGGCCGTCGACCTTTTCAACGCGCGGCAGTTTGCCCGTGCGGACGCCGAAGCCGAAAAGCAGCGCATCGCGGCGAAGCTGGCAAGGCACGCCCCTGTCGGCCCCTGTGCGGCGCTGTGTGCGGCTTTGGCGCAGGGCGAAGGGAAAGAGACCCCGCCCAGAGCGTTGAGGCCGGAATTGAGCCGCTTTCGGGGGAGGCCGAGTCCGCCTAAAAAAGTACAATGATAAAGAGAGGTGCACGCGATGCGCGCCCCTCTCGCCCACAAAGCCCCGCAATGCGGGTCTTTGTGCATTCTGACCCGGATGCACCTGTTGGCCGCTTTTTCTGCTTGCAGATGCACCTGCGGTCAAAAAAGCAAGACGCGGCGCGGGTTTGCGGCGTTTTGTCAAAATTTCAGAAAGGAGAACACATATGGAAACAAGCAATAATGAAAAAATGGTTCAGCGTGTGGTCAACTGGCTTGACCCGGATGTTGTCCAACGTATGGGCTGCTGGCTGCATGCCGACAACTGCAAAAATCGCAGCGAGATGATCGGCAAGGCGCTCGTGTCTACACTGCGCCCGCATCTCCGTACTCTCGCGGCGACGAGTGGATGGATTGACGCGGCGCGCGCCGCGCGGGTTTCCAAATCCGCTCTCTGCATTCTTTCAAAGAACCGATAGCTATTCCCGGCGCGTTGTGATATGTGTTGGTGTTGCAGCCGGGCGGTTCAAATGCTGAGCCGCAAGACAAAGAATGAAACTCCTTGGAGGTAAACGCACATGGCGAAACGACGCCCGTCCGGCGACGGCATGGTTCGAAAACGCGAGGACGGCCGCTGGGAGGGCCGCATCGTGGTGGGCCACAAGAAAAACGGCGACCCCATCTTCCGCCACACCTACGCTAAAAACCAGAAGGAGCTGATGGACAGGCTCCATCAAAACATCGAGTGCTACCGCGACGCGGAGCTGACCGAGGACAGCCGCATGACGCTGGGCGAATGGCTGGATCGTTGGATAGCGGACTACAAGGAGAGCACGCTCCGCCCCGGTACCGTCCGCGGCTACCGCAGCTACATCGAGCGATACCTCAAGCCGCAGCTGGGCGACAAGCAGGTCTCGCTGATCACCTCGCAGGACATACAGCGAATGTACCGGCGGCTGAAAAAAGACGGGCGCGCAGTCTGGCATCCTGAAAAGGGCACACAGCTCGCCAACGCCACGATACGCAGTCTCCACTGCATGCTCCACGAGGCGCTGCAGGACGCGGTGCAGGCGCACATCATCGCCCGGAATCCCACCGCGGACGCCGCCATCCCGAAGCTCGGCGGCAGCGTCATGCGCGTGCTGAACGACCGGGAGCTGGACGCCTTCCTCGCCGTCATCGGGAAGGACGAAATCTGGCACAACTTCTTTTACACCGACCTGACCACAGGTCTGCGGCGGGGCGAGATCTGCAGCCTCATGTGGCGGGACTTCGACGAGAAGACCGGTACGCTGAAGGTGTGCCGCACTCTGCAAAACATGAAGCAGGGTCTCATCTCCCTCGGCGACACCAAGACGAGCGCCGGCATGCGCTCCATCGTCCTGCCCCAGAGCACGGCGGACCTGCTGCGCCGGCGCAAAAAGAACGCGATCAGCCAGTGGATCTTTCCCAATCCTCTCCGGCCGGAGATGCCCGTACCGCCCGGCACGGCCTACGACCGCCTGAAAGCATTGCTGAAAGAGGCGGAGCTGCCCGACATTCGATTCCACGATCTGCGCCACACCTTCGCTACCCACGCCCTCGCCAGCGGCGTGGACGCCAAGACGCTGTCTGGCATCCTCGGCCACACCAACGCCAGCTTCACGCTGGACACCTACACCCATGTGACCTCGGACATGCAGAAAAGCGCCAGCGGCATTGTGGGCGGATTCATGGAGGACATCTTCGGAAAGGAGCTGAAGCCGTGGCAAGAAAACGAAAAAACGGGGACGTTTGCGAGCGCCGCCAGCGGCGGATGCAGCGAGCAATAAGGAGTGGCAGCCGCGCCGTTGGCGGCACCCGAACGGGGGCCGGGAACGGCAATGCGGCAACAGGAGAAGGCAGATGAGCAGAAAGCGTAAAAACGGTGATGGAACTGTCCGTCTGCGCAAGGACGGGCGCTGGGAGGGCCGCATCGTCGTCGGCTACGACGACAACGGCTACCCCAAAACCAAAAACGTCCTCGCGAAAACAAAAGCGGAGTGTCTGGAAAAGCTCCAGACGCTCCGGGATAGCTGCGGCGGATTGAAGTCCGAACGGCTGCGCGCCGATATGCCCTTCGGGGACTGGCTGGAATACTGGTACGAGAATTACTCCAAGCCGAAGCTCCGCCCCACCACGCAGATCAATTATGAGAACTGCATTCGCGCCCACATCATCCCGGAGATCGGGAAGATTCCGCTGAACAAGCTGACACAGAACGATCTGCAGCAGTTCTACGCGCGGCTCAAAAAGACGGGCCGCATGCGGCTCACCGAGCTGTACGGCGACGGCCTGTCCGACCGGATGGTGCGCATGTGCCACGCCGTGTCCCGCACGGCGCTGGAGCGGGCGATGCACGACGGCCTCATCCGCGCGAACCCCGCCGTCGGCTGCAAGCTGCCGCCCAAGAAGGCGCGGGAGATGCAGGTGCTGGACCGGGAGGAGTTGCAGCGGTTTCTCATTCAGGCCGAGGCGGAGGGTTACTACGAGCTGTTTCTCCTGGACCTCTCCACCGGCCTGCGGCGCGGCGAGCTGATGGCGCTTCGGTGGGACGATCTGGATTTCAAAACCGGCGAGCTGAACATCGACAAGCAGATCTACGACATAAACGGGCAGATTCAGCTCAGCACGCCGAAAACAAAAGCCTCCATCCGCAAACTGGTTCTGCCGCCGGCGGTGGTCGCGGTGCTGAAAGATTACAAAGAAACCGTGCACTCCCGCTGGATGTTTCCCTCTCCGGTGAAGGACGACTGCCCCATTACGCCCGGCTCGGTGCGCAAGCGGCTCCAACTCATTCTGGAGCACGCCGGGTGCAGGCACGTGCGCTTCCACGATCTGCGCCACACCTTCGCGACGCTCTCGCTGCAGCACGGCATGGATGTGAAGACGCTCTCGGCCATGCTGGGCCACGTGTCGGCCACCACCACGCTGGACATCTACACCCATATCACAGACGACATGCGCCAGGCGGCCGCGGCCAACATCGACCGCGGCATTGTCAAGGCGGGGCCGAAGAAAAAGAAGGGCGCGTCAGCGCCTTCCGCGCCGCCGGAGCCGCCGCGCATGACCGACTTCAAGCCCTACCGCGGCCGCATGCGCAGGCCCGGCACCGGCTGCATCAGCGAGCTGAACGACCACCTGTTTGAGGGTCGCTACTCGCCCGTCTGGCCCGACGGCAAGAAGCACGCGAGAAACGTGTACGCCCACACGAGGGAGGAGTGCGAGGAGAAGCTGAAAGAGCTGATCGTGCAGATGAAAAAGGAGATCGCGAAGGAGAAAAAGAAAGGCACCCCAGCCAAATCCAAGAAATAAACAAAGGCACGGAAGCGGAGTCATCACTCCATTTCCGTGCCTTTCGTCTGTTGTAGGCTTTTGAATTTTCGGGTTTGCGCGTCACCGGGTTCAGTGCGCCCCAAGTGGTGCGGCCCTCCGCATCGCGCTTCCGCTGCTCCTTTTTTGATAGCTTTTCATAGGGGATGCGTTTTTGTATCTGTCTTGTTATTGACATAATTGTATTCATAAGGCTACTCAATGCTTGCAAATAAGTTATTGCGATTGTTTCTGTATTTCTTAAAAATTGTTCTCTGGAATGTACGATAAGCTATCTGCTGAGATATACTCCTGTTTTCATTCCAATCATAAAAGCTCTCAAGAGGCTTATTTCCTCCTGGAGATTGTTGACACAAAAAGTCACATATTAAATCTGTTGCCGTACCTGTATGAATTGTTTCCCTGTTGCTCATTTGAGTGCGTGCCTGTGTGCGAATGTTTGAGATTACATTGGTGATTTTCGAACGAGTGTTGCTACTAATATAAGGGCAATTATGATATATAAGAATGTACCAAAATTCAGTTTGCATCATGTATTCATCAGAAGATAGCTTTGACACTTCTCTGTCAACAATCATATCAACCTTAGTTTTCATTTCATCGTAAAAGGGTTGATAATACTTTGAATACAGCAAGAGGTTTGCCCATGTGATGGGGTTATTGTCTGCATCTGCCTTTTTCAATATTTCAGCCTCGGTAGCAGCATCCAATGAAATATGATACTCTGCAAAAAAAGGAAACCAATCAGTTATGTCAGGGAGATTCCCTCGCCGAAAAATGAAAGAGTATCTTTGAATGACATTTTTCAGCTTGTCATTTTCCTTTCCGTTCTCCTGAGTAAAGCTAATCTCATTGTTCATATAAGAAATCATAGAAATAAGCTTTCGCGTTGAATCAAAGGTTGGAGAAAAGGCATACATAAAAAAAGCTAAATCAATCAATAGCAAAGCCTTGTTCGCCTTTTCATTAGCAAACAGGCAAAATCCATCTTTAACTTTGCTTATATTGTTTAACAAAGCAGAAAGCAAGAAGGACACGATTGTTCGTCTGTTGTCTTGAAAATCATTCATTAAAGTAATGAACTCATCCTTAATCCTGTCTACAGGAAAGTAATCGCTTTTTACGAGATGTTTTTCTTCGTCTGGTAGCAGGTCATACTCGTGTTTGCTGATCTTTACAAAAAATGCATCTATTTTATCAGCAAGAATTCGCGTTCTTTCGAGCCAACGTTTAGGTAAAGGAGGTGTTAAGCCTGTTGTCAATTTGAGTTCATTTAAATGAAGCAAGTAGCGATTTGCGATTGATTGAAAAGCTTTTATAATTCTGTCGATATTTTTCTGAGAGTCCGCAAAAACAAATATATCATCGACGTATCTAAACACTCTATAATTTCGACCTTGTTCTACACCCTCGCCTAAAAGGAAAAGTTTGACTTCTGTATCTACTTGTTGAAGCATCACTTCGGCAATCATCCGGGAAAATTCAGGACCAACTATTAGTCCGTTTGACTGCCGTCCGTTGATGTTTTGTAAAATTCGGTCAATCGTAATAAAAAGATTTGAATTCTGTGCATCTTTCGAGTCAATAACATTTCTTTCAATAATCCACTTGTATACATGGGAATAAATACTGTCAAAGCAGGACTTATAATCCATCTGAGCGTAGTACATATAATCAAAATTTGCCATACGCCATATCCGAGAATCGGCAAATGAATTTATTGACTCAAACATAACAATTTTAAAGAAACTACCTGTTTGCTGAACAGCAGCTTTGCCTATTCTTCGACGAACATCCAAAGAAAAGTATTGAATAGCTTTCTTAGAGCGGGATCTATAGTACAAATCGGAGCTTTTTTTATGATACCTGATGGAGAAACAATGGTGTTTATCCAAAAAATTCAAAATGTCTTTCTGATAGCATTCCATGAAAAAATATATATTCAAGGCGGCAAGTGGTTGTATTATGCTCATCTCGCGTAAAGAATCGTTTCCCTTAAGAATACTATATTTAAACGGAACGGTTGCCCAAGCCCCTCTAAACATAGTGCCTGCTCCCTTTGCCCGAACAGACTTAAGACTCTCAGCAAGTTGATATATTTTCTTTTGCTGTTCCGTTTGCATCAAAAAATCATAAAATGGGCGATAAGAAAATAGTTCTGAAAGTTCAACCGGAAGCAAATCCGTTAAAATATAATCGAGTTTGTTACGCTCTAAGCCCTTCCATCCCATTGATTTCCCTCCATAATCTGCTATAATACAATCCAGCAAGTTGAATTCGCTTGCAGTGCGAGGTAACTCGTACACACATCATCGGTGCATTGTACGACTGCTTTAGCGGTACGACATAGCACTTAGTACATGGCTACGGCTAATGTACCGGGGCGGCAGGGGTGACCTTGCCGCCTCGTTATTTAGTACCCCACTTTTACCTTTATTAAGTAATCTCTTACTAAATTACCATAACCGCGATTTTTACCATTTCTATCTGTAAGGCCTATTCCTATTTGAGAACATAATCTTTTTAATGCAGGCTCCGAATAACCAATTTGATCCACAAACAAAAAAGTTTTGTTCTTTTTCATGTTTTCAAATAGATTATATCCACTTTTTCCCAAAGAACCCAACATAAAATATGGAAGCGTAGTGAAACCAGCATTAGTGAAAGCATCAGTTACCAAATCTTTCAAGAAGCTTTTTGTGGCGTCATCAATTAAATCGGTTTCCAACAAATATCTAAGTTCTCCGTAGTTACCTATAAAACCTTTTGTTTTCCATACCGTTTGTCGATACCTACGGCTTTGGTATACTTCTCTCGAAGTAAAGGTCGCAATTCTATGACGTAATAGTTCGAGGTTTTTATAATCTGGATTTGCAACACCGTTTATCTGCTCATGCGTAAATAGAGCAATTAAATTGTCCAAGCGCTTTTTATACTTCTTTCGCTTAGCTTCGGTGATGCCATATGTTAAAACAATGTCTGAGTGCTTCTTGGGATTCGGATTATATACAAACAGAAATTCATAACCCAAATAGTCGACTGGCTTAACCTTATTGGGAAAAGTCATTAATTCTCGACGAGTAACATGGATAAACTTTGAATAGTTAAATCGCGTCTTACACCTTGGCCTTGACTTAATACTCTCATCATAGTATATAGACTTAATAACATCGTTCAATATTTGGCGGCATTCTGCTTCTTCGACGTGCTCATTTATTATTATTAATGTATCGTCGATATAACGCTCGTAAAATAGAACACCTTTATCTGCAAAAGCAAGTCTTACCGCTGAATCAAATTGCTCTGCAATTATCTCGGCTATTACATTCGATGTGCTAAATCCGGCATAGGTGTATTTTGTTTGCTTTGTAAATTTATCAATTAGGTCCGTCTCAAATCTGTTTGATAATTTTTCCTTGATATATTTCTCAAATACATATCGAGCAGAAACAGAATTAAAGTAGTCCTTGAAATCGCACTTGACTATCGTAAAATCAGCCATTTGCTTAACAGCTTTTAACGTATCGAACACCGAGTGAACTGTTTTATTCCGATTTGGATATTGAATATGGAATGTTTTATCCAATATTTGCTTTATGCATTTGCATAATATGCTTTCCGCAGAGTAGCAGTCATCGTATTGTTTTATATATCTCTTTTTACCACCAGACTGTGTAAGGACCTGAGAAGTTGAAGCTGTAAAGTCGTAAGAACCAGAAGCAACGGCAGATTGTACCGACTCTATGATTTTGTTAAGCTCATCGTCAGTTTTCGGGGATTGAGTATCATCGAGAGCGGCTTGGCGTTTTACTGCTCTGACTATTTCATCATCAAAACGCATACAATTTAGCTCCTCATCCTTTTTGATCCTTTATTAACAGGAAAGGATTTTTTCTGATCAGAATAAATGCGGCAAGACTCTTTTGCTTTCAGTATAATGCCAACTTCATCCGTTTGCAACATAGTGTCGAAGCACGCAGACAGGCGCAGATTCTGCGCCGCAATAATCAATGAAACAGGCCGCTCCAGGCATCGCGAAAAGCTGTTTTGCCCACATCCATAATTTGAACTTTTTGCATAGAAAAATCCTCTGAAATCGACGATTTCAGAGGATTTTTGGTCCGAGTGACAGGGTTCGAACCTGCGGCCTGATGGTCCCAAACCACCCGCGCTACCAACTGCGCTACACCCGGTTATTTGATTTTTGCTTTCTGAGAATTTCTCTGTCTGTGGTCATTCCTGTGGTCAAAGGCGTTTTTGCGGCGAGTTCCCGGCAGAGGAGAAAGCCCGCAAACGTAGGCGCTGTAAGGCTTTCCGGCATCGGTGCGGGACGCGGTTCGGATACCGGCGCTGCGCTCCCAAAAAACTTTCGTCTGCAATCCCGGCGGTGCGGACACGACAGCAAGCAGCTTTGTCGCAGTCGTTTCGCGTGACGGAGGCGAATCTGTCAACTGTTATCGTGTTCTTCAAGCCATAATCAACTTTGCAGCGGGAATACAGGATTTTCTGTTGAGCATAACCTGCCAGTGGTACCTTTTGCCGGCAGACAGTGCCGTTTGCTCCTTTTTCCTCACGCAGCAGGGCCTGCATTCGTTCAGAAATGCAGGCCCTGCAATATTCTCTGCTTTTCCATGCCCTGCTTCAGAGCAAAGCCGTTCGACTTTCCCCCGTTCATTTCCGGCGATTGCTGCAAGCTCAGCTTTTTTACACATTTCACCGGAAATTTTCCGTTTACAGCGCCGCTGCCCGCTTCAGCCGCATTCCAACGTCATTATTTGTCCGCGTAGGCTGCGTACATGGCGATGTGGTCGTAGATTGCATACCAGCTCGTCCACGCCTGGGCGGTGACGCAGATGCATTCGCGGCCATCGGGGCTCACGCCGTAGCTTGCACAGCAGTTGCCTGCCTCGGCGGTATAGCCGGTCTTGGCGCCGAGGATCTTGCAGCCCTTGAGATCCTGCGAGGCGACGCGGTAGAGAAATTTGTCGGTCATCGCAAGCCCGTCCGGATGCTGTTCGGTCGCGGGGGTCGTGTGGGTCGTGCTTGTCAGCGCCGCACGGCATTCGGGATTCGCCAGCACCGCCTGCAGAATCACAGCCATGTCCCGCACAGTGCAGTAGTGGTCCTTGTCGTGCAGCCCGCTGGCATTCATGAAGTGCGCCGTTGTGAGGCCGAGAGCCTGCGCTTTTTCGTTCATCAGCGCGACGAAGTCCTTTTCCGAGCCCGCCACATAGATGGCCAGCGCCTCGGTCGCCTCCGCGCCCGACGGCAGCAGCGCGCCGTACAAGAGCTCGCGCAGCGTCACCGTCTCGTTCGCCTCAAAGCCCGCGAGACTTGCGCCCGCCTTGAACAGCGGATCGATGATCGCCTGCGTCATGGTAAATGTGTCGTCCCAGTTCGTGATGTGCTCTGATGCGACAAGGGCGGTGAGAAGCTTGGTCATGGATGCCGGATAGATTTTATCGTCCGGATTCTTCTCGGCAATGACGGTGTTTTCGGACAGGTCGATCAAAATTGCGTTCTTGCTGTACATCTGCAGATCAAGCGTCTGCGTTTTCTCCGTCTCGGCCGCGTACGAAACTGCCGCCGGCGTCTGCTCCGGCTCGGTCGTTTCGGGCTCCGTCGTTTCCGGCGCGGTCTGCTCCGGCTCGGCCGGAACTTCGGATTGGGTCTGCGACGACGACTGCGCGGATGACGCGGAGGACGACGACGCTGCGGACGCCGCCTGTTCAGACGATACATCCGGCGCGGACGGAATCTGCGCCTGTGCGGACGGCTGCAGTGACGAAATCACCTGTGTCGGCTGCGTCGGCTGTGCGGCGTCTGCCGGGAACGCCAGTTGGTAGACGACGGGCCCCAGTATGGCGAGCGAGGCGGCCAGAAGCAGCGCGGCCAACACAAGGATGAGGGCGCGGCGCAGCTTTTGGTGTTTTTGTTTTTTCTGCCGTTGGGCGCGTTCGGCCTGCGTTTCTTCCTCGGTGGCCTCGCGCGGATCCTTTGGCTGCATGGATGTCAATGTATCTGTCATCGAAATAGCGGCTCCTGTCCGGTGATCGCGGTATCCTGCAATATGTTTCTGCTATTCTATCACATTTCCCTGCCATAGGGAAACCCTGAACGCAAAATTCAGAAGTTTGCGCAAATCCTTGCCCTGTGGGTACTCTACTCTCAGTAGAATCGATAGTTTTTAAGGTAGAGTCTTCCTTTCTCTTTGTGGATAGCTTTTTTGTCGCGCATCTCATATAATAATTTCGTTCATCATTTCTTTGGAGGTTCATCATGAATCAGAATCAGAGTTATCAGATCATCACCGACTCTTCCTGTGATCTTCCGCAGTCGCTCGTTGACGAATACGGCCTGCTTGTGCTTCCGCTCTCGCTGACGCTGGAGGGCAAATCCTATCGCAACTATCCGGACGGGCGGGAAATCAGTTTTGAATCGCTCTATGCCAGCCTGCGCGCCGGCTCAACCGCAACGACCAACGCCGTCAATCCCGACGCGTTTGTCTCCGTCATGGAGCCCATTCTGCAGTCAGGCCGCGACGTGCTGTATATCGGCTTCTCCACCGGGCTCAGCGCCACCTATCAGTCCGGCCGCATCGCTGCCTCCGAGCTGCTGGAAAAATATCCGGATCGGAAAATCCTGACGGTGGACAGCCTCTGCGCCTCGCTCGGCCAGGGTCTTCTCATCCATCACGCCGTCGAGCATCAGCGGGCTGGCGAGACAATCGAGCAGGTGCGCTCCTGGCTCGAGGAAAACAAGCTGCATCTGTGCCACTGGTTTACGGTGGACGATCTCATGTTCCTCAAACGCGGCGGCCGCATCCCGGCCACGACGGCGCTGCTCGGCACGCTTCTCAAGATCAAGCCCGTCATGCACATGGACAACGACGGCAAGCTGGCCCCCGTCACCAAGGTCCGCGGACGCAAGGCCGCTCTCGACGCGCTGGCCGACAAGCTGGCGCAGACCGCCATCGAGCCGCACGGGCAGTCCGTATTCATCAGCCACGGCGACTGTCTGGACGACGCGCGGTATCTGGCCAACGCCATTCAGGCAAAGACCGGCGTCAAGGACATCACGATCAACTTTGTCGGCCCCGTCATCGGCGCGCATTCCGGCCCCGGCACGGTCGCGCTGTTCTTCCTCGGCACGGAGCGGTAACGGAACATCCGAACCGTCAAACGAAAACCTCGGCCCCCCGGAGGCGTTTTGCCATCGGGGGGCCTGATTCTATGTTTCCGAATACACTGCCGCGCCGGTGCGCTTGTGCTCGCTGCGCGCGTGATAGCGTTCGATGATCTCGCGGTCGCGGTCGACGGCCTCGCCGGTCAGCAGGAACCTGTCGATGGCGGCATAGGTGACGCCCATGTCCTGTTCGTCCGTCTGGCCCTCGAACAGTCCGGCGGAGGGCGCTTTTTCGATGACGGACTTCGGCGCGTTCAGGTAGCGCAGGAATTCGTAGATCTCCGTTACGGTGAGATCCGCGATCGGATTGAGGTCGTACGCGCCGTCGCCCCATTTGGTGAAATAGCCCATGTAGGCCTCGCTCCGGTTGCCTGTTCCGGCGACGAGCAGCCCCTCGCTCGCGGCGACGGCATAGACGGTCATCATCCTTAGCCGGGGATTGATATTCACAAGGGCCGCGTCGTTGAGCGCCGTCACGGCGGACAGCGCCGCCACCGCCGCCCGCTTCTGCGCGGTCAGATCGACAAGGCGCGTCTCGATGCAAAACTGCCGCGCGACCTCGTTGCCGTCGTCCAGGTCGATGCCGAAGTTGCGTTTGGACTCGCAGGGCATGAGGATGCCGACGGTCTTCTCGCATGCCGCCTTGCAGAGGATGCCGACAAGCGCGGAGTCCTTGCCGCCGCTGTTGCCGAATACGATCCCCTTCGCGCCCGCCTTCTGCACGGTTCTCCGGATAAAATCGACCCGTTTTTCTGTTTCAAGCCTGTAATCTCTCATGGTGGTTCCTCCTGTATCAGCTCTCGTTTTCTTCTTCCATGGCATTGTCCTCCCGGACGCCCGCGGACTGCGCGTCAGTAAACCGCAGCGCCACGACCGCCTGCGGGAAATTGACCGAGCAGGAGACGAACTTCCCCCGCTCCCCCGCCGCCTTCCCCGCGTCGGTCAGCAGGCGCGCGAGCACCTCCCGCGTCAGAAAGCCGCCGCGCCAGTGGAACGTCAGTCCCGGCTGCCGCTTTCGAAGCGCCTGCCGGACGCGGCTGTCCGCGTCCTCGGGCTTCGTGAGCGAGAGCCGCTGCTGCCGGTAATAAAACCCCGCGCCGTCGCCGCACACGGGCAGCGGATAGATGGACGGCAGGTGGTCGCGGAAGGCCGCGGCATCGCTCAGATTATAATAGTCGCAGCGCGGCGCGCTGTTTTGGCTCAGCGTATTGTCGAACGTCGCGTCGAGGTGATACCACTGCCCGTTCTGGCGTACCAGATTCCAGGCGTGGCGGTATTTGACCCCGCTTGCCGGGTCGGCCTCCGACAAAACCACGATGCACTCCAGCCCCAACTCGCCGCACAGGAGCTTCACCGTTTTCGCGATCCCCTCGCACACGCCGACGCCTGTGGTCAGCGGCCCGATCACCTCATGGGAATACTCCTTCTTGAGCTTGTCGTAGCGCACATTTTTGACGATGAAATCGTGGACGAACCATTCCCTCTCGGCCTCCGTGCCGCCCACAGCCGGGGCGAGCAGCCGCCTGACGCGCGCCTCCAGCGCCTGCTTCTGCGTCAGGAGCTTGCCCTTTTCAAAGAGGTAGACCGGGCGGAGCTCCACGAAGTCCGCGTCGTCCGTAAAACGGTAGGTATAGTCCTTTACATAGAAAATATCGGGTCTGTCGAGTTTCAGTCGGGCAAACACGTCCGCCAGGTCCCTGTCCGGCAGCCGTGTGACGCGCGCCGTGGGCGCGAGCGCCGCAAACGCGGCCAGCATCGCGTCATAGGCCGCGCGCTCCGGTTTTGTCAGCTGTTGATAATAATATGCTTTCTCTGTCACGCGCCTGCTCCTGTTCCGCCGCGTTGACACACCCCGCGGGCTGTGCTATCATGGGTTTATCAAATTCGGGAGGGCTTTCATGATACCGACTGTGTTCACCGCCCTCGGCGTACTGCTGGAAATTCTCTTCGTTCTGCGCAGCTGCCGCACGCGCGATTGGCGCTGCCTGCTGCTGAAAGCAGCGGCGTCCGCCGTTTTTGTGCTGCTGGCATACGTCTGTATTCGGCTGCGCGCGTGGAACAGCTACAGCCGCCTCGTCTTTGCAGGTCTGTGCTGCGGATTCGCCGGCGACGTGCTGATGGGCGCGCGCTTTTTATCGGAGAAATTCCGGTTCTCTTTTTATGTCCTGGGCCTCGTCTGTTTCCTGTCCGGCCACGTTCTCTACGCCTGGAACGCGCTGACCGTCGCAGGGAAATGCTGGCCGTACGCGCTCGCCAGCGCGCTGCCGCTGCTGGCGGCCGCTGCCTATGACGCCCACCGGCGGCATGTGAATGCCGGAAAGCTCACGGCGCTCGGCGTCGTCTACTTCGCAGCGCTGTTTTTTGCCGTCTTTGCCGCGCTCTGGGGCGGCGTGATCGCCAAAAGCGCCGCGCTGCTGCTGTTCTTTGCCGGCGGCGCCTCGTTCGCGCTGAGCGATTATCTGCTGGTGCTCGACACCTTCGGACCGGAAAAGAATCTGTTTCGCGGCGCGGCATCGCATCTTCTCTATTATTTTGCCCAGTTACTCATCGCACTGAGCATTCTTTTCTTTTGAGCGCCGTTTTGCCGTTTCCATCCACCAGGTCCCGGCCAGGATCAGGCAGATGCCGGCGACCTTCCGCCAGCTGAACGTGCCGTAGAAAAAATAGTCGAGCACGAGCGCCGCGCCCAGATTGCCGACGAGCGCAAGGATGGACGAGACGAGCGTGTTGGTGCGCGGCGTGGCGAGGATGATGAGCACCATGGCGATCAGGCCGCACACGCCGCCGAGGTATACCCACAGCGGCACCGAAGCCAGATGCCGCGCGGACAGCTCCGCGCCCTTTCCTGTCAGGAAAATCAGCGCCAGAGCCAGGAACGTCGCTTCAAAATAATTGATCAGCGCGCCTTTCGCGGTGCCGAACACCTGCCCCGCGCGGACGTTGATCATCTTGTTGACGGAATTGAAAAATCCGTTTAAAAACGCTGTTACAAAGTAGATCATTCCGCGAACCTCCTAAGAAAACACGACCAGCGCCACGCCGCCCGCCACGAGCAGATACCCCGGTATCTGGCGCGGAGAGAATTTCACGGCCGGCATGCCGAATAGCCCGAATTCGTCGATGAGTTCCGAGGAGATGAGCTGCCCGGCGGTGGAGAGCGCCAGCATCGCCGTCGCGCCGATCTGCAGCGTGCACCAGCTGCTCGAAGCTACGATGCCGATTCCCAGCAGGCCGACGCAGTACACATACCATGGCGCGCCGCCGAACCGAAGGTTCTGCCGTCTGACTGCGAGCAGATACACGAGCAGCAGCACCAGCGCGATGCCATGGACGAAAAAGCAGATGCCGAACAGATCATAGTAGTTGCCGAGCTGTGCGTTGAGCGATACCATAACGCCCTGCAGAAGACCGGCCAGCAGCAGAATCGCATAAAATGCCATGTTTGATACTTCCTTTTTCCGATGACACCATCATAGCCGATTTTTCCCAAAATAGCAACAAAAGAAGGAGCCTGTGAAAAATGCTGGATAAAACGCTGGAGGATGCCTACCTCGCCATTCTGAGGGAGGAGCTTGTTCCCGCGACCGGCTGCACGGAGCCGATTGCCATCGCCTATTGCGCCGCGCAGGCGCGCGCGCTGCTCGGCGCCGTCCCGACGCGCGCGGACGCCGTGGTGAGCGGCAACATTCTGAAAAACGTCAAAAGCGTCATTGTACCGAACACCGGCCATCTCAAGGGCATCTCGGCCGCCATCGCCGCCGGCATCGTGGCGGGTGATGAGAGCCGCGCCCTCCAGGTCATCGCCAGCGTATCAGAGGACCAGAAGCGCAAGATCGCGGACTTTCTGGCGCATGTTCCGATCACCGTCAGCTGCGGCGACTCGCCGTGCATGCTCGACATCCGCGTGACCGTCTATGCTGGCCAGCACTGGGCCTGCGTTCGCATCTGCAACAGCCATACCAATATCGTCTACAAGGCGCATGACGACGAGATCCTGCTCGATCTGCCGGTCGAGGCTTCGGCGGAGGAGCATCTGCAGGACAAGAGCGTGCTGGACGTGCGCCGCATCGTGGAGTTCGCCGACACCGTTTCGGCGGAGCTGCTGGAGCCGGTTCTGGCCCCGCAGATCACCTGCAATTCCGCCATCGCCGAGGAAGGGCTGCGCGGGGAATGGGGCGCGCAGATCGGCCGGCTTCTTCTGAGCGAGGGCAACGGCGAGATTGAGGCCGAGGCCAGAGCCTATGCCGCCGCCGGCAGCGACGCGCGCATGAGCGGCTGCGAGCTGCCGGTCATCATCCTCTCCGGCTCCGGCAACCAGGGCATCACGGCGTCCCTGCCCGTCATCCGCTACTGGACAAGGCTCGGCGGCACGCGCGAGCAGCTTCTCCGTGCGCTGGCCGTGTCCGATCTCGTCACCATCCAGCAGAAGTCCGGCATCGGCAGGCTCTCGGCCTACTGCGGAGCCATCAGCGCGGGCGTCGGCGCGGGCGCGGGCGTGGCGTATCTGCACCAAGGCGGCTATGACGCGGTGGCGCATACCATTTCCAACGCGGTGGCCATCCTCTCCGGCACAATCTGCGACGGAGCCAAGCCCTCCTGCGCGGCGAAGATCGCCTCCGCTGTCGGCGCGGGTCTGCTCGGCTGGCGGATGTATTGCCACAAATGCGAATTCTACCGCGGCGACGGCATCGTCGGCCCGAGCGTGGACCGCACAATCGAGAATGTCGGCATCCTGGCTTCCCAGGGCATGCGGGAGACCGACCACACGATCCTGCGCATCATGACGGGCTGCTGAACGCGCGGATGCTCCGAAAAGCGTTGAAAATACTGGGCTCTACTTTCGGTAGAGCCCAGTTTCTACGTATTCGGGAGTCCCGTCTCCGGATATTTGACCTTCATTTCTCTTCGGAGACTTGGGCCCCGGAAGATTCGCGTGACATTTCTCTGACCCAAAGCTATACTGTATATACAAAAAGCGGCGGGTCATCTGCTCCCCCCGATGGAGGTCTTTTTTATGAAGCAATTATTGATTTTCGGCGATTCCATCATGAAGGGCGTCACCTTTACGAACCAGAAGTATCAGCTCTGCCAGGACCACAGCTTTTCCTTCCTGGAGGGCAAGGGCGTCAAGGTGGAAAACTTCTCGCGCATGGGAGCCACTATCAACACCGGTCTGACGGTCCTCAAAAAGAAGCTCACCCCCTGCGACCGCGACACGACCGTGCTGCTGTCGTTCGGCGGCAACGACTGCGACTATGACTGGACGCAGATTTCCGAAAATCCGGACGCCGAATACCAGCCGCACACGCCGCAGCAGCTGTATGTGGAGTCCTTCCGCGACGCCATCCGCACCGTGCAGAATGCGGGCGGCACCGTCGCCGTCACATCCCTTTTGCCCATCGACGCCGAGCGCTACATGCAGACGATCACCAAAGGCAAGAATTATGAAAACATCCTCCACTGGCTGGGCGACGTGGAGCACCTGTACCGCTGGCAGGAATATTACAGCTCGCTCGCCTGCTACCTCGCCTGGGCGTTCGGCTGCCGGCTCATCGACCTGCGTTCGGAATTCCTGCGCAGCAGCAGCTTCTGCTCCCTGCTCAGCGACGACGGCATCCATCCCACGCAGGCCGGCCACGACATGATTCATTCCTGCGTCGCCTCGGCGCTGGCCTGGGCCTGAGCGCCTTATCCATTGGACGAAAGCGGGCCTGCCGCCCGCAGCGCCGAACTTTGCTTCGGCTGCTGCACCGCGGCAGGCCCGTTATTTTTATGCGCCGATTGCGCGCGCGTCGGGCAGGCTTGTCAGGAGCACATGGTCAAGCCGCGGCAGCGTGAGATCCAGCGCCTCGCGCAGCACGTCCTCCGCCGTCTCCACGGGGATGATCTTCAGCGCCCGCAGCGCGTCCGCCGGCACGTCCTTCAGATCCGTTTCGTTTTCCTTCGGGATCAGAACCTTTGTGATGCCCGCGCGCTGCGCGCCCAGCAGCTTTTCGCGCAGGCCGCCGATCGGCAGCACCGCGCCGCGCAGCGTGATCTCGCCCGTCATGGCGAGCCGCGGATCGACCTTCCGCCCCGTGAAGAGCGAGGCCAGCGCCGTCAGCAGCGCGATGCCCGCCGAGGGGCCGTCCTTCGGCGTCGCGCCGGAGGGGACGTGGATATGCAGATCGCGGGATTTGAAGTCGGCCGCGCTCAGCGGCATGCGGGATTTGAGCAGGCTCAGGGAAATCCGCGCCGACTCCTTCATCACGTCGCCGAGCTGGCCCGTCAGCGTGATCTCGCCCGTGCCGGGCATGTCGGTCGCCTCGATGAAGAGAATCTCGCCGCCCACCGGCGTCCAGGCCAGACCCGTCACCACGCCGGGCGGGTTGTCCATCTGCGCGCGGTCGTGCCGCGAGACGCGCCGGCCGAGCAGCGGCTCCAGCTCGTCCGCCCGAATCGTCAGCGGCAGCGTGCCTTCGTGCGTGACGACCTTCTCGGAGGCCGACCTCGCGATGGCCGCGAGCTGCTTCTTCAGCCCGCGCACGCCGGATTCGAGCGTGTAGTCCTCGATGATCGCGCGCAGCGTCTCATCCGGCACGTCCAGCTCCGCAGGCGTGAGGCCGTGATCGGCCAGTACGTCGGGCAACAGGTGCTCTCTCGCGATGTGCAGCTTTTCCTCGGCCGTATAGCCGGAGATCTCGATAACCTCCATCCGGTCGAGCAGCGGCGCGGGAATCGTGTCGAGCGAGTTCGCCGTGGCGAGGAAGAACACGTCGGACAGGTCATACGGCAGGTCGAGGTAGTGGTCGGTAAACGTGCTGTTCTGCTCCGGGTCGAGCACCTCCAGCAGCGCGCTCGCGGGATCGCCGCTGAATCCGCCCGTCAGAAGCTTGTCCACCTCGTCGAGCACCATCACGGGATTCGTCGTCCCGGCCTGCTTCATGCTCTGCAGGATGCGGCCCGCCATCGCGCCGACGTAAGTGCGGCGGTGGCCGCGGATCTCCGCTTCATCGCGGATGCCGCCGAGGCTCAGGCGCACATACTTGCGGCCCTGCGCCTCCGCGATGCTGCGTCCGAGACTCGTCTTGCCGGTTCCGGGAGGGCCGACCAGCAGCAGGATGGAGCCCTTGCTCCCCTTTTTCAGCTGCATCACGGCCAGATGCTGGACGATGCGCTCTTTGACCTTGTCGAGACCGTAGTGCTCCGCGTCCAGCAGCGCGCGCGCCTTTTTGAGGTCCACCGGCGCGGCCGTCTCCTTCTTCCAGGGGAGCTTGAGGATGAATTCCAGATAATTGCGGATGACGCCCTCCTCCGCGCTGCCCTGGCCCTGCGCGTCCAGCTTGTCGGCCTCCTCCAGCGCCGCGCGGCGGATCTCGTCGGGCAGCTCCGCCTGTTCGATGCGGGTGCGGTAGTCGCCGTCCTGTTTTCCCTCGGGCTTTCCGTCGTGAAGCTCTTCCTGGATGGCCTTGAGCTGCTCGCGAAGCGCCTGCTCTCGGTAGCGCTGGTTGGCCTTTTCGGAAAATTTCTCGTTCAGCTCCATGCGCAGCTCGATCGATTCCTTCTGCTTGAGCAGCGCGTCGAGGAAGCGCAGGCTGCGCTCCTTCTGCGAGTCCTGCTTGAGAAGCTCGTATTTTTCCTCCGCCGCCATGGGCATGAACTGGGCAAGATAAGCAATCAGCGTGTTCATATCGCGGATCCGCTCGAGTACCTTCAGGTATTCCTCGCCGCCGCGGAAATGGCTGCTCACCTCGCGCACGACGTCGCAGCAGTAGCCCAGCAGCTCTGCTTCCGTCTTCTCGTCGAGGTCGTCCTGTCCGGGGTCCGGCGCAAACGAGACCGTCCAGAGCGCGCCGTCCTGCGCGAAGTCCGACAGCCCGACGCGCTCGCCGAGCTCGGCCTGCACGACCGCGCCGTCGTCAGCATGCCGGACTCCGTCCTGGCGCGCCGTCACGCCGAAGTGCCGGAAGTCCTCCGCCGTGATCGCAGCGTCTCCGGGCAGCCGCGAGAGCGGCACCGCCACAAACACGGTTCCCTCCCGCGACAGCGCCTGCACAAGCGCTTCGCTCTCGCCAACCGGCCGCAGCGCCGTGCGGACGCCGGGCAGCAGCACGGTATCATACACCGGAATCACGATTCCGGTCTGCAGTTTGTCTTCCATAGGGTTCTCCCTTCTTGTTAAACGAATGCTCAATTAATTAACCTTCCATCAAACGGCGGGACAAGATGCCCCGCCGTGCGATTTCATTGAAATACCGGCGCGCGCCGGCCTTCTGTGCAGCGCCGCGCTCAGCACAGGATCGCGTGCTCGATCAGATCGATCAGCTCCGTGAGAAGGCGCTCCCGCTCTTCCCCTGTGCGGCGGCTGTCGGCGGCGATGGCCTTCACCGGATAGAAGATCGCGGCGAAAAGCACCTCGTTGTCGTAGTTGCGGATGACGCCCTCGCTTCGCAGCTCCCCGATCAGCTCGTAGATGCGGCAGGCGCCGGTCTTGCCGCTGCAGCTGTTGGAGAGCGCCGGGCAGCCGGAAAACTGCTCGATGAAGCAGAACGCCTCAGGGTTCTCGAGAATATAGCGGTAATAGCCGCGGATCAGCGCGGAGAGCATCTCGTCCGGCTGCATACCGGGCCGGACGCCGCTGAGAAGATAGCTGTAGACGTCTTCGGAATACTCCCGGTAGATGTCCTGCAGCATGTCCTCCTTGCTGTCAAAGTAGACGTAGACGGTCGCCGGCGAGACCTCGGCCAGCCGTGCGATCTTGGAGATGGAGGTGCCGTTCCAGCCTTCTTCCAGAATCAGCTGGATCACCGCTTCCTTGATGCGGCGCTCTTTGTCGTCGTCTCTTCTGCGCATACCCTCACCTCTTGATTGTATATTAAACGATCATTCACTTATTGTCAAGCACTTTCTTGATTTTTTCCTTCGGGGCTGTATAATGGTAGTATCTTTTAACAGGAGGCCCATATGATTTTCGATCGGATGGAAAATGCAAAACGTTATGAATCGCTCGGTGCCGCGTGGTGGGCAGCGTTTGACCTGATGGCGCGCTACGATGCCTCGGCGTTCCGGGCTGGCAAAACGGCCATGCCCGCCGGACTGTATCTTTCCCAGATGGCGGAGACGCTGAAGGCGGCTCCGGAGGCCTTCGAGGCGCACCGCCGCTATGCCGATCTCATGTTCATGGCCGAGGGCGAAGAGACCGTTTTCTATACGCCTGCGGCGGAGCTGCACGAGATCACGTCCGCCTACGACGCGGAATCCGACTGTTTTCTGGCCGCGCCGCAGTCCGGCGCCGTCCCGCTCCCGCTCGGCCGCGGAACCTTCGCCGTGTTTTTCCCGGAGGACGCGCACGCCCCCGGCTGCGGCAGCGGAACCGTCCGCCGCGTCGTCATCAAGGTGCCGCTCGACTAGCCGGTTTTGTCGCGAAGGGACCGTCACCGGAGCTTCTTTCATCTTTCACCGCCCGCCCATGGGCGGCAGGAACCCGCAAAAATCTTCGGATTTTTGCGGGTTCTTTTGGTCTGCCGCAGCAGTCCCGTTATTTTGCCGTCATGGGAGACTTGCTCAGCCCGCCGCGCACGTGTTCACCCAGTCGATGAAGTTCGTCGTGCTGTCGCCCGTGCGTTCGGCCATGGTGTGGCCCAGGCCCCAGACGGAGGCGAAGTCCACGCTCTTTACGCTGCTGTCGCTCTGCAGCGCCAGCGCGAGATTGGCCTCGACGGTGAGCGCGGTGTCGGTCTGGTCGATGCCGGTGCGGATGCGCCAGTACGGCGCAACGGTGGAGCTGCCGCAGCCGTCATAATAGCCGCACAGGTAGTACATGGGATTGTACATGTCCACGCGGGTCTGCACCGCGGTCCCCAGCTCGTCGGTCTGTGTGAGGTCGCCGGCATAGTCGGTGACGTAGGCTGCGTCCCAGTCGCTGTACTGGGCGTATTGCGCCGCGTTCTGCTCCAGAATCGACGCCAGGGTGGAATCGAAATGGAGGCTGGCGGTGCTGCCGTCGCCGAAGACGCTGTTTTCGCCCTGTCCCCTGTCGATCTCATCAAACGCGCCCAGGCTCTTCGTGGCGTTCTTGCATTGTTCCACAAAGGCCTCCACGCTGGTGACTGTCGCCGTGTTGGTCGCGGCGTCGTATTTCACCCACTCGGTATCGCTGTTCAGCGAGTCGATGTAGTCCTGGACCGTCTCATAGGTGGTTCCCGATGCGGAGGACGAGGCCGCGTCCTGCCCGCCTGACGGGAGCTGGCTGCCGTCGGGCGCCTGCGCGCCGTCCGGCAGCTGGCCGGCTGTGCCGGTCCCGCCTGCCGCGCGGCCGAAGCCGCCGTTGGTCCCGCCGGGGAACGACGCCTGGCCGGAGGTCTCGGTGTACGGGAACGTCGTGTCCGCGAGGAAGTTGTTGAGAGAGGTCTCGATCTCGGAGAGGATGAAGTCATAGTAGGAGCCGGACTGATACACGCCGTCGGCGGACTGCTCAAGCGTCAGCGCCTGTCCGTCCTGCGTCAGACCGAGGGCGTTGATGTAGTCGGCATAGGCGGAGGCCAGGTCCTTTGACAGGGCCGAGCCAAAGCTTGTTTCGGCTCTGGCGTCGGAGGCGGCGAACTGCCCCATCATCCATTCATAGGCCTCGTCCGCGTAGTCCAGGCTCGTGATCGGGCACCAGCACATGGAGCCCGTGACGGCGTCGCTGAGCGCGCTGCCGTCGGCCGCGTACATGGCGGCTCCGATGCGTTCAAGGTACGGGGTGTAGAGCGCGCTGTCGCCCGTCGCGCCCACCAGAGCGCTCTGCGCGCCGCCGCCGCTCATGCCGAAGGAGAACACGGCGTTCGGGTCGCCGGGGATGAGCGAGGCGTTGTATCGGTAATAGCGGATGGCGGCCTTGACGTCCGTGACGCCCCAGGGCGCGCCGCCGCTGGCAGCAGAGTCCGAGGAGGCACTTTGCTCGCCCGCGCCGGTCTGTCTGCCCCGGATGCCGGGCTGCAGATAGACGAAGCCGGCCTCCAAGTAGGATGAGACGTCGCTGTAGCTGTAGGCCGTGGGCGCCGCGGAGGCGGCGTAGCCCGGCGTGTTCACAGGGACAACGACGGGCGCGTCGGCCGCGGTGTGGCTGCCCGCCGTACCGGCCGCATTTACGGTGCAGGTGTAGGTGCCGTCGGCATTTTCGGTGCCGGTCAGGTAGGCGCCGGGGACGTAGATTCCCATGGTCTCATAGGCCGTATCCTCCGGCGCGGAGCAGTACTGCACGCCGATCTGCCAGTAGACGTCGTTGTCGGCGTCATAGTTCCACTTTGTGCTGTCGAAGGCGAGGGCCGCAGCGTCCTGCTGGTAATCCGAAGCCGCAGCCGACGCGGAGGCAGCTGCAGAGGCGGACGCCGAGACGGCAGCGGAGGCGGAGGCGGACGCCGAGGCGCTCTGGGCGGCGGTCTGCCCGCCGCAGCCGCTCAGCGCCGCGGTGGTCGCCAGCGCCAGCGTCAGCGCGATCAATCTGCGAAATCTTTTCATGGTTGTCTCCTTTATACAAAAAACAGGCGGTATTTTGAACGTTCTCATCATACCGCCTGCTTTTTATTTCGTCTCCGAAAAGTACCGGCAAATTTTACGCAAAGCTCCCGCATTTTTTGCAGAAAACCCGTCAGTCGTTCTTCCCGCTCGCCGCCGGCCCGACATTCTTTGGAAACCGCAGCTCGAACCGGCCGCCGGGACCGGGATAAGCGGCCGCCGTGCCGCCGTACAGCTCCGCCACGGACCTGACGATTGCCAGCCCGATCCCGGCCTTTCCGCCGGGGCCCTTGTAAAACCGCTCGAACACATGGGGCAGGTCCGCGGCCGAAACGCCGGGGCCGTCGTCGGTGACACGGATTACCGCGCTGTTCGCTTCGTTCCGGCATTCCAGCGTCACCGCGGATTTCGCGTACCGCAGCGCATTGGAGAGCAGATTCCCCACGGCCCGGAAGATGTGGTTTTCATTGTACCGGAGCGTTACGGGCTCCGTATCGAACGCATACGCAATCCGGATTCCGTTTTTCTCCGCCAGCGCGGCGAGCCCGGAGGCGCAGGTGGCCGCCGTCTCCCGCAGGTCGCCCTCCTCCGTCTTTTCCGGCGCGCTCTGCTTGTCCATGCGGGAAATATACAGCAGATCCTCCACCAGCCCGCTGAGCCGGTCGGTCTCCGCGATGATGACCGCGCCGGACTTTTTCGGCTCCATCACGCCGCAGGAAATGCCCTCGGCATAGCACCGTATGGACATCAGCGGCGTCCGCAGCTCGTGCGACACGTTCTGGAAAAACGTCCGCTGCTCCGTGTCGTACTCCTCCAGCTTCCCGGCGGAGCTGTTCATGGAATCGGCCAGCAGGCTGAATTCCGCGTCCCGGAACGCCAGCTCGCGCCGCCGGAAATCGCCGCTCCCCAGCGCCCCGGCAAAGTCGGTCAGCTCTTTCACCGGCTCCGTCACCGAACTCGCGATGGCCGCGGCCACGGCGAGGCACACGAGCGTCGCCGCCGCCATGATGGCGGCCATCGCCGCGTTGATCGTCTGTTCCAGTGCCCTCGCCCCGGTCACCTCCACCGCGAAAACCATATACCTGTCCGCAAGCATGGGGTCGGCAATGGACGAGACAACGTATTCTCCCGTTTCTGTTTTCACCGGAACATATTTCGCGCCGTCCAGCGCGGCGCCCGTCTTTTTGAGAGCCGCCGCGATGGCGGTGATCTCGGCTTTGTCGTCGCTCTTGTTGTAGTCGGTCACGGCGCAGCCGCTGTCCAGGTTGAAGATTCTCGCCTCCGTGCGGATCGTATTTTCCAGCACGTGCGACAGGTCGGGAAACCGCTCGCCGTCGGCCGTATCCTCGGGGCCGCCGCCTCTCCCCTCTTTGACAAACGCGCTCATCGCGGCGGAGATGGTGTCGAGCTGGCCGCGGACGTCCGAGTTTACATAATGTGTAAAGAACAGATTGAACGCGAGAAAAACACCCAGCGACACCGCAAGCAGCAGCGCGAAGAGCTGCAGAAAGACGCGCGGCCCGATGCGGCGTTTTTTCGTTTTCACGCTTTCCCGACCTCCTCCAGCCGAAAGCCGTAGCCCCATACGGCCTCCACAGCCACGCCGCTGCCTGCGAGCTTTTTCCGCAGGCGGCGGACGGTGTCGTCCGTGGCTCTCGTTTCGATCTCGACTTCGCAGCCCCAGACGCTTTTCAGCAGCTCGTCTCTCGACACAGCCTGTCCGGGGCGCTCCAGCAGGTAGCACAGCACGTCGTATTCGTTGGGCGTCAGCTCCAGCTCCGCGCCGCCGGCGGTGACGCGCTTCGCGCGCCGGTCCGCCGTCACGCCGCCGCACCGGAGCGGCGGTTCTCCGCCGGCAGACGAGGCGCGCTGCTTTTCAAACTCGATGCGGCGGAAGATGGCCTTGACGCGCATGACGAGCGCCGTCGGGGAAAAGGGCTTTGTGAAATAGTCGTCGCTGCCCAGGCTGATGCCGCGCGCGTAGTCCAGATCGGAGTCGCGCGCCGTCAGCATGATGATGGGGACGGTGCTCGTCTGCCGCACCCGGGTGCAGACGGCAAAGCCGTCCGGCCCCGGCATCATGACGTCGAGGATCAGCAGGTCCGCCGGCTCCCGCTGAAAGCGCTCCAGCAGCCGCTCGCCGTCCGCGAAGGCGGTGACGTCATAGCCGTCGTTTTCAAGAAAGGCCCTGATGGCCTCGCGGATATTGTCGTCGTCATCCGCGATGTAGATACGCTTCTTTTCCATGTCAAGCACCTCCGCGCGGTCGTTCGCAGCCGGGCAGTCTCCGTTCCCCCGCCATGCGCGCAGGCCGTCCCCGTTTTGATTGTACCACAGCCGATTGAAGAATTCACCGTAAAAAACCGGCAGAATTTACGCAAACCCGACGCAGAAATTCCCATCGCAAGGTGCGGCAGGTTTTTTGACGGAACGGGCATTCGGACTTGCCGTTGCGGAATAGAGTAATCCATGGAGGTGTGGCCCTATGCTCACTGCGGCTGTCTGGCTGATGCTCAGCAGCATGCTCTGTTCCCTGCGCCTGTCCGGCGGCTCGTTCCCGAAGCCGCTGAGCGCCGAGGAGGAAGCGCACTATCTCGAGCTGTCCGCCCAGGGCGACCTGGCGGCGCGCAACGTGCTCATCGAGCGCAACCTTCGCCTGGTCGCGCACATCATGAAAAAATACTACACGCAGTCCGCCGATCAGGAGGATCTGATCTCCATCGGCACCATCGGCCTTATCAAGGGAATTTCCACGTTCGACGCCAAAAAAGGCGCCCGACTCGCCACCTATGCCGCGCGCTGCGTGGAAAATGAGATTCTCATGTATTTTCGTTCCATGCGCAAGGCGACTTCGGACGTCTCTCTTTCGGACTATATTGAGACCGGCAAGGAGGGCGACGCGCTGTCGCTGATGGATACCATCTGCTCGGACGAGGACCTGTTTGAAAATCTGAGCACCCGCGAGCTCTACGGGCGGCTCTACGAGATCATCGGGCGGACGCTCTCCGAGCGCGAAAAAACTGTCGTCACGCTCCGCTACGGCCTCGGCGGGCGCAGGCCCCAGACGCAGCGCGAGGTCGCTGCCCAGCTCGGCATCAGCCGCTCCTATGTATCCCGCATTGAAAAGCACGCGCTGGAGCTTCTGCAGGCTGCGCTGGCGGGGTACGAGGGCGCGGGCTGACGCCCGCCCTTTCAGCAGGCAAAAGCAGAAATTCGGCGTATCTTTTTGCCGGAGCCTGTAGTAAAATTGAAAACAGAAGAAGCTGCGCCCGACATGGGCGCCTGCCGAAAGGAGAAATCACCATGAAGTGTGCGATCTATGGAACAGGCTCGCTGGGTACCGTGCTCGGGGCCTACATGACAAAGGCCGGCGTGCCGGTGGAGCTGGTAAATCACAACGCGGCCCACGTTGCCGCGCTGCGGGAGAAGGGCGCGCATATCACCGGGACGGTGGATTTCACCGTGCCGGTCCGCGCGATCCTGCCCGAGCAGATGCAGGGGCCCTACGACGTGATCTTTCTGATGACGAAGCAGCTCCGCAATCCGGAGGTCGTGACGCAGCTCAAGCCGCTGCTCGCCCCCGACGGCGTGATTGCCACCACACAGAACGGCATCCCGGAGCCCGGCATCGCCGAGATCGTCGGCCGGGAGCATACGGTCGGCATCGTGGTGGAATGGGGCGCTTCGCTGATCGGGCCGGGCGAGAGCCGGCTGACAAGCGACCCCGACAGTCTTTCCTTCCACATGGGCGGGATGCCGGGCATTTCGCAGCAAACGCTGGAGCTGGTCAAAGGCCTGCTTGAAAAGATGTGCCCTGTCTGTCTGGAGGCGGACCTTCTCGGCGCGCGCTGGTCAAAGCTTTTGATCAACTCCACGTTCTCCGGTCTGGGCACCGTCGTGGGAGGAACCTTCGGCGACGTTTTCGGCCCGAAGGTGCCCCGCCGCGTCGCCGTCCGGTGCATGAAGGAGGTCATCGACGTCGGCCACGCCGCCGGCGTGACGTTCGCGCCGGTGCAGGGCAAGGACATTGCAAAGCTTTTCTATTACAAAACCGGCCTGAAGCGCGCGTTTGCCGAGCTTCTTCTCCCGATCGCCATGAAGAAGCACGCCGGCATCGTGCCGTCGATGCTGCAGGACCTGCAGCACGGCAAGCCGTGCGAGATCGGCGCCATCAACGGCGTCGTCTGCTCCTACGGCAAAAAATACGGTGTCCCGACCCCCATCAACGACCGCATCGTCGAAGTCGTGACAAAGGAACAGGCCGGCACGCTCCAGCCCTGTGCGGAGAATATCGCGAATTTCAAATCCTTCCTCTGAGCGGCCGCATCTGAATTTTTATTTCGGTAATTTTCTGAAACGTCAGCGAAATCCTTCCATGTACAGGAACGCTTTCGGAAAGGACAGCATCATGCGGATCATTCTGGACGACGAACCGGTGTGGACGCCGGCATACAAGCGCCTTCCCAAAGACGCGCTGAACATTCCCTCACTTTATATGATGGGGCACGCAAAATTCAACAAAGCCTGGACCGCGCTGGAAACGCACTATCACAATACTTTGGAAGTCGTCGTTATCCTCAGTGGCAGCCAGCAGTATATCGTGAATGACTCTCTGTATTCCCTTCATGGCGGAAACATGTTCGTCACCTATCCGAACGAAATCCACGGAAACGGTTTTATGCCGCAGAATGTCTGTGAGTTTATCTGGTTTCAGCTGGACCTTTCCCGGAAGGAAGGCTTTTTGGGCCTGAATTCTGAGTTTGGCGCGCGGCTGTATCTGCAAATCACAAACTGCCGGAAGCGGACTATGGACGTTGACCGCGAGGATCTGGCGCTGCTCCGGCTCGTGTGGGAGATGCTGAGCTGCCGCGAGGCAGATAAGCGGCTGCTCGGTTATTCCTATCTTGTTAGCTTTCTGGCGAAATATTTCTGTGAAAAAAACTGTGAAGAGAGCACACAGACCATCTCGCCGGATATTCAGCAGGCGCTTTGTTTCATCCGGGAGAATCTGTCGGGCGACGTCGGGATCGCCGGCATTGCGTCCGCCTGCAAGCTTTCCGAGTCCCGGTTCAAAACGAAATTCCGGGCACAGATGGGTATTCCGCCGATGGTTTATATCAACTCGCTGAAAATCGACCAGGCAAAACGCATGCTGCGGGAAACGGCAATGCCTGTCACAGAGATCGCATTTGCCCTGAATTTCTCTTCGAGCAATTACTTCTCGTCGGTGTTCCGGCAGTACACGGGGTACTCGCCGTCTGATTTTCGCAGAGCTGTGTTTCAGCCCGAAACGTTGCCGCCATCCACAGACGCGATCTGTCCGGCGCCCCTGGCGCGCTGAGTCCCTTCATCCAGTATAAAAAGCGGAGCCCGCGCATCAGCCGCGCGGGCTCCGCTTTTCCGAATGTTTTTTTGGCAGTCTCCGAAACAATTTTGAGAAATGTGCGAAATAATATCGCATATTATTTCGAATGCAAAATAAATAAAAGAGGACTACGATAAAGCTGAAAATGTCTATAAAAGCAGCGAAGAGGAGGCAAATCATGAACCATTTGGAACGCGTGCAGGCCGTCCTGCGGGGCGAAACGCCCGACCGGATTCCGGTCATCCCCCAGTGTTTTATGTTCAGCGCCAAAACAGCCGGCTACACCATCGGGCAAATCAACCGTTCCCCGCGTCTGATGGCTGAGAGCCACCGGATCTGCCAGGAAAAATTCGGCTATGACGGCTGCGTGATCGATGTGGACGACGCGACGCTGGCAGAGGCCTGCGGCGCGAAGGTTAAGTGGCGCGACGACGATGTGGCCAGTGTCGACGAGCACCATCCGGCGCTTGAAGACCTACGCGACATTGATACGCTCCATATGCCGGATCCCTACCATGACGGGCGTCTGCCGGAATGGCTGGAGACGACCGAGCGTCTGAAGGCCATGATCGGCGAGGACGTGTTTATCATGGGCCGCGCGGATCAGGGGCCCTTCAGTCTTCTGAGCCTCTTGCGCGGAACGCAGAATTTCATGGTCGATCTTGTCACAGAAGAACCTGCAGTGATTCATCACGCGCTGGAGTGGGTGACCAAGGCGCATCTTGCGTTTGCCCGCGCGCAGCTCGCAGTCGGCGCGCACGCCACCAGCATGGGCGACGCCTACGCCAGTCCCAATCTGGTCTCACCGGCGATGTATCGGGAATACGCGCTGCCCTACGAAAAAAAGGTCGTTGAAGAGCTCGGCGGTCTGTCGAACCGGTATTCCATACACATCTGCGGTGATACGACGAAGATCATCCGGGAGATTGGAGACAGCGGCGCGAAGATCCTGGAGGTAGACTGGAAGCTCGACATGGGTCTGGCCAGAAGCAGCGTTCCGGACAGCGTTGTGCTGATGGGCAACGTCAATCCCAGCGATCCGCTCTATCTCGGCACGCCGGAGCAGGTGGAGGACGCGGCGCGGGAAGTGATCCGCAAGACCGCCGGACGCGGCCTGATTCTGAGCTCCGGCTGCGCGATCGGCACAAACACCAGACCGGAGAACATGTCTGCTCTGGTGCACGCGGCCGAGAAATACGGTACGAGGGAATATCTTTCCGAGCTTTCCGCGCAGTCATAATCCGCTTGCGCGAATTCAGAGCCAACAAAAAATCCACTCCATACGGAGTGGATTTTTGCTGGCAGGGGCACAAGGACTTGAACCCTGAGCCTACGGTTTTGGAGGTCGTCGGTCTATGACCATTTTCCCCAGTGTTTTCAATGGGTTTGGGACACGGGGGTCAGTTTTATTATCTATTAATTATTTATTATTTTAAAGGTTCATATCCGATATTCTCTGAATTGCTTTTTGCTCTCCTATCAAATGAATGTAGATATTATCGGACAAGAACTGAACCGCTCCGCTTCCACGATCAGCCGTGAGTTGAAAAGTGGGCGCTGCTGGAGAAATCCATATTCGCCGCATCGCGCTACAGATACGCACGAGAAGCAAGGAAAGCACTGTGGACCGAAGAAGATCCTGTCCAATTATAAATACCGTAGAATGATTCGCGCGCTTATCGAGGACAGGCAGTGGTCTCTGGGGCAAATATCCAACAGGCTGAAGATGGAGAAGAGTTCTCTGCAGATTAGCTGGATTACCATTTACCGCGCCATAAAGGCAGGAGCCTTCGACGGGCCAAACAGGAAAAATGGACATAAAAGAAAATCAGGTTATGTTTCCCGCAAATTGCGGAAGAAAAGTAAAAAACACAGGGGAAACAGTACTGACCAAAAGCAACGCAGGTTCATCATTGACCATACGATCGACGAACGCCCGCTTGTTGTGAACCTGCGACGCGAGATCGGCACTTTGAGGCAGATACAGTTGCAGGTACAAAAGACTCAAGCGCCTTGGTAACATTGGTTGACAGGTGCTCGCGCTTCGCCCTGGCAAAGAAGACAAGCGGCTAGAATTCGTCAGCCACCCGCGATGCGATGATTGCTATGCTGGCGGCCTTGCCTGCGAGTGCAGTCAAAAGCATTGCGCCGGATCGTGGCAGTGAATTTGCAAAATACTATGAGGTTTCAGGCGCTTTACCGCAAACTATTTTCTATTTTACGCCTCCGCATTCTCGTAGGTTAGCGGAACAAGCAGACTACAAATGGCTTGATGCGGGAATGTTAGCCAAAATATAAAGGCATGTCAGACGTTGACTATGAAGTCAGACAAGCCTTTATATCTTCTCGGTATATCTTCTCTTAATCTTCGCCCGAGAAAGTGCCCAGGGTGGAAAACGCCATTTGAAGTTTTTACGAGTCAGGGTTGTACTTAACTTGAAAATCCGCCATTTAACTTAAGCAATCTTGTTTTTTGATCAAGGGCGAAAATCTGTACGGTTCTTTTGTAGCCAAATGAAAAATTGGGCGTAGAATTTTGAGTCTAAACAAAACACATTCTATAGCAGAGGCTGTTGAGCAATCTGTTCAATATTCCTGTACTTGCAACGGATGCTGAGCTTCTGCTTTTATTTGGACAAATGACCGGGCTTGGGGCCACGAAAGCAACCTATGTTTCTGCGATTATGCAAGGACTCAGTATGGATGGAGATCCATATTAATTCAACACACACTTACTGAGGTTAATGGGGCGATTTCTGCAAAACAAACGGAAATTGATACTGTGAGCAGGTAGTGTCAAGGACTGACTTTCTTTCCGTGCCAGCAATATCCGTAGAGCAATCAGTAAGCCTTCGACGCGGTGTAGAATAGGAGCACCGCATCGGAGGTTTATAATTGTTTATATGAAAACGCTGGCGGATGAGCACCTATCCGCTTTCATAGAATTGGGGCACAGCGCGCCGATACTACAGCACAGTCCTCCAATGGAACACGAAAATCTATATTTTATCCGGTGGAAGTACGCCCTTCAGAAATGCTCTGCGATATTCCGAAGGCACATAACCTGTCTTTTCTAGAAAAATCTGCCTGAAATATTTCTCATCCTGAAACCCGACTGCCTGAACGATTTCCCGAATTGGCATATTCTGGCACAGCAGCTTTTTTGCCTGCTGCAGACGAATCTCCCGTAAGTACTCGTTGTACCCAAGCCCCTTTACCCGCTTAAATTGGCGTCCAAAATAGGATGTCGAAAGATATACATAGGCTGCCACCTCGGCTCTAGTCAAATCATCACCCAAGTGCGCTTCCATGTATTTGCATGCCGCAGCAATCAAATCTTCGGCTTCATCCACATGCCACTGTAAAGATAACGACTCAAGTTCGTTTGCAGAACTTACGCTGCAGAGTGTCCTCCACGAAACAGGTCCTTCCAGCAGTCTGTTTAGATATTCAGGAATGGCAGACAGACGTCCTTGATCGTCGGTTTTTTTAGGAATAATCAAGAAATCATATTGCCCCTTGGTATAGCACAGGCGCAAGAACGTATATTGCGGGAGTGCATCACTGAGAATCCGTTTGTAGACGAGAGATAGATTGGCCTTTTCTTCCTCATTGTCTTCCTCCCGCTGCAGTCTGACAAGAGTGCCGGGACACTGTAGCAGCGCAGATATCTCTGACAGCCAGCACTCCGTGGCACCACCATGCATGAATGTTTTGAAAAGTTTATACTCTAAATCCTCATTGGGATTATATCCGTTCTTCGAATAGCCTTCACGCCGAATTCGAATTTCATTACATATGGCTGTCACACGCTTTTCAATTTGCAAAAGCGTTACGGGCTTTAGAAGGTAATCTCTTACACCATATCGCATGGCCTCTCTGGCATATCCGAAGTCATCATATCCACTGATAATTACCACCGGGCAGTTCTCTGAATACTCTTTTACAAATGAGGCCAACTCCAAACCGTCAACAAATGGCATTCGGATATCCGTGATTACCATGTCGACGATATGATCAGATAGATACTTCTGAGCAAGCAGGCCATTGGAAAGACTGGCGACGATCTCCACATCCGGCATCTGACGCATGTGCTTTTCCATTAGAGACCGTGCATAGGATTCGTCATCCACCAGCATAATCGAGTATTTGTGTTTCAACATGTAGATCCCTTGCAGTTCCTAACTTGATGCATCTCTCCACCTCATTAATTCTATATTACGAACATAATCAAGGTGTCTTAACTTCCATTCGATGTGCCAAGCGTCGCCGATATACTCCATGCTCGGTTCCCAGCCCAGCCGCGAGTCTTTTCTGACATATTCGATGGCCTGCTCCGCATTGGCCTTTTCTGACAGAAGCAAATTATCCATTTTTTCTATCAGAGTTACCAGTGCCTCTTTTTTATGCTCTGCTCTGGCTGTGCATTTCAGACAGTACCACTCTTTTGCATGGATACCGGTCGTAATCACGCATAACATGTATTTACACTGATTATACAGCAACGCAAACGCTTTTGTTTCATTTTCGGCACTGGATAAAATGTTTATGCCTTTGCTGAGAAGCCTTTGCATTTCCTGCAAAGATTTGATTTCTGCGGAAATCCGCAAACCGACAATCGTGCTGCCATCCCCCTTCTCAAAATTGATGTAATTCGTGTATACAACACCATTTCCCTTGAGGGTTGCTTTCTCTGGGTGACGCATTGCTATTTCCGTATCCAAGCAGAAGGGATATGCAGGACCCACACGGAAAGCACCATATTGGTCAGCATCCGTTGGTGTGAAATAAGTAATCGCTTCAGAAAGACAGGATAACGCTTCGCTGATTTTATCAACATCTTTTTCGCCATATTCCATGATTAATACTTGTCTAAGAAGCGCATCTCCGGCAATTTCCGGCTCTGTAAAGCTCCATTTGGAAAGCTTCGAAATGAAGGAGGGATACAGCCCATAATGGTGGCACTCCATGATTCCAGACAAATGGTAGCTGTCACGCATTCGCCGCATGGCGCTATAGCGCTTCTGCCATTGCTGAGGCATTGGCTCGTAAGGGACCACGCCAAAGTCCCATGTTGTACCACCCGTATTGGTCATTGCGTACAGCTTAATATTTCGCCTAGCTGCCGCTGCGGCTTCACTCTCAAAACATCGTCCTGGACCGACGACAGACAGCGTGTAATCCGCGCACACAATACTGACGTGCTCCTTCTGAATGATTTCGCCCATTTCGAAGGTAGTCAGCAATGATATTCCTTCTGGAAGCCTTTCAATCAATTTCACCCTGGCTTCTTCGGGTGCATTGCAGAAATTGTAGGACCAAAAGATAATATCCGCATCGGGTTTTCTTCGAGATATTATTTTTTGCAGAAGAGCTAACCAATCGGGGTAATCAACACAGGGATACCAGCCGGGACTAACCTGCCCTGTTGGAATTCCATCCACGAAGTTATCCCGCCAACTGCTTCCGCTCACATGGGGATCTATCGACGAAAATTCAATGGATTCCCCCACCAAGATAATTCCCTTAAACCCTGGGCAGGCATCAAACAAGCTGCCATACCGACTTTCATAATATTTCTCTGCACTGTCGTCGTAAGGCCCAATGCCGCTGCCTCCAAAATCAATGTAGGCGTATACGTCAATACCATAGGAGCCCGCTCGCCGAATTACATCATTAAAATCAAGATGGCCAAATAAAGTCTCATTAACGCCTCTGACGTAAATCATGATGGCGTCTCTGCCATCCCGTGCCAATTGCTTTAAGTAGGCATCGGGGTACTCGCAGATACCATAGCCAGAATGCACCAGCATCGGCGTATAAATGGGCTTTCTATAGAAAACGCCCTTTTTTAAGAAAGGTGCCCGCCGAAAATTTATAATATCCTCCAGATCATATAGCGCCTGCGCCACGCCACGTTCATCAAAACCGCAGATCTCGATTCCAGTATCCCTCACCGCAACGCGATACCCCTTGTAAGTACTGTAATCGCCTAAATCCGAGGATATTGCCAGAATTAGCTGTTCGTCGTCTTTCGCTTTATCAGGCCATTCAGCAGATGCGGACAGGAAGTTTTTAAAATCTGCAACGGCATTGTCAACCGGAAGGCTGTTTAAGCTGTTTTTCACACGGAGACCACCAGAAATAACATACTCGTCAGATTCTGGTATTTGCGTATCGTCAAATGTGGCCGCATCATTCCTGAGAAGCATCCGTGTCCTGAAATCATAGCGTTTTTCGTCATTCAGCTTAAACATTAATACAATTTCCCCTCATTTATCGCATTCTCCCGGGGCCATAGGAATTATCGGAAACAGAATCCGAACCCTTGTGCCCTCGCCAAATGAACTGGAAATCTCAATTCTATAGTTTTCATGGAATAAGAGATAAAATCGCTGTGCGACATTGGGAAGTCCGATGTGTTTTCGATTGATCGTGTCGTGTGCTTCTATGGTCTGCCGCAACTCTTTCAGTGTTTTCTCGTCCATTCCGATTCCGTTGTCAATCACGTCAATACACACAGAATTTATTGTTTTCTCGTTGGCGTATGTATATTGCAATTGATGTATATCCAGTTCCAGTGTTCCAATCTCGTGCTCCATGTTGGCGGACAGGCCATGCTGCAGGGCATTTTCCACCAAAGGCTGCAGCACCAGCTTGGGAATTGCACACTGGTACAACGCAGGGTCCACGTCAATATGAAACACAAATTTTTCACATCGGTATCGCATTGTCTCAATATATGTTTTTATGAACTCCACTTCATTTAAGATGGAGACATTTTCGATATTGGACAGAGAATATCGTAAAATTGAGGACAATGTTGAAATCATTTTCACGCCGGGATGGTCGCTCCCGCAGTCACTTTCAACTGCAAGGGAAATGGTATTTAATGTATTGAACAAAAAATGCGGATTAATTTGCGCTTGCAGCGCCAGCAATCTGGTGTCGTTTAAGGCTTCAATCCGATCAGCCAACTCGCTGCGAAGGCTTAAATTTGTTTGAAGAAGATTAATAATTTGATCAGCTATCTCACGAATGTTCTCATCATAATGTACATCGCTTTTTTCAAAAACGGTAGAATTGTTGAGCAGGTATTGGATTTCCTGCAGCGGCTTATACATCTTAATGCTGTAAACATATGCCAATGTAATCGACAATAACGCGACCCCGATTACGGCAAATATGAAATAATACTGGATTTGCTGAATTCTTGATAAATATGAACTGATTGATGTCGTTGTCACACAGGTGAAGCCGTATTCTTCCGAATACTCCTGAGCGTAGACATATCCGCTGTCTTTGGCGGTCCGAACTTGGCTGAATGTTTTACCTGCGCAATAATCTTGAAGCTCCGGCACCTCCGTAGCAGGGGTATAAAGTGATGTTTTCTTATCTTTCAGGATAACATTACCATTTTTGTCAATCAGATAAAGGCTGATTTTTTCGTCTCTTCCTGCGATAAGATAGTCATACAGCTTATTGATGTTAATGTTGACAGCAATCCCGCCGTCAACTACCCCTTGGGTCCAACGCTTAAGGATGGTAATATAGTAAGGCCATACATTAGATTTTGCTCGAGCATAGATATGAGTAAATCGTTTTTGATTTTCCGCGAACAAATTATATGTATCCAGCCATGAGACATCCCGTGCCACTTCATCGGATGAAAATACTTCATAATCATATTTCACAGAATCTGCTGCCAAAATCCGCTTATAAAGGGGCGAATACAGCATGACAGAGTCGATATACAGCATGCCATTGCTGTTCATCATACTGCCAACCTGGTCGTAATAATTATTCACGAGATATTCAGGAGCCGAAGATAAAAAGAACAATTGGGCCGTTCGATTAATCAGCAGTGAACTGCTGAGCACATCGCACTGACGCAGTGCCTGCTCTGTCCGACTTTTAATTTCGCTGCAGGTGTTTTGATTCATCGTGCAGACCTCCTGCTTGACCGTGCTCTGAAATAGCATATACAGGCAGGAGACGAGTAAAAGAACGATCAGTAAAATAATCAGCGTTAACATCAGAAACGTCTTGAAAAAGCGCCGATCTCCCACAAATAATCGCCGCATATATGTACCGCCTTCACAGTTTTGGCTTCATTATATCAGCCGGCATACTTGCTGTAAAGCCGCCAAAAGTGTATATATGATGGTTGAGGGGACCATTTTACTGGTCCCCTCAGCATGTTACTTAGACGCCAAAAAATCCTGACATGTCTTGTTTGCACAATCAAGAATGTCCTGAACGCCGGCAGCTTTCAGTTTGGTGAGATACTGCTCATACTGTGCATCAAAATCATCTGCCATATATAAGGTGTTATAGAATTCGTCATCAACAGCTTTACATTGTGCGATCTGATTCGCTACAGAAGAGTAATCCCAAGTGATGCCATTATAAGGAGAAACGGTCGTATCCGGGCCTTCGTTAATGACATTTTTGATATAGGTGTGGGCATCATCACGGGGAGAAGCCTGGTTCAGCCAGCAGTTGAAAGTATTGCCGGTGTTCCAGTTCCAAGCGCAATAAGTAGTATCCGGCCCACCCTGTGTATCATCAAACTCCAGCGTCTTAATTCTGGGAACGCTCTTATCGACCCATTCCCAGTGAATTCCTTCCAGACCCCAGCACAGCGTGTTATAGAACTCAGTACCCTTTTCCGTCATCAGCAGATCAATGATTTTCATAGCTTCTACCGGGTGCTTGCAATCGGTGTAGATTGCATTGCCACCGGCTGCATAAATGGAGGGAATGTAGGCATGAGAAGTGTTGCGAATTGCGTCACACTTAACAGAATCCGTACTCACAGTCTCAGCCATTGCATCTTCAGGTACAGGATTTGTATCGAATCTGAAAATCATGCTGTTGGGTTCTGAATAACTGTCACCGTTTGTGGCACCCTTAAGTGTTTTCGCAGCAACAGCCAAACCGGACTTGAACCACTCGTTATAACGTCTCATGATGGTCTCATACTCTTTTGTCATGGGCCAGTAGACGACTTTATCACCGCCCTCCGGCATGATAATGTTGCCATTATCTTCGTAGCAGTCGTCTGTATTAAACCAATACATAGGATACGGATTGACCTCAATATACTTGGTATTCAGACCAGTGCCTTTGCGGATTGCCAGCGCCATGGCTTCATACATATCCAGCTTATCCTCGATGGAGCCTTCCTGCAGAGTGTGCGCAACATCCTCTCTGGTGGTACCGGATGCGGTATAATACATGTCCAGATACTCCTGAGATGTCCACAGAAATGCAGTTTTCGCAGCCTGCTGGTAGGTTGGGATGTAATACTGTGTGCCGTTCACTTGGCCGTAGCGGATCAGCCAATCCGGTAACTCTGCAGTAAGATCAGGGCATTGGGCCATCAGGTCGTCCATCGGCATGATGTCACCGTCTTTTACCAGAGTGGGGACATCCAACATGAAGGTATTGAAGATATCAATCGGATCTCCGTTGGCCTGCGCCAGTGTGAACTCAGTGGGATAGTTGGATGTACCAGGAATCAAATCAATAGAGATATTCTCGTAACCTTTGATGGTCTTTAGAATCTCGTTCAGCTTTTCTTCTACCTGATCGGTATACTGCTGTTCCCCAGCGAAATTGGTATAGCGAAAAGTGATTGTAACCGGTTCCTTGGTTTCTGTAGTTGTTTCTTCTGAACTCTGGGTCGTGGTTTCTTTACTGGAGCTTACTGTGCTGGAGCTTCCTTGGGTGGTAGACTCAGTGGGCTGAGAGGTGGTTTCAGACTTACTTGCGTTGCATCCGGCAACGCTCAGCAGCATGAGAACCGCCAGCAGGAGTGCGATGAACTTCTTTTTCATTTTCTTGACCTCCGTTTATAATTTGTGCATGCTGGATAACATTGCACTATCCTTTAACCGATCCAACAACCATACCCTTGGCAAAATATTTTTGGAAGAATGGGAATACCAGCAGCGCCGGGCCAACTGCAATAATAGCCATAGCAAATCGCATTGTTTCCAGATTATTCAGTTGAAACTGTAAAGAAGATGAGACACTTCCACTCGCAATCATTTTTTGCAAATATTCAGCGTTGTCTAGAATCTGTTTCAGCAGATACTGAAGGGAATACAGTTTAGGGTTCCTGATGTAAATCTGGGATGTCTGCCATCCATTCCAGGCATCAACAAATCGTATGAAACCGACAGAAGCCAATACCGGAGTGGAAAGGGGTATCACAATTTGAAAACAGATTCTTAGTTCCGAGGCGCCATCCAGTCGAGCAGCCTCGAACAATTCCTGAGGAAGACTCTTGAAATAGCTTCGAATGACAAAAACGTTCCACGCATTGACCATTGGCGGTAAAATATAAATCCAAATAGTATCATTCAAATGCAAATAGCTACTGCAGAGGATATATGTGGGAACCAAACCGCCGCTGAACAGTGTTGTAAAAAACAGCATAAAATTGATCCATCTTCTGGAGCGGAAGGTTGGCCTTGACAGAGCATATGCGAGCATGGACATGACCACTAGCGATAAGCCGACACCAACAACTGAGTAAAAAATAGTTACCCCATATGCCTGTAATATATTCCCAGGATTCTTAAGCACCAACTCATAGCCAAGCGTTGTGAATTTTTTAGGGATCAGCGAGAAATATGTATTCGTATCTCCTTCAAGGGAAATGGACACAAGCAAGAGTAATGGAATAACATAGCAGCAACACAACAAAATGAAAAAAATATTCAAGAATATTTGTCCCTTTTGTACCTTTTTCTTTTTATGGATCTGTACAGTATTCATTTTAATGCCTCTCAGAACATGCTATTATCGGGACTTACTTTTCGAATAATCCCATTCGTTATTAATACCAGTATCATGCCTGCCAAAGATTGAAAAAGTCCAACTGCCGTGGACTTTTCAAGGTTTCCATTGAGCAGTGCACGATAGGTATATGTGTTTATCACATCTGTGGTGGGATACAGCGGGCCTTGATCTCTGGTTACCTGATAAAACAGCCCCAAATCGCCGGTGAAGACTTGGCCAATACCAAGAATCGTCAAAATGCAGATAACAGGGATTAAACTTGGAATCATAATATGCCAGCATTTCTGCCAGGCAGACGCACCGTCTATTGATGCAGCTTCAAGTAATGTTTCATCAATTCCAACCAATGCTGCATAATAATACAGACATCCAGAGCCAGCAATCTGCCAAAGATGCACACTTGTTAAAATTGTGCGCCAGTACTGAGGAGATGAATACCACTGGACCGGTTGACCCCCTGTTCCAACAATCCATTGATTGACTAGACCGAACATTGGATTGAGGAATGCATATACAATGTAGGATATGACAACAATTGACAAAAATCGAGGGATCAGCAAAATAGAGTGGTAAATCTTCAGCCTTACTTTGTTGCTCAAATGATATAAAAGGAGCGCAATGCTAATACCAAGCAGCATATCGAGGATTAAAAAACTGATGGAATAAAACAACGTGTTTCCGATCGTCCTGACTGCATCCTGAGAGGTAAAAAAGAATTTGAAATTATCAAATCCACACCAAGGACTCCCAAAAATACCTTTTCTCGGAGCGTAATCCTTAAATGCAATAACAATACCGCCCATAGGCAAATAGCTGAACACGACCATGAATAAAAAGCCAGGTAACGCGAGAAGCCACAGAGTCAGACTATTTTTTCGCTCTACTCTGCTGTTTAGCTTCTTGGCCGCCTTGTCGCTTTGCGTTTCTGAACGCTGTCTTAACGCTTTCACCTTATATCCTCCATGCTCTTTATAAATATATTATAAAAAGTAACATTCAGTTTGTCATCAGGGACAAATTAACTATTGAGGGGGCAGAAGATGCAATTCTCTGATTATTATGTATAAGCACTTGGTAAAATTATTCTGCAAATGAAACCGAAAAGGTAGGCAACGCGCGAATTGGCATTGTTTTTAAAATTGCGACGAATGGCAAACAAAAGAAGGTTGCAGTCAGGCTGATCCGCTTCTTTTTCGTGTTAGTGAATACTTTGAATGCTGTTTCCAGCGTTTCAGAGTTCGCTTGGTGAAAGAGGCTGACCTAGAATTATCATTCCAAGCCAGCCCATTGACGCTATTACTACTCCACATTTTGATAAATCGTTACGAATTAAGTATATTTCCAGATTACCATTCAAGGTCACCGTAATCATTCATTGTGATTACCACATTCCTCACCTCAACCTGAGAGTATCCTCTCGAAGAGGCTTATTTTTAAGTAGCGCACTTTCTGGTCTGCGTTTCTGCGCTGCTCGGCTCAGTTTCAGATTCACATTTATGCATGAATTTTGTTGGCCTTTATTTTGCCTGGATAAAACTATTTTATAACGATTCCAGTGATGCTGTGTCCCGTTAAGCTTCTTTGACGTGATGAAATGTTCTCCTTCAAATGTACGGGTTGTCAGTCAGGGCTTATTTCTGAGGCGCAAGCCATCACAGCACAACTCCATCCTTAAAAATAGAAATGCTTCTGCACTGATTCTTCTCGTTCATCGTCTGTTCGCCGGAGGCCACCGACAGTACATACTTCAGAAGCCGTTCCGCTGCGTCTTCTATCGATTCCTCTTCAGCAACCGTACCGGCATTAAAATCGATCCAATTGGCTTTATGTGCAGCAAGGGAAGAATTCGTTGCAATCTTGACAGTCGGGGCCGGAGCGCCAAATGGTGTGCCGCGTCCGGTTGTGAACAGAATCAAATTTGCGCCGGCTGCAGTCAGGGCTGTACTGGAGACCAGATCATTCCCGGGTCCGTACAACAGGTTTAATCCGCTTGTTTCTACCCGATCACCATAGCCAATGACATCGGAAATGGGCGCCGTACCGCCTTTCTGCACGCAGCCGCAGCTTTTTTCCTCCAATGTTGTGATGCCTCCCTGCCGATTGCCGGGACTCGGGTTGTCATACACCACCTCGTGATGGGAAATAAAATACTCTTTGAAATCGTTCAGCATCCTGCACATCCGATTGAATATCTCTCTATCCGCACAGCGGTCCATCAGCATATCCTCGGCGCCGAACATCTCCGGTACCTCAGTCAGGACGCTGCTGGCGCCCATGCTGATCAGAATGTCGCTGAGATGTCCGACAACCGGGTTTGCCGTGATGCCGGACAAGCCGTCGGATGCTCCGCATTTCATACCCACGACAAGCCGGTCTGCCGGCAGCGGTTCACGCTGGAACTGCGATGCATACGCCGCACACGCCTGCAGCGCCGCGCGTCCTGCAGCCATTTCGTCCTGCGTTTCCTGACAGCATACAAACTGCACACGTGCGGGGTCATAGTCTCCAAGCTCCCGTTTGAACTGCTCCTGCGTCAGATTTTCGCACCCAAGGCTCAGTACCAGAACCGCGCCGGCATTGGGATGCCGCACGAGCGCCGCCAACAGCTTTCTGGTTTGTGCATGATCAGCCCCTGTCTGACTGCAGCCAAAAGGATGCTGATAGGCAAACAGGCCGTCGATTGTGCCGCTCACAAGATTTTGGTTTTCTCTTGCTAGTGCTTTTGCCACATCATTTACGCAGCCGACCGTTGGAATAATCCATATCTCATTGCGAATACCTGCCCGTCCGGATGAACGAGCATATCCCATGAACTGCTCGGGTGATCTGGCAGCCAGCGTAGAAAGCCGCGGATGATACGTGTATTCCACTGTCCCGTGAAGGTCTGTTTTTATATTGTGTGTATTGACCCACGCGCCTTGTGCAATCTCTGCAGTCACGCTTCCGATGACGCAGCCATACTTAATGACGCAGTCACCTGGATGCATGGCCTTCAGCGCAAGCTTATGTCCCTGCGGAATTGCTTCTGCCGCCGTGACGCTGTAGTCTCCCGCCCGAACGGTCTCGCCCTGCAGAATGGGAGAAACAGCAACAGCAACATTATCTGTCTTTGTAATTCTGATACAATTCGGCATTCTATCTCTCCCATTTATTTTAAACAGGACGCATAGGCTGCTTCCGCGCCCTCTTCCCGGATCAGTTTCAGGTCTGCAGCCACCCGCCATTCCAGGCCTACCGCTGCAGTCAGATTGACGCCCCACATCCGTTCATTGGACAGAACGTCATGTACCAGCGATGCGTCATCCGCATTGCGGTGCGCATAGAAGAAATCCAGGACAAATGCATCATCATGAACCTCATATTCGTTCCCCCTGGGACGTCTGCAGATCATCGCCGCCCCTTCTCTTCGGAGAATATCTGTGCTGTAGAAGGCAATATAGGCCGCGAGACTCATGGTCAGGCAGACCGGCAGCTTGTGATACTGCTCGATATAGCCCATGAAGGAGGGCAGATTCCTGGCCTTCCATTTTGAGGTGGAGTTCAGCGAAATACTCAGCAGTTCATGGTTGATGAAGGGGTTGTTGAAGCGGTCCTGTACTGATGCAGTAAAATCAAGCAGATCCTGTTTGTCAAGCGGCAGCGTCGGGATCACTTCCTCATTCAGCATTCTGTTCATGAAGCCGCGAATGATATCATTATGCATACAGTCTCTGACGATGTCCTCGCCTGCGAGATAGGCGCCAAGCACAAAACCTGTATGCGCGCCATTAAGAATGCGAACTTTTCTTTTTTTATAGGGTGTAATGTCATCAACGACGTGAACGTTCAGCCCAGCCTTTTTGAATGGCAATCTGTTTTCCAGCTCCGCAGGACCTTCGATGATCCAGACACCGAAAACCTCGCCCACATCGATAAGTTCATCCTGATAGCCATTTTCTGCATTCATGCGTTCCAGTTCGACTGCGTCCTTGACACGTCCGGGGACGATTCTGTCCACAAGCGTCGAACAGAACAGGTTTTCCTGATCCAGCCATGCGGAAAAAGCTGCGCCAAGATTCCATTCTTCCGCGTGCCGTTTCACAATCTTCAGCAATTCTTTCCCGTTGTTGTCAATCAGTTCGCAGCTCAGAATGACAACGCCTTTTTTTCCAGCTTTGAACCGTTCATATAGAACCCGGGTCAGTTTTCCGGGGAAACTGTGCGGCGGAATCTGTTCAAAAGCTGTCTCTGTGTCATATACAATACCAGCCTCCGTCGTATTCGACACAATGTACTCCAGATCGTCGCTGCGCGCCAGATCCAGCACTTTATTAAATTCAGCATAGGGGTTCAGGCACCGGCTGACCGCGGAGATCACACGCTTTTTGTCAATTTTCCTGCCTTTTTCACTGCCGCGCAGAACCAGGGTATACAGCCCTTCCTGTTTGTTGATCAGTTCTGTCAACCCCTGTGCAATCGGCTGCACCAGAACCACCTTACCGTTCCAGTCCGATTTTTCGTTAGCGCAGTCTAAAAAGCAATCCACAAACGCACGTAAAAAGTTTCCCTCGCCAAATTGCATTACTTTTTCCGGAGCCGTTATTTTTAAATATCCCTGATAGCCGGCCTGTTTCAGAACCGAATAATTAAGCTGTTCCATATCTATTACACCTCTTATTTCATTTTCCGTACATCTGTTATGTATATGTACTTCTTTTGTTCATAAGATTTTCGGATGAAGTCCCATGCGGTCTGCGCCGTCAACGCTGCACTCTGCCCGTACCGTCGCCGTCAGCCAGCTTCTCAACATCGGAAATGCTCATGCGGTTAAAATCACCCATAACAGAGTGCTTCAGACAGGAAGCTGCCACGGCAAACTCCAGTGCCTGCTGAATGCTGTCATAGTTGTTCAAGCCATAGATGAGACCGCCGACAAAAGAGTCACCGCTGCCCACACGGTCAATAATATCCCGAATATCATACTTTTTGGAAACATAGAACTTTTTGCCATCATTCAGGCAGGCTGCCCAGCCATTCCAGTCTGCGGAATGGGACTCGCGCAGGGTGATGGCAATCATCTTCATATTTGGATACGCAGCCAGTACCTTGTCGCCAAGTACTCTGTACTTTTCCCGATCCAGTTCGCCGGAATTCACATTCACGTCTGCCGTGATCTCGAGGGATTTTTGAACATCCTCTTCGTTTGCAATGGCCACATCCATATAGTTTGCCAGTTCTCGCATGACCTCAGCGGCTTCTTTGCCGTACTTCCACAGATTCTTGCGGTAGTTGAGGTCGCATGACACTGTAATGCCGCGCTTTTTTGCTTCTTTCACGGATTCCAGTGACAGTTCCATGGCGCTCTCCGAAATGGCTGGGGTGATGCCGGTGATATGGAACCAGCCCACACCGTAAAACGCCGCGTCCCAGTCAATGTCGCCGGGCTTTGCCAGCGCGATGGCGGACCAGGCGCGGTCATAAACAACTTTGCTGGGCAGCTGATTGGCACCGCCCTCAAGATAATAGATACCCATGCGGCCTTCACCACGTACGATCTTGCGGGTATCCACGCCAAAATAGCGCAGTTCGCGGATGCAGCTCTCCGCGATGTCATTCTTCGGTAGAACAGTCAGAAATTCGGTGTCCATGCCGTAGTTCGCAAGCGACACCGCCACGTTGGCTTCTCCGCCGCCGAAGGTGGCCTCCATCATGGGACTCTGAAAAAATCTCTCATGACCGGGTGCCTTCAGACGAAGCATAATTTCGCCGAACGTCAATATTTTCATTTCATTACCTCCTTACTTCTGCAGCAGATGGACAGCAAAACCGCCGAATTCCTGCTTCAGATAGACCGCAGTCAGCTTTCCGCTCTGGTATTTGGCCGTTTCCATATCCACTGCAAAGCCCTTCTTCTCCAGCTCGGCAACAGCGCAGGGGATGGAATTGGTGCGAATGGCGATATGGCCGTTTTTGCCCAGATGCATAGACTTCATGACCTCCACGGAGTCGGAAGCAAAATTTGATGAGCCGTCTACCCTGACCGGCAGGTCAAAGGCTCGGTTCAGTTGGCCGCACAACGCCATGGAATCCTCCGCGCTTGCGCAATTGATGCCGATGTGCGCAACCTCAAAACCAAGGAGTGCATTTCTGGCATCTGCGCACAGTGCAGTGATCCTGTCAAAGTTGCCGGCAGAAATGTCGGCCTTTGAACAGACCCAGCTGCCACCTACAGCATGAATAAACGGAGCGGAAATATACTCACCCAGATTCTGCGTGTTGACACCGCCGGTGGGGATAAACCGGATGCCGCCGAACGGGCCGGACAGGCTCTTCATGGCATTCAAGCCGCCGTAAACGTTGGCCGGAAAGAACTTGACCACCGTCAATCCCAGTTTCATGGCAGCCATAATTTCGGAGGGGGTAACACAGCCGGGGATAACAGCAACGCCGTGTTCCACACACCAGGAAGCGACTTCTCTGTCAAAACCGGGAGACACAATAAACTGTGCGCCGCATTCCACAGCCTGTTTGCACTGCTCCAGCGTGATGACCGTACCGGCACCCACCAACATATCCCGGCAGTTCTCCGAAACAGCCTTGATGGCATCGGGAGCAGCCGCAGTGCGGAAGGTAATCTCCATCACGTCAATCCCGCCCTTGACCATCGCGTTTGCTGTCGGCACAGCGGCTTTTTCGTTTTCGATCACGACGACCGGTATGATACCGGCTGCTGCCAGTCTTTCTTTAATGTTCATGTTATATTGTTCCTCCATAGCTTTTTACGATTGTTTCCCACAGGCCAGTCAGGCAAGTGAGCCCGAGCGGGCGGCCATACAGGCCGTATTCCAGACGGCCGACCTCATCCCAGATTGCTTTGCCGCAGTCTGGCCGAATATTGGTACCTGGTTATGTTTTATAAACGACTTTTATAATCCCACAAATATCGAGATTACCCATTCTGGAAAGCCGCGCAGATTCACAAATGCAGCGGCCACTGCCAAGATGCTTGACATTACGTAAATACAGGTACTCAATACGATCCAACCGCAGTAAATGCAATCTTCTAAATTGCTCTGGAAGATCTATTTTGTAACGAAAACAAAAACCAGTCCACATGAAGGATTGCGGAGCACAGGATAACAATTCCGCAGAAATCATACGCTGCACCAGCTTTTCAATAAAGGCGCGAGAAAAGAGCCGTGCAATATGTGTTCCCTCATCATGTACCATTTTCAGTGTAATATAATGAAGTGTCGACTTCGCCGAATAAGTGGTAATGACAGAAATGCAGCAGAGCAGCCAAAGAAGGCTATATGCTGCAATATTTACATATTATTCCATATAATGGATTAATGGGATTATGAAAATTCAGCAGCAGACCATTGTCGTTCTTCTGATTATCTTGTTTTGCCGGGCTCCCAGAAAATACATGGAATGTCTATTAATATACAAATCACAGCATGCTATTACAGCTTACCCGCATCATTATACCGTAGCCAGCGGAGCAAGGAGTCCGTCCATTGCGCCACATGGGGATTGTTCTGGGCTAAGCCCAAACCGTGGCAACCATTTGGATACAAATGCATCTCCACGTCTACATGCATCTGCCGCAGGCGCCTGGCATAATCCAGGGAGTTAATCACAGAGACAACTTCGTCATCAAAGGTATGCCAGATGAAGGCCTTGGGCGTATTTTCGTCCGCCATCAGGTCTGGGCTTAGCTCCTCTCCCAATTCTGCCTGCCTATCGCCCAGCAGACTTTTTCCGCTGTCCAAATGGGCAACGTTTTTTCCCAATAGTTTGATTACCGGGTAACAGAGGATTTGTCCGTTTGGTCTAAATGCCTCTTGATCAACAGCATCTATTCGCTCCCCCGGAAGGGATGCACCATATGTACTGGCTAAAGCAGCCAGATGGCCGCCCGCCGATGACCCCATAATGTAAATTTTCTTCTTGCTGATTTCAAAACGAGCTGCATGATAACGAACATATCGAATCGCACGCCTCGCATCTATTAACGGCAGCGGAAACTGATGAGGATATACACGGTATTGGCAAACAAAGGCAGCAATTCCATGTTCATTCAGAAATTCCGCATAGGCGGCCCCCTCATAGGGAGCTCTGGCGCAATAACCTCCCCCCGGTAAAATAATCACCGCAAGATCACTGGTCTTATGCGTTGGAATGTAGCAGTCCAAGACCGGAACCTCGTCGCATTGGATTGGCATAGTGTGCCAAAGCAGCTCTGTTACCATTTGCACATCCTCCTCATGTGGAACTATTTGTGAACGATTTCATCAATCAATAGATTTTTATGATACCGGTGATAGAATGAGATCCACGAGTCCAATACACTCGAAACAAAATTTTGCGTCTGAAATGTAAGTGCTTACATTATAATTTACATTTTTTCTCGATGATCGTCAAGTACTATGTTTAATATTTGCAGGAAAATAGTTAAATATTACGATTGAATTCTATATTTCGGTTTGCTACAATTATAATACGATATGTAATTGCTTACATATATTTCGCGAATACTATTAGGCTTAGGAGGAAAATCATGTTCACTTTTCTTGATGAGAACTTTTTACTGGAAACCACTACTGCGCAGCTATTGTTTCACCAATATGCAGCGGCATCCCCAATCCTCGATTATCACTGTCATATTAATCCTCGGGAAATTGCCGAGAACCGTAAATTCTCCAATATTACGCAGCTATGGCTGGGCGGCGATCACTATAAATGGCGTTTCATGCGATCCTGTGGCATAGACGAGCGTTTTATTACTGGCGATGCCTCCGATTATGAGAAATTCTACGCATGGTCGCAATGCCTCGGCCGCGCCATCGGAAATCCGCTGTTTCACTGGAGTCATCTGGAACTGCAGCGGTATTTCGGATACCACGGGTACTTGAACCAGGATACAGCCGCTCAGGTTTGGGCGCTTTGTAATGAAAAGCTGCAGCATGATTCCATGTGCGTGCGTAGCATCATTCGTCAAAGCAATGTTGCTGCCTTGTGCACCACCGATGACCCCGCAGATGGTTTGAAGTGGCATGAAGCACTGGCGGGAGATCCAACGTTTCAGACGCAGGTTATCCCGGCTTGGCGGCCGGATAAAGCGATGAATTTAGACAATGATCAATATCTGAACTATCTGGAAAAGCTGTCTCAGGCCTCGGGTATAACGATTCGCAGGTTCTCTGAGCTGAAGGAGGCACTGCAGATTCGGCTTTCTTTCTTTTCTGAACACGGTTGCAAGCTTTCCGACCATGCGCTAGATTATGTGATGTATGAACCTGCCTCCGAATCCGCGATTGAAGAGATTTTTGCGAAGCGCCTTTCTGGAAAGCCAATATCCCCCAAAGAGCTTCTGCAATTTAAAACGGCCTGTATGCTATTCCTTGCTGAGCAATATACCAGCCGAAATTGGGTCATGCAGTTGCATTATGGCTGCAAGCGGAACAACAATGGACCGATGTTCCAAAAACTTGGCCCCGATGCTGGGTTTGACTGCATAAACAACTATGCCCCAACCGCCCAGCTGACAGATTTCCTTAACGCCCTTCTCTGTAGAAATTCACTGCCAAAGACCATCCTTTACAGCTTGAATCCTGCGGATAATGCAATCATTGATTCCATTCTTGGCTGCTTTCAGGATTCGTCCGCAGTGTCAAAAATTCAGCATGGCAGCGCCTGGTGGTTCAACGATCATAAATCCGGGATAGAGCAGCAGTTGACTTCTTTGGCATGTCAAGGAAATTTGTCCGGTTTTATTGGCATGCTTACGGATTCCCGCAGCTTCATCTCTTATCCTCGTCATGAATATTTCCGGAGAATCTTGTGCAACCTCTTTGGAACATGGGTTGAACGGGGAGAGTTTCCGAACGATATAGAAACTTTGGGGCAGCTTGTAAAAGATATCTCATATCAGAATGCTGTCCGCTATTTCAATTTCCCTGACGTTTGTATTCCACGAGCTTGATTCATCTGTTTTTATGCTTGACACATTAACGTAAAAGGATTTACATGTTCCATTCTTTTTGATAGAATCGAGGTGGAATGATACAAAATTCAGGAGGCTGTATATCAGTGCAGGAGATAAAATGAACATTTATGACATTTCAGAAATAGCCGGTGTCTCCATTGCAACCGTATCCAGAGTTTTGAACGGCAGCACCAATGTCAGCGACAAAACGAGACAGCGCGTACTGGAGGCCATAGAACAAAATGGTTATACACCGAATATCTTTGCTCGCAGCCTCGGACTGAACACCATGAGGACAATTGGCCTGTTATGCACAGACTCTTCCGATATTTATCAGGCCAAGGCCATCTATTATATTGAGCAGCTTCTCGGTGAACATGGCTATGACAGTCTCTTATGCTGTAGTGGCTATGATCTGGAGAGCAAGGAAAGCTGCGTAAACTTATTACTCACAAAGAAAGTTGACGCCTTGATTCTCATCGGCTCCAGCTTTGTATACGAGGATGGTGATAAAAACCGATATATCGAAAAAGCCGGTAGCCATATACCTGTAATGCTGCTCAACGCTGCGTTGGATGTTCCAAATGTATATGGCGTGCTGAGCAACGATTTCGCGTCCTCCTATCACGCAGTTCGTTACCTGTATCAAAGCGGCTGCCGCCATATTTTATATGTAAATAGCGCTAATTCATATAGTGCCAAGCGAAAGCTTGCTGGATATTACCGTGCCATGGAGGAATTGGGATTGCAAGCGGATTCTTACAATTATGAAGGCAATTTGGACGACATTCAGAACATTGGAGATTGTCTTTCCCAGCTACAGCAGGACAAGCCCAAATTTGATTCGGTCATTGCTGCAGAAGACCGGCTGGCAGTAGGCGCGGTGAAGTATGCCAAACGCGCAGGCATTCAAATTCCCTCCGAGTTGTCCATCATTGGCTTCAATAATTCAGTTTTGGCCTGCTGCAGCGATCCTGAATTAACATCGATTGATGTTCGGCTTGAAGTACTTTGCGGCCAGCTTGTTTCTAACCTGATGCAGGTGATAAAGGGCGTGGAAATACCACAGAGATCCATGTTCTCCAGCCAAATGGCAATACGGCAAACGACCAGACCTGTCCCATGACATTCATTACTACGGGGTCGAGTTTTACAACCCGACCCCGTTCGCAATATAATTTGAATCAGCCGATTACTTATTTGCAGCAAAAGGGGTACATGGTCAGATACTTTGCCGTGTTCATGCACATTTCATCAAATAGCTTTTCTGCAGATGTGATGTCGCAGGTAACCAGCGGATCATTGGAAAATGCAGATAATAATAATTTCCGATCCCGCAGTTCAATCCCTCTTGAGACGTTTTCCTGTTCGGTACATATACGTACGATCAATGGGTATATCGTGGCAGGTATCGCACCGGCCATGACTGGCCATAGGCTGTTCGCCCGGAAAACAGCATTGGTTTCTACCACGGCGCCAAGGGGCAAATTTGGAATCTGACCCTGATTGGGCAAGTTGACATTGGTAACCAGTTCTGTCAGCCCCAGCAAAGCGCGGATCTGGTTAACCCCCTCTTCGCCTGTTGTCCCTACCGTTACAGCTTCTTTGCCGGATATCATGTTTTCACTTGATTTAAGCCGTTCATGCAAATCTTGCTTCCGCCACGAAACCGGGGTCAATTCGAAGCCCATCTCTGCCACGCGCTGCGGACTTTCCAGATACCATTTTCCTTCGCAGAACTCTGCCAAATGCCGATCTCCAGCCGCCGCAATGTAGCCAAAACGACGGAAAAGGTCCATTTTCACCTGTTCCTTGCTGGCAAAAGAGCGATTCATCCAGTTTTGATCTGCAGGTTCATCGCCGTGAGAACGGCTATGATGTTTGTCACAGAATTTTTCATAATAGGGAAACAGATCAATGTTTCTCCATGAAGCCTCTGTAAGCCATGTGAAATGATTCACACCAACGGGATTCACCTTAATTTCATGTCGGTCTACGTTTTGCTGGGAAAATTCCTCTTCTACCATTTGGCAGAGGAAATTTTGCGTACCAAACACCTCGTGGCAACAGCCGAATGCCCTGATTTTGGGAAATACCCGGTAAAGGGTGCGCACGCAAAGGGTCATGGGATTCGTGTAATTGATGACCCAAGCATCTGGGCAATACTTTCTGATGTTTTCAGCAATCTCTTCAAACATGGGCACCGTACGCATGGCCCGAAGGATCCCGCCGGGGCCGGTGCTATCGCCTACAGACTGATAGATTCCATACTTTTCCGGAGCGTGGACATCCGATTCCATTTCGTCAAATGTCCCGGGCAAGATTGAAATAATTACAAAATCAGCCTTCTCCAGCGCTTGCCCAATTGTTTTGACAGCTGAATAATTCCATGTGGAGTTGGCGCCTTCCGCGGTGTTAAACTTGTTTCCGATGATTTCGTTATTCTGAGCAGCCTGATAATCAATGTCGTATAGAAACACATTTCCGCTGATATCACTGCAAGAGACCAGATCGCTCATGAGTCCCCAGGCCCAGCCTCGAGAGCCACCGCCGATATATGCAATCTTGATTTCTGCCACACCTTTACTTGTATAATGCATGCTTATTCTCCCGATTTTTAATTTTCGATGCCATTACATTTTAATTTTTTCGCCGTTCTTCCCTTTTCAAACAGTTTCCCGAAACAAAAGGCAGCTCTTGTCTATGCAGCAAATTGACAATACCCTCTTCAGGGGTGATCTTTGCCTCTTTGACCATATGGCGGTTTCCGAAGTGATTATCACCGCCCAGAAGAAGTGGGAGACTGCTGCTCCACGTCATATGTTAAAACAATCGCAGGGCAATACTCCCCGACAGTTCCTGTGGATTTTATTTTCGCAAATCTGCAGCCAGACGAAATCCTGTGAAACGGTTTTTCCATCCAGATTCCAAGGCGTTTCTGGTGGCGCAGCGACAATATGTTGCTAAATCTGTATAAGAGCCTCCACGAATTGTACGTAATTGTTGATCGCAAAAACCATTTTTATCATACGATTGGTAGGCATCCATACACCACTCCCCAACGTTGCCAAGCATATCATACAATCCCCAGGAGTTTTGCAGTTTTTTCCCCACCGGGTGTGTCGTAGGCAGATTATTGGTCTGCACCGATTGTGTGCCTAACTGCTGATAATTCCACATATACTGCGAAAAATTTCTGAGGATGTCTGTGCCATAACCAGAAATATCTCTTGTTCCTGCACGGCAGGCATATTCCCATTCTGCTTCCTCAGGCAGGCGGAACGTAAGCGCATCCTGCAGATTGTTCAAGCAAGAAATGAAGTTAAGTGCATCCTCGTAGCTTACCATCTCCACCGGCAAATCTTCACCCACATGTGCACTCGGGTTACAGCCCATAATACCAACATACTGACCTTGAGTAACTGGATATACGCCCAGGAAAAAACTCTTCTGAATCATTTCTGTATGAACTGGTTGCTCGCAGGGCTCAAAACCTTCCTGCCCCATCAGGAAAGTTCCTTTTGGTATGCCGATTAACTCAAATTCGACATCTCCGCAGGTCACCTTACGACGAATACCTGTCTGGAAGGACATTTCAGGAGAAATTGGAAGAATCGAACTGTGCTGCCTGACCAATGGGTAACAAGTAAATATCTGTTGCTCCGGAACCTGATAATACGGCTGCATGGACAAATTTTCCCCGATAAAAGCACCTGTTGTATCATTCTGTGTACCGATCCAATGAACAGCGTTCCAATTTGCGCGAAAATCAATATTTGCTTTCTCATTCCATGCGATTCTATCAGAGTCCAAGTGTACCGGTTGACCGCATATCGCCATTAAAATAGGCCCGTTCATCAGCGCATATCGCTCATAGTCACGGATTACACTCATACCATAATATCGCTTGGTGCTCAGACATCGGGGCAGTTCAAATTTAACCTGATCACCATCGTGCCAGATCTTCTTGAGAGTAACATAAGTGCCTGCTTTGCCAGTTTGAGCTGCGGTACCGTTTTCCAGAAATACCACATCCTCAGAAACCCAGGAAGGAATTCGGATGCGAAGGGGCATTTCAATGGGCGATGAGACAGAAACAGTCAAGGTCACAAGATTACCCGCTGGAAAATCTGTATTCATACTTAGGCACCACGTGCAGCCTTTAACCGCTCGGGTAATCTCCGAATCCGCAAACAGATTAACGGTCACCCCGGCATCCTCTGCATGGAGGTGATAAATCAGGGATGGCAGCATTCCGTATAACATGGTTCCAGTGCCTTCACAGCATGTGTTCTCTGTGTACGGGGCATCCTTTACACCGTGAAGATTGGTATGATAGCGAATCCCGTTGCTCATAGATTGCGCGGGGAGCAGCACATTATAAAGGCTCTCCTCTATTTCCCGCGCATATTTCTCCTCATCGGGGAACATTTGAAGCAGTCGCTGGTTCAGCAGCACCCACCAAACATTGTTACAGGTCTCTCCCGTATGTTTATCGGCACTGATAAACCGGGAGGCTGGTGCATAATTAAATACTGCATCATGTTCTTCGCAGATTGCAACACTTCCGCCGATATGGATCCAATAATCCTTGAACATCTGCCATGCAGCAAGCACCGCCTGCAAATATCTGCTTTCACCCGAAAGAAGGTATAGATCAAAATAGGCGATCATTGCATTGATTTCATATCCATGGGCACCATCATTGGGTCGCCGCCAGATGGTAGCAGTCCGATTGGCCAGAAGATCTGTTATCCATGATTCGTTGACATATAATTCTGCGCTTTTTTCCCAATCTTCCTGCTTGCCTCCGGATGAAAGGGCCATTTCCATATCAGCGATCATACCTTGATAGGACAAATGCAGTTCTGCAGCTTTTCGCCGGCTGGGATAAGAATTGAACCAATTCTGAAAGTGCCGGATCAGTTGCCCCGCAGCCTCACTTCCACTTCGTTGTGCAGCCAGCAAGCCTCGAGTGAGCCATGACCGGGTGTAATTGGCACGTTCGAGAATCATAAAATCTTCTTTGTGAAAACCCATACAATAGCCATCTGCATCCGCACATTGTCTGATGCCATCTACCAACCCCTGCACAAGATCCTTTAATTCCGTGTCATCACAATAACAAAGCGTATTGCCTGCACCCATCAGAAATCGACCTGCGTTGGAGCCTTCCAAATCCGTTTCCCAAAAAAACGCCAAAGGTCTGCTGCGTGTACAAGGCATTCCGACACGTTCCTGGAAGGGATAAAGCAGATCACCTAGTGTAAAGTACTTCTTCAAGTAGGTCCGATTATTTTGGAACGCTTCAAACAGCATACCTTTTCTAAGCCGGACGCCTCGTGTTGGTGCATATTCTGGAGTTAATACTTTTTCATTCATAAGCCTTCCTCTGCACTTTGATCGATTTCTAAGTCAGAATATCTGATTTTCGGCAATCGCAGTGATACATAATTGTTATACCCGCTTCCCGCTTAAAATGAAAGCGTCTCTCCGTGCCTCTGTTTTAATCATTTTTGATATAAAACAATGAATATTTGTCTGTTCCAGCAAGGGTATCTTGTGAAGTCGCCAGAAGGCTTTCAATCAAAATACGACTATGCGGAGCAGTCATGCTACTTACCCAATTTCGAATCAACTGACGGCTTTACATAATCAAAAGCACGTTTTAACGCTTCCAAATTCTGCAGTGCAAGAGGTGTTTTGGCTCCATAGTTTTCTTCAAAAGCAATCTCAGGAAAAATCGCCGAGTTGCAGATGGCTTTTGGTGTATCACCATTGCAAAGCTTCAGCATATTGCTGGAGAAGATCTTTTCCAGGACTTTCTTGGGAAGAGGCATGGGAGAGAACCTGTCCCCGAACTCACAAATTGTTTCGCATTGTGTAAAGAAACCTTTTACCACATGAACCAAGGCATCAGGCTCTTTACACTCATCATCCAGTGTATTTGAGCCAATATCCGTTCCGTAGATAATCCGATCCTGGTATTTAAGGAAAAAATCAGTCCATTTATCTTTGGCAACACCGCACAAAGAAAAAAGATGCAGTGATGGCCCATATATGATAAAATAGTGACATGAATAAACAGATAAGTTTGTCCGACCTGAGCGACGAACTGGCTCAAGTACGGACGAAGAAAATAGAATTTCTGGCACAGATCGACCGCATCGTACCGTGGGGCAAGTGGGTTTCCATGATTAGACCGTGCTATTATAAAGGGGAGCGCGGAAACAAGCCTTACG
>Ga0183098_10221_pt1 | contig 177014 bp, 142 predicted proteins | sample BioMet9_FD_128884 | JGI IMG/M metagenome (GOLD analysis project Ga0183098, IMG submission 128884) | Microbial communities from bioreactor (seeded with sewage sludge) at Lawrence Berkeley National Lab, California, USA - Biofuel... | ecosystem: Engineered > Bioreactor > Anaerobic > Unclassified ...
TCATCTGAAATCATCTGAAATCATCTGAAATCATCTGAAATCATCTGAAATCATCTGAAATCATCTGAAATCATCTGAAATCATCTGAAATCATCTGAAATCATCTGAAATCATCTGAAATCATCTGAAATCATCTGTAAATTTTATATTGTGAATTGCCGAATTACGGAATGAAAGGGGGAATGGCAGTAGATGGCAGATGGACCTGGAAGGGACACCGATGCTGAGAGAGCTATAGGTACTGGTATTCACAGCAGAGAGATTGAAAGAGAGGTCTCAGTTGCTGAAGTCATGAATAAAGCAGTCATAATAATGGACATTAATTCAGATATTCCTGCCATTGCAAAGGAAATGGTCAGTCGTGATGCAGGAAGCGTCATTATTACAGAAAATGGCAAAGCCATGGGAATTATAACTGAAAGGGACTTTGTAAAGGGTATTGTTACAGAAGATAGAAAACCAGGTGAGGTAAAGGCAAGTGAAATCCTATCAACCCCCTTGATAACCGTGGAACCTGAAACAAGTATAGTAGAAGCTTCTGAGATCATGTTAAAGGCGAATATTAAAAGGCTGCCTGTCCTGGAAAATGGTAGAATAGTAGGAGTGATTTCAAATACAGACATCCTGATAGTAACACCCGGACTTAATACTATCCTTAAAGAACTTATTGATATGAACAGAGAGGCTCTCCTTTCCACCCCATCAATCGAAGAGGTTTCAGAGGCAGAAGATTTGCAAACGGGGATATGCGAATCCTGTAATGTCTTTTCATATGACCTCAGATTTGTGGACGGAAGATACCTTTGCGGGAACTGCCGGCAAGAAGAAGGCGAGGACTACGAGTAACTTACGGCCTTTAGATATTTACGGCCTTTAGATATCGATTTTGAAATTCTTTTTTTAAAGAGAGTATAAGGAGGTAGACAATGAACGTTAGCGAGATTATGACAGATGAACCTGTGAGTATCAAAGAGGGAGAATTTGTGACTCGCGCCCGTCAGCTGATGCGCGATTACCTTCTTCGAAGCCTTGTTGTTGTTGACGAAGATAACAGGCTTGTGGGAATGCTAAGTGACCAGGATATCTTGAGGGTTACCTCTACACGCTCGAATGTCACAGTAAGTGGATATGCAAGCCAGTCCCCTACGGTCACTCCCGATATGGATATTATAAAGGCTGCAAAACTGATGGTGCAGTCGAAGCAGAACAGAGTTCCCGTTGTTAAATCAACTACGGACCGTACAGTTGTTGGAGTCCTGAGTAATGTGGATATTCTCAGAAACGTCGAAGTTCCAAAAAATATTCCCAAAACATTGCAGGCCGTGATGACGAAAAAAGTCAAAACATGTTCACAAGAGGACAAAGTCAGCGTAGTCTGGGCGCATATGCTCGAGACCGATTATACAGGTATTCCTGTAGTTTCAAAGAAAGGCGAACCCATTGGAATGATAACTCGCAGGGACATAATCAAATCAGGTGCTGTGCGCATTGAAGTGGAAGACGAGAGACGAACAAGACCTAATGACAGCCCAAAAGTTGAGAAGATAATGTCAACCCCTACATATACACTTTCAGAAAATGATTCCATTCAGAAAGCAATTGAGATGATTATTCACCAGGATATCGGAAGAGTTACCATTGTAAATGAAAAAGACAGGGTATCTGGAATCGTTGATAGACAGGACCTTCTGGAATCTATTGTCAATGTATGGCCTGAAAAACCCTCCGAAAATCGCCTTTGAAAAAAGATATAATGAAAGTATCCGGTGAAAGGTTAACAACTAATCGTAGAATTAACAGAGAATTAACAGAATTAACAGAGAATTAATGCAACGCGGAAAGCAGCAGTAAGTTTTCACACAAAAAGATTATAACATCAAAGATCATCATTAATAATAATTATAAATATAGGATAAAGTAAACCTTTTGGAAAGATTCGGGAGAAATTGCTTTCAGGTTTTATTTTTTTCCGGGAGCAAATCTGGGTCTGTTGAGGAATGAACTGCAGACTCCAGGTAAAGTTTCTGCAAGAAAGCAGGAAAATAAGAAACGGAATACGAAAAAAGCAATTAACTGCAACTCGAATTCGGTGGTCCTATTGAACAGAAATACGACATTTTCGTCCGTTGATAAGATGAAGGTTCAGCCAGGTGTGAGCAAATCCAAGAAAGCACAGCAGAAAGACTCGCACACGATTAGCAGCATGGGCACTATGCGAATAGGTCCTGAGTTTAAATCCCGTATTTCAGAACATGAGGGAAAAATCCTGGCTCTGGCAACAAGGAATGTAGTAACCCTCCCTCCAACCGCAACAATAATGGATGCAATCAGGATTATGACTGAAAAGAGGTTCAGGCGCATTCCTATTACAAACGCCGGAACACGGAGGCTGGAGGGGGTGGTTACTTCCGTAGATATTATCGATTTTCTGGGGGGCGGAAGAAAGAATCTGCTCGTTGAAAACCGCTTCAAAGGTAACCTTCTGGCTGCGATCAACGAAGAAGTACGGCAAATCATGGAAACTGATATTCCCTATCTATCTGACCAGGCTGACTTTAAAGATGCTGTTTCAACAATGATTGAAAGAAGAACAGGCGGTCTGCCAATCGTGAACAGTGACATGCAGGTCGTCGCAATCTTTACCGAAAGGAATGCACTTGAACTGATGGGTGGACTTGTGACAAACAGAACTGTTGATGAATATATGACCGAGAACGTCAAGATGGTATCAACCGATACACCCATTGGACAGGCAGCAAAAGTAATGGTAGATAACAGGCTCCGAAGGCTTCCTGTAATTAAGGATGGCATCTTCGCAGGAATTATCACGTCCTCTGATATTATCCATTTCCTTGGAAAAGGAGAAGCTTTCAGTAAACTGACAACAGGAAACATTCACGAGGCTCTAGACCAGCCTGTAGGTTCTATTGTCTCAAGAGATCTGATATGGACTGGTCCAGGTACAGACCTGGGAAAAGCAATGGAAATAATGCTTGAGAAAAAGATAGGTTCACTTCCGGTCCTAGATAATGGGCTGCTCCGCGGCATTATTACTGAAAGGGATCTTCTGAGATCTCTTGAATGAACTCCAGGAAATAATCAATTGATTAGAGATTCCAATTGATTAGACCTCGTCCAGGCTGGTTCAAACTGTCACGGAACTTAACTAAGGCCCCGTCTCAGAATAAACTATGCAGATTTTCAATTGAATGTTTTGATTTTCACTATCAAGGTAGCCAATCAAAGTTACAATAAATTATAAGTTGCATAGGTTATTTCGTTGCGGGTACTAAGTTTAGCGAAAATTAAAGTCGAACTGAGCCCGAGAAACTTTCGGGCTTAAGCTTTAAGAGATTAAGTTTTCAGGAGATTAAGTTTTCAGGAGATTAAGTTTTCAGGAGATTTGGAGAAAAGGAAAATTCTCTAGCTGGATAGATCGAGAAGTAAGCCTGTACTTTGTAGATAGGTCGAAAAGTAAGCTGTACATTGAGTACTCAGGATTTGAAGTGTAGCTCATTTTAAAGTAAGAACTTTCTAAAATAAGAACCTATTAAAATAGCTCTCGCTTCAACAAGAGGTACTAGTTACTTCCTTGAAAGTTTACCGAGTATAGCTAAAAATTGTAACTTTTGCTTCCGATTCAAAAAGTATAATTATTGACACTTATATATTGTAAAAGTGAAGGAGGTACTTCATGAATGTAGCGGACATCATGAGTTCACCTGTGTACGTCGTAAACACAGACGAACCCGTGTCACGTGCGAGAAAACTGATGTTAAGGCATAAAATCAGTACGTTGCTTGTCCTCAATGAGGACAAGATAGTGGGAATCGTTACAAAATCAGACATCACTAACCGTCTGGCTCAGGCTGAACCTCTCTGGAGGAGGAGGCCAATAGATCAGATCCCTATCAAGTTATTGATGACTGAATCGGTTATTAGCATCTATCCTGAAGCCTCTATTTCCCAAGCAGCTGCCTTAATGCTTGAGAACGGAGTGCATACTATTCCGGTGGTAAAGAACGATATTGTAGGTATTATCACCAGGACAGATCTTGTGCGCTTTGTTGCGGAAAATGACGAGGAAATGAAAACAAAAATCTCTAAATTAATGACTGAGGATATTATTTCTGTTCACAGGCATCATACTATCAACCATGTAATTGACGAAATGAACAGGAATAACATCGAAAGAGTGATCGTTAAAGACGATGCAGGAAAACCTGTAGGGATTATTTCCAGCAGAAGTCTCGCCTTAAATCTCTTAACTGATTTTCAAGGCGAACTTTCCATGAAAAATATCAAGATGACCAGGAAATCCTCTCCTGGAGGCCAGAAGACCTATAGATACGTAAAAGAGTTACCCTTGACCGCAGAAGACATCATGATATCTCCAATAAATTCCATTGACGTAAATGAAGATGTTAGTGCAGCCGCCAAAAAAATGATTGAAGATGGAGTGACTGCATTACCTGTCAGTGATGGAGAAAATATAGTGGGCATACTAAGCAGAACCGATATCATGAAAGCCATCCTCTGAAACACCGCAGTGGAGGTATATACTGCGAAAAAAACCAATAAACAGCGATAGATAAATCATCCAAAGTAAGAAAAGGATACGGAATTAAACCGTAGGAAACGGATGAAGAAAACACGCAAAGAATTACGAAAAATATAATTGGAAATTCTGGATACGCATGAGGTGAATTGCATGCAAGCTAAAGACATAATGGTACAGCCATACAGAATTGATAAGTCAGACACCATATCTCACGCTCTGGATCTAATGGAAAAGAAAAACACAAAACGTCTGCTGGTAGTTCATGACGATCAGATAATCGGTGTACTTACAATGAGAAGTCTGACAGAGCAGCTCGGGACTCGCAAGAAACTGAGTAAACCTGCATCCTCTCTGCATGTTGCAACAGCCGTATCCGACAATTTTGTAAAGGTTCTGCCTGATACCGATACCAAGGATGTTCTTACCCTGATGAAAAAAACTGGTGGCGTAATTATTGTCACTGATAATGGAAAAGCCCTGGGCTGGGTGACACCCCAGGAATTCATGGAACTAAACCACTTCACAGGCTTTGCCGGGGAAGTAATGGAAAAAAGTCCTATAGTTATCAGTTCATCTGAGAGGGTTAGCCACGCTAGGCGACTTATCCTTGACAAAGATGTAGGAAGGCTGCCAGTAATTGAAAATGGAAAACTTGTAGGCATTATTGCTGAAGACGATATTGCCTTTGCCATGCGTTCTTTCAGGGATCTAGTGGCTGATAATCAGCAGGATTCAAGGATCAAGAACCTATTGGTAGGGGACATTATGACCCGTAGTGTGATTAGTGTCTATACCAATACTCCGCTTGAAGAAGCTGTTAGGACAATGCTAGAACATGATGTAGGAGGTGTTCCAGTCCTTAGCTTGGATGATGAACTTGCTGGTTTCCTGGCCCGCAGAAATATAATAAATACACTTGAGAAGTAAGTTCAAACCCAGAGAAAGAGAGCCAGAAAAAACTTAATTGAAATCCTGAAAGCCAGTAATTAAGAAAAGGCCTGCATTCTTAAAAACAGGCCTTTTTGAATTTCTACAATTTCTTTTGGACTTATTTCTTGCTTTAAAACAAATTCTACTTTAATCCCGTTTAAGAAAGGCTTCTATTTTACAATCAATCCCGCTTAAGAAGGATTTCTATTTTACAATGAATTCCTCTTTAAGACGAATTCGATTTTACAATGAATCCCTCTTTAAGACAAACTCGATTTTAAAACCAATTCCCTTTTTAGAATAGTTTTTTTATTTAGGACAGTTTCCCATTTTTAGAAGGATCTGTCTCCACCTATGAGGCCTCCCAAGATACCGGTCCCAGCAACGCCGGTTTGTTCTTCCCGGTTACCAAAGGCAGAGGCTGCAAAGATTCTGTCAGCAAGGCGAGAGAAAGGCAGACTCTGCATGTACACCGTGCCCGGACCTGTAAGGGTTGCAAGAACAACCCCTTCACCACCGAAAAGGGCGTTTTTAAAGTTTCTTGACCAGGTTATATCATAGGTTACGGTTTCAGTGAAAGCTGCCACACAGCCTGTATCGACACGATAAGTCTCACCAACTGCCAAGTCTTTTCTTATAACTGTGCCCCCTATATGGAGAAAGGCCAGACCATCACCCTTCAGTCTCTGCAGGATAAAACCTTCGCCACCGAAGAACCCTGCTCCAAGCTTGCGGGTGAAAGCTACTTCTATCTCTACTCCACGAGCAGCACAGAGAAATGAGTCTTTCTGGCAGAGGAGACCGCCTCCAAACTTCGTAAGGTCAAGAGGAATAATCTTTCCCGGATAAGGAGCCGCAAAAGCTACATGCCCTTTTCCGGAACCTTTTTGAACAAAACTTGTAATGAAGAAACTTTCTCCTGTCAGGGCCCTTTTAAGTCCTTTTTTGAGACCTCCGAAAAGTCCACCACCTTCATTACCCATACTGGTCTGCATCTCAATTCCGGGCCCCATGTATGCCATAGCCCCAGCTTCTGCCTGAACAGCTTCATTCGGATCAAGCTCAATTTCAACTATCTGCATATCGTTGCCGATAATCTCGTAGTCAATCTCATCTGCCATATTATATTCTCCAATCTTTTTGCAAGTTAGATGTAATAAGATTAGAAACAAATTAGAACCGAATACTTAAAAACATTTTTAATGGACTGAACCATTTTTTGAATTCATTTCATGAAAAACAGGTTATTGTGAAGACAGGTTATTGTGAAGACAGGTTATTGTGAAGACAGGTTATTGTGAAGACAGGTTATTGCGAAGATATGTTATTGTAAAGAGATGCATGATATTCTGAGACATGCCTGAGAACGATAACTTATTTCAGGCCTGAAAACAGATAAATAAACATGAGTAGAGAGGGGAACGAGGAGATAGATCCTCAATTTATAGCCAGGCTTGCCAGTTTCCTGGGGTTTGATAAGGAAAGGGTTCAGCACCTTTTTGAGAAGAACTATCTTGCCCAGAATTGGGGAAAATATGAATATCTGTTCCGTTTCGATAAGGAGATTTCCCATATCGAAAGGGGAACCGTGCTTTATGAGAAAGACGGTTCTTTCGAAATCATTATGGGTTTCCCGAAAATCCGGAGAGCCATGGTACTGGATCCCACAATTAAAAAGCACTTTAGCGGCCTTGAAAAAGTGGCCATGGAAGAAAAAATGAATGGGTATAATGTCCGCATAGCGATTGCAAAAGATGAAATCCTTGCAATTACCCGAAGCGGATATATCTGCCCTTATACGACTCAAAAAGCAAAAGAGAAGTTGAATCTGAAATTTTTTGATGATTTTCCTGAACTTGTACTTTATGGAGAAATGATAGGCCCGGACAATCCTTACGTTCCAAAAGATATCTATGATATCGAGTCGGTAGAGTTTTACATCTTTGATATTCGGGAGAAAAACAGCGGTAAGCCTCTTCCAATAAGCCGGAAGCAGGAAATTCTGGAAAAGTACGGTTTTTTCCAGGTAAAGTTCTTCAAAGAAATTCCTCTCGAAACTGCTGCTGAAGAAATTGGAAAAATCATCCGGAAACTTGGAAAAAAAGAGCATGAAGGCGTCGTAATAAAAGATCCGGAAATGGTTATTTCTCCGTTAAAATACACCTCTTCCCAGAGTAATTGCTCGGATCTCAGGCATGCCTTTAAGTTTTATAATGAGACCGGCAGAGACTATATGCTTTCCCGGATTGTCAGAGAAGGTTTTCAAACAGTTGAATGGAACGAAGATAAGGTCGAGTTTGAAAAACGCTGCATGCAGCTAGGGAAGAGTATACTTGGCCCTCTCAGTGAATCCATCCTAAGTGTAAAAAATGGTCAGCGTTTATATGAAGAGGCAAGGATCAGGGTAAGAGATCTGAAAACTGCAGCCGAGTTTGAAGAGTATCTTAAAAGACTCGGGATAGATGCAATTTTTGAAGAGCCTCAGTTAGTAGGAGAAGAGTATCTGGTAATTATAAAAAAGATTAATAAAAGTACTAATGATAAAACTCAAGCAATCTGGCAGGGCGAACCCTGGTGATCTTTTCCTGCCAGATTGTGTTTTAAGATTTGAATTTTTAAGAACTTTTTTCAAAGTGTTTCGAAAAGAAATATATTACAGTATAATTATACCAGATGCAGGTTCAGAGGTATAACACCTTGTAAATTCAGAGTTATTAATAACATGCAGACCAAGGAATTATAAGGAATTATAAGGAATTATAAGGAATTATAAGGAATTATAAGGAATTATAAGGAATTATAAGGAATTATAAGGAATTATAAGGAATTATAAGGAATTATAAGGAATTAAAAATAATTAAAAGAAATTAAAGAGAATTAGAAGAAATTAAAAGTAATATAATTGATTAAAAATGGATCTTCGTCATTCTCTGTGGATAAGATGATTTCAATTCGAGACCGCATTGGTTTTTATGAAGACATTACGAGGATATCCACACAAAACAACGAAGAGCCTTAAAAATAATTACAAGAAATTACAAAGAACTAGAAGGAATCCAGTATGACAAATGTTGCAATTATCGGGACGGAAAAAAGTGGAAGGACCTCTCTTGCCGCAAACCTGGGGAAAAAAGGAACATCCTCTGACATAACCATGTATAATAATGATAAGGAGAGCCGGAAAATGGTTTTTGTTGACTCGCACGGTTATCCTAAAGCTTTAAAATCCCTGATTACGGCACTGAATATTTCAGATATAGCAGTCCTCTGTGTTCCTCCTGATGGCCTTGATAGAAATAATCCTGCAAGCGTTCATACCGGAGAATGCATTGTTGCCCTTGACCTGCTAGGTTTTAAGCATGGAATTATTGCCCTGACAAAGTCCGATAGTACCCATATGTATGCAATCGATGAGCTGAAAAAGAAAATAAAACTAATGACTGCAGGCACTTCCCTTCAGGACTGGGAATGTATTTCCCTGAATACCAACAAAGGTGCAAAAAATCCTTTTGAGGGTGTGGAAGACCTCAAAGCCAAAATTTCCAAGATCTCGGAAAAAATCGAAGCCGAACAGGTTGAGTTGAATAGTTTGCCTGCAAGAGTGTTTATAGATCATGCTTTCAATGTTACTGGTAAAGGCTGCGTTGTTCTTGGAGTTGTCAAACAGGGGATTTCAAAAGACAAGGACAAAACAAAAATTTTCCCGATGGACAGGGACATTGAAATCCGATCCATCCAGAGCCACGATGTGGATATTGAAAGCGCACCCACAGGCACCAGAGTAGGAATGCGTCTTAAAAATGTGCAGGCCAAAGATATAGAAAGGGGATTTATTATCTCCGATAAAGAAATCATAAGTACTGATTATGTCCTTGAATGCACCATCTCAAAATTCACGCAAGGAATTGAACCCTCAAGTGTGCTCCATCTCTTTGTTGGCCTGCAGTCCGAACCTGTACGTGTGGAAAAGATCCTGGTTGATGGACAGGAAGTAAAAGAGGTAAAGCCTGGCAGTACCTGCGTGCTGGAACTTTCAGGCAACAAAAAAGTAGCTTACAGTAAAGAAGACCGTTTCTTGCTGGCAAATCTTGACCTGCCTCAACGGTTTGCAGGCTATGGCTTTATGAAATAAGTATTTTATAAATTTTTTATTAAATGATTCTTTTAAGGGTATAATATGAAAAAAGATTCAGGAAAAAAGGACTTAGGAAAAGAGGATTTAAGGAAAAATAATTCAGAAAAAGAGGACTCAGGAAAAGAGGATTCAAGAAAAAATGAAGCTACTTGTGAAGACAGGGAGAGTAAAGTAAGAGATAAGACTATCTATGGAAATGTTTTTCACAGAAATGTCTGTTGGCAGCGTTCTTACCAGAAGCCGAAAGGTGAAGAGCTTATTATAGCACTCTATGGCAGCCTCAGAAACGGGCTTTACAATAGCCGTCGTTTTGACCTGCAAAATAGGTCAGAGTTTCTGGGCACAACAAAGGTAGACGGATACGCTCTTTACTCCCTGGGCCCTTATCCTGGAATCTACCCCTCGGAAAATTCCTGTGTTGTAGCTGAAGTGCGCAGGTTTTCAGGAAAACAGCAGCTTGAAATTGCCAAATCAATTGATTATATGGAGCTTTTCGGAGGATACCACAGGGAATATGTGGATCTGGAAATTGGTGAGCAGAAATTTAGGGGCTTTATTTATGTTTATGATGAGAAACCTGAATCGGAAAGAATCGAGCATGGTGACTGGGCCAGATACTTGAAGGAAAAAGAATTACAGGAAAAAGAATTACAGGAAAAAGAATTACAGGAAAAAGAATTACAAGAAAGAGAATTACAAGAAAGAGAATTACAAGAAAGAGAATTACAAGAAAGAGAATTACAAGAAAGAGAATTACAAGAAAGAGAATTACAGGAAAAAGAATTACAAGAAAGAGAATTACAAGAAAGAGAGTTACCTAAGTGAAAGAACTGAGAAGATAAAGAAAAATGAAAATAAAGGTATGGAAAATAGAAACCTTAAAGCTGACAGATTCTCTAAATCTTACAGATTTCTCAAAAATTCAAGGCTCTGAATTCCTTCTTCCACAGAACTCATCTCGGTAACCAAAATTCCTTTATAATCCGAAAGTTTATCCATAACTCGTTTCCAGTCTATTGTGCCTTTTCCCAGGGGCAGATGTTCATCTTTTTTACCCATGTTGTCATGGATATGCACATGAGAGATATTTTCTTTAAGAAGTTCAAGAAAGTCGTCAATAAGCCCTAATGTATTTGCATGTCCGATATCGAAGGTAAAACCCACATTATGGCTTCCAACAGATTCAAGCATCTCAAGCATTTCGTCGGGATATTTTCCGAAGATCTTAGGCATATCAGGCATATTTTCGACAGCAACCAGAATTCCGAAATCCGCGGCAAAGTCACAGATTTCCCGGAGAGAAGCAAGATTGGTAAAATAAGCTTCCTGTGGAACCTGCACGCCATAAGGGGAAAGATAACCAGGGTGTATTACAGCGAGATTGACATAATTAGAGGCAAGAGTCAGATAGTGTTTCATCTGCCTGATGACTTCTGCCCTGATTGAGTCATTCAGACCTGCCAGATTCATATCTGAGAAAGGAAGATGTAGAGTTAATTCAAGGCCTGTGGTTTCACTGATATTTTTCAAATTCTGAATGTTCTTGCTGTTCAAGCACTGAGATCCTTCCTGTACGATTTCCCAACCGGTGTACCCATGGTCTTCGAGCGTGTAAGCCCATTTGAAAGGGTCTTCAACGACTGCACGCGAAGAATAGCTGATTCTGTGCAATTGCATGATGAAAGTTCATTCCTTTTCATTTATCAATATATATCATCTAGCGCGAACTGAGATATAGTTACCTGAATTATTTTAATGAACGATTTTAATGAACGATTTACTATCTCATTTTTACAAAATATTAGAGACATTAACAATATATTAAAAATGCATAGGGAAATAAATGTATGTTGTGTTAAACGTATTAAAGCCCTTCAATCCTCCTCCACATAGTCCATTTCTACCTCAACAACAGGTTTTCCTTCTTCAGTAAGGGGCAAAAACCATTCAAAAAGTCTTTCCATTTCTTCCTGAGAATCAGCTCTGATAACGACTTCAATAGATCCAAGAGGTTCTTCCTGTGCAGGAACACTGGGAATTCCGACAAAAGCAGCCTGTTTGTTGAGCGAAAAACAAACCGAAAGCCCATCGCTGGACAAACCTTTGCTGAAAGCTTTGTTGCGGACACTATCTATAATTTCTTCCCTGCGAATGAGCCCATGCAGGGTTTGCAGAATGTCAATTCCTCCTTTCCCTGAAAGAAAAAAGGAAGGAGAAACTCCTGTTTCTGATCCAGTGTCCTCAATAGTTTCTTTCTCAAGTTCAATATCAGTAAAAAGGGATGATACTGCTTTGATAACCTTTTCCGAGTCTTCTGTAGGATATACAGCTGCTGAAACCTTAACGTGTATCATAAATTTACTCCAGTAATTTAAAAAGGATTTATTCCGGAATTTTGAATTTTGTTCAGAAATATATTCAAGAGAGTTACTCAGTGGGGTTTTTTCCTAAGTAGTTGCTCAAAACTTCAATAACATCCTTTTTGAAAATTTCCAGAGTAGAATTATTTTCAATTTCGATACTGGATGCCTCTATAGCTTTTCCCATTCCCCAGCCGAGTTCTCGTTCATCCCGGTTGCAGAGTCCTTGTATACTATTCATATCATCGCTTCTGCCTCGTTTCTGAACCCTGGAAAAGCGGATTTCAATAGGAGCATAAATCGAAATCAGAATAAAACCTTCTCCGAATTCTTGCCTGAAGCATTCCACTTCGGCGATTCCGCGCACCCCGTCCACAACAACAAGGCCAGAGCCAGCATCCCTGATTTGGGAAATGCAGCGTACTGCGACTGCATCCATACCCTCGCATTTGCGAAGCTGTGTTGCAACCATTCCGGTATTGGAATCATTGGGTTCAAGCCCGCGCCTTGAAACTTCCTTCCGGATCACATCACCCATGTTAATAACAGGAATGTCCATTTCAGCAGCAATTCTGGCAGCTTCCGACTTTCCAGATGCTGGCATGCCTACGAACGCTATTATCTTCATCAAAAATTACCCTTTAAACTTTACTTAAATTTAAACTATTAATTTGAGCCATTAGACCTGAATTATTAACTTGAATTATTGGATAGTGAATCATTGGATTTGAATTGTCTAATCACTAATCATTGGATTTGAATTGCCTAATCACTAATCATTGGATTTGAATTATTGAATCATGAACTACTGGATTTGAATTATTGAATCATGAACTACTGGATTTGAATTATTGAATCATGAACTGCTGGATTTAAATTATTGAATTATTAGGTTTGAACAGAAACCTGGATATATTGAATCAGTTTTACGTTTAAGGATTTGAATATTAAGGATTTGAGTATTGATTTTTCGATTTGAATAGAAACCTGGATATATTGAATCCTAATTTCAAAACTCAATAGAGCTAAAATTATAACTTAAATAGTAAGTTGAATAATCGAGTCCATAAGCTAACTGTAAGATGATATAATTCTAGTCAAATCACAGGATCGTATATATTATTTCCTGAAAACTAATACACGAAGATAAAAATAAGCTGAAGCGAAGCTGGAGTGCGAAAAAAACTGAAAAACTGAGAGTAAAGAAAGGTTAAAGAAAGTCAAAAAACCTGAAGTAAGGGAAGTTAGAGAAGACTTAAAGACCTGAAGTAAGATAGGTAAAAAGAAGTCAGGGAAACCCTGAAAAAGTAAGAAGTTAGCAGGTGGGCCAAAAAGACCAGAACGAAAAATATGAAAGTCTCATCCTTATGAAAACATGCCCCATTCCTATGAAAACATGCCCCATTCCTATGAAAACATACCTTATTCTATGAAAACACGCCTCATTCCTATGAAAACACGCCTCATTCCTATGAAAACACGCCTATCTTTATGAAAACATCTTGCTGAAAACTGACGCCTTGAAATCTACCAGAGGTTTGAGCCTGTAATCTTCAAGAAGTACTTTACGGGTGCTTTCTACTGGAACGCTCAGGGAAATTTCTTTCGTTCGACCGTAACGGCCTTTACTTACAACCACCGCATTGACTATTCCCAGCATATCAAGTTCGGACATGAGATCGGTAACTCTACGCTGAGTAAGGATATCCACATCAATATGGTGGCAGAGCTGGCGGTAAACATTGTACATCTCGCCTGTTGTTACATTCTTACCTTCTCTGCCCCTGCTTCGCAAAAGAATGATACTATAGAGCACGAGTTTGGACTGGGTTGGAAGAGTTCTTACCACTTCGACTACGCGATCAACTTCGATTTTTTCCTGAGCGCGCCTTACGTGCTCTTCAAGAACCTGAGGCTGGTTTTCCCTTTCAGCAATTTCCCCCGAGACCCGCAGGAGGTCAAGTGCGCGCCTTGCATCGCCGTGTTCCTGAGCTGCAAAAGCAGCGCATAAGGGAATTACCATCTCACCGAGAGAGCCGTCAGTGTAAGCCATTTTTGCTCTTTGTTTCAGGATATCGCTTATCTGTTCAGCGTCATAAGGAGGGAAAATCAGTTCTTCTTCACCCAGGGAACTTTTGACCCTTGGGTCCAGAAATTCTGTGAATTTCAAATCATTTGAAACGCCGATCATACTGACTTTGGCTCTCTGCAAGTCTGTATTGATTCTCGATAGGTTATAAAGAACATCATCGCCTTTTTTGATCAGCTTATCGATTTCGTCCAGAATTATGACAATGACCTGCTCTCTGGAATCGATTGCCTCCTTGAATTTCATGAAGACCTGGTCAGTAGGCCACCCGGTCATAGGAACTTCTTCTTCGAAATGTCTGGCAAGATTTGCAAGAAGCCTATACTGTGTATCGATTACTTCACAATTAATATAAACAACCGAACAAAAAAGTGATTTGTCTTCACTTACCCTTTCAAGTTCTTTTCCAACATAACGGGTAACCGCTGTTTTTCCTGTCCCGGTTTTCCCATAAATAAGTACATTGGAAGGAGTCTCCCCTCGGAGTGCAGAAACCAGGATTGTCGCAAGACTGTTAATTTGCTCATTTCTGTGCAATAAAAGGTCAGGCGTGTAAGAAGGCCGAAGTACTTCTTTATTTTTGAAAATTGATTTTCCGTCAAGTAATTTTTCGAATAAGCCGTCTAATGATTGAGCTTTTATCATGAAGATCCTCTATAAAAATTATAATATTAAGCATTTAAGGGATTAAGATGATTCTAACGCAGATGATTAATACAATGCAAACCGTTGCATGTCGAACTAATTGATACAGTAATTTTGCCATGTAAATTATATATAAAACTAATATAGTTGGTAAACTCTGTCTACCTTTTCTTCGAATTACTTTAATTTTTATTTTTGTAATACTGATTTTTAAGTGTTTTTAATTTTAAGTGTTTTAATTTTAAGTGTTTTAATTTTAAGTGTTTTAATTTTAAGTGTTTTAATTTTAAGTGTTTTTAATTTTAAGTGTTTTTAATTTTAAGTGTTTTTAATTTTAAGCGTTTTTAATTTTAAGCGTTTTTAATTTTAAGCGTTTTACTACTGCCTGAGATCAAGAGAAATTTTATAGTCTGCAACCAATTAATCCTCGAATCCACATCTATTGAATATTGTGTTTTTAGAGTTATGTTTTTTAGAGCTGTCTTTTTTAGAGTTGTTTTTTAGATTTTCCTTTCCAAATACTTGGACAATTATAACCACAACTACTTGACAAGCTTTAGATTGATCTTACAATAGCCGTTTAGCGGATTTCAATAATTATTGTAATGGTCATCAAGGGATTTTAGGGGGGTTGTAATGGGATCATGTAAGGGATATTTGGAAAGAGGGAAAGAGAGAAAGGGGGAAGGTTAAACTCCTAATTTCGAAGTCTTAACTCTCGATATATGGAATTAAAGTTTATTTTAGGATTTCTGAGATTTTACTTCATTATTGTTTGTACCTTTATGAAAAACCCTATGAATCCTGATAATGAGGAGAAAGGGATAGAAGATATATCTTTCTTATAGTTAATGCCTGAAACTCTCATTTTCTACTAATTGCTGATAAAATGGCGGGCGAATCTTAAGTATTAAGATACTTCGCAAGCCAGATAAAATCTATATTCCGGATCATCTTTTGTCAAAATTTTAGATGAAATTGGTTTATAAGCAAGTAATTTTAAACTATATTTGCAGTAGATGCAATGGAAGTACACCGTATTAATTGTTATGGTAAAGACCCCATTATTTCCAATGGAAAAGATTTATACCTTAAATATCGTCAAAAAACCAATAGTAACTAGCTTAGTATAACTGAGATAAAAAGTTATGAATTCCAGAACCAATTGAGGTTGAATTTAAACCCTTCCTTTCGAATGGAAGAAGTTATGAAAATTATAATATTTTTACATAAAATCAAAGAATAAAGATTTTAAGATAAAATTAGAATTATGTAAATAAGACCACCTGTGAATAAAAGGATTTACAGAGTTTAGAAAATTTTAAAGAAATATTAAATTTAAAATTTTATGAATTAAGAAAGTGGGGAACAGATAAAAGAAATAGGAAAAGAAATAGGAAAGGTTAAGGAAAGTTAAAGAAAGTTGAGGAAGTTAAAGGAAGTTAAAGGAAGTTAAAGGAAGTTAAAGGAAGTTAAAGGAAGTTAAAGGAAGTTAAAGGAAGTTAAAGGAAGTTAAGGAAAGTTAAGGAAAGTTAAGGAAAGAAAGAAACACAAAGAGAAAAGTAAAAACAGAGGGTAGACCCCTTTATTTCCACTGGAAAGTTTATATAACACCCAGACCCCATGGTTTCCATTAAAGAGATTGGAAGTTCTAGGCTGCAAAATAAAATAGAATTTTGTTTTGTTTGTAGCAAAATAATGTTGTTTAGTTATAGAATTAATACTATATATATTTTATTATTAAAAAAGCTAGTTTGTTTTTAGGGAAGTTTTTCTTAATAGCGAAAAAATTGATTGAATATATTCATTATATTCATTATATTGATAATCCAATCTATCAGAAAAAGTATTGATTTTCAAAAAACTGACAAATCTAAGCTATATGTTCTGAGAAATTTACATCTTCTAGACCTATGAAAACCTCTCCACTCGAAATATAGGGGTCTCCCTCTGAAGCAGACATTACTCTGAAGCAGACATTACAGACATTAATATGATTATGATGTCTTAACATACATTCCTTTAGCATGAAAATATGCCATCTGCAAGCACTTTCATTGTTTGTGTATGTTATTCAAAGAATATCATGTTCATTTTTTAGATCTTGGATACTTTCTCGCCCTGTTGTACATTAGGAGATTCTGATGTATCGTTAGGAGAGTTACTTGGTAATTTAACAATTACATTCCATAAGTATTTTAAATAAAACTGGTTTTACTTTATCCACATGAATGAGCAGGGTCTTTCTGAAAAAGAGATATTTTCCTATCTGGAAGATGTAAAGTCAGAAGATACGGATTACTATAGGGTTTTAAGTTCAATGTGCACTCACCCGCACAGAATCGCGGTTGAGGCTCACAGGTTATTTATTGAAGCTAATCTGGGCGACCTGGGACTTTTTGCAGGTGCCCACAGACTGGAAAAAGAAGTTATCCAGATGCTGGGAGAACTTCTTCATGCTCAGTCTGTTGAAATTCCTTCCGGAGAGTCATGTGAGAGTTCGGTTTGCGGTTATCTTACAACAGGAGGCACGGAATCCAATATTCAGGCTATAAGGGGCATGAAAAATATTGTAACTGAGAATGGAAATAAGTCAGGTGAGGTCCTCAATATAGTTGTTCCCGAGTCAGCTCACTTCTCATTTGATAAGGTCGCCAATATGATGGGCATTGAGGTTAAAAGAGCTCTTCTGGATTCTGAATTCAGGGTGGATATTGCATCTGTAGAAAGCCTGATAGACGCAAACACCATTGGACTCGTAGGGATAGCAGGAAATACGGAATTCGGACAGGTAGATCCAATTGAGGAACTTTCAAAACTTGCTCTTGAAAATGAGCTTTTCCTTCATATTGATGCAGCTTTCGGAGGGTTTGTGATTCCATTCCTTGAAAAGCCATATTCTTTCGATTTCAAAGTTCCAGGTGTTACCTCCATTGCAATAGATCCACATAAGATGGGGCTTTCCACAATTCCCTCAGGTGCCCTGTTATTCAGATCTCCTTTTTTTATGGACTCCCTTAAGGTAAATACTCCATATCTTACAACAAAAGCTCAGTTTACTCTCACAGGTACCCGCAGTGGAGCTTCAGCCGCTGCCACTTATGCCGTTATGAAGTATCTTGGACGTGAAGGATATAGAAAAAATGTACAGTACTGCATGCAGCTTACCGCAAAACTGGTCAAAGAAGCTCGAAAACTCGGCTTTGAACCTCTGATCGAGCCTGTAATGAACGTGGTCGCCCTGAGAGTTCCGAACCCTGATTTTGTGCGGGAGCAGCTCCTTGAGAAATTTGGGTGGAACGTCTCAATTACTCGCAACCCAAGATCTCTTCGCCTGGTCCTAATGCCTCACAACACAGCCTGTGATATAGAAGAATTCCTGCAAGATCTGAGAAAAGTAACAGCAGAACTTTAATACAGCAGAACTTTAATACAGCAGAACTTTAATACAGCAGAACTTTAATACAGCAGAACTTTAATACAGCAGAACTTTAAGTAACAGCAGAACTTTATTAAGTAACAGTAGAATTTTAAGTAACAGTAGAATTTTAAGTAACAGTAGAACTTTAAGTAACAGCAGAACTTTAAATCTTACTTCTTTCTTATTCCCCTAATTTCTTCGTTTTTTGCTTAATTGTTTAAATTTGCTATCACGTATTAGAGCCTATCCGAAAAGTCAGTAATGCATATCGAAAAGTTGCAATAGGTCTAAATATTCGGGCATCTATTCCGGTTTTGCATATTTCAGATTGTAAAAGTTATAGCGAGTAATCACTTTTTGGATAGGCTTTTAATCGTGCACTAATCACGTACAAACAGATATGTATAATTATCGCCAAATAATAAATGGGGTCAGTTATCTTTATAAAGAAGGGTCAGTTATCTTTATAAAGAAAAATTTAAAATTTATAAGACAACTTGATCAGGGGACCTTTACAAGACGACTTTATGAGGAAAAATTAATTAGAAGAGTTTATTAGCAGGGTTAAGGGAACTTATGGACAGCTCCAGTGGGATTTATGAACAGAACTACCTATAAATTTCTCATCCCGATGAGCTGTGTTATTTGTGACAGTCTGGACCTGATTTAAAATTCAGATTTAGCTTTACCTGATTTAGCGTTAGTTCATATTATTCAACGTTTAGTCAGCTGCTTAATATTATAAAAATGAAAATGGGGGTATTTATTTTATGAAATCGTCAGTGAAAATCGGAAGTGTTATGGGTATACCTATCAGGCTGCACATAACTTTTCTTCTCATATTACCCATATTTGCTTATGCGTTTGCGATCAGCCCGCAGCCTTTTGGTTTTGAGGGAGTTGAGCCGTCTATCACAAGATATTCGCTTTCAGTCCTGACTGCCATCCTGCTTTTTGCTTCGATACTTGTACATGAACTTGCACATTCATATCTGGCAATGCGTTACGGGGTCAAAATTGAGAACATCACTCTCTTCCTTTTTGGAGGAGTATCGGCTATGGAAAAGATACCCAGAAAGCCTGGGCAGGAAGCAAAAATGGCTTCTGCAGGACCCCTTACAAGCCTTTTAATAGGTTTAGTCTGCCTTTTAATATACGGAAATCTCATTTCCCCTAATCCTGTGCTTTCTCAAAACCCGGTATACCTTGTTATCTGGATTCTTGGGGTTATGAACCTTATACTCGGGATCTTCAATCTGTTGCCTGCTTTTCCAATGGACGGGGGTAGAGTACTTCGCTCTTTCTACGCGAGAAGAATGTCTTATGTGAAAGCTACGCAGAGTGCAGCAGCCGTGGGAAAGTTTTTTGCCGTTCTCATGGCAATTTTCGGAATTCTCATAGGCAATCCCTGGTTCCCTTTGATCGCGCTCTTTATTTATGTCGGTGCGTCTGAAGAGGAGCGCTCTACCCGGGCCGAGGTAACCCTTGAAAATATTCGGGTCGTGGATATTATGACCAGGAATGTAGTTTCAGTAAGTCCTTCCATGAGCGTGGAAGACCTGGTTAAATTCATGTTTGAGAAGAAACATATGGGTTACCCTGTGATGGAGGGGGACAGCCTGAAAGGAATTGTGACGTTTACAGACATCCAGCGTATTCCTTCTGTTGAACGCCCGGCGGTAAAGGTCTCGGATATTATGACCAGAGATATTATCTCGGTATCTCCGGATGCGCAAGCCAGTGATGTCCTGAGACTTGTATCATCTAAAAATATCGGAAGAGTTATAGTTATTGATAACGGATCGATCGTAGGAATACTCTCAAGAACAGATCTTGTACGGACTCTGAAACTGAGGTCAGAGTAATTCTTAAACCTCTAGTGTCAAGAAAATTTAGTTATTGGTCATTTAATGCTCATAATCATTGTGCGCTGACAAGAAGCTACTAAAGATTATGCTCAATAATTAAATTGCCATGACACTAGATTAGGGAGATTTTCGAGCAAGAGGATTCTTAAGCAGAATTTATCAAGAGGAAATTGTCAAAAGATGTTTTATCAGGGAGTTAATCAAAAAGTACTTGTCAAGATAATTTTTCATCAAAAGACATTTTTATCAAAAGATGTTTTTATCAAAAGATATTTTTATCAAAAGATCATACTCTATTAAATTTTTCATAACCAATGTTTTTCCAAATTGTATAAGAATATATTAGATAAGTTTATAAATAATTATATAAAATGAAAGTTATAGAAAACAGGGCTAAAATCCGAAGGCAAAAAACATAAATCCAAGGATAAAACCTGAAGACAACAAAATATGAATCTAAGAATAAAGCCTGAAAGCAGCAAAATATAAATCTCTGGCAGATAATTACCACCAGTTAATTATCTGCTTATAGCTAAGTTTTTTTATAGCTTGGTTATTTTATGTGAAGAATTTAATTACTCATGCGATTAACTGCAGTCCTTCAAGGGATATGCTTTCACACATCATCTTAACGCGTCGCAGCAGAGAGATTAACAATGAGCAAACCTGAAATTACAAATTCTCAGGACAAGGACCCTGACTACAATTTTCATAGTTCATCTCAGGAGTCAATAAGTTCATCTCAGGAGTCAATATATTCTATGGACAAACTTGTGACCGAATCCGCAGAAAACCCAACTTCTGTCGGAAAGTCTAAAATTTCTGGTTCTTCAATTAACATGCCGCAGGAAGAAAAAACTTCTGTGCCAGCATCCAAGATAGAACCTGACGAGCTTGAAACCAAGCTTGACATAAGTTCCGAAATTATTGCAGAACCTATTCCTGATTCGGCTTCCGAAGTTTCAATTCCTTCATCTTCCCAATTCTCTGATGCACATCAGGCTGAGTATCAGCCATCAAAAATTGTGCTTATAGGAACCGCCCATGTCTCTGAAAAGAGTGTTGCCGAGGTCAAGGCCGCTATAAGGGATCTGAAACCGGATATTGTAGCTGTTGAGCTTTGCAGGGGACGTTATGATTCCCTGAAGGGTAATGTGCAGGAAAAGCAGGTCCCTATTAAGGACATTCTTTCTGAAGGCAAGGTTAACTATTATGTCATTCACTGGCTGCTTGCCTATGTGCAGAAAAAGATCGGTGATGATATGGGTGTAAGACCCGGAGCCGAGATGCTTTCCGCGATCGAGGAAGCCGAGTCTATCGGGGCTGAAGTTGCCCTAATTGACCGGGATATCCAGGTGACTCTTCAGCGTTTCTGGGGAAAAATGAAGTTCCTGGAAAAAGTCAAGATGATCGGCTCTCTGTTAGGTGGCTTAATAGGAATAGGAAAAGGAACCGAAATAGATATTGATAAAATTACAGAAACCGATGTTGTAACTGGCCTAGTAAACGAACTTAGAGATTTTGCCCCGACTGCAGCTGAGGTTCTCATTGATGAAAGGGATGCATATCTTGCAGGAAGCATCCTCAGGGTTGCGGCAGGTGGAAACAAAACTGTTGTCGTGGTAATTGGAGCAGGGCATAAGCCAGGAGTAACTAAGTACCTGAAGAACCCGAAAAGTGTTCCTCCTCTAAGTGGTCTTATGCAGATTCCAAAGAAGCGTATAGGTCTTGGAAAGATTGTTGGCTTTGTTTTTGTTGCTGTTATAGTTGGATTCTTTTTACTACTGCTGCTTTCTGGCGTTCCGCTGAAACTCCTGTTAATAGCCTTTGGATGGTGGTTTATTATTACAGGAACTCTCAGTGCAATCGGTACTTTACTTGCAGGCGGCCATCCTTACTCAGTTCTGACTGCCTTTTTGGTTGCCTGGCTAACCACTCTGCACCCTCTTATTGCCGCAGGCTGGTTTGCTGGTCTTGTAGAAGCGAAACAGCGAAATCCTACTACTGCAGACATAAAAGCCCTGGCAGGAGTAGAAACCTTCAGGGAAATGTTCAAAAATAAGTTCATGCGAGTCCTCCTTGTCGCAAGCTTTGCAAACATAGGGAGTATGACAGGGACCTTCGTTGCAGCTTATGTCATGCTGCATGTAACTGGCATTGATCCGAGAGATGTTCTACTTTCTGGGTTCAATGCACTCGGACTCTAAAGTCTTTGATATCTAACGTCTTTGATATTCCCTAATATGCTGGTGTTCTGGAACCCTGGTTCCTGAATATTCTTCTTTTTTCTGATATCCCTGGATTCTTTCTCTCCATACTTCTTGGAATCTTTCTCTCCGTATTTCCCTGGGATCACTGGGCCCAGTACCCCTGATTTATGAACTCCTTTATGAACTTCTGGTGCTTTTGAGATAACTGAAACAGACCGGATAGCAGATTATTGTTATTTATATAGTGGGCTTATTCCAAAAGCCATTTTACTCTTAATCGTTGGAAATTCTCAGAATTGGTTTCATGATCATGAGCTTGATTGATTATTCAAAATAGAAGGTCAAGACGCAAATTTCAAGTTTTTGGATGAACTCAGTATTAAAAATTAGCCAGGATAGTCAACCTTTAATTTTTCTTTACATTCGATCCTATATTATATGATTATCATTACATAAGGGCTAAAAACGAAAATAAAAAAGAATAGAGAAGAAAGTAAAAAAGGAAAAAGCTTTAGAGCTCAGAAGAGTTCGTGAAGTTTAAACTGATATTTACCAAGCTTTCCGCCGTAGTTTCCTGCTGAGATCTTCTTAACGCCTGGAACAGTTACAGCGGCTTTAATTCCTGCTTTCATGGCAGCTTTTATGCTTTCTTCATCAAGCCCGTTAATAACAATTTCATAAACAGCATTGACATCTGCCGGGATTTCAGTGTTTTCAACCTTATCCTTTATGGAAGGGCAGAATCTTTCGTTAGCAGTAGCTTTCAGGAACTTGTATTTATTTGCTCCGGATTTAGATCCGCTGGCTACAATGCCGCCAGGGAAGGGGGTAATTGTACCTTCAAGCTCTGCAATTGCATCAACAGCAGCTTCGGCTGCGGTCAGAGCAGTCATCTGGGAGTCTCCGAAGATGAAGAAATTTCCGCCTGCAATTCCAGCTATAGCTCCTATATTTTCTTCGGCCAGAAAGTCTCCTTCCATAATTGGCACCTTATATACTTTGCGGCCTGCAATCTGGGTTTCGGATTCCATGCCGTCTGCGAAGAACTTGAGTTTAAAGCCTACATTAAACTGTTTTTCAGCTTCAGGAAGCCCGTTGAAGACTGCAGTTGTAGGGGCTGTAAGTACACATTGTCCAATCCTTTCAAGGAGCTGCTCTTCCAGAGCTTCGTATTTGAAGGTGCAGATCTGGGCATAAACTCCAGGTCTGCCATCAGGAGTCTCGCTGGGGCTTGCTAACCTCTCAATTCCGGCTTCGGCAGGACACATTATAACGGATGTTGCAAAGCCTGTAGCTTCAGTAGCTGCCACAAGGGCCCAGCGCTTGGTAGCAGCTGTTATGAGTACCCGTGAAATCTTGATCGGAAACGCTTCTGCATATGTATCTTCGATTTCTACTCCGTTGATTTCCATAAAAATCTCCCATTTGCTTAGTTATTGCTATCTTGAAACTAGTTCGCGAATTATCAGGTTTGATTTCCCTGTTTTCTAGTCTTCTATAAGCTTTTAGAACTTTCCAGATATCTTACAGAGTGACTAAGAATATAGTATTTACTCAAGGGTTACTCAAAGAATTTTAGAGTAGTGCTCAGAGTATTATCTAAAGCGTACTTAATGTATACTTCAAGTGTACTCGTAGTATTATCTGAAGTACACTTAGTGTGTTGCTCAAAGTGTACTTAAACTGTACTAAGAGTGTACTCAAGTATGCTCAGAGTGTCACTTTACCTTGTGTCACTTTACCTTAGATCTAGCCTCAGGTACACATTTAAAGTTTTATGCTACTTCTATTTTCTTTTGCTTTATTAATGGAACTAATAATGTAATTATAATATTTATATCAGATATATAATTTTTCAGAGAAAAGGTGAAGAAGCGAAAATGAATTCAAAAATGGATGGTTTGAAAAAATGACTTGCTTTAAAAATCCAAAAACATTTCTCAATATTGCTTTATCAATGTCAAAATTTCTCAATTTATTGCTTCAATAATGTCAAAAAGTAAAAGGAACTAAATGTAAGAACAAATTAAAAATAAAAATAAGTAAAATGTAATAATAATTAAGGGAAAGTAGAGTAAAAATAAAAATCGATTAAAGATAGAAACCTATTGATTCTTTTATATTATCTTATCTTCTCTCAAAATAGTCCTTATTAGGAGATCGCCAGTAGAAGTATCAAGGGTTACTGTACGTCCGTAATTTTTGCCGGTATCTTCTGCTATAATTGGTATTTCAAACTTTTCCAGGGTGCTTTTGGCCAATTTTATATTTCTTTCACCTATGTTCAGGTTACGGTTTTCAAACATATGTGCTCCCCCAACAAGTTTTGCTTCGAGCCTTTTTCTGGATGAGCCTTTTCTTAGTATCTCAGCTGCAAGATACTCTATACCGGAATCAGTATATTTTAAGGGGTTGTCTTTTATCTTTGCATCACTTATACTCGGAAGCATCGTATGGACAAGCCCACCTATTCTCTCCTGCCTATCATAGAGTGTTATGCTTAAACATGAGCCCAACCCGTGGGTTTTAATTTTAACCGGATTCCTGGCCAATGCGCAGGCTCCTATTCCCACTACAATTACGCCTGAGTCGGTCATATTGAAGAACTCTCCTGGTTTAGAAATTTCTCTGTTTTGAAAATTATTAGAAATTATTTAGGAGCTGCTTAGAAATTGTTTAGAAACTATTTATAATGATTTATAATTTCTTCAAGAAGTTTGTTTAGAAAAAATTCAAAATTTATTTGCAATTGATGTAAAATGATTTCGCAGATTCAAAGCTGTATGAAAGTTGAATAGAAGATACAACAGCAGGTAGGCATAAGTTAAATGTTGAGCCTATCCTGAAACTCAAAATTTGATTTTTGAATTTTTGATTTTTGAATTTCGTATCTGGAACAGTCAGTTGAATATCTAATCACTAAACTGATCTTGAAAACTCATGATGATTTAGAATAAAATAGGTTTTGGGATAGACTCGTTGAGTAATTCCAATTCATTTTAGTAAAGAAGAACGATCATGTAAAAGAAACAAATTCGAATTTGAAGTAAAAGAATGGGTCACCGGTACACGATATATAACTGCAATAAAATAAATTAAAAAAGCAAAATAATTTAGGGATAAAACATAGCTTATAGAGAGAAGTTGCCTAATTCCCTGTCCTTCATGCGTTTTCGGTTAAGTGAGAAATCGTGACAAATTGCCTTTATTTTCCCAACAGTTATATAAATTTTAACAAATTGTATAGTGGAACAGGGTATCGATTTCATTTAAAAAGTCCAACGTTTAATCAGAATTAAAGTGCAAAATCGATAGCTTTCAGGCAAGAAAATTCCTTAACCGATGACCAATGTCCCCTATCCTTATATTTTCGAGATTTTTCAGGCCCCATATTCGTATTCGCTTAAATTCCTCAGGTTCTTGGCCTCTTCAATAAATGTCCCTTTAGATTTCCTTTGTGTACAGACGCTCTCTTGTATTGTAAGGCCTAAAGAGACTTGATGCAGTTCCAAGCAGTGTTTCTGACTTTCCTATTATAAAAAATCCTCCTTTTCCGAGAGTTTTGTAGAAATTAAGCTGTAATTGCTCCTGAATTTCCTTTTTAAAATATATCATTACATTTCGGCAGACAATAAGATCAAAATGATCGATTCTGGGATCTGAAATCAAATCGTGACGTTTAAATTGCGTTATACTCTTAAACTCGTCTATTACCTGATAATTATCTCCCTGTTTGAAGAAATAACGTTCCTTTGTGTCTGGATCAAGGTTTTTAAGTGAATTTTCATTATAAACACCCTTTTTGGCTTTTTCCAGACTTTGAGTATCAATATCCGTACCTATAATTCTTATTCTATACTTATTAAAGTCGTTTTTCAGGGTCTTGTGCAGCAGGATAGCAAGGGAATAGGCCTCTTCTCCTGCCGCACAACCAGCGCTCCATATGCGAATTGATCGGAGAAATAGTCCTGATCTGTTTTTAACAAGAGAGGGAATCACCTCTTTTTCGATTATTCTGAAGGTTTCGGGATTTCGGAAAAACTCACTGACATTTACAGTAAGAGCGTCAAGAAGAAATTCGTACTCTTGCGGATCTTTCTTCAAAAGCTTCAGATACGCTCCATAATTCTCAGAATTGGTGGCTCGAACGCGCACGTTAATCCTACGCCTGAAATGGGTTTCCTTATAATATTCACAGTTAAAGCCGGTGTTTCCACTAATAGTTCTCTTTAACAGTTCAAAGCCCGGATCTTCTTCCAGATTTTGACATGTCTTTATCTCTCTATTTATCTCTTTACTTTTCTCTTTATTTTTCTCTTTATTTATTTCACTATCACTTGCCTTTCTAACTGGAGCGTTAATCATTTCTTCACCGGCAGTATTTTTATCCAGGCTTTTTTATCCCATTAAAGTTTCTTACGTATTTCAAATCAGGGAGTTAACATCGATAATTAAAATAACATTTCCGTCGCCCAGAATTGTTGCTCCTGCAAATCCACTGGTATTGTCAAGAAGCTTGCTTTTGAAGCTTTTTACTATTACTTCCTGTTTTCCAAGCAGCTCGTCCACGACTATTCCACTATATTGCCCGTGTTTTTCAACCAGCACTACGAAAATATTGTTCTCGTTGTCATCAACAGGTAGCTGAAACTGCCTTCTCAATCTAAAAAGTGGAAGAATTTTATTGTCTATTAAAATGACTTCCTGCCCTTTGATATGCTTGATTTCCTGCGAGCTAACTTCAATGTTTTTCACTATGCTTGTGAAGGGAATTGCGTATTTTTCCTTTCCGACTCTTACCAGCATGGCCTGATAAACCGCAATGGTCAAAGGCAGTTTCAATTCGAACCTGGAACCAATTCCAGGCTTTGACTCAACTTTTACGGATCCTCCAAGGCGCTCAACTCTGTTTTTTACAACATCCATTCCTATTCCCCTTCCGGAGATATCAGTAATATTGTCAGAGGTACTGAGGCCTGGAGTAAAGATCAGCTGCATTGCTTCCTCTTCCTGAAGCTGCTCCGCACTTTCTCTTGAGATAATTCCTTTCTTTAATGCAACTTTCCTGATTTCATTAGTGTCTATTCCACATCCATCATCTTCTATTCTAATAAGGACAAAATTTTCCTGTCTTGAAGCTGTAATCAGTATAGTGCCATTCTCTTTTTTCCCAAGTTCCACACGCTTCTCCGGAATTTCGATTCCATGATCTACTGCATTTCTCAACAGGTGCACCAGGGAATCCCCGATTTCTTCGAGAATAGTTCTATCGAGCTTGATTTCTTTCCCTTTGATTATAAAATCGATTTTTTTGTTTTGTATGCGTGCAAGATCTCTGATCATTCTGGGATAGATGTAGGTGATATGATCCAGAGGTACCATTCTTGCCTCGATCACTTCATCTTGCAGTTCTCTTGTTAGTTTATGAAAATCTGAAAGTGCAGCCTCAAGCTCCTTGGATTTCAGGTTGCGTGTAAGCTCGTTTATTCTACTCCGGTTAATTACGAGTTCACCCACGAGATTCATCAATTTATCGAGCTGTTCGGTACTGATTCTTGGGTTCTGAACAATTTTTACTTTAGGACTCGATTTTGGATAAGCTGGGGTTTTTTCTTCCTTCTCTGGTTGATAGATTTCTTTTATCGTTTTTTCCTTTGCAGACAGGAGTTTATCTTCGCTTTTTTGAATGGAGGCTTTTTCAGGAGAATCATTTACTTCCCTTAACGTTTTTATCACTTCGTAGACGTCAGAATATAACTCGTATTTATTAGCTGTCTCTTTTTTTCCTTTTTCGGGCCTATCTCCTTCGTTTTCACAGACATTTTCTACAAGTCTCTCAAGGGTATCCACACATACCAGGAGAACATCAATCAAAGAAGAATTAAGTACAATTTGACGTGTGCGCAGCCTGTCTATCAAGCTTTCCATTTCATGCGTTAACTCTACAATTTGTTTGAACCCCATTGTTGCAGACATGCCTTTGAATGTATGAGCTGCACGAAATAACGTATTCATCTGTTCCGTATTTTCAGGATCATTCTCAAGCATCAGCAGGGAATCGCTTAACTCTTTAATGTATTTCTCAGACTCTGCCCTGAAAATGCCCATATATTTTGACATATCCATAATTTTCCCTGCCTTTTTGGAAGTTCAGATTTTTTTATATAGTTTCTCAACACAGAATTCAATTCGGGATTGAGTTCTAGATTCGGTCTCGTATTCAATTCTGGTTTAATCCCTACATCTGTTTAGTCTCTATTTCTGTTTTAATTTCGATATTTATTTAGTCCCTATTTCTGTTTTAATTCCAATATTTATTTAGTCCCTATTTCTGTTTTAATTCCGATATTTATTTAGTCCATACTTCTGGTTAATCCTTACACCTGGTTCCATGCCAGCTTTCAATTTAATCACAATACTTCTGGTTTATTGGAGGTCTAGTGGGGTCTCATTTTTTAATTCAATACAGAGGTCCCATACGAAGAGTTAATCTTTAACCTTAAAAATCAGGCTGCTTTTTAGTTCGAAAATTTAGCTTATTATTTTTATAATTTCTTCAGCTATTTTGTCCAGAGGAAGCACAAAATCCGCAAGTTTTCGCCTTACAACTTCCTTTGGCATTCCGTAAATCACACACGAACTTTGGGCCTCAGCAATTACTTTTCCTCCCATCTTTTTTACTTGTTCAGCTCCATCCGCGCCATCACAATTCATTCCGGTTAGAATCAGGGAAGTGATTTTGGAGCCGTAAATTGGGGCGATAGACCTGAAAAGAGCATTTACTGACGGTCTTGAGCCCAGTTCTTTCGGGCCGTAAGAAAGATGTGCAACCTCTTTTTTACGACCATTTACAGTCTTCTGTACGATTTCCATATGATAATCTCCGGGAGCTATAAGTACGGTTCCTTCCTCTATTATGTCCCCTTCCTCTGCTTCTTTTACCCGGAGAGCCGTTTTTGAATCAAGCCTTTTAGAAAGAGACGCTGTAAAACCTGCAGGCATGTGCTGTACTATCAGGACTGCGGCAGGGATGTCGGCAGGAAACGAACTTATAAGCTTTTCCAGGGCTCTTGGACCTCCAGTGGATGCGCCTATTGCAAGAACATTTCGCACGGAAGCCGTTGTTTCTTTCCGGGACCTGTGCTTTTCTATTTTTTCTCTTTTATTTATGTCCGGTTCTTCCAATTCCCGATTTCGCATGCACTCCAGATTTTCAAGATTGGCTTTTGCAGCTTCACGGGTTTTTCTGCAAATTTCTTCTGCCATATCTGGTATGCTCTGACTAAGAATCCCTTCAGGCTTCTGGATTACATCTACTGCTCCGTATTCAAAGGCTGTAAGTGTAATCTCTTCAGCCCTTTTCCCAAGGGCTGAAATCATCACAACAGGAGTCGGACACTCCTTCATAATCCGAGCAAGAGTTTGAAGGCCGTCAAGAACAGGCATAACATTGTCTAGAAGAACGACATCAGGCCTTAATTTTTTAATTTTCTCAAGGCCGTCCTTTCCATTGAATGCCGTTCCTACGACTCTGAGATTCGGGTCTTGACTGAGAATATCGGAAAGGAGTTTGCGAATTAAAGCAGAATCGTCTACTATGAGTGCGCGAATAGTCATCTCAAGCACTTTTTGCTAAATATAAAATTTATTTTAATAGCTTCATCTAATAATTTTTATTTAACTATATTAACAATAGTCTGATTTGACATAGTTTAATTTATACAGCTTTAGTTAACACAATTTGATTTAGCGCAGCTTCAGTTAAGTTAGTACCCGCAACGAAATAACCTATGCAACTTATAATTTATTGTAACTTTGATTGGCTACCTTGATAGTGAAAATCAAAACGTCCAATTGGAAATATGCACAGTTTATTCTGAGACGGGGCCTTAATTCAGTTTAATGTAGCTTCAGTTGTTTTATTCAATACACTTTAATTGCTTTATTTTATGCAGCTCAGTTAGTGCAATTTGATTTAATAGTAGCCTGATTTACAATCAGACTCAAATCGGATCTAATTCGGTTCAGCAATTTTTCTTATTACATCGAGCATTCCATCAGGCTCAAATGGCTTTACTATAAAGCCCATAGCTCCTATCTTCATTGATTCGGTTATAAGGGCCTGTTGACCAATGGAGGAGCACATTACTATTTTTGCCTCAGGGTCCATAGTAAGAAGTTTTTGCAATGCCTCTTTTCCATCCATATCTGGCATAATTATATCCATTAACACAATATCGGGCTTTACTTCGAAATAAAGCTGAATTGCCTCTTCCCCATCATTGACCTCAGCAACAACTTCATGTCCGTGCATCAGAAGAATATCTCTAATAATCATCCGCATAAATTCGGCATCGTCCACGATCATAATTCTGGCCATGCATTTCCCTTCTTCCATTCTTGAACAAGCGACAATATCGGATGACATTTACACTTCTGTTTTTTGGAATGTTCCGACACCTTATTCCTATCTTTGCCGAATCTCGCCTCTTGCCTGCGTATTCTCCACAAACTCATGCCATGAATCAAAGGATATAATTCAAAAATTACGCGAGGTTAACAAATGTAACCAGCGCAGTTTATTTGTTAAGACATATTTATCCCAATTGTGTAGAAAAATATATACGAAACCTGCTATATTAAATTTTTTAATTGTCTTTATAAAATTAGAGGCTGAAATTTATTTAGATACTCTGGTTAATTGACACGTTAACAAACTATTTAAAAAAGTTACCGGCTCTTTCTCAATCTTCAGCCGAGTTCCAGTTTTGATCTTCAAATTTCAATAAAACATTAATTATATTATCTTATATAAATAAAGCTTTTCTCTGTTTGTTTTAAATTTGATCTGGGACTAATTTCAATTTTTTCCTGAAACAATAACACCCAAAATGATACCTAAATTTAAATAAAACATTTCTATTTCTATTTATATATTAAAAATATGTATCAAAATTTAGCAAATAAATTTATATTTTCCCAAACTTCATATATTACTGTAAATTGAAAAATAACCTTGGAATAATTTGCAGGTATAAGGTATACTTGTTGAAGATAGAATAATATTTTCATAACGTTCTGGCCCTGGTTTTAGGGAGGACTAAGGTATACATGCTGAAGATACAAGAAAAGATTTCATTTCATATTTTCTTGTTTCAGACTTTACTTAGAAGATTCATTATTCACTAGAAAACTCAATTAATTAGAAAATTCGCTACTCAGCGTTTCTTTGACAAAATCTCGCTTACAAAATCTTATCCAGCTTATAAAATCTTATTTACAAAAAGTCCAACTTACAAAATCTTCAAGCAACCCCCCTTAGGAGTAGATTTGAGTGCCTGAAATCCTGATTGTTGAAGATAACTTACTTAATTTGACCGTTGAAGCAGACTTACTTAAGTCTTTTGGACATGAGCCGAAAAAGGCGAAAAATGGTTTTGAAGCTCTCGAAATTCTCAATGAAGCAAAAATTGACCTGATATTGCTTGATATGGAACTTCCGAAAATGCACGGCCTTGAATTGCTTCAAAAAATCAAACTTAACCCTGAAACTCGGAGTATAAAGGTAGTTGCAGTCACAGGTTACTCTGATCCTGAAAGTAAAGAAAAGTTCCTTAAGGCTGGATGCTATGCTGTTCTTGCCAAACCCATAAACTTTGGCGACTTTGGCTCACAGATCGAGTATTTTCTTACAATAGCGGACTCTTGAATATATAATATATATGCGAAAATAAAAAGACAGTCGTAATACATATGCGAAAATAAAAAGACAGTCGTAGCATATATACGAAAATAAAAAGGCGGTTGCCTAAAGGGCAGACTCGGTAGGCATCTAAAGAGATATTGAGTGAAACTGGGTTAAAATTACAGAGAATAATTTTTTACGATGTTCTCTTTTTTTAATAAATCAAAAAATTTATCAACTCTCAAATAGTCTGTATTGAATAACTGGTTGGGAAGATCAGGCAGTCTCCATAGAAGCATTTCCACCTGTTTACTTCATTTAGCGGGTACTACTGACAGGTTAACAGCCTATGTAAACCGGAGATGTGTAGAGGTGGAGAAGCTGGAGGCAAGGGTGAGAGAAATGTATAAAAACACAAAAATAGGGCATCTAGTGATAGGCTTTGCTCTTCTTCTTGTTTTGATTTTTTTTGTTGGGTACACAAGCTATCAAGGTATGAACGATATTGAAAAAAAGAGCCGAGCCATTCAAAACATGACCTACATCGTGGATAACATGCAGGGGGCCCTGCAAGCCCAGGAAAGTTATGTTATTTATAACGATCCTAGTTATAAAAATGAGACTTATAACCATCTTGCTCTTGTGCCCTCCCAGGCAGCTATATCTAAAGAAATATATCTTGGCTACCTTGATCCTGTAAACCAGGATCATATGGACTCTATCCTGAAAACGTCCGGCGAATTTAATGAAACTTTTAATAGCTACGTTAAAGCAGACGACGAAGAGGTGGCCCTGAAAACCGACATCGTCTCAAACGGTGATCTTATTTTGCAGAAAGCAGATGAGATTTATCAAGACCAGATGCTTCAATATCAACAATATGCAGAAAATGGTTCTTCAGGGGAAGTTCTCCAGCAAAAGTTATCCAATGCTCAGGAAGCCCAGAAAATCAGTATACTTGCAATGGAAGCTCAAAACGAATACCAGAATTATATAATCACTCCCGAAGATCAATATGCGGAAAATTTCAGTCAACGAATGGAAAATATAACTGAAGTTACTGATAATCTGAAAACGCAGATGGTGACAACTGAAAATCTTGAACGTGGAAATACAATAATTACCAGTGCCCAAAAGATCCAGACTGATTTTGATCGCCTGAAAATTCTTAAAGAGGAAAAGGCGGTTGAAGTAAAAAAAATGGAAACCATAGCCGCACAGGTTAAAAAAGATGCTGAAGCTGCCAGTAACGATCAGAAAGAGAAACTTAACACCCTGATAACAGATTCTATAAATAAGATCTTTCTCGTTACTCTTCTTTCAATACTTGTCGGGATTTTACTTGTTTTTGTTATTCTTAATGTTTATAGAAAACCTATCTATGAACTACTTGAAGCTGCAGACAGAATCTCTGGAGGAGATCTGAGTGTTGAGATTAAAGGAAACTCGAGAAGTGAAATCTCTCAACTCTCACAAGCTTTTAAATCGATGGTTGAAAACCTTCGTAGCCTGATAAAAGGAATTCAGGAAAGTTCGGTTCACCTTTCTACACTTTCAGAAGAAATGTCTGCTTCTTCTGAGGAAGTGGCTTCAGCTTCAAGGAAAATTTCTGACACTGCAACTGAAATCTCAAATGGGACCGAAGTGCAGAGCACAAAAATAGTGGATATAACTCATGCAATGCAGGACATGACACACAATATCCAGGAAATTGCTGAGAATACCCAGAAAGTTTCTAAGAACACTAATCTTGTCAATAACACTATCAATAACATTGGAAATGCCTCAAGAGAAATCCTGGTAAAAATGGACCATATTCGCTCCTCTGTTGATGAAACTAAGGAAGTGATAACGGAGCTTGACTCCAAGTCTCAACAAATCAATGAAATTGTAACTCTTATTACCAGGATTGCCGACCAGACAAATATGCTTGCGCTGAATGCTGCAATTGAGGCTGCCCGGGCTGGTGAGCACGGCCGGGGTTTCTCTGTTGTAGCCGACGAGGTCCGAAAACTTGCCGATGAATCCGGCCGTGCTGCTAATAATATTTCTAGCCTAATTGATGAAATAAGATGCAGTATCAGTGAAACCGTGGAAAGTATAGAGGCCAGTAAAAAAGATGTGCAGGATGGTTCACTGTCTGTTAATAACGCAGTTGAAATGGTTTCAGGGATTGTAACTACAATCAATGAAATTACAAATATGATAGAAGATGTTGCAGCTGCTACAGAAGAGCAGTCCGCATCTATTGAAGAAATCACTTCCACCCTGGAGGATATTTCCTCAATTTCGGAACAGTCCGCTGCAGGAACCCAGGAAACTGCTGCAGCTCTCGAAGAGCAGAGTGCTTCAATGTCAGAACTTGCCAATATGGCTAGTGACCTTTCTTTGCTCGGGGAAAGAATGAAAAAAGCTACGGAAAAATTCAAACTTGATAACTTAAAAGAAGGGTCAGAAAACACGTCAAGTTAAAATTTTGGAGTTAGTTCGAGGAATTCAAATGTTTGAAGAAACATTAGATGAAGGTTCAGGATTTTCGGAAGAAAATCTTCGCTTAGTGACCTTTGAGCTTTCAGGTGAAGAGTTCGGAGTAGATATTATGCAGGTCTCCGAAGTTATTCCGGTTCCGAGGATCACCCGCATTCCTCAGGCTCCGGAATGCGTAAAAGGGCTCATTAACCTGCGGGGAAAGATCCTCGTGGTGATAGACCTTAACAAGCGGCTTGATTTCAGCTCAAAAGAAACTGACAGCCTGTCCAGAATTATCATAGTTGAGGTTAAAGATACAGTCCTTGGAATGCTTGTAAATTCCGTAAAGGAGGTCATTAACCTGCCACTTTCTTCAATTCAACCGCCCCCTGAGATGATCAAATCGAAAATCAATGCAGAATACCTGGTAGGCGTTGGAAAAGTAGGGAACAGGCTTCTTATTCTACTAAATCTTGCAAGAGTACTTGGAGAAGAAGAAATCGAAGAGCTCAGTGAGCTATCTTCTCCTGATGAGGATATTTTAACTGAGTAAACTGCCTCTACCAAAGTTGAAAGTGGATAGGGAAGGAGCTGGAATAATAGAGAAAATGTTTAAACTGAGTAAACGGCGTCCTCTCCAAAAAAGGATATTTAAACTTACTGAACTGTTTTCTACTGAAAAGACTATTTTGAAAAATATTCAATCTTGAACAGTTATTCTTTATTGAAGCGAATATTAAAGATTCACGGTCAGGTTTTAAATATGCATCCTGTGGTCATATTCCTTTTCGCCCTTCTCTGAATCTTATTTTTTACAGCCATACTCAGGTTGCACCCTTTTCTCAGTCTTGTCCTTGTATCCGTTTTTACAGGAATCCTTGCAGGAGAACCTCTGGCTACGGTCGGAGCAATAACCGGGGGGTTGGGCAGCGGATTTTCTTGTTTTGCTATTATTATTACGTGTGGAAGTATTATCGGAATTCTGCTCCAGGGAACCGGAGGAATGTCCTTAATAGCCTCTGATATTATACGTTTTTCCGGAAATCCTCTACTTGCCCTTAATGTCCTTGGCTTTCTTTTTTCTGTTCTCTTGATGTGTTATATTCTTGCCTATGTTATCTTTATTCCAATAGCTAAAGAGTTGGCTGCCAGGCTTGATAACCCCTCTATTTCCACTGCAACAGTTCTTGCACTTGGAGCTGTTGCCTCGTTTAACCTTGTCTATCCTTCGCCTGTAGTAATCTCGGCAGCAGAAGAACTATCGGCTAACGTAGACAGGCTTTTTATTCTGGGAATTCTTATCGCAGTTCACACTTCCATTGCAGGTTACCTTTATTCCAAAAATCTGGAAAAGTTTGGAACTGCAGATCTTTCGAACAGAGTAAAGGCAAAGACAGTCGAGGTTCAGGAAATAAATCCAGGGATATATAAAGGCCCTGCCTAAAGGCCCCGACGGCTTGAGGCTTATTCGCCAATCTTTTTTCCTTTACTTCTTATTCTTTTTCAGACAGGTTTTGAATACTCTCATCCTGTACTCACCTTTCTGGGAAACCCGAATATTGCGCTTCTTATAGGAGTCCTTCCTCGTTGCCGCAGTCCTTCAAACCGTTCAGGGCTCAAGGATTGTGACCATGCTTTTATTGCACTTTCCCTTTTACTGCCCCTGGTTCCTGAACTCGGGTTTCCTCAGTAAATCGTTATCCTTTCAATGGCTTCAGGCACTTTTCTGATTTCCCATGTCAATGATCCTTTCTTCTGGATTTTTGGGGAGCTTGCAGAACTGGGACCATCTGAGGTCTTCAGGTCAAATGCTCTTGGGAGCGCTTTGATGGGTATCGTGAGTTTCCTACTGATATCTACTGTGTATATCTTCTTTTACTGAATTTTCTCTTTTACTGAATTTTCTTTTTACTGATTTTTTTCTTTCACAAAGTTTTTTTCTTTCACAAAGCTCTTTTCTAAGTTTTTTACTGAAAGTTTTAAACTCTCCTCTTCCGACATTCTTCCTGCTTTTCTAATTTTGCCACAGTAAAATTATAACTTCATAATTTGGTATGTGGCAAATGATAAATACCAGTTTTTTATATTTCTCTATATGAATGAGCAAAGTTATCCTGAATTTACGGGCCTTGAACTCTCTCCGAGAAAGGTAGATTATCTTAAGTTCATTCTTGAAAAAGGAGGCACTGTAAAAACCACAGAAATCTCTTCAGGCCTGCAGGTAGACCCTTCAACCACAACCAAGACCTTAAACGAGCTTGCAAGTGCAGGCTACCTGAACCATGTTCCTTACAGGGGTGTGGATTTGACGGAATTGGGTGAGGCGTACACGCAATTTCTTATTCGAAGGCACAGGATCCTCAGTCTTCTTTTAACCCATTACGGCCTTTCGTCGGAGGAAGCTTGTAGCGAAGTTTCTCGTTTTGAGGCTTTCGTCTCAAGGGATGCTGTAAATAAAATCTGCAGCTCAATGGGCCACCCAATGTTCGGAGTATGCGGGGAAATAAGCCATGAAAGATGCTTGTATGAAGAAAAACATCATTGAATGCCTGAATAAGTGAAGCATTAAACGAAATGTTAGATGAAGAGCTAAAGTGCTAATCAAGTGCCGAGTATTGGCCTCGAGATAAATTTGGGCTTACACCAAAAAATTTCCAGAATAACCCAAAAATTTGGGTACATGCCAAATTTTGAACCTCTATGGACTTTGGGTATATAGAGACTTTGAATGATGTCGGTCTTATCTCATCCAGAAATATCCAGAAATATATTCATGAGCCAAGAAAAAGTGAAATTGAAGAAAGTGGGATCTCAATATGAATCTGAAAATTCTACCTTTATTAGTGCTCTTGACTGTTGGCCTGAGCCTTTTTGCCAGCGGCTGTACAGGGCCAGGTGACTCCCAGACTAATGAGAGTACAGGACAGGAAGTTGAAGTATCAGGGTCAAACGGGCCTGTAACCGTGGCTGTAAGTGTGCTTCCTCAGGCTGAGTTTGTAGAAAAAGTGGGGGGAGACAAAGTAAAAACTGTTGTCATAATCCCTCCGGGCGCAGATCCTCATACCTATGAGCCATCTCCTAAAAAAATAGAAAATGTGAGCAAAGCTAGTATGTATGTTACAGTTGGCGTCGATATGCCATTTGAGGAAGTCTGGATCGACAGGTTCGAATCTATTAACAGTGGAACTCTTATCGTAAACTCTTCTAATGGAATCGAACTCAAGAAACTTGCTGCTCACGATCATCACGAGGGGGAGGGAACAGAAGAACATGCAGGAGAACTTGGAGCTGATCACGAAGAAACTGAATTGGATCCCCACATATGGACATCTCCTGCAAACGCAAAAATAATGGTTGAGAACATTTATGAGGGACTTGCCAAAATAGATCCTGAGAACAAGACTTACTATGCTCAGAACAGAGACGCCTATCTTAAGGAACTGGATACTCTGGACGCAAGGATACGCGAAAAGCTTGAGGGAAAAACGGAACGAAATTTCATGGTTTATCATCCTGCTTGGGGCTATTTTGCAGCGGACTACAACCTTACCATGATTCCAGTTGAGATTGAAGGAAAAGAGCCGAGTGCTCAGGATCTGGCAAAGGTTATAAGCCTTGCAAAAGAAAAACAGGTTAAAGTCATCTTTGTCCAGCCCCAGTTCAGTACGAGAAGTGCACAGTCTGTAGCTGAAGAGATAGGCGGTGAAGTTGTAGCTGTAGACCCACTTGCAAAGGATTACATCGCAAATATGGATAATGTATCTGATATTTTTGCCAGAAACCTCGTATGAAGTCAGTAAAGTATGAAGTCAGTAAAGTACGAAATCAGTAAAATTAGCATTTGAGTTCTGGTAAAGTCAACCACTCAAATTTCGTATCTAAATATCAAAAGATTGTAATCCGATAAACAAAGACGATAATAAAAACGACATTCTGAAGGACGAGCGTAAAAACGATATTCTGAAGGGAAGGCAATGGAGAAGGTTATAGAACTGAGAGATGTTTGGGTTCGTTATGGAACCCAGACGATTCTTGAGGCAATTAATTTTGAGTTAAAAGAGCCCAATGGACTGCTTGGAATTATCGGACCTAATGGGGGAGGAAAGACTACACTTCTCAAAGTGCTTCTTGGGCTTTTGAAACCTTATAGAGGCAGTGTAAAGCTCTTTGGGAAACCACCGGAAAAGAGCAGAGAACTTGTAGGCTACGTCCCTCAATACAAAGGTTTTGATTTTGACTTTCCTATAAGTGTCTGGGAAGTTGTGCTCACAGGCAGGATTAGCCATACGGGTTTTCGGAAAAAGTATAGAGAAGAAGACAAAAAGGCTGCCGAAGAAGCCCTTAAGACTGTAGAAATGTTCCAGTACAGGGACCGGCAGATTGGGCAGCTTTCAGGGGGGCAGCGGCAGCGAGTCTTTATTGCGAGAGCTCTTGCCACAAATCCCAAACTTTTGCTTCTGGACGAACCTAATTCCGGGCTTGATCCTCATATGCAGGATGAACTCTACCGCCTGCTGGACAGGCTAAAGCAGGAGATGGCAGTCATCATGGTTACTCACGATCTCAGCGCGGTTTCTATTTATGTCGACAAAATAGCCTGCTTAAACCGTACTCTCCATTACCATAACTCCAGAGAAATCCCAGTTGAAGATCTTGAAGCTACCTACCAGTGCCCTGTTGAACTAATTGCTCATGGAATACCTCACAGGGTGTTGAGTAACCATGAGGAAAATCCCTGAAGATCAGGACTTGTTCGAAAAGGACTGATTAGAAAAACAGATGGAGAAATAAGAATGTTTGATTTTCTGCAATACAATTTTATCCAGAACGCTCTTGCAGCTGCAGTTCTTGCAAGTATAGCCTGCGGGATTATAGGAGTCTATGTTGTCGTCAAAAAAATAGTCTTCATAAGTGGGGGGATAGCTCATGCTTCCTTTGGAGGTGTTGGGCTAGGCTATTACCTCGGAATCAACCCTATGTTCGGAGTTCTTCCCTTCAGCTTGCTTTCAGCTCTTGTCATGGGAACAGTGAGCAAGAGATCTAAAATCCCTGAAGACAGTGCTATAGGCATACTCTGGTCTCTTGGAATGGCACTCGGAATAATTTTTGTCTATTTAACCCCTGGATATGCTCCTGATCTTATGACCTATCTCTTCGGAAATATTTTAACAGTGCCTCGCTCCGACCTTTACTTTATGCTAGCTCTTGATATAGTAATAGTAGGTGCAGTTTACTTACTTTATAAGGAGTTCCTTGCCCTCTGTTTTGACGAAGAATTCACAACCGTGCAGGGCCTTCCTACCGAGAAGCTTTACCTTTTCCTGCTCTGCATAATTGCTCTAACAATTGTGGTGCTTATTAAGGTCGTGGGTATTATACTTGTAATCGCTCTTCTTACCATTCCTGCTTCTCTGAGCCGTAAATTCACCCATAACCTGAAGCGTATGATGCTGATTTCCATAGCCTTTGGAACTGTAATCAGCGTTACAGGAATAGGTCTTTCATATGTTCTGGATGTCCCATCCGGTGCGACGATTATTCTCGTATTGAGCCTTGTATACGGGGCTGCGGCCTTTGGGATGGAATTGCTTGAGAATAGAAGAAGTTCAGGGACTTAAAAATCCCTTAACTCTATTTTAAAGGCTTTAAATGGGTGTTCACAACTTATTCAAGACTGGTTCAGGACAATTTAAATAACTATTTCAGGACTTTTACAGTATCGAGTAAAAATTCTGTTATAATTATATTTCTTCAGTTTTATTAAGACATAATTTTATATATGGTGAGATGCAAGAGCGTAAATGTTTAATTGATTCTATTTATAGGATCCAGTACTTAAACCTCTCAAGCTGGGTTCGTGGAGATAAAAACGGAATCTGAAGCATCTAACCCATGTTCGTACAATCGCTTCGAGTGGGGAAGCGACGAATACGCTGGTAAATTAAACACGATGGATTTATTTGGAGCCACCCTAAGATAATCCAGTAAGTGTATCTGAAAACTATATTAAAGCAAGTGATTGAACCCGTTATATGAAACGGAAGCCACCAGATTATTTACTAAAACAAATTTTTACAATCAGGGTGATAAAATGGATCGTGATACAACCCGGGATCAAAATATAAACGAAAACGAGACTTTTGATGGAGACTGCCTCGATCTTCCGGATATCCCCCTTCCGGAGACCGATAACGTTCTATACTCAATCCTGAATTCCTTAAACCAGAATATCGCAGATTTTCACACTTTTGTGAAGTTCAACCCCTATCTGTCTGAGGACCATCTTAATGTTGAATTGCTTAAAAGAAGCATGGGCATTCATAGAGATTTTACAGCTTTGTTCCTGCACACCAAAGAGGAGCTGGTTTTTACTTATCCCGAATTTATAGAAAAAACAGAAAAATTGCTATTTAAGGGAAATGTTGGTACCGACTGCATAAAATATACCCACAAATTATGTAGAACAATAAGCGACTATAAAATAGCCCTGCACAGAGAAGGCTATTTGCCTGACCTGAGAAGACAGTTACCGCTAGTTGATCTGTAATCAGCCGGTAACTTACTTTTTTCTGTTAAATTCCTCTTTTTCATCAGGATTCAAAGCCAGGCTTCCGCTCTTTTATTTTTTAAGATCCTAATTATTCTATTAACTCTACTAATTCTGACTCAGTTCCAAAATCTAGTGATGAACATATAACTAAAAATCACTAGATTTTGTAATTGGTTACAATTCTTGTGACTATGCTTGTGGATTGAAGGCTTTACATGTCGAATCTTAATTTTGATTGGAGACTGAATTCTTGTTACGAATTTAGATTTTCAATCAAGAAATTAAAAAATCACTAGATTTTGGAACAGAGTCCTAATTCTAATAATTTTATGAATCAAATATGCTTCCCAAACTCTATTTTTATTGAATGCAGAAAGGAAATTTCTTCTATTATATCTCAACTTTCTTTGTATTTTACGGTACTTCCAGAATTTTATATTTCATTTTCAGTACATCCGTAGTTTTATATAACTAAAAGGTCTCTGGATTGCTAGGCATCTGTAAAAAACGGTGTCTTTGAAAAACGGTATCTTAAAAACGATCTTCGAAAAACGGTATCTTTGAAAAACGGTTCTTAAAAAACGGTTCTTAAAAAACGGTTCTTAAAAAACGGTTCTTAAAAAACGGTTCTTAAAAAACGGTATCTTAAAAAATGGTATCTTAAAAAACGGTATCTTAAATGATCTTCAAAAAACGGTGTCTTTGAAAAACGGTTCTTAAAAAACGGTACTAAAAACGGCATTTAAAAAACAGATGCCTGTACACTTAATACTGGAACCTTTTGTATTTGTTTCAACAATTCTTCTCTTTCTTCACATTACGTATCTCTGTTTTAGTGTTAATATCCTCAAGTTTTAACTTTAGTATATATTTTAAAACATCTCCAAAAATTCCCTATATTATATCCCTAGTGCATTGATTCCAAAGTATGTCGGAAATGAATTTTTTGAAAAATCACAGAAAGCGCGGAAGACACGGAAATAAATAGTATAGGACTTACGCAGTTGAACTGAAAAATCAACAGCATTAGACCATTAACTATCTAAAATGTGGCTTTAATTCACAGTCTTCGACGTAATTGATTTTGTTCCTCAAGTGCGTAACTCCTATAGTAAAGGCTTGGTTCTCCCATGCTTTCCGTGTTTTCCGTGGTTGTAATATACAGATCGAGTCACTCTTCGACCGGCTGCGTTTTTTGTGTTACAGAATTCCATGTGGCTTTAAACTTACGTTTCAAAGATCGTGTAAAAACAATATCAGTAGACAGTACAATTACTACTCATGCCTAAAACTGGTCCTACTAGTAGCGATTTTGCATAATTTTTATCATTTTTTGAGTTTTAAAATCGATATGAGTAAAGCTCACACGATATACTAACATTTTGAAGTTGGCACTATATTTCACTTTCAAATCAATAGCATTTTTGTAATAATCACATATTATGGCAAATCAGTGGAGTTATTAATATGAATATGTCTCATATGTCTAACAAATTATCCTAAATACACCAAAAGTAATGGAGTAAATCACATTCAAACATATGGACTACCTTTTTTCACAATCAGTAAGACCAGTTTTCCAATTACAAATGTTAGGCACTACACATTTTCACTAGCAAGAGGACCATTCAACCAACATCTTTGAAAGTTGAGTTTGAGGTAAATCTATCATAGAGCTGGTCCCAAAGCTCAAAATTGCTTTTCTGAATCTCTAAATCGAGAAGGATCAAAAATTATATAATTAATATGTTTTCTAAAAAAATTATAGTATGAAATAAAGTATAATTGAAGCAAAAACAGAAATACAAATTGTAAAAATCGATTTTTATTCTTTTTTTGGCTTTTCTAGATCAAATTAGAAGATCTAATATAATCGTCGCCTTTTGAAGACTATCTAAATAATATTAGTTCAATGAGATACTTATTTATAACCAGTATAATGTAATTTATATCATACTATTAAAAGAAGTTTATGGCGAGGGGGGAAACATGGATTTCAAATTTGCGTACTTAGTAACTGTAACAAAAATAGACAAGGCAGATTTTTTATAAAGTTAATTTTCAATTGGTGATAATGATCTTTAAAATCAAGGCATCCAATTGAAACCTGTACATAGTTTGTTCTGTGACAACTCCTTCGTTCAGTGTAATCCGCAAAATTACATGTAAAATATATTGTCCCTTATTAAATAATGAGCTGATCCCAAAACCCATTTTCAATCCAAATCAATGGGATTTATTTGGACTGCTTTCATGATCAGAAGCTCGATTAGTTACTTAATATACGAAATTCAAAGAAGCAAATTTTGAGTTTCATGATCAGCTTACTATGTAAATACTACCATAGGAAGTGGAAATAAAACCACTATAGGGGAGTGGAAATAAATTATGACAGTGTCTAATTACATAATGAAAATCATATTTGTTGGTATAGCATTTACCATCGTTGCATACATGCTGGATGCTAACGCTGTTTTTGCTGCAAATACTCAAGAAGTCAATAATACATTGAATATCGATAAAGCACCTGATGATCGACTAAATGGTAACTTAACATATAAGCCGACGTTGATACCAGATCCGTGGGATTATGGATATTTCATACATCCAAGCATCGTACAGAGTGATATACCAATATTTGGTCATAAATACTGGATGGGTGTAACACCATATCCGTATACGAATCAATCGAGTTCAGCTGATCAGAAGCTGGAAACGCCGTGTTTATACTATTCCGATGATGGCTTGACGTTCGCAGACGCTGCAAATATCAGTAATCCACTGATAATAATAAAACCACCAGTATATAATCAAAGTGCATATAGTAGTGATCCGGAAATTGTCTATTGCTCAGATAATGATAGGTTGTATTACTATTACGTTATTGGCGAGGTGTTTAGCAATTATACAGCCGAAGATGTAAAAGTCAAGTTGTATGACGGAAAAGAAATAACTATAGAATATAATTGCAGCGATCTGCATGGCGTAAGCCCAGCTGTAATATATGATGATAAAGCTAAAAAATTCTACATGTGGATTATAGACATCAATTGCAAACCACATCAATTAATGAGATATGAATCTATAAATGGAATAAACTACACAAACGAAACCGCAATGGACATGTCAAAATTGTATGGAGATCTATGGCATATGGATGTGTGCTATAACCAGTATGATCAAACATACTACATGCTCATAACGTTTGCCGGCAAGCCGGATTTGTGGCTAGCGAGTGCAAAAAATATAACTGACACATTTACATTACATCAATGCACGCCTGTGGTATATTGTGCAAATATATCCGACAGTACGAGCAACACTGCTACCATATACAGAAGTACAGGTGTATTTAATAACACATCAAATACACTAGATCTGTGGCTTTCTGTCCAGAAAAAAAGCAATAATATGTGGCATATCGTGCATGCAACTGCTAAAAAAGAGAGGTGTGATTGGAAATATATGAATTAAACTTCAGTGTGGTGGGGTGTTATAAATTATGGCAGTACAATCATGTGAAAACGCAAGCAAAAAGGTGATTGCATTTGTCCCAGCACATAATGAAGCAGATTGCATTGAACAAACGATAATGTCGCTGGTAAATCAGACGCATGGCAATGTTGATGTTCTGGTTATTAGTGACAACAGTACTGATGACACCGTTAAAATTGCACGAGAAGCTGAGTGCAAATACGACAGTGTGCACGTCATCGAAACAGTCAATAACAAATTCAAGAAATCCGGTGCGCTTAATTTTGCGTATCGATATCTTGGTGAGCAACTCGATAATTATGACTTTGTTCTAACGATGGATGGCGATACAGTATTAGCCTCTGATCTCATTGAACAGGCAATGATCGAGTATGATCTAGACAAAAAACTGGGTGTGGTTTGTTCACGTGCTGGGATAATGAAACAACCTCTACAGACGTTCAAAGAGAAATATCTCTATCACTGCCAATATGTTGAGTATGCAGATTTCGACAGAGATCGCATTGGACAGGACAGAGGTATTAAAGTCTCACATGGAATGTGCTCAGTATATAAAGTAGCGGCAATTCGAGATGTTATGAGAAAGAGGCTTGCCGATAATGAGGGTGAATATTGTGTATACAAAGTCACCAATATTACTGAGGATTATGAACTAACTGTAACGATTAAAGAGTTTGGCTATCATGCAACGACCGGTTTTGGGATGTTAGCCTGGACAGATGTACCACTCAGCATAAAAGCCCTGTGGATGCAGCGAATACGATGGTTCCGTGGTGGAATCGATACATTATGGAGTCACGGTGTGAATAGGGTCACAGCATATGACATATTTGATCACTTCCTATTCTGGTTCCTATTTATATCTCAGTTCCTCCTGATAGCATGGACGTATCAAGAGATCCAAGGTGGAACCTATTCGATGAACAAAGCTGTATACATCGTAATAGGGATCATGTACATCAACAATGTATATACACTGCGATATGTGCAAGAGCCTGAAATATGGGATTATATACTCAGGATAGTGTATATTCCACAAGTACTATATACGTGGTTTACCGCAGCACAGCAGCTGTATGCATATTACTTATTCATGTTTAAAGCATATCAGGAGTGGTGAGTGATGTTTGATAGGAAATTATTGCTCCAAATAATCGTAGCTCATACTGTAGCCGGTTACACGCTGAATAAAATGCTGTGGGAAACATACAAAACATATACAAAACAAAAGACGCGAAAAGGATTATTAAAGCTGAATTGGACTTGTGCTGGACTAAAGCGATTGTTTGGATTGACTAAAAAACAGTAGTAAGTGACTGTGTTTAATGCTTTAGTCTGGCGGGTTAAATTCGATATTTAGGCTCTGTAGAAAACCTATTAAATTCAACTGCAAGAGGCTGACATTAGGCCAATAAAAGTGTATCAGACTATTCAGTTCAAATTAATGGGGACCCGTTGATCAGAGGATTTTTACAGAGCCGATATTTATATTCCCTTCATCTTCTTTTTGGTCGTCCATATTATGCAGTTGATGTTTTCATGATTAATTTTCCAGTGCTAGAAATGCCTTATGTTTCTTGCATCAAGCATGCTATTAACCTTACTAATTTGCAAAAAAGGTATGATGCGCCACTAAAAGTGTTTTGGAAATAACATCAACTAACTAATAGTGAACGACCTTCTTTGGCTCTTCGTCATTCCCTCTGGATAAGATGATTTTCAATTCAAGACCGCATTGGTTTTTATGAGGACATCATGAGGATATCCACACAAAACAACGAAGAACCCCTTCGCTTGTGGACACAATTCCATAATCTGGTGATTTCTTTTATTACATCGGGAGCGCAGAGGGTCACGATACCCCATTCTTTAGAGACTGTCCGATAATTACAGATAGTAATAAAAAGACAGCAAAAAGAAGGCATTTAATACCTTTAAATCGAAAAAAAGGAATTGGATTATACCAATAGTAATTGTCGGACAGCCTGTTTAGGTTGGGGTGGCCACATGCAATTTGATTTTTCCAGCAGATTTTGTGCCTACAAAATGTGTTTTCGGTATCAAGATACTATGTCAATTAATAGAATTTGTCGAATTGAAGGTATATTCTCTCGATATTAAACATTTTATCAGTTAACAGTTCTTCTATTTACAAACTAAAAAGTCGATTTTATAAAATATCTGTTTTTAAAAAGACATAACTTAAATATATAGTTGACTTAAGTTTTAGAATGTATATCTTGCATACAATCTAAGGTCGGGATTTCAATCGTTAAAGTTTTCGGGTATTCGGGTGCTGAGAAAAGTTTAATCAAAATTACCAGACAACTCGGATTTCAGTTTGGATGTTTTGATGATATTTCTAAAGAAGAGAAGTATCTTAAAAATCAGTATGCATTGAAGTATCCAATAGAATTTACTAAAGTTGAAACTGAAATAATAAATTTAGAAGCAGAGATAGATACTATCAAAAAAGAAATGGAATCAAGATCACTTAAAATTACGGACAATATTAATCTGAAAATTAAAAATCTTGAAAGAGAAATATATGAGCTAGAGAATATCAAGTTTAGTTTGAGTTCCCTGTTTTCATATTTGAGAGCTAAATTAACTTTGCACAATAAGACAAGGTTCGTTCAGGATTTGAAGGTCAATCCTCAAAAGGAAATAGATAAACTACTGAGAAAGGAGTACTCTGATCTTGAAAGTTTGACCAACAGACATGCCTACCTGAAAGGTAATAAAGAAGACGAGATAAAAAGGCGGTTGCAGCCACTTCCTGATAACCTTGAGAAAATCAAAGAAATTAAAAAAACTAATGAGTATAAAGGTGCAATTGGAGAGCTAGAAGTAATCAAAAATCTTGAGGATTTACCTGAAGCTTATTTTTTGCTTAACGATTTATTTTTGGAGCTTGACGGGTATATAACCTTTCACGGTACAAAATTAAGATCTGCACAGATAGACCATCTTGTCGTGGGACCAACTGGAATTTACGTCATTGAGGCGAAGAACTGGAGCTATGAATACGTCCAAAAAGTATTTCGTGAGAGCTCTTATACTCCTTATGATCAGATTCAAAGAAGTAATTACCTTACGTATAGATACCTGAACAATTTGAAATATGGAAACATACTTCAGAAAATCTGCTTCCGATTCTCAAAAGGCGAGATAAAGGTAAAATCAATAATAGCTGTCACTGGTGCAGATATTCCTTTTATAAAGGAATATCATACGCCTGTGATGCATTCAAAAGAACTGAGTAATTACATAAAAAGAGGCGTTCAAATCCTGTCTCCTGAAGAAGTTTGTGAGATTGCCGAAAAATTAAGCTATCGAGTTCTATAATTCCAGCACTATTGTAAAGAAAATAAAAAATTGTGAAATTATAGTAAAATTAAAAAAAGGAATATTAAAACCTAAAATTAAAAAGTAGAACTTCAGTTTTTACTGAAGTCCGAAGTGCTCTATGTTCCAGTCTGCAATAGCCTGGATTTTCTTTATTTCTTCCTCGCCGCCTTCCATGGTGAAGAGATGTTTGAACCTTTTCTGGGTCCTCAGGTATTCCTCGACTGGTCTGGGACTCTTAACTTTTCTGACCTGAGTAATTTCCCCATTTTCCATTTCATACATGGGCCAGAGGCAGGTTTCGACTGCAAGTTTGGCGATTTCCAGGGTCTTGGATGTATCAAAACCCCAGCCTGTTGGACAAGGAGCCTGGGCATGTATATAGGTAGGTCCCACGATTTCAGTTGCCTTCTTGACCTTTCGTATCATGTCTCTTGGGAAACCTATGGAGGTCGTGGCTACATAAGGAGAGCCATGAGCTGCCATGATAGCAGGCATGTTCTTCTTAGGGCGCGGGTTTCCAAAGGAAACTTTTCCGGCTGGAGTGGTTGTGGTACTTGCATCAAAAGGTGTTCCACTGCTGCGCTGGACTCCAGTGTTCATATACGCTTCGTTGTCCATGCACACATAGGTGAAGTCGTGTCCTCTCTCGAATGCGCCCGAAAGGGCACCGAGGCCTATATCCATAGTAGAACCGTCTCCCCCGATTGATACAACCTTGATGTTATCTTTTTTGCCAAGGGCCTTCAAGGCAGCTTCCACACCTGAAGCTACTGCACCTGCGTTTTCAAAGAGAGAGTGGATCCACGGGACCTGCCAGGAGGAATATGGGAAAGGTGTGGACATAACTTCAAGGCAGCCCGTTGGGTTAATTACAATTGTATTTGGGCCTGCGCCCATAAGTGTGAATTTTGCAGCAAAGGCATCACAGCAACCTGCACAGCCACTGTGCCCGGACGTGATATATGTTTTCGGTGCAGTTTTACTCATAGCAATTCCTCCTTAAGGTCCAGGAACTGGCTTTCAACCGTGATTCCTGACTTTGCAACTTTCTTGGTTTCTTCTATAACCTTTGCAATACTTTCCACAGGAATGTCACGGCCTCCGTGCCCTACAGTATAGCCAATCACAGGTACACGGACTTTACTGTTGTAGAGGCAGGATTTGGTTTCTGTAAAGAGTGCTCCTTCGTTCGTCCCTATAGAAATATTCTTATCAAGTACGACAACTGCGTGGGCATTCTTAACAGCCTTGCAGATCTGTTCCTTCGGGAAAGGCCTGAAGGACCTGACCTTTAAGACGCCAATCTTTTCTCCTTTTGCTCTATACTTATCAACAACATCTTTGACAGTGCCGAGAATAGAGCCCATAGCCATGATAATTATTTCAGCATCATCAAGCATATAACCGTCAATAAGTCCTCCGTGGTATCTACCATATACTTCCTCAAATTCCTTTGCAACGGCTTCGATCTTTGGAAGGGCTTTCTGCATTGCCTGCTCGTGGAGATATCTGAACTCTTCATATGTATCCGGAGATGCAAAGGCTCCGAAAGTCTTGGGGTCTTCAGGATCAAGAATATCTTCGGGCTGGAAAGGCGGAAGGAAATTGTCAGTTAGGTCCTGTTCAAGCAGGACGACAGGCTCATAAACATGAGACAGGATAAAGCCGTCCATGCAGACCATACCCGGAACCATGACCTCATTATCTTCTGCGATCTTGTAGAGCTGAGGCAGGGTATCACACGCTTCCTGAACATCCTCTACATAGAGCTGCATCCAGCCTGTATCTCTCTGCGCAATAGCATCTTGATGATCGTTCCATATGTTGATTGGAGCGCTAACTGCTCTATTTGCCACTGTCATTACAACAGGAAGCCTCATACCGGAAGTGTTAAAAAGTGCCTCATGCATGAGTAGAAGTCCCTGAGAAGTTGTGGCTGAATAAGTTCTTGCGCCTACGGCTGATGCTCCTATAAGGGCAGAAATTGCCGAGAACTCGGCTTCTACATTAATATACTCACAATTGGGGATTTCCCCGTCTGCCATAAACTGAGATAAGTGTTCGACAATATGGGTCTGAGGAGTAATCGGATAGGCTGAAATTACGTTTGGACGGCAGACTTTTGCGGAATGGGCCACAGCATAGGAACCTTCCACGACTACCATTTTCTTTCTATAAGCCGGGTCAATCATTATTTCTCCTCCAGAATCATTTCAATTGCGTCTGCAGGACACTCATTTGCACAGATGCCGCAACCTTTGCAGTAATCATAATCATATTCAAAAAAGCCGTCTTCTCTGGGTTTGACAGACATATCAGGACAGACAATATGGCAGATTCCGCACTTGGTACATTTTTCGTAAATATAAACAGGACGGAAGTTTCTCCATCCTCCGGTTTTGTTTATAAGGGTAGAACCAGGTTTACAGACTCTGCAGCGTGAAATGTTTAAACCTTCTTCCTTTTCATTTTTCAGAACTTCGGGTCGTACCTTGCGGTCTTGTTCGGATCCGTTACTCACGCTTCTTCCCCCCTGATAAGCTTGTAGGCCTTCTGGATTGCATTTGCATTCTTTTCTCCTACCTTTCCTGAAAAACGAGCCCTTATTGCATGCTGGATTGATTCGACATTGATTTCTCCGGTTGCACCCGCAAAAGCTCCAAGGAGAACAGTATTTACAATGGGAACACCTATAATGTCCATTGCTACCTTGGTAGCGTCCACGGTCATGACCCTAGCTTTTGTATTGAGTTTCAGGCTTTCCGGTTTTTCGGTTGTGTTAACAATAATTATTCCGTCATCCTTTACCCCGCTTGCAACGTCAACAGTTTCAAGCAGGGTTGCGTCCTGGACAATAACATAATCTGGGTTGTAAATCTGACTTCGGAGCCTGATAGGATTAGTGTTAATCCTCGTGAATGCCTGGACTGGGGCACCTCTACGCTCTACCCCAAAAGCGGGGAAGGCCTGGCTGAACTTTCCATCTTCAAAAGCAGCAACGGAAAGCATTTCAGCCGCGGTAACAGAACCCTGGCCTCCTCGACCGTGTATTCTGATTTCCTTCATCTGGATTCTCCTTTTTAATGAGATTTTATCTATTATTTTTCGAATGGTTTTCGAATGGTTTTCAAATTTTTCTGTATTTTTGCTATTCTCGGCAGTCTGTTTGGCAAGTTTTTTAGCTGTCTGGCACACTGCTATTAATCGAATAATAAACGAATTAACCTGATGTTATCCAATTTAGTTACTTTGTCAGATACAATCAGAATTTATTACTTGGTCAGACACAATCAGTATTTATTATTTAGCATGAAAGTACTGCGGTTTGAAAGGGACTTTCATTTTTGTGCCTGTTATTCGAAGAATTTCATGTTTGTTTTGTCAGACACAATCACAGCATCTGACTCTTTTTTCCAGGCACTACTCTAATATATAAGTGTGACATGTACATCCATGTCAGGGATCCAAAAACCTGGATGGTAAATTGTTAACCTGGATCTGTTTCACATCACTATTATATTTAATATTGAAAGATTTATTTTCAATTCTGGGTTCACACTGTTTTATGCCTGATAGTTCATGGATAATAGTGTAGAATGTTATTAGGTTTTCGGTGAATTGAAATATATTCTTTATATATATTTCTAATCCATAATTATTCTTTTAGATGTATTATATTTGTTATTTTCAGGTTAACCTGTCGTCTATCTATGTTTTTATTGCATAATAGCCGTAAACAAATATCTTTTGAAAAATGTGTAGTATTTTAATAATTCTCCTTATGGAAATCATTTATTAACTCAATTATCGCCTTTCCATCTTTCAGATTATTAATCTTTTCCCTAATCTGCCGCGAGCCGCGCAACCCTTTTGTAAACCAGTGAGCATGCATTCTTAGATTTGTAGACGTGTGGAGATCATATTCTTCAAGTAAGGTGATATAATTCTCAAAGTCCTCCAATTGCCTAACTTGCCTGTCAAATTCCAGCCTTTCCCCGGTTTCTAGGTAATGCCTTATTCTTTTGAAGATAAAGGGATTTCCCATTGCTGCGCGTCCGATCATAAGCCCGTCACAGCCAGTAAAATCAAGGGCAGCTTCGGCAGACTCCTCATTCCTTATATCCCCGTTTGCAATTACTGGAATGGAAAGTTCCTGTTTAACGGCTCTTATCGCTGTAAGGTCTGAACTTCCGGAGTACATTTGCTCTGCTCTCCTGCCATGTACAGTCAGGGCAGAAGCCCCAGCTTCTTCGATCAGGCGTGCAATCTCAAGGGTTTTTTCATTCCTCTTCAGAATGCGGATCTTTGCAGTTACAGGAGTCTTCAGCACATCGGTCATCTCCGAGATAATTTCATATACAAGTCTCTGGGAGTTGAGAAGAGCCGAGCCGCACCCTGTCCCAGTAATGCGCTGTACAGGGCATCCCATATTCACATCGATGAGTTCAGGTCTGTACTCGTCTTCAATAAAGAGAGCAGCTTCCCTCAGTTTCTCAGGAGAACTTCCTACAAGCTGAACTCCAAAAGGTCGGTCTTCAGGGGAAGACAGTCCTTTGAGGAGTGATTTTCGGTTTTCATTGAGCAGGGCATCTGCACTGATCATCTCAGTATATGTAAGGTCAGCTCCATTCTGCCTGCAGAGCAGCCTGAAAGCCAGATTTGTCACATCTGCCATAGGCGCAAGAAGAAGGTTTCCAGGTGTTTCGGTCTTGCCGATTTTTAATTTATTAAGTTTCATTTTTCCAACGGTTTTTGAATATTTTGATTATATTTTGATTCTATTTTTAATTGTCTTTGGTTATTTTTGGTTGTGTTAAGTTGTTTTTTGACTGTCGTTGACCTTTTTTGACTGTTTTTCTAATTATTTTCCTGGTGGTTTTCTCATTCCTTTCCCTTATTTATCTGTTTTGGAGTTGCTTCCTCAAAGATTGCTGCCTCTAGCTTCCTGTAATTGAGACCTTTTTTGATTTATTGAGCTTCTTTTGATTTCCTGAAATTCTTTGAATTTATGTGAGTTTTCTCTAATTCGCTGAAACCCAAAAACTCACGCAACTAGGAGTTTACGCAACAGGAATTCATGCAACCAAGAATTCATGCAACCAAGAATTCATGCAACCAAGAATTCATGCAACCAAGAATTCATGCAACCAAGAATTCATGCAACCAAGAATTCATGCAACCAAGAATTCATGCAATCAGGAACTTACGCAACAGGAATTCACGCAATCAGGAATTCACGCAACTAGAAACTCACACAATTTCTGGCAAAAATAGAATGATTATTTAAAAACATAATCATTGTAATATATAATAATAAGATAACACACAAATCAAGAACCTGAAACTTCAAAAATAAAGAACAGGGTGCCTGAACCAGTTAATTACGAAAACTGATTCAGGGGGTTCAAAAAGATAAATTGAGGGCCATATGAGCCTGATTTATGAGAAGAGCAGTCTGACATACCCCAGATAAGGAATTCTGTACTGCGCAGTTCCTATAATCCATTCATCTTTTACAGGCATATTATAACTTATCTCTCCTTCCTGGTCATAGTGACTGTTGGTCATAACATTGTCTCCCTTGGTAATATAACCAGAATAAGGAGCAGGTGGACCGCCTTCCCACATCGGTTCTCCAGCTTCCACTCTGTACATAGCCCTATGAATTATCGGAGTTACTCCTTCCTCTCCATACTGGCGATAAAGAATCACATTTCCATAATTTCCAAAGGACTTATAGCCTGTGTTTTTTCCTTCTTCGTTCGTGGTAATATTTGCTTTATCGATGCTTTTGATGAAAATAATATCTCCTATTTGCATATGCGGTTCCATACTCCCCGACTCCACCGCAACCATAGGAGTCCAGAGTCCGAATGCCAGCTTGGAAAGAACCATGAAAATGATCACGACAGCTACAACAGACAGCAAGTCCTTCCCAAGGGAAACCCAGGGGTTTTCCTGTTCCTGGGCACTTTTTTCCTTATTAATTTCGCTCATGCTAAGCCTTTATTCTTTTGATTTTATCCTTATAGATGCTAGGGTGCTGCGTTATATTCCATTCGATTTTGTCCTATTCGAAATCTTATCTGGCTGAACTTATTATTACACAGGGACTTTGTACGATTTTCAGAGTATAATGCAGCTACAAAACTATTTCAGCCCTACATTCAACTTTTCTGACTTATATAAGTTAGTCAAAAATTGGTTTATTGAGCTTTCTCAATAGATTTATTGAAAATCTGTTTTTATTCTATAACGAATAGATTAAACATTTAACTGTTCTGTTTGTAGAGTTAAATCACAGTGATTACAGTACTCGATCTTGCACATCATACATCATATATGCAATTCATAAATATTCATTGCTTATTCTAAGATTTTCATTGCTTATTCTAAGATTTTCATTGCTTATTCTAAGATTTTCATTGCTTATTCTAAGATTTTCATTGTTTCTTAATAAACGATGAACAGATTCATTCTACATTACGTAGGAACTAATACTCAATCTACAATAGATAGGAATTAATAACTATAAGTACTCTATCGAGCGTACAAAAGTTTCATAATTTCTTCTTTATGGTCACAAATTAAATTTAGTACATTAGTTTCGTATCTTATTAGTTTTTATATTTTAAGCAGGCTTTTGCTTTAGTCTCTGCAAGTCTTGAGTGAAACCGATTATAGTGCCAGAGCAGGGCACGAAAGATTTGGGAGAGCTCATGTCAGTTTGAAAGGTCAGGTTGGAATTATGGAAAGAAAGGATATTATAAGGGTTGTTATGGAAAAAGAGTACCAGATAAGCCCTGAAGCAGTGGAATTTATTTATTCCAGTAACTTTCCCGAAGACCTGCTTAGATATGTCCTTTTAACTGTAAATGACTCTGTTATTGTCATAGGTGTCGAAGATATAGATCTTGAAGGCTTTGCCGCTTTTTCAGCAGGTGAATCGCCTTCAGATAAAATACATGCCTTCTCTATAGAGGAAAGAAAAATTCTTTCCGGGGCTTCCATACCTTCTTCCAGATCAGACAATCCATCTTCCGAACCTGCTTCCTTTTTAGTGCCCGCTCCTCTTTCAGAATCTGTTCTTTCCTCAGAGTCCGATGTTATTACTGCAGCTCCTGACCCAAGTATAAAATCATCTCAAGACTCTGTTCCTGGTTCTTCAGTTCAGGATATGGTTCTGGATAAGGCTTATGAACCAGCTCCAGATACTCTAGATGCTTCAAATACTCTAGATGCTTCAAATACTCTAGATGCTTCAAATACTCCAGGTGCTTCAAATATTCCAGATGCTTCAAATACTCCGAATACTCTGGATACACAATCAGGCATTGTTTCATCTGACGAAGCTTCGGCCTCCGGTCTCGTTTCAGACTCAATTTCTTCGGTGAAGACAGCCCCTCCAACTTTCTCTTCTCGTTCCTCCCTGGCTGTAAACAGGTCAGCCTCTTCTTTTTTCGGGCAGGGGAACCCTCTTCCCTCTTCTCCTTCAAATAGGAGTTTCAGGACAGAAACATCTTCTTCCGCTTCTGAGAGAGGGATATTTTCGGGTTCCAGGGATGAGTACAAACATTACCCGGGCAAAAATCCTGTGACCGTAGTTTCGGATATAACAGGGCATTCCACCTGTGTTGGGGAATATATGCAATTTGTGCAGTATTTCAGGGACAGATACAGCAGGCTTTCGGAGATTATCCGGGGCAGGATCAACGCACGCCCCATCGAAAGCTTAAAAAGAAGAAGCTTCCGCAGAGGGGGAGACGGAGGCTCTGAGGAAATCTCGATTATAGGCATGGTTTCGGATATCAGCAGCACAACGAATGGCCACAAAATCCTTTCTCTGGAGGACCCAACAGGTTCTTTTTCAGTCCTTATTCGGAACTCCGATAAAGAGCTTTTTGAACTTGCATCAAAAATCCTCCTGGATGAAGTCATAGGGGTAACTGGTTCGATAACCAATGATGGAAGCCTCATGCTGGCAACAAAGCTAATACAACCTGATGTCCCGAATAATGTCCAGCGCAGAACTGGAAGCCATGGGAAAGCTGTATTGATTTCGGATGTGCACGTGGGTAGCTCCCAGTTTATGGAAGATGCCTGGCTGGATTTCCTGGATTTTTTGAAAGGAGAATCGGATTCAGAGGATATGCGGGAACTTGCAGCCAGTGTCCGTTATCTTGTTGTCGCAGGAGATATTGTTGACGGGATAGGGATCTACCCTGATCAGGAATTGGAACTTGACATTCTGGATGTCTACGAACAATACAGGAAAGCTGCAGAATATTTCAGGGAAATTCCCGAGCATATTCGTGTAATCATAAGTCCGGGCAATCACGATGCTGTTCGCCAGGCAGAACCCCAACCCGCCCTGCCGGAAAGTATCCAGGCGTATTTCCCTCAGAATATTGTTTTCGTTGGTAACCCTGCTTTTCTGGAACTTGACGGTGTCCGCCTTCTTATCTATCACGGCAGGTCGATTGACGATCTTGTGGCGACTGTCCCCGGAGTCTCGTATCAGGAACCTGCCGGGGCAGTTCTTGAGATGCTGAAACGCAGGCATCTTGCTCCGACCTATGGGAGTAGAGTTTCCATATCCCCTGAGAAAAAGGATTATTTCATAATTGATCCTGTGCCTGATATTATTCATACAGGTCACGTCCATACCCTGGGAGTCCAGCGCTATAAGAACGTTCTTCTGGTTAATTCCGGAACCTGGCAGGGCCAAACAGAGTTCCAGAAGCGTGTAAATCTAGTACCTGTCCCTGCCAGGGTTCCGATTGTGGATCTCGAGAATTTTGACGTAAAGATTCTTGCTTTTGACTGAACTTTTACAAACTTTTACTGAATCACTGGATCACTGGATTTTCACTGGATCACTGGATTTTCACTGGATCACTGGATTTTCACCGGATCGCTGAAGCCTTCTCCAAAATTATTTTCCGATCCTTATATATACCAAAAAGATTTAATATGCGGAAAATGCCGCTGGAAGAAAAAAAAGAAAATATCGGGGAAGATTTTCCGGAAGGTCAGGGGGAAAACAGGGAGGAAGATACTGCTTCGCTTCCTTTTGATATTCCTGATTTTAAAACTCTCCTGAAAAAACAGGGCTATGCCATGGCAGGCCGCCACTCAGCTGTTAAGACCTGTCTCTGGTTAAGACATGCTATGAATGGCCGGGGTTCCTGCTATAAATCAAAATTTTACGGAGTTCAGTCTCATCGCTGCCTTCAGATGACTCCAACACTTATGTGCAACCAACGTTGCCTTTTCTGCTGGCGTCCGACTGAGGTTCCTGTTCCTGCGCCTGAGGAATGGGATTCGCCTGAGAATATAGTGGAAGAAAGTATTGCCTGTCAGCGTAAGTTAATTACCGGCTTTGGCGGTTCTCCAAATGCACTTAAGGAACGCTGGCTTGAGGGCAACGAGCCTAACAATGTTGCAATCTCCCTGTCCGGAGAGCCGACTTTTTACCCTTATCTCCCGGAACTTATCGAGGAGTACAAAAAAAGAGGTTTTACGACTTTTCTTGTCACAAACGGCACGGTTCCCGAGATGCTTGCAAAGGTTTCCCCTTCCCAGCTCTATATGAGTCTCGACGCCCCGGATCTTGAGACTTACCTGAAAGTCTGCCAGCCCAGGTCGCCTGCTCTCTGGGAAAAGATCAATGAATCTTTGTCCCTGATGAAGCAGAAAAAATCAAGGACAGTCATCCGAACCACCCTTGTGAAAGGTGAAAATCTGTTCAAGCCTGAGGCTTATGCCAGGCTAATGGAAAAAGCCTCCCCTGATTTTGTGGAGATAAAAGCGTATATGCATCTGGGTTTTTCACGACTCAGGCTTGACCGCTCTGCAATGCCTACTCATGAGGAGGTCCTCGAGTTCTCACAAGAACTTGCAAAACATCTCGGATATGAAATCGCAGATGAATCTGAAATCAGCAGGGTAGTCCTGTTATCAAAGGACGGGAGAAAGTCTCCTGTCAATGAGAAAAAAATCTCCTGTTAACGGGAAAAAGTCTTCTGTCAAAAAGGTTTCCTGCCGTGATTACTGCCTTGATTAAATTCAGGTTTTTTATCTTTAGTACCAGTATATCAAATGTTGAGACACAGAACAATTTATATGTATTTATAAATATATAAAATGAGTCAAGGGATAGAAACAAATATAAACTCAGGTTTCTATTAGAATATAATTCCAGCATGGATTTATCCAGTTTTATAGTTATATACAGTTTGAGTAAAATTATGTCTCACATCTAGTGATATCAACAGAGCACGAAACAGGAAAAGTTTACGCAGCAAAGGAGCTGGCTTTTTCCGGAATTTCTGAGTGTCGGTTTTTCTGGCAGCGTACTCTTACTCTCAGTTTTTTGTGTTCAGAGCGGTTTTTACATTCAGCTTTCGGTGAGATGGGACTCGCTGTGTAATTTGTTATTATCAAATCCTCTGTCACCCTTGTTAAACTAACCGAAAAGCTAAACGAACGATAAACTGGATAATAAAAATTACTAAGACAGCACATTTAAAATAAAATTGAAATTCTTAAATGTGTTTTCAAATTCGATAGTTTCAAAAAGGCTAACCAATCCATTGAAAACTTCGACGTACTCAATAGCTCAAGTTAATTCAGCAGTTTAAGTTAATTCCATAGCTCAAATTTATTTAACAGTCTTGATTAATCTGCCTTAAATTTATCAATCTCGATCGAGAAGACAATCTCAAACTCAATAAAGGATTCAACCTCAAATTTGCCAGAAATACCAAAACTTTGCTATTATCTTTACGGGGAACATTTAAAATGACTGAACAATCTGCACACGAAAAGTACGAATTTAAAAAGAAGCTTGAGAGCCTGAGGGATAAAAAGGGAAGGAGTACTGAACTGATTTCTCTTTATATCCCTGCTGACAAGCAGATTTTTGATGTTACAAACCAGTTAAAAGACGAACACGGACAGGCTGCAAATATCAAGTCCAAACTTACCAGGACTAATGTACAGGGGGCCATTGAATCTCTCCTTTCAAGGCTCAGATATCTTGACAAGGTTCCTGAAAACGGAATCGTTTATTTCACAGGAGCCATAGATATCGGGGCTAACAAGACGAACATGGAGAGCGAAGTAATTGTCCCTCCGGAACCAATTACTGTCTATAAATATCATTGTGACTCCTCTTTCTATCTTGAGCCCCTGGAGGATATGCTCAAGGATAAGGGCACATTTGGACTTCTAGTGCTTGACCGCAGGGAAGCCACGGTAGGGCTTCTTGTCGGCAAGCGAATCGAGGCCTTCCGCAACCTTACCTCAACAGTTCCCGGAAAACAGAGGAAAGGTGGTCAGAGTTCTCATCGTTTCCAGCAGCTCAGGTTAATTGCTATCCATGAGTTCTATAAGAGGATAGGAGACGCCGCAGATGATATTTTCCTCGCCGTTGAGCCTAAAGATCTCAAAGGCATCCTGATAGGAGGCCCTTCTCCTACGAAGGAAGAGTTCTACGCCGGGGAGTTTCTGCACCACGAGCTTATGAGAAAGATCCTTGGGCTCTTTGATACGGCTTACACTGACGAATCAGGACTTTCGGAACTTGTGAATGCTGCCGCAGATAAGCTCCAGGATCTTGAGCTCATGGGGCAGAAAAACGCTGTCAGGGCCTTCTTCAAAGAACTTATTTCCGACTCAGGCAAAGTAGCCTATGGGGAAACTCAGGTGCGGGCAAACCTTGAAATCAATGCTGTGGATATGCTCCTGCTTTCCGAAGATCTGCGGGCAGAAAGGGTGACCACGAAATGCAGTGTTTGCGGATATGAAAATAAGTGGACACGGCGCTGGAAACCCGGAGAAGCTGCACCAACAGCGGGGAATTGTCCAAACTGTGGAGCTTCTCTTGAAGTCACGGATGTTACCGATATTGTTGACGAACTCTCAGCCCTTGCTGACAGAAGCAATGCAAAAGTTGTTTTCGTGTCTACAGACTTTGATGAAGGCTCGCAACTTATGAATGCTTTCGGAGGCATTGCTGCAATTCTCAGGTACAGTACTGGAGTCTGATCTGGAGTCTGATCTCACTTTGACTCCTATCCAATACTTTTTACCCAATACTTTTTTAATTAGACCGTCCTTAGATCACTGAATCAAAATTAGTAAATTAAAACTCTTGAATTAAAGTTAGTAAATTAAATCTCTTAGATTAAAGTTAGTAAATTAAAACTCTTGAATTAGAGTTAATAAATTAAAATTATTGAATTAAAATTAGTTAATTAAACTTAGTAAATTTAAGGCTATCACATTGTTTTCGTAGTTTTTACAGGTGATTTATCTTGTTCCTGGAATTAAAAGCTCAGTCTACATCAATCTTAAAAGACGCTATCCAAAAGGCCGGACTTGAAATTGAAGATTCCGAACTCTACTTCGAAACCTCTTCTTACGCTGACCTCGCAAGCAGGGCCGCTTTCAGACTGGCAAGTCTGTACAGGCAAAACCCGAAAGAATTAGCAGCCCGCATCGTTTCTGCAGTCGAAATCCCGGATGGTTCATACATAGGAGAAGTAAGTGCTTCTGGCCCTTACATTAACTTCCATGCAAGCAGGGACTATCTGGACAGGACAGTCACTACAGTCCTTGAAGAGAAGGAAAAATTTGGCTGTGGAGCTCCAAAGGACAAAATTTTACTTGAGCACACCTCCGCAAATCCTAATGGTCCCCTGCATGTAGGCCACATCCGAAATTCCATTATCGGAGACACTCTTGCCCGCATTCTCAGGCGAGCAGGATATGATGTGGAGGTACAGTATTATGTCAATGATATGGGCCGCCAGATTGCAGTAGTTTCCTGGGCGTGCGAACGCTTTGAGCTTGACCTTTCCAGAAAATCCGACTCTGCCATTGCTGATGTGTATATCAAAGCCAATGTCGAGCTGGATAAAAACCCGGAGTATGTAAAGGAAATCGATGCTCTTATGGAAAAGGTAGAAGCCGGGGATGCCAGGACAATCGACAGTTTTTACAAGGCAGTTTCTCTGGCGATTTCCGGGATCAAGGAAACCTTACTTCGTTTAAACGTTGCCCATGATAAATTTGTCAATGAATCCACTTTCCTTAAATCCGGCGCAGTACATGATATTGTCGAGCGGATCAAAGCAACTGGAAGGACAAAAATAGACAAAGGGGCCCTTGTGGTAGACCTTTTGGACTACGGGTTTAAAAAAACCCTTGTTATCCAGCGTTCAAACGGGACTTCTCTTTACACAACCAGAGATCTTGCTTACCATGAATGGAAAGCCGGCCAGGCAGACCGCATAATCGATATTTTCGGAGCTGACCACAAGTTGATCTCAGGCCAGCTCAGGGCTACGCTGAACTCAATTGGGGTCAAGGAACCTGAGGTCGTTATCTTCGAGTTCGTCTCTCTCCCTGAAGGTTCAATGAGCACCCGCCGCGGGCAGTTTATAAGTGCAGATGAGCTCTTTGACAGGGTTACGGAAGCTGCCCTTGAACAGGTCGAAACCCGCCGTCCTGAGACCTCTGAAGAGTTCAAGAAGCATGTTGCTGAAATGGTAGGGATTGGTGCAGTAAGATACGATATAGTAAGAGTCTCGCCGGAAAAGTCTACGGTTTTCAACTGGAAAGAGGCTCTGGACTTTGAGAAGCAGGGTGCTCCTTATATTCAGTATTCCCATGCCCGCGCCTGCAGTATTCTCGAGAAAGCAAAAGAAGAAGCAGCCTGGGATGCCTCCGCAGAAATCGATCCTTCTCTGCTTGTTGAAGATACTGAAATTGATCTTATCAAGAAGATGGCATCGTTTGACAGCATCATCGACCTTGCAGCCCGCGAACTCAAACCTCATGTGCTTGCAATCTACGCCCGCGAACTCGCAGATGCTTTTAACCAGTTCTACCGCTTTGTCCCTGTAATTGCTGCTGAGGACGAAAAAATCAGGGCTTCAAGACTGGCTCTTGTGAACTGCGCAAGGATTGTGCTTGCAAACTCGCTTGACACGCTTGGAATTGCAGCTCCCGAATCTATGTAAATATTTTTCTTTTTTCTCTTTTTTCTTTTTCCCATTTTTCTCTCTTTTCTCTCTTTTTTCCTCTTTTTCCTTTTTCCCATTTTCCCATTTTTCTCTCTTTTTCCTCTTTCTTCCCTTTTGATTTTATTTTTCCTCAGTCTTACTTTTTGTTTTACTATTTATGTGGATATACGAGTTTAATGCTGCCTGGACACCGTCTAGAGACGCTGGCTATTGAAATTCATTTCTCCAATCCTGTACAGAAAAGGCCTTGAGAAAAATATAAAATCCTTTGTAGCAAAAAGGATAATTTACAAGTACTGCTGCAGGATATTATGACCACGATAAATGAAGCTTTTCGGATGTTCTTAACTGAACAGGAAGGCAACTTGAAACCGGATGCCTTCCTGGATCTTGAAGATGTGATCCTTCTTTACGAGGAATTTCTTGAATTCAGTGCAGAAGATTCTTTTTCTGAAGAAGACAGGGAACTTTATAATGCCCGGCACGAACACGAGAACAGGAGTTACTGCGATATTTTCGGCCCTGAGCATCTCACTCCATCAGGAATTAAGGAATTCCTTGATGATTATGTAGTTGAGGTCGGAGGAGGCAAGAAGTTTATAGGTACAGCCGCAAAAGTCATTGACAAATTCTTTGAATGGGCTCATGAAAAAAGTTACATTGACGAGAAAGCTTTTGAAGTAAATAGCGAGGTTCTCAGGAAATATAAGAAAAGGTACTGATGGCGCGTAACTGGCAAAATGTCGTATAAAATCAATTGCAATTATTCAGAATCGTTGAATCCTTGAGGATTGACGAGACAGTAAACAATGTATTGAAGAAACTTTTTCTGGAATAGAGACCTGAGAAGCCTGTTTTCAGGTAGTTCTTTTCCCTTTTTTTGCTTATTCTGTTAATCCCGTTAATTCTGCTGATTCCATTTCTTTCGTTTATTTATCAAACCTTTAGAGGTTCTTTCTCCTGTAGAGGGGAATAGGTCGGAAACTCTCAAAAGCAGGGCAAAATCTTGAAAAATTGGAAAAACAATTCTCTTCTAGAACTGCCATGAAGACGATAGATGAAGCTTTTCGGGAATTTTTAAAAGAGCAAAAAAGAGAGCTGAGTCCCAGGACGTATCAGGACTATGAAAATTTAATCTCTCTTTTTGAGGAATATCTCGATGTTTGTGCTTCTGATGACCTTTATGAAGAGGATCAGGAACTCTATAAAGAGAAGCAGAAGAACGAGCATAAAGAATATTGCCAGATTTTTGACCTTGCGTATGTTGCATCTTCAGATATTGAATATTTCCTTGAGGATTATCTGATTAATGATTTTGGAGGGAGCGCGGCTTTCGTTGAAGCTTCGAGGTGTTTTTTCCGTAAATTCCTGCCCTGGGCTTATGAAAAAGACTACCTTGATCCAGAGCATTATAGTGAACTTGCTGAGGTTGTCGGGAATATCAGAAAATCGGGGAAAAAGACTGCTTCTCAGGCTCAGAAATTTGGCAGTTTGCTCTGCGATTATGTAGACGCACATCCGGCTGAGGAGAGTCCAGAGTGGAAAGAGGGAGATTTTGAGATAAGGAGAGTCGAACCCGGAAAGTTATGGGTAGAGGATTATCTGGATCCTTACATAGAAATCGGGCCTGTTAAGGTTTCGGAAGAGGTGAGTTCGCTGGCAAAGGCAGGATGGTACCTTAATTTCGGAATAGTAAAAGTCGGGGACTTCTGGCAGATAGTATATGTAGAGGGAGTTTCTTCCCGCTGTCCTTATTGAAAAGCTCGGCACTTTCTGGAATTATTGAACATCTCCGGAGATTTTTTAACGAAGTCGAATATCAAAGAAAAGGGATGTAAGGTCGATAAAATGAAAACAACAGTCAGTAGATCAATTCGTGAAATTCTGGAGGAATTCCTGGCTGAACAGCAAGCCCGCCTGAGCCCTAAAACCTATTCGGGGTATGAGGAGGCAATTTCTTTTTTCAGGACTTACCTCAATAACTTCGGGCATCAGCACTTGAATAGGGCTGAGACTGAAAGATATGAGAAACTTGAAGCTTCCGAAGACAAGCAGTTCTGGGATATTTTTGGCCCTGAACACCTTCGCTCTTCGGAAATCTCTGATTTTCTTGCCGATTTCATGGTCAGCAAGGTTGCCGGCAGCAAGACTCTTATGGAAACCACAGGCAGGGTTATGTATAAACTGGTCAAATGGCTGCATGAAAAAGGTTACATGCCGGATAAAGCATATGAAGAAGCGGCCAAAAACGTAAAAGAGCTTAAAATAGATCTCCCGTTAGTTGGAGAAGTGACTGACCTGATCTATGATTATGTAGAGAGACACCCGGTTGAAACCCGGTATACCAGTGACCTTGACGCATATTTCAAGATCGTAAAAATCGAACCTGGAAAACTCTGGCTCGAAGACTACCTGGAATCCGGGAAGCGCATTGGGCCGGTTGTTGTTTCTGAGGAAATCAGTTCAAAGTGCAAGGTTGGCTGGACGGTTTCTTTCTGGGTTGCAAAAACGGGAAATGTCTGGAGGATTATGGAAAGCGGGAATGTGCTGCCTCGATGAGAGGAAAATCCAGTTTTGGATTCGAACGGTCTATAAAGAGCCAATATGAGTTTTTTGTGCCAATTTTCTTGCCTTTTTTCATTTTTATTTTTTCTTTCTTCCAGTCAAATGCCTGTAAACACTATCAAAGAGAGCTCTCCTAAATATATCACCAAAATCTCTATCATCATTGATTTTGGTGTAGAGATCAAAGTTTGAATCTATCATGTCGTTCAGGACATCGTCAAAGTAGTCGTTATAGATAAGTTTGAAGTTGTCCTTTGTGTTTATTTTCGGATTTGCAGCCCGTGCAAGGTTTTCGTTTTCTACAAGGCGGCGCTCCATATCTTCTGAAAAGTATCTTAGTCTGTCTGCGTCCGTAAAATCAATATCTCCAAATCTTTCATTTATTTCCTGAATAATTATGGAGAGGGGTGTGAGTTCTTCTTCAGGTTCACTGAAGTTTTCGGGTTCCCGGCTAGGGCCAAGCTTTCCTTCCTCGTCCGCAAGAGCTATTTTTCCGCTGCTGGTCTGCTGAATACGGTAAGAATCCATGTTTATGTTTTCAGTAATTTCCACAGGAAGGCGGTCTCTTGAAACTGGAAGTTTCCTGTGCAGGTGCCGCAAAAACTGGTAAAGTTTTTCCAGATCAACGTCTTTGAAGGGAATTACATGAGAAAGGTAGGAATAGAGCCTTACATATCTTTTAGCCAGCGTTCTGAAATCATGCTGTTTCTCTTTTGGTTTTGCGAGGTAGCGGTCAACAACTGGGAAAAGTATGGAATGAAGCTTTTCTTGCTTGCCTTTTGGTGAGAAATATTCCCTGGCAAAGGTTTCTACATCTTCTTCTTCAAAAATATGGTATTCTTTAAGCTCATACTCAAAATCATAGAGCTTATTTGGGTCAGTTGCTTCAGTGAGCAGGGTTTTTTCGTAGTAGGGCTGAAAACTCCGCTGAATAAGGTCTGCTTCGTTTTCAAAGTCCAGGACCATTGTATCTTCTTTGTTTGTATATTTACGGTTCAAGCGGCTTAAAGTCTGGACTGCATTTACGCCTCCGAGCCTTTTATCCACATACATTGCGTACAATAAAGGCTGGTCAAAGCCGGTCTGGAATTTATTGGCCACTATCAGAATGCGGTATTCTTCCCGCTTGAAAACTTCTGCGGTCTGGCTTTCCGGAAAACCGTTCATGCCTGTTTCCGTAAATTCTCTGCCGGTCTCCCCATCCTGGACCGTACCTGAAAAGGCTACAAGGGCTTTGAAAGGGTATTCATGGGTCTTTATGTACCTGTCAAAAGCCAGTTTATATCTGACTGCGCTTGCCCTGGATTTTGTGACAATCATTGCCTTTGCCTGCCCGTCAATTCTATGCATGACCTTTTCACGGAAGTCCTCGACAATGATGGCCGTTTTTGTTCTTATGGAGTGGTCATGGTTGTCCACATAAGCTTTGAGGAGGTGCATACCTTTCTTTTTGCTGTATCTGGGGTCGTCTTCTATTGTTTTGAGCAGGTTGAAATAAACTTTGAAGGTAGTGTAATTTTCAAGCACATCCAGGATGAATTTTTCCTCAATTGCCTGCTTCATGGTATAGAGGCTAAAAGGCTCATAGCTCCCGTCAGGCTGCTGGGTGCCGAAAAGTTCAAGGGTTTTGGTTTTCGGAGTTGCGGTAAAGGCAAAGAAACTGACATTGGGAAGCCTGCCTTTGTGCTTTAGTTCTGCCTCCACTCTCTGGTTTACAAGGTCTTCGTCATCTTCCGGTTCTTCTTCCTGCTCATCATTTTCGAGATCAGCAGATCCCAGGATCTTTTTTACGCTGTCTGCCCCTTCCCCGCTCTGGGAAGAATGGGCTTCATCTACGACTACGGCAAAGTGTTTTCCCGGCATCTCACTGAGCGCATCTACGGCAAAGGGAAAAGTCTGAAGTGTGCAGATGATGATGTCCTTTCCTTCCTGAAGTGCGACTGTCAGGCTTTTTGCTTTGTCTTTTTTGATGGTTGCAACTGTGCCTTTGACATGTTCGAACTGTGTGATGGTGTCCTGGAGCTGCCTGTCAAGCACTCTTCGGTCCGTAACAACGATAATTGAGTCAAAAACCCGCTTGTTTTCGGTATCGTGCAGCCCGCAAAGTTGCAGACAGAGCCAGGCTATGGTATTGCTCTTCCCGCTTCCCGCGCTGTGCTGAATAAGGTAATTATGACCTGTACCGTGATATTTAGCATGTGCAACTAGTGTCGAGTCAATCTTCAATTGTCGGATAAAGACGTGATAATTTTATCCTTGCGTCATCTGTTGTGAATTGCCAGTTAACCTTTGAATTTTTGTTGTTTCTATAATTTTGCCATGCCGATACTTCTTTCCTAACAAGCTCGCTGTTATCCATTCTTCTTTTTAAACATTGACCTGAAAGCACGTTCAATTCAATCTCTGCTATGTTCAACCAACTTCCATGTTTTGGTGTGTACACAAACTCAAACCTGTCCCACAGTGCCTTCGCTTTCGCTGGTGGAAATGTTTCATAGAGAGATCCAGGGACATGAGTATTTAGATTGTCCATTATCAGCGTAATTTTATTTGCATTTTCACGTTGAAGTGCGATTTTTTCCAGAAAATACGCCCAATCTTGCTTGGTTTTTCTTTCAGTAATATTTACCATTCGTTTTCCTGCCAACGGTTCACAGGCAAGAAATATATTGCACACTCCACAACGTTTGTATTCGTAATCATATCTGGCTGTTTTTCCAGATGAACAGGGGATAGGAATTTTGGTTTCTGCAATCAGTTGTTTTGGAGATTCGTCCATACATATAACAGGATTTAACGGATCAAATGGACGCTTATAAACGTCCAGAACCATTTCCATATTTGCAACAAAACTACTGTTCTGTTCAGGAGGAATTACCCATTCTTTCTTTTGCCAGGGTTTAATTTCGTTTTTTTAATATATGACGTATTGTTTCGTGAGAAATGCTTTCAATATAGCCAAGCTCTATAACTTTATCAGCTAACAATCTCAAAGACCATCTTGCAAAACCTTCCGGAGGTTCGCTGCAACTCAATGCAACTAAATGGGCTTCAAAATCACCATCAACTTTTTTAGTATAAATCCGATTTCTTTTTTTTCCATTAAGAGCAACTTCAAGACCGTCTTCAACAAAGCGCTTCTTTACACGATCAATTTTTCTCATACTGATGTTCAGGATACGGGAGATTTCTTCGTTGGTTGAATGGTTGACATTCCATTCACCTTTATCGCAATTGAGTAAGATCAGAGCATTGAGAATTTTTTGTGAATTTTGTTTACCCTTTGAGAGAAGTTCACAAAGATCTTTACGTTCGTCTTCAGTGAGTGTTACAGCATATCTGTTCATAAGTAATCCTAAAGATTACTTATGAAAAGGTACAAGAAGTACTTTACGATACTTTAAGTTTGACTTGACACTAGCTTTTTTACGGAATATAGCTGGTGATAGCGCGGGAAAATGAATTTTTGGCTAATTTTCTTTTCTTTCCCATCCGTTCCATCTTTTCCGGCTTTTCCTTCCTTTTCTTCCTTTACGAACTGCAGGAAATTCTGGATTATCTCAAGCATCTGGTCTTTCTGCCAGACCCGCTTCCAGAGGTAAAAAGTCCTGTACCCGTTCGGATTGTCAGGATTCCCAGCTCCTCCGTTTCTTCCCCTGTTAAACGGCAGGAAATCCGTGGAACTCCCTTTCAGTTCCGTAGTCATGAAAACAAGGTCAGGGTCAACTGCAAAATGAGCAAAGCAGCGCCCCAGCTTAAAGAGAGGCTCGTTCTGGTTTCTGGTATCCCTGTACTGTTTTACTGCATCCTGAACGTTCTGCCTCTTCAGGGGATTTTTAAGTTCTGCTGTAACTACCGGAAACCCATTCAAAAAAAGCGCAAGATCAAGTGAAAGCAAAGGTTCCTTTTTACTGTAATGAAGCTGCCGCACTACAGAAAAGATGTTTCCATTGTAAAGCCGCCTGTGTTCTTCGTTAAGATCACTTTCCGGCTTGAAATAAGCGAGCTTGAAATGGCACCCACTGTCCTTAATCCCTTTCCGCAGAAGGTCAAGCACTCCGCGTCTATCAATTTGTTTCTGAAGCCTTTCCAGAAAAAGCTCTCTGTGCCTCGGTCCTCTGCGTTTTTTAAATTCGTCCCATGTCTCAGGTTGTGTAGTCCTCAAAAAGTCAAAGAGCATTTCTGTATCCAGGCAAAGTTCCCTGTCATAATTCTCAGATTTCCTCTTCAGATATCCGTCCTCAAGCAGGCTCCTCTCAATGCTCTCTTCAAAATCCTTTTCAGACGTATCGATTATGCAACTTCCTCCCGCACATCAATTTTTCCAGTGACAGCCGCAGAGATCAGAGCAGTGCGGTACTCTTTTAGTTTTTCTATCTGCGCGCTTATCTTATTTATAAATGTATCAATTTTTTCAGTTTCACGGTCGAGGAAGTTGGCAATGTGTCTTTGTTCAAAAAGAGGTGGATATAAAACATTAAAATCTCCTATTTTTTCCATTGACAAATTTGGCTGAGCAGATTGAACTGCCTCTAACCATATTAGTTCCCTAATAATCCTTGATTGAAGCCAGTACCATATGAATTTTTGATTTTCAACTTTTTTTAACCTGACAAAACATACTGCCTGATTTGTGTTTGCTGGCAAGTATTTTTCTTCCAATATTGCAACTTTTCCTATAGTAGCTCCAGCAATAACAAACAAAATATCATTTTCTTTGAGCTGCGATCTTCTAAGAGCGTCATTAGTTTCTTCATCTATGTAGAACTCAGGAAACATCGAAACTTGATTTTGAGTAATATTTTCTGCTTTTAAATAACGAATCTCCCCAGCAGATAATATTTCTTTTCCAATAGTTGTCGGCGTAGTTCCTTTTGAAATTACATTTGAAATATATTTTAGTTTGTTAGTAATCCAATGATCTGGAATCTCTCCAATCCACTCCACACCAGAATTCTTCAATTTCACATCAGGATCAAGCCCTTTTGTTACTGCATGACTTATCAGGGCAGAGCGCTTTTCTTCTAAAAGTTCAATCAAACGTTGCTTTTTTTCGATCAAGGTATCGATTTTGGAGGTTTCGCGGTCGAGGAAAGTAATTATATAGTTTTGTTCGGAAAGAAATGGAACAATAATCGATGTTGCTCTAAGTCCTTCTCTTGAAAGTTCGATTTGGTTTGTAGATCCAGAAACAAGCGCTGAATAAATAAATCCTTGATAAGTTGGAGTTTGAATTAAATAAAAGAGATAATTTGTGAGTATATCATTCTTAATTGATCTAACAATTGTCACATGACTATCTACTATAAAAATTCCAGATTGATCAAAAATCGAAGCGCGTCCAAGTGTTCCTGTACCAGTTGAATTTATTAGTAGATCCCCTTTTTGAAGTAAACCTTTCCATCCTGATACGTTTGTTTCACGTTGGTATTTTACATTTTCGAGGTTTAACCTATCCCAGTGAATACAAGCTTGATTTATGACTTTAATTGAACTTTGGTCTACATAGTCAGGCCCATTTCCACGGGATATATGTTCTGTCAATTGCTTTAGTGGTTTTATATTCCATTTCTTTGGAATCTCCCCAATCCATTCCACTCCTGAATCCTTATACTCTAGATAGCGTTTCCACTCACGAATACCCAGCTTTACATCATATTTTTCCTGATCGTTTTTCACCTGAATATTCTCATTAACTTCATCCACAAGCCCACTCATTCCTCCATCTCCCTCAACAGTTCCAGAATTTCATTTTCCAGTTTATTGATATCAGCCTCGATGTCTTCAAGTGCTCTCGGAGGCTCGTATTTGTAGAAATAGCGGTTGCAGTTGATCTCGTACCCGACTTTTCCGACCTTTTCGTCTTTTGGGTCGCGGGTGGTTTCATCAATCCAGGCATCCGGAACATGCGGCTTGACTTCTCTTTCAAAGTAAGCGTAAATATTCTCTTTCAGGGAAACATTTTTCAGTGTCTCTAAGCTGGGAATCGGCTTCGTTATTACCTTTTTTATCTTTGCAGGTCTCTGCGTTTTCGTCTCTTTCGGAAAGGGCTTCAAAGATCGCCTTTTTTACTGCTGTGGCAGGTGTCAGGCCTGCTTTTTTCAGGGCTGCGTTCAGAGCTTTTTCGAACTGTACGCGGTCTGTGTAGAAAATGTTTTCATCCATGCCGGAAAGGGCATTTATGATCTCTTCCTGGGCTTTTCTACCTTCAGCTTCCTCCCTGGCTTTTTCCTGAAGGTCTTTTTTCTTTTTGCTGACAGCAAGGTTCTGGAAAGCTGACTGTTCTTTTAAGCGGGCTATTCTTTCGGAAGAGGCCTGGAAGTTCAGGCGCAAGGGGCGTTCAACTGTAATTTTCCTGTAGCCGAAGGCTTCGTTATCGAAAATCTTTACAAACTCGTTCTCTTTGAAATCAGTATGAAGCTTTGTGATCTCTTCAATCTGGGCAGGGGAGATCTCATTACGCTTGTCGCCGAGGCTCTTTCGCATTTTTACGTAGAAATCGGCAGCATTTATAAGCTGGACTTTGCCTCTGCGCTGTTCATCCTTGCGGTTTGTGATAATCCAGATATAGGTGTTAATGCCTGTGTTGTAGAAAAGCTGGTTTGGAAGGGCCACAATTGCTTCGAGCCAGTCGTTTTCAATAACCCAGCGGCGGATCTCACTTTCTCCTGAACCTGCATCGCCTGTAAAGAGGGGTGATCCGTTCATAACGATGGCGATTCTTGAGCCTCCTTCTTCCGTGGGCTTCATCTTGGAGATCATGTGCTGGACAAAAAGAAGCTGGCCGTCGCTTTTTCTTGGAAGTCCGGCTCCGAAGCGGCCTTCATAGCCTTTCTTTGCCTCTTTTTCAATGAAATCCTCCTCTTTTTTCCAGTCTTTGCCGTAGGGGGGATTTGAAAGGATATAATCAAAGGTTTCTCCTGCATGGCCGTCTTTTGAAAAGGAAGAGTCGGGCTTGATGTTGTCGGCATCTTTGTCGTCGCCTTTAATCAGCATATCGGATTTGGAGATTGCAAAGGTTTTGTCGTTTACTTCCTGGCCAAAGAGTTTGATATTTGCATTAGGGTTAATGTGGTCAAGGATATGCTCTTTTGCAATTGTCAGCATTCCACCGGTGCCGCAGGCAGGATCATAAACCGTTCTGACAATGTGGTTCTGGGCAAGCTTTGCCTGGTCCTGGCTTAACAGTAAGTTCACCATCAGCCGGATTACCTCTCTCGGGGTAAAGTGTTCGCCCGGGTTTTCATTCGTCTGCTCATTGAACTTGCGAATCAGTTCTTCAAATATGTAGCCCATTTCATGGTTGCTGACAGCATCGGGATGCAGGTCAACGTTTGCGAACTTCTGGATTAAAAGGAACAACAGGCCTTTTTCTTCCAGTGTGTCGATGGTTCCCCAGAGTTTGAACTTGTCTATAACCTCTCGCATGTTTTCCGAAAAACCATTAATATAGGCGCGGAGGTTCTGGCCAATGCTGGTTGGGGCTGCAAGGAGTTTTTCAAAATCATAAGGTGATGTATTGTAAAAACTGTAACCTGAAGCATGACGTAGTGCACCATCCTTGTTCTCAATTTTTCCTTCCAGTTTTTTGTCATACTCAAGGACTTTATCTTTTGTAGGCGCAAGTACGCAGTCAAGCCGCCTCAAAACCGTGAATGGAAGGATCACATCAGGGTATTCTCCCCTCTTGAAGTCGTCCCTTAAGACTTCATCTGCAACTGACCAGATAAAACTCGTTTTTTCCTGAAAATTATTCAAACTGGATCACCCTTTTTATCATTTTTCTTTATCTATAAACTGCTTTTGCATTTGATCTGGTTTCTGGTGGTAACATTTTCTTTTATATTTCGTTTTGTCTTTATCAAGGGAAACGCCGCTTGCAAGAAAGCGGAATAAATGATTAAAGGCGAAAAGTGATTAAATACAATATTCTGGATACTTTGACTGCTATCAATTAGCAGTATAGCTTTACTTTCATTTTAAACTTCCTACAATTTAGTCAACTGCTTAATATGTGGTTGAGACCACCCATAACTTGAAAAACCATTACGGATAAATTGAATTTGAATTCTATGAAGACCATTGAGGAAGTTTTGGAGGAATTCCTGGCTGAGCAACAAGCTCGCCTGAGTTCTAAAACCTATTCGGGGTATGAAGAGGCGATTTATTTTTTTGAAGAATACCTCAACGGCTGGGCTCACAAATATTTGAATGAGAAGGATAAGATTCGTCTTAATGAGTTTTATGAAGAGGAAGGTAAGCAATACTGTGAAGTCTTTGGCCCCGAATACATCAGGGCTCTGGAAATCAAGGACTTTCTCGGTCATTTTATGATCAGGAATGTAGTGGTCAGTAAGACTTCTATGGAAACTGTGGGCAAAGTCATCCACAAACTGGTAAAGTGGATGCATGAGAAGACCTACATGAGCTATGATGATTATGAAGCGATGAATTTGCTTGTCAAGAGGCTCAAGGTTGATATGCCAGTGGCTGAGGAAGTTTCTGATTTTTTGTGCCTTTACGCTCTGTCTCATCCTGTTAAAAATTATTCTGAAACTCTGGATGATTTTTTCATTATTACCGGGATTAAACCTGGAAAGCTATGGTTTGAGAGTTATTTGGACGGAAGGAACATTGGGCCTGTGCCTGTTTCAGAAAAAATTAGTTCCATGTGCAAGGTGGGTTGGACTATTTGCCTTCTGCTTGCAAAAACAGGGAATACATGGAGGATTCTAGAAAGCGGGAATATGTATCCGTAATTGATATTTGATTAAAAAATCTATTTTTAAAAGATTTTATCACGCTAAATTCTATTCTTCTTTTACTATTCCTGAAAAACCTGAAGTCTCTATAGATAAATATTCTGTTACTCTTTTTTCCGGCGGTTTTACTGTAAGATCTGCAATGAAATTGCAATAATGAACCTATTACTTAAATTTCACAACTAAAACTTATTTGTATATTGATGGAGTATCCATCATAAAAACAGATTTTTGTAGAAATTCTAATTAACACGTATATTGAGGATAACATGACGAATGATATTATAGTTGTCAGTACACCGTATTTGCCTGGTTATAAAATCACAAGGACTATTGGATTTACTTGGGGTCTGATCGTGCGGAGCCGTGGGCTCGGTGGGAACATAGCTGCCGGACTCCGATCAATTGTCGGTGGAGAAATTCACGAGTACACGCAACTCCTGAACGAGTCCAGAGAGCAGGCACTTGACCGATTAAAGGAACATGCAAAGGCTCTTGGAGCCAATGCAGTAGTGAGTGTCCAGTTCGATTCTTCCGAGATAGGTCCGGCAATGACTGAACTGCTAGCATATGGCACTGCAGTAGTAGTCGAAAAAGATGAAGTTCTTGCAAGCCCAGTCAGGCTCGGTTGATAGATAGATAGTTTAGTGATAGATAATAATCGTATCAGCTTCGAGGTTTGCTCTCTTAACTATAATTAATTGTGACTGTATATATTAATTATAAGCATGCATCTCTATAAAAAATAAAATCTGGAAATCTGGTTTTCTTCTTTACTTTGACTTCTTTACTTTGAATTTTTAACTCAAATCAATTCCAATACTTATAATACTTGATACTGTCTTACATAACAGGTATGCAGGACATTATTTTTACTGATGGAGGCAGTCTTCCCACGCCTGAGGGTATTACAAGGGAATGGATAAAGACTGCGGCTGAAAACCGGGATGAAGACGAGAAACTTTTTTCTATTGTAAGAGAGGCTTTCCGGAGGAAAATCGATGTGGGACTGAATGTCCCCACTTATCCTCAGTTCAGGGACATGATAGGACAGTTTCTGGACATTATCAAAGACGAAAAAAACTGTTATGAACCTTATGTACTGAAAGAGGAAAATGCAAAAATCCTCGAGCTGGAGATAATTGACGAGGTTGCAAAACAGTACAGGGAAGAAACAGGGGAAACTCTTGAAGTCAGGGTTTGTATTGCAGGCCCAACAGACCTCTACCTCCAGGCCTTCGGGGCAACGGGTTATGCGGACGCTTATCATATCCTTGCACTGGATATTGAAGATTTTATAAAACAGGCTTTTGAAGCTGCGAAAAATTTCAAAATAAAGATTATAGCTCTGGATGAGCCAAGCCTCGGGATAAATGACAGAATCCAGTTTTCTGACGCCGATATCGTCTCTGCCCTCTCCGTCGCTTCCACTTACGCCCGGAAACAGGGAGTTGATGTGGGAATTCACCTGCATTCCCCGTTAAAATACAAACTTATTTGCGAGACCCCTATTAATGTTATCGGTTTTGAATACGCGGCAACTCCTTCTTATTTGAACCTCCTTGATAAAAAAGTGCTTGAGGATTCAGATACCTATATCCGGCTCGGAGTCTCGAGAACCGATATTTCCAGTCTTATAGGCATTGTCAATGAAACTTATGGGGTTAATGTCTGGAAGGAAAAGGAGTACATGCAAAAAATCGTTACTGACCTGGAAACTCCGGCAGTCGTAAAAAAGAGGCTTGAAAAGGCTTATTCTGCCCTTGGAGACCGGATAAAATATGCAAGTCCGGACTGCGGGCTGGCCTTCTGGCCGGATCAGGAGCTTGCTTTCAAACTTCTTGAGAATACCGCAAAAGGCATTAACGAATTTAATGAAGAGAAGAAAAAACAGGAAGAGTAAATCTTTCTAATATTCGAACAATCGAATAACAAAATAAAATCTTACTTTTTCTCAAATTTTTCTATTTTTTTATATTTTTTCTGTCTTTCCAATAACGCTAAATCCTTACAGGTCTACTAAGAGGATATGGAAGAAATCATCTTTGACGATATTGGGAGTTATCCCCTTCCTGACGGAGTCAGTAAGGAATGGGTCCAAAATGCCTTTAAAACGAGAACCGAAGATGAGAAACTCTTTACGGTAATCAATGATGCCTTTCAGCAAAAAGTAGATGCAGGTGTTGATGTTCCTACCTATCCTCAGTATCAGGATATGAATGAGCAGTTCCTGAAGGTTATTCGGGACTCTAATTGCTGTGACAGTCCTTTTGAGGTAAAACTTGAGTGCGCCAGGATTGAGGAACTTGAGGCTATAGAAAAGGTTGCAAAAGCCTATAAGGAACAATTTGGAGAGACACTCAAGGTTCGGGTCTGTGTAACCGGTCCAACGGAACTTTATCTGAAGGAGTTTGGAGGTACACGGTATACGGATATCTATTCTATTTTTGCAAAAAGCGTGAATAATTTTGTAAGAAACTCCATGAGATCTGCAAAAAATTTCAAGATTGCAGCGGTTTCTATTGATGAACCAAGTATAGGGCTGAACCCTGAGCTTGCTTTTGATGAGAACGATATTATTTCTGCCCTTACCAGCGCCTCAAAAGCGGCCAGCAAGTGGGGAGCCGACGTACAGATTCACCTTCATTCTCCTCTCTACTATAACATTGCCTGTCAAGTCCCCACAATAAACGTCATAGGAGTAGAGTCCGCAGGCACGCCCTCTTACCTGGAATTGATAGATAAGAAAATTCTGGAGGACACAGATTGCTTCTTGAGGCTTGGGATTGCAAGAACTGATGTCTATACCCTGGCAGGAATCATTAGTGAAAAGTACTGTACTAACGTCTGGAAAGACCAGCAATACCTTCCAGAAATTGTTAGCGGACTTGAGACCCCGGCTACTATAACTAAAAGGTTGAAGGTTTACTACAGGCGTTTTGGCAACCTGATAAAGTATGTGGGTCCTGACTGCGGGCTGGGCTCCTGGCCTAACCAGAAAATAGCATTTATATTGCTTTCCAATATAGCTCAGGGTATAAGGGATTTCAGGGAATCTCTCTAACCCCTAAATTTTTAATTAACTTTTACATTAAGTTCATCTCGAAAATCCATACCTGAAAAGTCCATGACTTGAGAAATCAGGCTATGTTTCTTATTCCAGTGGAAACTCTACTAAAAGTCAAAAATTCTTATAATTAGTCGACAGATACCAAAACACAGTGGAAATAAAGGGGTATTTTTATAATGTTTAAGATTTACATTGTTGAACTGAGAAACCAATAGCATTAAACCTTCAACTGTTTTACTTCAATTTTCAGGATTTTTAATCACTTCTCGAGTCTCCCATGCCTTCGATCGATTTCATCCATCATGTCCAGCATTTTTCGAATAGCGGTTCGGATAGCATCAGATTGACTGACAAATTTTTTGTTATCTCCCACATGCCTGTTAAGGTCATCCAGAAGTTCTTGAGGGATTTCAACGCTTACTTTTGGCATTAGAGCTGCACCCATTGAGATATTTTATATATTTGAGGTTTATTTGGCAATTGATTTTTGGTCGTGTCCTCAAATTATTGAACAGGAACTCTAAATGTTAATAGTTCCTTTAAACTCCATATGTGATCAGTTATTCCTTCTGCCATAGCTGGAGTCCTTTGAAACCATTTTCTATTTCCAGAATCTATTTTTAACCTTAGAGACTTATGAGGTTTTACAAAGTTATACCATGCTTGGAATAAGTCAAATGCTTTCTGATGCATCCTTTTGGTTTTACTGAAATTCATTCCTTTTCTTATAAATCTTGCAAGAGATGTCCTTATCGTAAGGTTTATCCTTTCTACATAAGAAGTTCCAATATAACCATCCGAATCAGCTCCAAGCATTTCGAATATCTCTTCAGGATCTCCAAAGATGATACGTTGAACTGTTTCAACTATATAATTTTTTACCTTTTTTTTCAATACTTTGACATATTTTAAATCGTCAAGTGGAACTATTTTAGGTAGCGGTTTTCTTCCGATACCTTTGTACTGTGGCAACTCGATTTTACCATAAACGTTTATAAGTGCTTCTTCAAAAGCATCCCAATCATCTGAGGTAAATACAGGGATAGGAGAAGATGGGGAACGCATATTCTCAACTTCTTTAAATAACTCTATAGCATCCTCTGTACTACGTTTTCCTTCATGATGAGAAAGGAGCAATCTTGTGTCACTTTTGATTGCTGTAAGTGAATATACGTCACCATACTCTTCAGAATCTTCTTCAGTAACATTTTTTTGCTTTTTTTATATATGACCAGATCTCATCAACCTCTACTCTCGTAAGATTAAGATTTTTGAGGAAATAAGTTGTAACTTCTTCTGCATGCCTTCCTGCAATCTCAAGCCATCTGCAAATTGTATCTTTACTATGTCCAGTAGCTCTTGCAACTCCACGGATACTTCCTTTTTCAGGAATCATAGCTATTGTCCTTAGAACTTCTTCATCAGAAGTGTTGAGTTCGAAAAATATTGTACCTCTAGTTTCACTAAAACATTTTTTACAAGTTTTACATTTAAGAAGCACATGGTTATTTTTACCATATCTTTCTTTAAGGACTATATTCCCTTGATTTTTAATTCCATAATCAGTGCAGTCTTTGTTCCAGCAAAAAAATTGTGAAAAATCTATTTCAGAAGTAATTAAGATGCCCCAAAATAATAATAGATTCAAGATTATATAAAACTAAGTCAATGATTTAGGGACACGACCGATATATTGCTGATGAGAAAAGTAGGAGCCTGATAGTGACTGAAAATAGCATACAACCTGAAAAATTTTCATTATATGCACGCCTGCGGGATTTAAATACCTCAGACTTTTACGACCTGGTAAGCACCCTGCTGATTAAAAAACCAGAATTACATCAACTGGTTCTGGAATGGTTCAAAGAAAAACAGGAATCAATACCTGAAACCATAACAGATGAAGACATAGTCTCCATAAATGATGGGCTATTGTTTGAATACTGGGAAGATGCCAGGAGCATCATCTCAGAATTCAACGAGCTTGGAGGCGGTCCGGAAGATGATGAAGAGGAGGCATTCGGTTATCTGGAAAAAATTTCAGAATTGATTAAAGAAGGCGGTCTGTCAACTACTGCAAAGCTTGAATTTTTAGACGAAGCCTTTGAGGAATACAATATCAACAATTCAGGTTTTGAAGATGGCTTGCTGGATATTTTTTTTGAGATCTGCCAAACAAAAGAAGAATGGGAATATCTAGTGAAAAAACTTGATGAACATCCTTCTGACTGGAGAAAAGAACAGATTATGAAGATCCAGAGAGAATACCTTCACGATAACGAAGCTTATCTGCAGGAGCGCATGCAAGTCCTCAATTATGGAATGGATTACTGGGACTTGGTTGAATATTATGTAGAAAAGGGGGATCAGGTTAAAGCCCTGGAAACGGCAGAAACGGGTATCCTAAAAGGGGAAGGCTGGGTTACTAAGTTATTTGAATTTCTGTGGGAGTATTATTCCAAAAATGAAGACACGGCCAACCTTGAGAGACTTGTGCAGACAGCATTATCTCGCAATACTGAACAGAAGAATATGCTGGACAGGTTATTTGAATATTACAGGTCAAAAGGAGACTACGAGCAGGCAAAATCTGCACTTTTAAAATCGTTTGAGTTTACCAGAGAGAAATACTATGAAGAGTACAAAAAGCTGAAAGGATTTCTGAAAGTACCTGATTGGAACTCTATTGAGCCTGAAATATTCAATAGGATCAAAGAAAACGACTTTCACGATTATTTGAGAATCTGTCTGGATAAGGGTATGAAAAAAACAGTTCTCAAATCAATTTTCAATCCTCCTAAAAACAGGTTCGGTTATTCAATTGAGGACGATTTTGATGAGTTTGCAGATAAATTGGCAAATGATTTTCCGGATAAAATCATCGAATATTACTGGCAAAAAGCCTATCAAAACATACCGAACGGGAATAGAAAAACATACAGCATTGCAGCCAAATATCTTGGGAAGGTCAAAGATGTCTATATCAATATCTTAAATAATGAAGCCGGTTGGGTAAAACGTTTTTCCGACCTGAAATCTGAATTTAAGAAGCGTCCCGCTTTTCTTGAAATAGTGAGCGGGTTATAAATTTCATTTTTTATTTCAGTTGAATACCTCGCAGCTTGCTGCGGGTTCCACAGCGCAACTCTGATTTTTTTGGGGAAAGTTCAGCTGCTTCATAACTTTCAGCTGCTTCATAACTGTAGTTCAATCTCGACTGGTGATCCCTCCCTGAAATCTTCGCAAACGTCTCAGTTTCGAGGAAACTTTCTTCGAGTACGTTCATCATCTATTTTTTCGTTCTATTCCACCGATTCCAACAACTTTAAAAGCAATGCCTATAATCAAAATGTGAATTTTCATGACGACAAATTGGGGTTTACAATTCCTGGTTTGTTCCTGATAAAGCCGGGTTATTCTTCCGGCTTTTAATTTAGAAGCTTTACGAGAGATTAAAATGGAACTTGATGAAGTCATAATCACACGGGCAATTTTTGATGAGTATTCTAAAACCTTCCTTGACTACACGGAAGTTGATGTGGCACTTATAGGAGGAGGGCCTGCAAACCTGGTGGCTGCAAAATACCTTGCAGAAGCAGGAGCAAAGGTTGCTATTTACGAACAAAAGCTATCGCTTGGGGGCGGAATGTGGGCTGGAGGCATGATGTTCCCTCGTATCGTTGTACAGGAAGAGGCCTGCCGCATCCTTGACGACTTCGGGATCAGGTATAAAGAATATCAGCCTGGATACTATGTAGCAAATTCCGTAGAGTCTGTCGGGAAGCTGATTGCAGGTGCGACTTCAGCCGGAACTGAGGTTTTTAACCTTGTGAGCTTTGAGGATGTAATGATTCGGGAAAACGATAGGGTTACCGGAATCGTCATCAACTGGGGACCTGTCACGGCACAGCGCCTGCACGTCGATCCTCTCATGATCCGAACAAAACTCGTAATTGACGGGACAGGGCATGAAGCGGTTGTATGTAATACAATTCTCAGGAAAATTCCCAATGCGAAAATTGGAAACCTCGGAAAGCTCGGAGAAAAACCTATGTGGTCAGAGGTTGGCGAGCGCCTGGCTGTTGACGCAACCAAGGAAATTTATCCAGGCCTGATCGTTGCGGGCATGGCTGCAAATGCCGCAACCTGCTCCCCAAGAATGGGCCCAGTTTTTGGAGGCATGCTTCTCTCGGGAGAAAAGGCTGCAAAACTTGCCCTTGAAAAGCTTAAGGAACTCTGATACCGATCCAGAAATAATTTTTAGTCAAGTTTTGTGCGTTTTGAGAGCCGGAAAACAGAAGCTTTTCTTTTTCTGAGAAGGGTCTCCTATCTTTTCCGGCAAAAACTTTATATAAAAAAACTCCTTCTATAGCTTGCTTCAATCTGAAGTACCAGACCCCTGTGGCCGGGGTAGGGTAGAGGTCATCCTGTGGCCCTGTGGAGGCTACGACCCGAGTTCGATTCTCGGTCCCGGCCCTAATTATTTTTTAAATTTTTATTCTCTTACCTTTTAACAGACTATTTTGTTTATGTGGAAGCATTTTATACTTTTTGACTCTCTTGAATAGATATCTTTCAACTGTTTTAACATCTGTAATTCACCTGTAACTTATATTTGACTGGACTGTATACTTTCGATTATCAAGCAAATGGAAACAAGAATTTACATGAAAGCACTTATTATAGACGGCTATGTGGATGAACCTGCCTGTCTTGGGGTTCCTCCATACCTTTCTCCTTATCCGCGTTATATAGCAGGCGCTCTCAGAGAACGCGGGCTTTCTGAAAAAAACATTCATTACCTGACCATTGACACCCTGCGAGATAACCCGCCCGGAGCAGGGGAACTTACAGGAAAAGCGGATCTTGTTATCATTATAGCAGGCATGACGGTGCCAGGTAAATATCTTCGAGCTTCCCCAATTACACTCGGAGAAATCGAGACAATTTTCCGGACTGCACACGGGGTAAAAGTTATAGGCGGGCCTATCAGGCTCGGTTTCAGCGGCGAAGGCGGAAAGGCTGCAAAAGGTACTGAAAGCAGGATAAACTTTTCAGGTGCAGTGCTTGCCAGAATGGACCTTGAAGCTTTTGTCTATGATCTTTTTAAGGACGGCGTTACCGGAAGTTCTCCTGCAAAGCTCAGAAACCCTGAGGTTGTGGATCACCGCTTCAGGACAACAGCCGAAATCGGGCGCTGGGGGCCCAGGGGAGCTTTTTTGACCAGGCAGCACCCTGATTATCCTTACTGCATGTGCGAGCTTGAGACCTACAGAGGTTGTGGCAGGCAGGTTCACTGTTCTTTCTGTACAGAGCCCTTTTATGGGGCTTCCGACTACCGGCCCATAGACGATGTAATTTCCGAAGCATCCGCCCTCTACTCCCACGGAGCCCGCTACTTCAGGATCGGTAGGCAGCCTGATCTTTTTTCGTATCATGGCAAGGATGCTGGAGGGCCTGTTCCAAAGCCTGATCCAGTCGCTATTGAAAGGCTCTATAAAGGAATCCGAAACTCGGCTCCAGAGCTGTCTGTGCTCCATATGGACAATGCAAACCCGATTACGCTTGCAACTTATCCTGAAGAATCTGAACAGATCCTGAAGACGATAATTAAATATCATACGGCAGGGGACGTGGCAGCTTTTGGAATGGAGAGTGCCGACAGGGCAGTAATTGAAGCCAATTCCCTTAAGGCAACCTCTGAAGAGGTCTTTGAAGCGATCAAACTTGTGAACAGGCTTGGGGCAGTTCGAGGAGCAAACGGGCTTCCCGAAATCCTTCCGGGCATCAACTTCGTGCATGGGCTGATGGGCGAATCCAGGAAAACTTTCCAACTTAATTATGATTTCCTGAAGGGGGTGCTCGACTCAGGTCTGCTTCTGCGCAGGATCAATATTCGCCAGGTCATGGCTTTTCCCGGAACCCCGATGTACGGAAAAGACGAAGCTGCGAGGAAGCATAAAAAAATCTTTCTGGACTACAAGGAACGGGTAAGGAAGAATATTGACCTCCCAATGTTGCGGCGTGTTGTGCCTGAAGGTACTGTGCTCAGGGATGTAATGTGTGAGGTTCGGGAAAAAGGAATTACTTTCGGGAGGCAGCTTGGCTCATACCCATTGCTGGTTGGAATTCCTGCTTCTCTGCCTTTGCGGAAATTTACTGACGTTACGGTCACAGGACATGGAATGCGCTCGATTACTGGCATACCATATCCTCTGCCTATTAACGCCGCTTCTCCCAATCTTATCCGGGAACTTCCCGGGCTTGGCAAGAAAGCTGCGGATTCAATAATTGCCGGAGTTCCCTATATTGATAGAGACGACTTTCTCAGGCGTGTAAGTGACGGAAATAATTTGGTTCGGTTTATTGATATTTAATACTTTGTTGGATTCGAGTTATTAAGTTTCAATACTTATAGAATCAGCCTACGTTTCTGGAGTTATCATTCATGCTACCTGATGCTGGATACTGAAGATTCGCAGCCTTTAGCATTACCGGGCTCAGGATTACCGGGATATCAGGTAGCTCTTTAAAGGGAGATGTTTTACATTCCGATTTTTTGAGACGTCTTTTGATCTTTCTTTTTGACAAACACTTATTTATCCAATCGGGAATCATTTTTACTTGGGATTTTGAAGGGATTCTTTAAGGGGGATTTTGTTGAGCGAAAGCACGGTAACTATATATAGAGTAAAAATTGCTCTTCAGCTCAGTTTCATTGTCTGGGTCATGCTTGTGGTTTTCATTTTCTATGCTACGTTTGAGACAACGATCAAAATGTACGGCACTTTTTTGTTGCTGTTTACGGTAGTTATCTTCACTCCTTTTCTGCCGGATGGGACAGGTTCTGATGAAGGCAAGCCTGAGTAACTTCAAGGTAAACCGGAGTTTCTCCTGTCAGTATAGCTGTCAGTACAGGTAGCTCTTAAAATTTTACTTTTTTATAAAAGATTCTCTTTATCGCTTCAGCCGTAATGATATAAAGTCCTATTATGGCTCCAAGAATTAAAATGACCTGTAAAGGTAGGGGTTTGAAACCAAAGAGTGCTGCAAAAGGAATTAGCGGAAAAACAAGAGTCAGGACTACGATCAGCACAGTGGCTATCAGCAGGTACTTTCCTGGCCTGCTCTTGAAGAAAGGCTTTCGGCTTCGGATTACCAGCACTATCATTGATGCCGAAATAACGGATTCTATAAACCAGCCTGTCCTGAATTGTTCTATCATACCCGGCAGCAGGAGAAGCAGAGTACCGAAGGTCAGGTAATCGAAGACCGAACTGGTAAATCCGAATACCATCATAAACTTGCGGATGAAATTTATGTCCCAGCGGTGTGGCTCTTCAATCAGTTCCTTATCAACAGTATCCGTGGCTATAGTCATTTCCGGAAAATCAGTCAATAAATTGGTTAGCAGGATCTGTGTGGGCAGCAGGGGAAGAAAAGGTAGGAAAAGGGACGCTCCTGCCATGCTGAACATATTCCCAAAGTTGGCGCTGGTAGCCATGAAAACATACTTCAGGGTGTTGGCAAAGGTTTTTCGTCCACCTTTGACGCCTTCTACAAGTGCATCCAGGCTCTTTTCCATCAGCACAATTTGTGCTGCTTCTTTGGCAACATCTGCGGCACTGTCAACTGAAATTCCTACATCGGCTGCATGAAGAGCAGATGCGTCATTAATACCGTCTCCCAGATACCCAACAACGTTCCCTCTCTTCTTGAGTGCAAGGATAATACGTTCTTTCTGGTTCGGCTCTACTTCAGCAAAGATATCAATGTCATTTACTTTTCCTATAAGGGCCTCGCTTGTCATCTGATAAATTTCGCTTCCGGTTAGAATTCTTGAAGCTTTAAACCCTACCTCCTTACCAATACTGGCAGCCACAAGCCTGTTGTCCCCGGTAATTATTTTCAGAGAAATTCCAAGTTGCTCCATGTTTTCTATCGTTTTTGCAATGTCTGGCTTCAGTGGGTCAAAAAACAAGAGAAATCCGAGAAAGGTCATTTCCTTTTCCTGTTCTTTTTCGATTTTAGTCTGCTTGTTCATTTCCCTGTATGCAACACCGAGTGTTCGAAACTCTTTTTCGCTGAACTCCTTATATTGTTGCTCGATTTTTTCCTTGACCTCTGAAATTTCTACAATTTTTCCAGGCTCTACTTCTGCGAAGGTGCAGACCTCAAGAATATTCGAAAGTGCACCTTTAGTGATCATCAGGCTATTATCGTTTTTTGAGACAAGAACGCTTAATCGCCTGCGTATGAAATCATAGGGGACCTCGTCCAGGCTCTTATATTCTCTCATGTCGAGTTTGTTATGTGCCAGGATTGCTCGGTCTATAGGGTTTTTAAAACCTTTCTGGTAATAGGCATTGAGACTGGCGTAAAGAAGGATTTTTTCACTCTGACCTCCTTTTACATCCCGGATAGAATGAAGCTGAAGTTCTCCTTCGGTTAGAGTTCCGGTTTTGTCGGAACATAGTAGATTCATGCTGCCGAGATTTTCAATAGAGGTCAGCCTCTTGACAATTACTTTATTTTCCGCCATTTCTCTTGCGCCGTGAGAAAGGTTAACGCTTATAATTGCAGGTAGAAGTTGTGGCGTAAGTCCGACGGCAAGCGCAAGGGAGAAAAGGAAAGAATCAAGAATCGGGCGCTGAAGATAAACATTGATTGCAAAGATTGCAATGACCATCAGCATGGTAACCTCCATCAAAAAATGGCCAAACTTTGCAATACCTCGTTCAAACTCCGTTTCTGGAGCACTGGTTCTTAACTCTTCAGATATCTTCCCAAACTCTGTTTTTTTCCCTGTAGTTACGGCAAGTGCTTTTCCACTTCCGCTTTCCACACTGGTCCCCATCCAGAGGGAGTTTGTACGCTTTGCAAGAGGGGTTTCTGCGTTCAGGGTTTTTGTTGATTTTTCCACCGGGTAAGTCTCTCCGGTGAGAGTAGCTTCATTGACAAAAAGTCCCTTTGATTCCAGAATCAGACAATCTGCAGGAACTATATCGCCTGCACCGAAGATTATTACGTCCCCAGGTACTATTTGTTCTATAAGAACTTCCTTTCCTTCTCCATCTCTTACTACTGTTGCCTTCACCTCGACTGCACTGAGCAATTTTTCAAAAGCATCTGCGGCTCCTTTCTCCTGCCAGAAGCCAAGCAAGCTGCTGATCAGGATGATGGTTATAATAATTACAGTATCTGTAATATCTCCAAGAAAGAAAGACATTCCAGCTGCAAAAAGCAAAATAAGAGTAATCGGACTCTTAAACTGAGAAAGTAAGATTTTAAAGGTATTTGAACTTTTTTTTGGTTTAAGGAGATTGGCACCATATTTTTTAAGGCGCTCACTACTTTCAGAGCTGCTCAAGCCTTCGTCAGTTGTTTGGAGCCTCTGGAGCATTTCTGGCACAGGAACGCTCCAGAACTCAACGTTACTCTGGCCTTGCGTCAACAGGATCTCTCCCTCTTGCCTGCCTATCTTTTCTCAAGCCTCCGTAACCCTCAGGAGTGCAGCAAGTTCTTCTCCTTCCCTTCCAATAGTTGACAGCTCTCTCAAAATTTCCGACTTTTCAAGATATTTCTCTGTCCTCGTTCCCCCTGGCTCTTCAATTTTAATAGTAATTTCCCCTTTAGTATATCCTTTTTCAAGGCATTCCATTACCAGTCTTCCGTATATGGAAGCAATCAGCTTCAGGCAATCAAAAACTCTGTTTTCTTTGATTACGTTTTTCCCGTCAAGTGTGATATTGATAAGCCTTTTCGATCCCACGAATTCGGTGAAGAACCCCTTTAGCTTTGTTATGAACGAATCTACCGAGTCCCTGTTTAAGGCAGCAGCCAGTTCCTGGTCTCGTGTTATCTCGTAGTCCCTGTGCATAATCAGGAAAGTTTTCTCGTCCGAGGAGATAGTAAACTTATTTTCCGCATCCTTGTCTTCGAGCACGGTTTTCAGACTATTTTTCTCATACTTAATGTTCTTTATATAAAAGTCGGATACATCAATTTTTTTTACTTTCTCCTCTCTGGATAGGATTCCGCCCTTTGACCATATCGGCAAGGTCAGGTTTTGCAGGTCTTTTACCTTCAAGGTGTCCTGTGTGAAAAGCAGTTCAAACTCATACTGCAGGTTGTCAACAAAACCAACTTGCTTTCCCCTCAGAGTTTTATCCTCTATAAAAGCATAGCGCGCATTTTGGGCTCCATAGATGCTGTCTTCAAAAAAGGGACCAAGAGCTGAGAGTATCCTTGTATCAAGCTGCTGCATTTCCATGAGGTCCAGTTTATTCTCACTGTCAATCTCGGCAAGTTTTTCATTTTTCTTTGCCAGCGCCACGCTTGAGGAGGTTTCAAGAGTTTTCTCTTTTACCTCAAGAATCTCAGGTGAATCTACTCCGACTACGCGGGTCTCAATAAATTCCCTCATTTCCTTCTCAAACAGGTCTATTTCTTGAATCATTTTTTCGAAGACTGCACGTCTTTCCTGGTTTTCATTTTTTATCGTGATAGCTGATTTTTCCAGAGGTATGACTTCCTTTGAAATCGCTATAAAATCCTGCATATCCTGAATAAAGTCTCTCTGAACTGGAAATTCGCTAGAGTTCTGGAAAGTGTATCGAATTTTAAAACCCCCATTCTTTTCGCATAAAAAAATGTTTTTATTTAAATTATGCGCTTTCCACACTTTAAGTTTGTCAGCTTTGATTTCAATAAAGATAAAGTGGTTTCTTTCTCTCAAGAGTTTCGTTGCTTCCAGCCTTGAAAAGCCACTGAAATGTATTTCACTCTCTAAATCTTCTGTTCCTTATCTTTCATATTTTCAGACATTATCTTTTTAAGCCCAAACATTTCAAAATTTTTGCGCATTTCTCCTAAAAATTGCAACCTTTCCACTCTACAATCTAAACAATTTTTATTAATATACGTCAGATTCTTTTTTAACACTAATTAAATTTAATTATTCTATTCTGTCAGAAAGATTTATATCAGTTATCGTGTAATCTTAGCTATATTATCATCCTAAGATAATATACTAAGATATGTGCCCTGCATTAAAATCAAAAGATTGCAGTCGGTGGAATTTAGCTCACAATAAATTTTCGCCTTTCAATAGCGGACACATGTCTAATGTTCAGGGCTGTCCAGTCAGCACTGATACAAAAACAGGATTATCACTTCCCCTGAGCAGCAAGAACAGAGAGGTTAATACTTGCCGCATCAGGATCAAATGTTACCCCACTTCTGCCAAAAACGGTTTCGGAGAAGCGTTGGGTTTCTTGTCAACCGAACAGATAAGGATAATATCAGTTTAATTATATTGAGGGGGTTGGGTTGAGAAATAGGGGAAAAATATAATCTACAGTTATCAAACAGTATTAATTTATTTATATGTCAAGTCTATAACTATCTAGATATTAATATACTGTTTGTCGAAACAATTTAAATAGCTGGGATCTGCTATATCTTTCAACTTAATAATATTATTACTAAAGATCTATTCAATGTTTAAACTGGAAGAAAATTGGATATTTGCGGAATCTAGGTGTAAAATATGAAACAAAGATTGATACTATTTAGTGCACTGCTAATTACATCCCTTTTACTAGGGGTAGCCAGTGCTGAGGATAATTTAACTATTGATATAAATCACAACGGATCCGATGATTTATTCAAACCGGGAGACGTTGTAAATATCACGGCAGGTTTCAATAGGACTATTGAGGCAGCCACGATCTCGATTACTGACAATGCTAGTTCATCTTTAGTGAACAATCAGACAATGGGCAACATAACTACTGGAATAGAGGGTAGTAACTTTAGCTATATCTATACCATTCCAGCGAATATGGAGGACATAAGTCCTTTAGATGTAAACGTCTCTGGATTTAACGCCTCCGTATTTGTGGATAGCAAATCTGTGCCTGATTTCTTAAAATATGATTCTACAGGTAATGATACCTCTACAGGTAATGATACCTCTACAGGTAATGATACCTCTACAGGTAATGATACCTCTACAGGTAATGATACCTCTACAGGTAATGATACCTCTACAGGTAATGATACCTCTACAGGTAATGATACCGATTCAAGCGTCAATGTCACCTATAGTAAAACCAATGTTATACCGACCGATGTTGTGACCATCACCGCTGATTTCAATATAACTGTTGATCACGCCAATATATCGATCACTAACAAAACTGGTTCATCATTAGTTAATGAGGCGATGAACACACTGGATGCTGAAGATAATTCCTTTATCTACAACTATACTATTCCAGTGAGTATAATAAGTGGTAATTTGAGTGTAGACATAAACGCATATAATGCAACTGGAAATCTGCTGCTGAATGGTGAACCTGCAAAAGACCCTGATGCATTTGTGTTTGGCCTTGATGACTATTTGAACATTGATCTCGGATATAACAAAACTGGTCCTTTTAGACCTGGAGACATTGTAAATATCATCGCGAATTTCAGCCAGCCTGTTGATCATGCCAATATATCGATTGGCAACGGTTTACCTGGAGTTAGTAATGTAAACTTAGTAGGCGCTGATTTTGTGACTGATGATCCGATGGATCAAATAGATGACGATACCTTTGCTTATGACTATCAGATTCCAGATGATGTAAGCGGTCCTCTGGATATAGACATATCTGGCTATGACGATTTAGGTAATCTGCTGGGAGATGAATCTTTCCCTGACGGGTTTGACGTTAGTGACCCATACATAACGATAGTTAGCCCTGCTTCCGAGTTTGCTGCCAAAAAGTGTGTCGCCTTTAACTTCACTGCATACGATTCATATGGTCAGTCTGGGAGTCAACTTACCTACGCTTTCTCTCTCGATGGCGTCCAAAAGAGTAGCGGGGTTATAACCTCTGGTTCATATAAAAAACTTGAGTTTGAACTCGCTGACGGTTATCACACCTGGGAAATTAGTACCAGAGACAGTTACGGAAACACACACACAACTGGGTCTCGTGGTCTGTATGTAGACACTAAATGTCCCAGTGTAATACTTACTTCTCCTCAGGATTGCTATAAAGAGGTAATAGGTACTACTCAGTTCAACTTCACCTGTGAGGATGCTTTAGCTACTCAATATAGTGATCTTGATCTGACATATCAGCTGTATATAGATGGAGAACTTGCTGAGAACTTCTCTGAATATTCTGTGAATGGATTTTCCGGGAGTGCAAAGGCTGGAGAATCCATAGTTAAGGAACTTGAACTTCCTGATGGCGCTCACAACTGGTCGGTTTATGTCCAAGACGGAGCTGGAAACAACGCTACAAGTAAAGTTCGTGACTTCTATGTGAGCCTTAACGGGCTTAGTGTCTCTCTCGTTTCTCCGGATGGAGGATACGTTTCCTCAAACCCGACATTTACCTTCACTGTTGCAGGACAGAATGGGGAGGGGGCAGGACTGCCTTTCAACTACAAGCTTCTCGTTGACGGCAAAGAAGTAGATACAAGCTGCGACCAGGAAGATGAGGACTTAGCATGCAGCACCGATGAAAATTGCAACTGTGGCGACTTCGTTGTCGGTGATGATAACTATTCAATAACAGCTGCAGTAAAAGATGGAGATAACAAAAACTGGACAGTAGTTATCACCGACTGTACAAGCAGCAGGACTTACCAGCCTGATGTGAAGTCTTTCTCAGTTGACAGTGTCGCCCCGGCTTGTGTGGCAAACCTGAATGTTGTAGATGCACCTGGTTTAACTTACTGGCAGTATGTGGATGATTATCCCGGGCTGTATGTTAGCTGGAATGCAAGCACTGACGCAGATCTTGCCGACATGCCATACGAGGTTTATATCAGCACATCTAAGCCAAGCTGTATTGAGGATATGCAAAAGGTAAACACAACCGGATTAGAGACTCATACAGATGGGTCACTGACTCCAAACCAGAAACTAGAAAATTCAAGCGTCACGGATCTGTGCATTGAAGAAATCGACGGAAAAGACCTTATTTACGGCAAAGACTACTGGGTGGCTGTAATTGCTCGGGACAACGCAAGCAACTACAACTCTAATTTCTCAAAGTGTGGACCTGTAAGGACATATGAAGATATGGCTATCACGCTTGATGACGGCTGGAACCTGAAATCCGTGCCGAAGACACTTTTGAACGACTGTACTGAAGATGTCTTTGGCAATGACAGCACAGTCCTCTACTGGGATGGTTCATGCTGGCAGTTCCCTGAGACCATTGAACCATGCAAGGGCTACTGGGTCTACACTAAAGAGCCTTTCGGGACCAATGTCCAGTTCAAGGGAATGTCATCTAGTACTGACCCTGGTGTGCCTGCTTCTCTTGAGCTCACTCCTGGGTGGCACATGATAGGGCATACATCTTCGTATTATGCACCATGGTCCACAACTCTGTCTTCGCTCAATGACTTTGAGCTTCTTGGAGACTACAGGTTCTCCAACCTAATGACTTATGGTTCCAGTGAGGGTTGGGGCGGCATAATTCCTAGCATGACAGATAGCATACTTGGAAATGGATCTACGTCTCTTCAATACATAAGCAGCGCTGATCCAAGACCAGTTGGAGCACTTCAGACCGATGGCTGTATGGTACCCGGACAGGGTTACTGGATCTTCATGAAGGATGCAGGTACCTACGCATCCATCGAAAACTCGTACAAACCGGAGATGTCCGAATACTCGAGTACGGAGTAAGTGCAATTTCTGAAACAGTTGACTGTTCAGCCTATTCAGGCTGAATAGCTCTTTTTCTTTTTGTTGTTCACATATAACTGGAGGTCTACAATGAATAAAGAATTAAAAAATGGCCTTTTAAGAATATCCGTGCTACTGTTGTTTTTCCTGGCTTTCTCCCAGGGTTGTATGGCAGCAGAAGATGTCCTTCCATCCCCCCCGATACTTCCGATGACAGTAATAGGAGTTGCTCTCATTGACGGTACGCCTGCTCCCGACGGGACTATTGTTGCAGCTTATCTTAATGAAAAGGAGTATCTCGCAGATACTTCCTCAGGAAATTACTCCCTATTTATTCCTGGTACTGCTGAAGATGAAGGAAAAACAATTACTTTTAAAGTGAATGGAAAGGATGCTGCGAGCAGTGTTGCCTGGGAATCTGGAGTTATAGTTACCCTCGAGCTACCTGATGGTAAGGCAGTATATTCCAAGACTACTGTAAGTAACTCAGGTAGTAATTCAGATAGCAATTCAAATAGCAATTCGGATAGCAATTCAAATAGCAATTCAAATAGCAATTCAAATAGCAATTCAAATAGTAACTCAAATAGTAACTCAAATTTAAAAACAGATTCAGAACCTTTGACAGATAATGAAGAACAGAGAGTTTCCGCAGAGGATTCCAAAGCTGATGCCGTTGAAAGTTCAGTCCTTGAGCGGGACATGGCGGCTTCGAAAAGTTCAAGCGAAAATTCCGAGGCTAAAGAGGCAGCAGAATCTTCCAAAAGTTCTCTTAAATCAGAAAGTGCTCCAGGTTTCTTTATTGTCTATGCGGTTGCAGGCATACTTCTGCTTGTTTTCGGATCCGATTTCGGGAGGGGATCTAGAAGGAATCGCTGAAGGACTTTTTCAAAAAAAGTCTACATGATTAACGGTAAAATTTCAAGGTGACATGATGACGATCAAGGACAAACATTTAAGAGTTTTATTATGCCTGGTTATTCTGGTACTGGGCATGTTCCTTGTTCCGGCCGCATCTGCCAATTCTTCTTCTACTATTCCTTCTCTCCCCAACGCGTTTGAAGGAAGTTTGAAAGGAGATGCTGCACAAGCGGGTCCCGGACTCGTAATCTCTGCATATATAGATTCAAAGCTTGTTGGCTCGTACACTCTTACAAAGGTTGGACAGTACAAGGTGTCAGTTGATGGTACCGAGCAAGATAACGGAAAAGAGATAATCTTCAAGCTGGGAGGTATTGCATCCGAGCCTGTTTCCGTAACTTATGAACACGGAGCTAATCCAGTTAAACTTGACCTTACATTTTATGGAGACTTTATACCTCCTGAAATACAAGCTTTATCTGCATCCCCAAAATACATCCTGAATGACGGAGAAGATTTCTCGACTGTCACGGCAAAGGTTGTAGATGACTCTGGAATCGAATCAGTGAATCTCGATCTAACCAGCATAGAACAGGGCGTGGTTTCATTAAAATCAGAGGGTGATCAGTATACCTGTAATATAGTCAGTACTGTGCCAGGCGAGTTCAAATTCAAATTCACGGCTTCGAACCCCTCAGGAAACAGTGTTGTAGATACAGACAGCATTTCCATCATTGTACTGAAAGAAAGTCAACTTGCAACAACGTTTGGAGGTTCTGACGGGGTCTTCTCTCCTGAGGAAATTGAGGAGCTTGTAAACAATAACGACGTATCTAGCGGGATCAAATATGCAGTTCTGGGTGCGTATTTTGCTGATGGGTGGGATCGGATATGAAACGGCATGAGTTAAAATTTGTTGTTGTACTGTTCCTGGCCCTGACTTTATTTACTTTCCCGGCTTCTGCAGGCAGTGCAGAAAGGACTTTCCCTTCTTCGGTTAGTTCCGATCAGGAGTTCAAGGTAACAGTCAATGTATCTGACTACGGTGCTGCCGGACAGGTACTTGAAAAGCTTCCTTCTGGCTTCACATTTGTTAGTTCTACCCTGCCGAAAAGAGCTGTAACTGTAAATGGCAGCGAAGTTTCCTTCCTGCTCATGACTGAAAAGAGCTTCAGCTACACTCTGAAAGCTCCATCAACAACCGGTACGTACAAAATTGTGGGAATTTTAAGAGATATCAACAAAGCTGAATTCCCTGTTCTTCCTGCCGACTGTTCCATCACTGTCAGTGGTAGCAGCTCAGGCAGTTCAGGCGGTTCAGGTGGTTCAGGTGGTGGCGGAGGCGGCGGTTCTGCTGAGCCTCAGAGTAATGTCGCTGCTAAAGAACTGTCCAAGAAATCGGTCACCGCTGGGGAGCGCGTAAGGTTCGAATTCACACAGGGTGTAACCTGCATAAGGTATGTGGAGTTCGATGCCAAAAAGAGTCTGGGAAAAGTAACTACTATTGTTGAAATGCTGAAAGGACAGTCCAAACTGGTTTCGGGTCTGCCAGAAGGTACGGTCTATAAGAACGTGAACATCTGGGTAGGTTCTGGAGGAATTGCAAATTCCAATAACATTGCAAACGCAGTTGTCGGCTTCAGAGTTGAAAAGTCCTGGCTCGAGAAATGCGAAGCTGACGAAACGTCCGTAGCTCTCTGGAACTATAATAACAAAGCCTGGAGCAAACTTGAAACCGCAAAAGTTGGTGAAGACAGCACCTATGTCTTCTTCGAGTCCAAAACTCCTGGTTTCGGATCCTTCACAATTGTAGTACCCGATAAGAGCATAGAACTGGAACCTGAGGATCAAGTAGACACAACTACTCCCAACACAGAAAAAGTTGAAACGAGCAACCCTGCAACTAACGAAAACAAACCTTCCGGCTGGGGTTCTATCCCTGGATTTGAGTCTGCAGTAGCTGTGGGAGTACTTGGTACTGTGTACTATATCCTGAGAAGAAAGTAAATGCAGTACTGAATCTCAAAACAGATTTTAATTAAAAGCAGCATTCAAAGCTGCTTATCTTTCTTTTTTTGAAATGGTTTATTTACACCGACCAGGGTCTTTGGTCAAGCTTTCTGCCGGAAAGGTTGAGGTTAAACTTTTTTTGAAAAGGTTTGCGAGCAGGTAGTTTTTTGAAAAAGATTGTGATCACGCTCTCTGGGTGACCCAAGACGAAATGTGGGTAAATAAACCTCTCAGCGAGTTAAAAATTAGTTCATCTTTACCATAATTCAGCCCTCTTGAGCGAACGAAGTGAGCGAAAAGGGCACCGTCCTCCCGAGACGGGACTCGGGTGGCGGAACTCGGGCAATACATCAGCCGGGATTCGAACCCGGGTTCGAGCGTTGGCAACGCCCGGTGATGACCGCTACACTACTGATGTTTGAAGCTTACAGGCTGCCCCTGCCATTATACTATATATTTTTGGGCTCATTAAGTTGATCCCTGAGATATTTTCGAGGGATGTGTTTTATATCACTATATCCGAGAGGCAGTGTATATATTTTCGTTTAATTTTCTTAAAGCTATCTTTTTAGTTTATATTTTTTACATAGCTTTGCATGATATTGAAAACAAGCTGAAGAAAGAAAAGCTGTAAAACCTGAAATACTAAATCTCTCCTTCAAACCTGCAAACTTGAAAAAAGAAAAAATGAGGAGTCCTCATTTTACTTATCTATTTCTTTTAAAAATCAATTTTTCGACTCAATTCCAAAATCTAGTGATAAAAGTAAGTGTAACATCACTACATAAATTTATAATTCTATAATTATGTAATGATGTTACGGCACAACAATGGTAACTATAAATCTTACTCTTAATAACTTTTCGGAGCTCTCTGCTCTCTTAGATGTTTTTGGTCGTTTTGGAAATGATTATGAATATACTACACGAGGAATTTTTCGTAGAAAAATTCCTCCAGTCTGTTCAATTTGTAGTACTCCAATGGTTCATAATGGCTATAATCCCCATACTAAAGAAGGTCTTGGAGAAATCAACATTGGTCGATATAAATGCTCAAATTGTGGTAGTACACACGAAGAAGATCATAGTTTTTGGGAAGATCTGAAGACTTTACTTTTTAATTCATTCAATGATTTCTTCCAGTTACTCAGATACCATAACGTTTCATACGATGGAATTTCTGATATAATGGATTTCATCTTTCCAAGGTCAAGAAGCACTATTTTAAGAGCATTCTACAAAGAAATGGAACAGGAAACTATTCCATGTTCAGAAAATATACATATGGTTCATTATGACGAACAACATCCAAAAGAAGGACGATGTCAGAAATACCGTTTAACTTTACTGGATGCAAAAACTCAAAGAATGATAGCAGATGAACTTTTTGAAAATAAGAGTCCAGAAACCATCAAGGAATTTCTACAGAAAAATCTTGATGCATCAGAGCCTGTGTTTATCGTTACGGATTTTGATAAGAGATACCCTGATATATTAAAGGAAATTTTTGGGGATAAGTTAGTCCATCAATATTGTTTGATGCACTTAAACAAGCTTATAGTTGGTGATTTCCCAAAGAATACAACGATTGAACAGGAACTATTGAAGTACAGGTTATTGAATATATTTTACAATCGAGAGAATGAGATCAAATTTCTGGAAGAACTTCTATCTGAAGAACTCAAAGTAATTAATAATGAAGAAAAACATCAGGAATGGAGTAAAAAAGCAAAAAAGGAATTTTACAAATATAGACATAAATTAAAGCTTGAGATAAGACGAAAAAAGGAAAATCTTCCACTTAATAGTCTTGAAAAAGCAAAATATAACTTCAATAAGTTAATGGAAAATATAAGAACATATGATGAAATAGTTCAAAAACGATTGTGGATGATCAATAAACATTGGTTAAATCTTACTTTGTTCCATTATCTTCCAGGAGCGCCAGCGACAAATAACCCTATCGAAAGCTATTATTCTAAAAGTCTAAGAGCGTGTCTTAAAATTAAATTTGGTTTTATAATTGGGATAGGACTTATGCATTTGAATTGATAAACTGAGTGTCAAACTGTTAATGTCTAAAACGAAAGTTTAAACCATGATGTTTATTGTGTTTGATTTTATACATCGAGTGCGTAATATGAATTTAAACGAAACGTTGCCTATTATCCAATTGTATAAATGGTTTGAATTTTAAGACAGCCTCTTAGAGAAGAGATGGAATTCTTTGTGTCAAAAGAATTTTCTATCCAGGGGCTAACAATGTAATTTTCTCCAGTAGAATCTAAAATAACTCCACTATTCGAGTTTTCTGAGTATACTTTTTCGGCAGAAACCGCAGGAATAGTCATCAATCCTATAATAACACATAAAATTAATACTTTAAATGTTTTCATAGTATCACCCAAAAATAAATTATAAATATCTCTATATATAGTTTCGGTTCTAACTTTAAAAAGACAAATATACTATTATATAATGATATATTACTAAATCTGAAAGTTCTCTGGAAATAATGTGTAAACATTTCTTTTGCCATGAAGATTTCTTTAAAAAAGAGAAGAATGGGGGAGGCTACTTCATTCTCTGCATCAATATAAAATTGCAACTGTTATAAGCTGGCTTTGAAAGCTTTTTAAAGCAGCTTCTTTCCGGTTTTTGTCCAGGATTTTCATTCATAAACTTCTGTGATTTTGATTACATTTACATTTTTTCCGAGATTTCTGTAGATCCCTGAGTATTCTTTGGGTTATTTAGATGGACTTACGATTCTGAATAAAAGTTCAGTGAAAAATAATTTTTTTGGCAAGAACTGTATTTTGAATGGGTTGACTTTGTTTTGGGAGTTCTTATCTAATTAATATCTCTTTTTTAAAATGTTCATTTAATAAAGTTTATTTTGTTTGAGTACATTTCGTAACACTCTTATATTTTCAGATAATAACAACTACGTGTTGCTAGTGTCTTTATTCATATTGCAGGTGATTATTCATATTGCAGGTGATTAGGTAGGTTAATTCACAAAATAAGGTGTTCTGTGATGGAGAAAAAAAAGTTATTATTTTCTATTTTCTTGACAGCCCTGATTTTAATAACGGCGGGCTGTGCTAATAAGGACAGTACTCAAGCCGGAACATCGGCTGAAAACGCTTCTGATCAGACAGGGGCATTGGTTGAGAACCCTTCCGACGGATCAAAGTATGTGGATGTTGTAAATCTAAGCGGAGGAGATTGTGGCTATCCACAGCCGTTTACAATATATCCGAGGGGTCCTGGGTCATCAAAAGTTGGAATGATCTTTGACAGTCTGTTTGAAAGGGATGAAAAAGGTATAATTCCCTGGTTGGCTGAAAGCTGGGATGTCAATTCAAATGGAACAGAATATACAGTTTATCTCCGTGACGGTGTCAACTGGAGCGATGGAGTGCCTTTTACAGCAAATGATGTTAAATTTACTTTCGATTATGAGCAGAAAAATGTACCCATATCAGGTGGAATTGAGTCCGGTATTATAGACAATGTTCAGGTCGTAAATTCCAGTACCGTCAAGTTCGTACTTGCTCAGCCTGTTTCGACATTCGTTTATAAGCTCACGAGTTTTGAAATCATACCTGAGCATATCTATAAAAATGTCTCCGATCCTACCAGTTTCCTTGATCCAAAAGCAGTCATCGGTACTGGCCCGTACATTCTTGATGAGTACAATAAAGAGCATGGAACATATCGGTTTGTAGCAAATGAGAATTTCTGGGGACCAAAGCCTGTCGTTAAAGCCGTCGAGTTTATTCCGGTCAGCGACTCATTAATAGCTTTTGAACAGGGACAAATAGATTTCACAAGTATATCGCCTGATACTCTTGACCGGTTCAAATCAGACCCTGATGTAAGAATAGTCCAGCAGCCGGCTTTCTGGGGTTACCAGTTTTATTTCAACATGAAAAAATGTCCTGAGCTAAATGACAGCAAAATAAGACAGGCCTTTGCTTATGCCATTGATCGCGATGAACTGGTGGAAAAGATCGCAAGAGGTGCAGGGAAAGCCGGTAAAATGGGCATACTCCCTGAAGACCATATCTGGTATAACTCTGACCAGCCGAAATATGACTACAATCCGGATAAAGCCCGAGCATTGCTTGAAGAAGCAGGATGGACTGACACAGATGGAGATGGAATACGTGATAAAAACGGGGAAAAACTGTCATATGTATTATCTCTTGGCAGTAGCGAAGTTCGTATAGGCGAACTTATAAAAGAGAGACTGAGTGAAGTAGGAATTGATGTTCAGGTAAAAGCCCTTGAGAGCAAATCCCGTGATGCCAATCTAAAGAGCGGAGACTTTGAACTTGCGATCAGCGGCTTTGGCGGCTGGGGACAGGATGCGGATTATCTCCGTACAAGGTACTGTGATACAGGTGCACAGTCAGGAAGTGTATCATCTGGCGCAGCAGTATTTGGTTACCACAATGATACCCTGAATGATCTTGGTGATAAGGAATTACAAGAATTGAACGATGATAAACGGAAAGAAATAGTATACAATATGCAGACAGTGCTTGCTAATGACGTACCCGCAATACCGCTCTATTATACTACATCATATGATGTATGGCGCATTTCAAAATATGACGGCTGGATGACCAGGTACGATCATCATGCAAGAACACAGTGTATTCTTTCATATTTAGAGAGGGATGGAATTGCAGCAAAAAGATAATATTGATAACCTGATTGAATGCTGGAAAAAAGCTACAACTAGTGGGATGCTCCAGGATGAGGGCAGGATGGCAGAGTTCTGGAACAAACGTTCTGGGAACTATGCCAATAACATTGAAAAAGATAACAGAAAAAAGAGAACCGATGAGATTCTCGAACTCCTTGAAGAGGCCGGATTTAATCCGAAAGGTTCCAGAGTCCTGGATATCGGGTGCGGGCCCGGTACCCTCACTCTCCCTCTTTCAAAGCTTGGAGCAGAAGTGACAGCACTTGATATCTCATCCGGAATGCTTGACAGACTGAAAGACTCTGTAAAAAAAGAGTCTCTTCCGGTAGATATCGTTGAATGCTCCTGGTGGACCGCAGACATAGATGAGCTTGGGTTCCGGAACAAATTTGACCTGGTAATTGCATCCATGACCCCCGGAGTAAAGGATATCGAAAGCTTTGAAAAGATGATGGTGTGCTCGAAAAATCTCTGTTATTACAGTAATTTTCTGAGAAGAGATGAAGACAGGGCGTATCGTGATATCAGGAGTTCAATACTCGGTGAAAAATCCGAAAATAACATGAATGGCATAATTTATCCATTTATGTATCTTTACCTCTCAGGCTACAGGCCCTCGCTCAAGATCAACCATTCCGAATGGAAGGAAGAACTAAACTGGAAAGAAACAGCAGAACAAGCAATAGGGTTCATTGGGCGAGGCCGGGATTTTGATGACGAAATAAAGCAAAAAATAATGGATTATTATCAAAATGCCTCTCCAGATGGAATCTACCTTTCTGAGTCTGATGTATATACCAGGTTCGCAGAGCAGTTTGAAGAGCCAGCCATAGGCTTCCGAAGTCGAGGCGCAGAGAAAGAGATCCGAGGGCCGCATTCTATAAGAGTAGAAGGCCGAAAGCGCTTCGCGCGGACCGGGAAGTCCATGAGGATCCGGATTGTAGAAGGCATCCTCTGGCTTTGAGAGCGGGTTAAGAAGGGGGCCTGTGCTGCGCTCAAAGCCCACCCTGCTCGGATTGGAATCGACCATGTTGATAATGGGAAGGCCGGCGGCGCGCCGGGCGGCAAGAGCCGCGGCCAGGGCGTTGGGTGTCTGCGAACCGGGGATTCTGTGTGAGAATGAAGGCATAGGTAGCTCAGTATAGCAGATTGGGCTTCTTCGAAGCAGTCTGCCGCCGGAGCTGCTTCTTCTTCTCACCTTGAGACATTATTTGATGGACTATACGGCTGTTAGTGTGTTTTTATAAAAAGAAACATTTTATGAATCGTGATTCACTTTCAGTCTTGAATATTTTTCAATATTACTATAAACAGAAACATAATCTTTTCCGGCCATCAGGGCCGGCTGAGGGGAGGCTCAGGACCGGGCTTTTGTGCCCGGGCTGAAGCCCGGCAGACAACAGAGGGACAGAGGGAGGCTTTTATGGCACAGCATAGAGTATTTGAAACTGCCCGGGCGGCAGAAATACAGGCGCTGTCTGATCTGCATCTGTTCCGGGCTGTCAATTCCGCGGATATAAGCGCGACAGCGTTCGGCGCGCTGTCACTCCTCGTATCCGTACTCATCCTTATCATTTCAAAATAACCCCAACCCGCGGCCCTCAGGGCCGGAAAAGGAAGCCCCGGGAAGCTCCCGGGGCTTTTCGAGAAGCTCCGGGAGGCTCTCCGAGAGGCCGGCAGAAGCCGCAAAAAGGCTTTTGCCTCAAGGAGCGTCAGGCAATGAGCTATATCTTCAATGTCCAGCAGATCGTCAATGGCCTCCAGCTTGGTTCGATATATGCGCTGATCGCGCTCGGCTATACGATGGTCTATGGTATTGTGCGGCTGATAAACTTCGCACATGGCGATTTCTACATGCTCGGAGCCTACGCCGCATATGGCGCCTTCTATCTTTTCAATTCATTTATATCTGTCAAGAGCGGAGCATTTGCCTTTCTGATTCTCCTCGCGGCCATGGCCGCAGGCGGCGGCATAGCCCTGCTCACAAACCGCTTCGCCTACAGGCCCCTCCGCTACAAGCCGAAGCTCTCGGCGCTTATCACTGCCATAGGCGTCTCCATGTTTCTCGAGTATTTCTTTTCTGCTCTGCCAATGATTGGCCCCTCTCCGCGCGCCTTCCCCGAGATACTTCCCAAAAAACTCTACCACATCGGCGGAGCAGCAGGCGCGGAGATTTCAAATTATGTAATAATTGATATAAGTGTCGCGGCCGTTCTGATGACAGGCCTCACGCTGCTTATTCAGAAAACGGCCCTCGGAAAGGCCATGAGGGCAGTCTCCGAAGACAAAGACGCCGCGCGGCTTATGGGCATCGACATAGAAAAAGTAATAGCCTGGACTTTTCTGATCGGCGGAGCATTCGCCGGGGCCGCCGGGCTTCTCGCGGGGCTCACCTACCCCCGCATCCAGCCATATATGGGAATGATGCCGGGCCTCAAGGCCTTTATCGCAGCAGTGCTCGGCGGCATAGGCAATATTCCCGGTGCGGTGCTTGGTGCCTATATCATGGGCCTCGCCGAGACCTTTGCCTCGGCATACAACTCCCTCCTTGGCGAGGGCATAGCCTTCGCGATTCTGATTCTCGTGCTTATTATTCGGCCTACGGGCATTCTCGGCGAAAAAACTGCGGATAAGATTTAGAATTGAGGGAGAAAAAATGAGCATGGCACATAAACCACGATTTCTTATAGCTGCTCTTGTTTTTTATGCTGCTGTCGAAGGCTTTTCCCGCATTGGCCTTCTCAATGGCTACTTTATGGTAATTATAAATGAAAGCCTTATCTATGTGATTCTGGCAGTAAGTCTCAATCTTATAAACGGCATTACGGGCCAGTTTTCGCTTGGCCACATGGGATTTGCGGCCGTCGGAGCCTATACCTCGGGAGCTATTACCACAATAGCCTTCAGACTATCGCCTGACCGCCCCCTCGACTATTCCATCTTTGTGCTCTCTCTTGTGGCAGGCGGCCTGCTCGCCGCCCTTGTGGGCTTTCTTATCGGTTTTCCGAGTCTGAGGCTCAAAGGCGACTACCTTGGCATTGTTACATTGGGCTTTGGCGAAATAATCCGCACAGCTCTTAACAATATGGATTTTGTCGGCGGGCCCCGCGGTCTCCTCGGCATTCCAAAATTCTCGAGCTTTACGCTTATATTCGCAGCCGCCCTTATCTCTGTGATTATTATCAGGAACCTGGTCGAATCTTCCCATGGCAGGGCAATGCTCGCCGTACGCGAAAATGAGCTCGCCGCAGAACTGGTAGGAATTGATACAACAAAATACAAAGTCCTTGCATTTTCCACAGGTGCGTTTTTTGCAGGCATAGCCGGCGGTCTTCTCGCGCATCTGCTGCAGATGGCCCATCCAAGCCAGTTTGGCTTTATGGGCTCTGTGCTCATACTTATTATGGTCTACGCTGGCGGGATCGGCTCGCTCTCAGGCTCCATACTTGCGGCCTTTGTGCTCACTTTTCTGTCTCAGGGACTTCTTCTGGGCATCGACGCCCTCGCCAACGCGACCGGCCTCAGCATAGGAAGCGAATGGCGCATGGTGATCTACTCTGTGCTTCTCATCCTTCTAATGCTGTTCAAGACTGAAGGGCTCATGGGAACAAGGGAATTCAGACTCCTCAGAATTCCAGAGGAGGAGAAATGAAATCTCTTCTGAAAATCTCGGGCATGACTCACCGCTTCGGCGGTCTCGCCGCTGTCTCCAACCTGAATATTGAGCTTCCGCAGGGCGCAATCTACGGGCTTATCGGCCCCAATGGTTCGGGCAAGACTACAACTTTCAACCTTATAACAGGCATATACCGGCCCAGCGAAGGCAGCATCCGGCTTGATGGAAGAGAGATCGCCGGCATGAAACCTTACCGCATTGTGCGGCTGGGAATCGCGAGGACCTTTCAGAATCTCCGCATCTTCGAAAACCTCTCCGTACTCGACAATATCCGAATAGCTCTTAATGGTTCAGCCCATTCCGGGATTATACCGTCTGTGCTGCGCACACCTTCTTTTAAACGTGAAGAAAAGGCAATCCGGGATAAAGCATATGAACTGCTTAAAGGCATGAAGCTTGAGTACCGCGCAGACCAGATGGCGAAAAACCTGCCCTATGGAGAGCAGCGCCGGCTGGAGATAGCCCGCGCCATCGCCACGGAGCCTAAACTCCTTCTTCTCGATGAGCCCGCGGCGGGCATGAATCCCAAGGAAGTAGAGGAGCTTATGGCCCTTATTATCGATGCGAGGAAGGCTTTCGGCCTTACTATTCTTCTCATCGAGCACCATATGAAGTTCGTCATGGGCATATGCGAGAACATCACAGTTCTTAATTTCGGCGAGACTATCGCCTGCGGAAGGCCGGAAGAGGTCGCCTCCGACGCCCGTGTGCTCGAGGCATATCTGGGAAGGAGAGGCGCCCAATGCTGAATGTGAAGAACCTGAGGGTTGAATACGGCAGGATCGCAGGTATAAAGAATGTCTCCTTCGAGGTGCCCGATGCTTCGATTGTAGCGCTTATCGGCTCGAACGGAGCAGGAAAGACTACAACGCTCAGGGCAATAAGCGGCCTCGAAAAGGCGGCATCGGGAGGCATCGAATTTGAAGGAAAGGATATAACCAACGCTGAGGCCTATAAGCTGGCCGCGGGCGGCATTGTCCATGTGCCCGAGGGCCGGAAAATATTCCCTACGCTCACCGTAGCGGAGAATCTCGAAGTGGCGGGCTGGACAATCCGCAGGTGCAAAAAGGAGCTTGCGGCCAGATTTGAGAAGGTCTATGAGCTTTTCCCGCGCATTAAGGAACGGAGGTCGCAGCTTGCCGGCACTCTTTCGGGCGGTGAACAGCAGATGCTGGCTCTGGGCAGGGCCCTTGTTACGGGAGGAAGGCTGATGCTCCTCGATGAACCCTCTATGGGACTCGCGCCTGTCCTTGTGGATGAAATTTTCGATACAATTGTCCGTATAAATAAAGAAGGCATGACCGTGCTCCTTGTGGAGCAGAACGCCGCAGAGGCGCTCGAGATAGCGGATTATGCCTATGTGCTCGAGGTGGGCAGCATCAGTCTCGCAGGCCCGGCAGCAGTGCTCGCCGCGGATCCGCGTGTCAGAGAAGCCTATCTCGGCATCTGAACAGGGTTTTACGGCGGGCGGCCCTAAAGGACAGAGCTCGGCCATTGCGAGGATGGCTCAGCCCGATCCGAATGCCCTACCTTCCTCCTCGGGACTGACAGGACCGCCCGCTTCTTTTTCAGACAGTCTCTTCGGTACCGCCGTACTGCAGCTGGTAGAGTTTCCAGTAGAGGCCCCGCTTATTCAGCAGCGCATCATGCTTTCCCTCCTCCACTACCCGGCCGCCGGATAGGACAATAATCCGGTCGGCGTTGCGTATGGTCGAAAGGCGGTGCGCGATAACAACGCTTGTCCTGCCCTTGAGAAGTCCCTCGACACCGCGCTGGATCATGAGCTCGGTCTCGGTGTCTACAGCGCTCGTGGCCTCGTCGAGGATGATAATCGAAGGATCATGGGCAAGAACGCGGGCAAAGGAGAGCAGCTGGCGCTGTCCGCCCGAGAGATTTGTCGCGCCTTCGGTGAGCACCGTATTGTAGCCGTCTGGCAGCGAATCGATAAACTCATCGGCGTGGACAGCTTCCGCGGCCAGTTTCATGCGCTCCGCGCTGATATCGCCGCCCAGGCGGATATTGCGGTCAATTGTGCCTGAAAAAAGGAATACATCCTGCAGCACAGACTGCACCTGGGAGCGCAGCCCCGCGAGCGGCATATCGCGGATGGGAATGCCATCGATGCGGATTTCGCCGCTCTGCACATCCCAGAGCCTTGTAATCAGATTGGTGATAGTGGTCTTGCCCGCACCGGTATAGCCGACAATGGCGACCATCTCGCCTGGTTCGACATTGAAGCAGACATCCCGCAGCACGGGTTCCCCTTCTTTATAGGCAAAGCCCACATGATCAAATTGGAGATGGCCGCGGAGGCGCGAAGGCATAGGCCTTTTGGGATTGTCGGGGATTTCTTCTTTTTCGTCGAGCAGCTTGAAAACGCGCTCTCCGCCTGCCATGGCACTCTGCAGTATTGTGTATTTTTCTGATATGTCCTGAATTGGCGAATAGAACATGCCAATGAGGTTGACAAAGGCAATCAGGGTGCCAAGACTGAGAAGATGAGCGCCGAACAGCGAGGCGCCTGCGTAGATAACTATCGCGGTAGTGAGACTGCCGAGGAAATCGACGAGGGGTCTGAAAGTAGCATATACATACACTTCTCCCAGATTGGCCTTCATAAGCTCGGTATCGCGCTGCTCAAATTCGCTGCGCGAGGCGTTTTCGCGGGCAAAGAGCTTGACTACATTGATGCCTGCAAGGCGCTCCGCGATGTAAGAGTTGACCTTTGAGAGCCAGGTCCGCTGCCGCCTGAATGCGTCACGAGATTTGCGCCTCGAAATTCCAGTGACAATTGCGACAGGCGGAAGAGTCGCGAGAGTGATGAGGGCGAGTTTCCAGTCGAGGAGCAGGAGCACTACGAGAACTCCGGCCATAAGGCTCGCGTCCTTAAGGAAGGAGGCCACCACATCGGTAAAGAACTCGTTGATAGTCTCCACATCGCTCGTCATGCGGGTGACAAGGCGCCCGACAGGCTGGCGTGAAAGGAAGGAGAGGGAGCGGGATTCAGTATGTCTGAAGAGTTCCATTCTGAGGTCCTTCATAACGCGCTGGCCAATGAGGTTCGCTATATAGGATTCAATAAAGCCTGCCACGAGGACTACGAAGAGGATAATCAAGAGCAGTATCACATTGCGCGAGATAATCCGCGAATCGGCCGCCCGAAGTGCGGCCGCCTCGGCTGAAGGCAGCTTTTTTACCGCCGAGAGCGGCGCGAAGATATAGCCATTGTCGACAATGGCCAGATGTCCCAGCGTTTTTATGGCTGCATTCTGTCCCGCGTTCGACGGATCAAAGGCAGCAATATAGCCTGGTTCACGTCCGATAAGGGCCTTGGATTCGAGGATCTTTCTGTCGGCCGCGCTGAGGCCCGAAAACCTCGAAGCCGGGAGAACAGCCCTGCCGGCAACGACAGGATCATCGGGCTTAATTGTTATCGATTTTCCCTCGGGAGTGGAGAGCGCGTGCGGATCTACCGCATAATAGGATACGACAAGAGCATTGTCGACTGTGTCCTTTTCGAGGACAGGCGTGTAGAGTTCGCCGGCAGTATCCAGAACGAGGGCGACAAGAGCCACAAGCGCGAGCTTCCAATAGGGAGCAATATAGTGCAGAAGGCGTTTCGCGATCCGTGAATCGTAGTCTCTGGTTATCGCTTCGTCTGAGTCAAAGTAGTCGGCCACGATCTCACTCTCCCTTCCGCGCAGAGCACTCCGCGTTCTGCGGCACATCGTTTTTTTCGCTGTGCTCGACATCGCGTTCCAGCTCCTGCATCCGCGCTATCTCGGCATAAAAACCGCCCTTGTCGGCGAGAAGATCCGCATGGGTGCCAAACTGGCTCATCCGTCCTCCGTCCAGCACGAGGATAAGATCGGCATGCCGCAGGGTGGAGACGCGGTGCGACACAATGATATTGGTTCTGCCGCGGCGTTCGTCGATAAGGCCGGAGAGCACCTTGTCCTCGGTCTCGGCATCGACAGCCGAAAGGGCATCATCAAACACAAGTATCTCGGGGTCAACGGCCAGGGCACGCGAAATCGCAACGCGCTGTTTCTGGCCGCCCGAGAGAGTAAGTCCCTTTTCGCCGACTACTGTATCCCAGCCGGCGGGGAACTCGGCGATATCCCGCGCTATTGTCGAGATGCCGGTAACCCGCGCAAAGCGCTCGGGGCTCAGGTCGGGAGCGCCATAGCGCACATTGGCTGCGACGGTATCCGAGAAGAGAAAGGAATCCTGGGGCACAAAACCGAAAACTGAGCGCAGAGCCTCGAGTTCAAAATCCCTGATATCCCGGCCGCCGATAAAAACCTGCCCCTCGGGAGCCTCAATAAGGCGCGGGAGTATTTTGAGCAGAGTGGATTTGCCCGAGCCTACGCGGCCCAGTATGCCCAGGGTCGCCCCCTTGGGGAGGACAAGCGAGATGCCGTCGAGGGCGGGTTTCTCCGCTCCTTCGTAGGTATAGCTGAGCCCGCGGAACTCAATATCCCCATCCGGCTTTTCCTTAACCGCGCCGGGTTTGGAGACAATGTCGGGCCTGGTATTCATTATCTCATTGACGCGCCTAAGGCTCGCTGCACCGCGCTGCAGCATGTTGACAGTAAAGCCCGCGCCCATCATGGGCCAGACAAGCATCTGCAGATAGGAGAGCATAGCGACAATGTCGCCCGCGCTCATTCTGTTCGCGACAACTCCATTGCCGCCCACAAGGAGCAGGATGAGTGTCGAGAGTCCAGAGAGGAAGGATATTAGCGGGAAGAAAAAGCTGAATATCTTGACGAGCACCATCGAGGCATCCCGGTATTCATCGTTCGAGGCCGAGAATTCGCCGGCGAAACCGTCTTCGCGGACAAAAGCCTTTACGACGCGGATGCCGGAGAGTGTCTCCTGCACAATATCCGACATTTTGGAATAAATGGCCTGCACTTTTTCGAAGCGCTTGCCGACCATCGATCCGAACATGAGGATAAGCGCCGTAATTATCGGGAGCGGCGCAATGGTGAGGAGAGCTGTTCGCGGGTTTTCTATTATAATTATTACCAGTATGGCGACAGACATAAAAACGCCGTCGACAAAGGTTACAAAACCCATGCCGGTGGCCTGGCGGATAGCCCCCATATCGTTGGTGGCACGGGCCATAAGATCGCCTGTCTTGTTCCTGCTGTAGAATGAGCCCGAGAGATCGAGGAGGTGGCTGAAGAGCCTGTCTCTCATCTCCATCTCGATGCGGCGCGAGGCGCCATGGATAAAAAACCGCCACAGAAAGCGGCCCACGGCGACGATGGCCGCAATGCCCAGCATCGAGAGCGCGATGCGCATAACCGCCTGAAGCTGGAATTCCCCGGCCGATATGAGGTTGATGGCCTGTTTTATATACTGGGGGATGATGAGCTGGGCTCCATCGACGATAATAAGGAAGAAAATGCCGAAGATGTAGTTCCAGCGGTAGCGTTTGAAGTAGGGCCTGATACTGTCGTATTCGCCAAGCATAGAACATAAGTGTAGCCCAGTGCGGCCTAGAGAAGCAAGCTCATCCCTCTGGACTCCGCCCTTCCCTGTCTTGCGCAGAGCGCTGGCCTTTGGCATACTTGCATGCCATGGAAACCATTACCATTTATACAGATGGCGGCTGCTCCGGCAATCCCGGTCCTGGAGGCTGGGCCTTTATTCTGCTCAGGGACGGGAACGAAACCACTGGTTCCGGCGGTGAAGCCAACACAACCAACAACAGGATGGAACTGACCGCGGTGATTTCAGCGCTGCGGACAGCCGGGGAGGCGGCACCCGGGGCACAGGTACAGCTCTGGACCGATTCCCAGTATGTTAAAAACGGCATAACCCAGTGGATAGCCTCATGGAAACGCAATGGCTGGCGCACGGCGGACAAGAAGCCGGTTAAAAACCAGGAACTCTGGGAGACTCTCGATGCCCTCGCGGGGCGCATCAAGCCGCAGTTCTCCTGGGTCAAGGGTCACGCGGGTCACGAGTACAATGAGCGCTGCGATTCGATGGTACAGGTCGAGATACATAAATTTACGCAGAGAGCAGGCTGAAAAAAAGCCCGCCCTGTTGAGGGCGGGCGGCTTCAGTCCAATTCTATTTCAGATTTTTTAACCGCATATCCGCGAGAGCCCCGACAGAGAGCCCGGGGTAAAATTCATCATACTTAATAGCACCCTTATAGTAGGTTGCCGCACAGTCCTTAAGGCCAAAAGCCTCTGCGAGGAATGCATAGGCGAGGCGCTCGCAGACAATTGCGTCATGCTTCGCAGGGATGTTCAGATAGCTTTCGAAGAGCTCATGCGCCTCGGAGATGCGGCCCTGCGCCGCAAGCAGGCAGATAAGGGTATGGATCTCGGCATCGCCGCCCCCTGAAAGGCGTTTGACAATCGCATAGCGGTCTATAAAGTCGGATGGAAGTCCTTCTTTTGTATAGAGAGAATACCAGGCGATTGTATTATAGTCACCCCGCTGAGCCTGCCCTGAGGGGAAGAGACTCTTCATAATTGTCATCGCTTCGTCGTACTGTCCCCGGCCGGCAAGGCGCTCGGCGAGGAGCCGCTTCCATTCGCCTGTCTGCGAGCCGCCTTTATCGATTCCCGCCTGGGCAACAGCGTCGCCATCACTGGCCCTGCCGCTGGCTTCGAGCGCAAGAGCATAGAGGCCCGCATTCGCGACGTCTTTTTCGTCCTTGTGATAGAGGTATTCGGCCACCTCGGCGGCTTCGGTGTTCTTCTTCGCCCGCAGAAGTCCTAAAGTGAGGATGCGCGCATTGTTCTTTTTGAAATCCTCGTCGTTCGAGGCCTTCCAGAAAGGATAGACGACAGCGGAAGCAAGCGCGCAGTCGGCAGAATCATCGGAGCTGCAGAGCATAAGGCAGGCAGCTCTCGAGAGATCGGCCGCCCCGGCGGAGGCTGGATCTATTCCATCAAAATAGTGCGATTCCGAGAAATCCGGCAGCCGCGAGTCGGAGCCGTCGAGCTTCTTGAGCAGAAGGAGCATAGAGCGTGCGTCTTCTATTTTGCCCTCGTTGAACCGCGAGATGGCATAGCGGCCGAAGTTGGAAAGATCGTTCTGTGGATCGAGGATGCGGTAGCCCTTATCTGTTTTCTCGAGGAAACAGATAAGCGATGGCATCGATTCATCGCTTGGTATGGACCAGGACACTACAGTGATCGGCCCTTCGGTCTTCTCGATATAATCGCCAAGGCTCAGGAAAAAATCGAGGAAGATGTCGGGATTGAGGCCGACGGCAAGGAAGCTGTTGCGTTCGCCAGTCAGGGCTTCCTCGAAGTCCGGGAATCTTGCGGCATCGGCGACGCGGGTTTTCTGCTCGTCGGGCAGGAAGTCCAGAAGACTGCGAATCGAAACCGACGAATCCATAAGGGCCCGAATGTAGGATTCGACATAGCCTTTGGCGGTCGCGAGATCGGGCGCCGCATCGTTCTTTACAACTCTGCCTATCATGGAGGCAAAGGCCACAGAGCTCGCCTGATCCTTGGTGCCGGCCGACAGAGCCGCCGCATTGAGCAGGGCCGAGGCTTCGCTGTAGCGTCTGATCTGGATAAGGCTGAGACCTGCCTGGTTGAGTATCCTGCGCCTTGAGTCAACGCGGGGCTCAATGCGGCCCGCATCGGCGATGGCGGCGTCGCTGCCGCTCTTTACCGCGAGGCAGGCCGCTCTGAGGGAGCGCGCACCGTCATCGCTCGGGCTGTCGCCGATATCGGCGAGTGCCTCGTCATAGCGCCCCAGTCTGAAGAGATCGATGCTTAGGTTGTTCGTCTTGGAATCATTCTTGTCGATCTTGGGATCGGCCTGCATGGCCCGGTAGAGCTTTACAGCCTCATCGAGCTGGGCTCCGCGGCCATAGCGGGTGAGATCAGTGCCATATTCATAGAGAATGGCGAGATTGAACCTGTTGGTAACATTCTCGGGATCGAGCTCTATGGCTTTCGCATACTCAGCCTTGGCGGCGGCGATATCGCAGCCGGGCTTGAAGATTCTGCCATAGGAATCAAAAAGATAGGTATAGGCGAGATTCTGATGTGCATCGGCCGAGCTGGAGTCGAGCTCCACTGCCTTCTTGGCCGCGGCAAGGGACTCCGAGGCAAAACCGGCCTGCAGGAGAGCGCGCGAAATATGGACGCGCTGGACGGAATCCTGCGGATTGGCGGCGGCCTGAGCCTCGAATTCATGGATGGCCCCAAGGTAGTCGCCCTTTTCGAGGAGGGCCTCGCCTCTGTTGTTAAAAACGAGGACATCGGCGTCGCTGTCGAGGTAGGTTCTGAGGGCTTCGCGTGTCGCCGCAGTCTCGGCCGGGCTCAGCCTCCGCTTGCCTGAATCGAAGTGGTAGACCGCGGTGACAGAGCCATCCTTCTCGAGAGTAAAGCTGCTTGTAAGGCGGGTTACCCCCAGCTGCCTTTCCTTGCCCACCGGGAGTGAAGAGGCTTCGTAGCCCGAGGGCGGAACAAGATGGAAGCGGAACTCCGAGTGATAGGGCAGACTTATAAAGAGATCGTTGCTGCGGGCCTTGGCGGCCTTGCTGTCCTTGGCCGCGGTGAGTTCATCGGGAAGATATTCGAGAAGTCCGCCGGTCTTGAGAACGGCCCGGGCGTAGGAATATTCGGTGGTTGCAAGGCCGCTCTCCGAACCTGATACAGTCAGGCTGAAGGGATCCGTATGCGAATCCGCCCCGCTTATTTTGCAGTCATCCAGCTTCTTGGCGGAATATGCGTTCTTCACATAGCGCTCGAGCTGTTCGCGGACCTTTTTCGCGTCGGCGCCTGCGAAATTGTTCTTGTACTCGGCTTCGATCTGACCGCTCGCTGTTGTGACCTCGGTGACAGATGCCGCGCCCTTGAGCGGGAAGCGGTACTCTATCGATTCCACAAAGCCTGCGTCCGTGGAGTCCGCGCTCTTTGTAGGCTGAAGATCGCGTGTCTCAGGGGTGATGACAAGGGCAAGCCTGTCCTCATCGCCATCGGGGAGGGAAAAGCCGGGGAAATAGGTGGCCGTAGGATCGAGCCAGAGTTTGCGGCCCGGCAGGTAGACAATGCAGTGGTCAAAGAGGCCAATTCCCGGCGTCTCCGGCCGCGGATCGAGGTGGCCGCCTGCATTGAGCAGGGCAAGCTTGGCATCCACGCCAAGGCTCCGCAGAGCGGCGGCGAGAAGGCTCGCCTGGTCCTTGCAGTCGCCATAGCCCCGGGAGATAGTATCTGAGGGCTTATGCGGAATAATCGTATTCTCGCCGAAGTTTACGCCGGTATAGCGGATTTCACGGCGGACACGGAGGAGGACAGCTGCGATGGCCGCGTCGCTTTTTTTGTCTGTGCCTGCCGGCAGCCCCGAAATGGCCTCCGAAGCCCAGGCGCTGATATTGTCCGAGGCGAGCAGGGGCTCGACAGCCGCCGCGTAGGCTCTGGCCACCGCGTTCCAGCTTTCGCCGGTGCCGAATTCAATATAGGCGAGAGGAACAGCGTCATGGGCCGTATTGCGCTCGAAATCGCGGCTGCCGGCGATATTTGCAGCGGCAAAGGTGAGCCTCGAAACGGCGCCCCCTTCTTTTAAAGGATTGGGGACAGAGCCGCGCGGCGCATAGCGGAGCTGAAGCGTACCGGGATACTCGACGACAACACGGCGCACCGCGACAGGAGCCTCCGATTCAAACCAGCAGCGGAATGACGCGGTGCGCGCCAGATTGGGTTCCCGTTCCACTGTGGTGAGTTCGTACTCGACAACAGAGCCGGGATTGAGATTGGGGAGAGGCACCGCATAGCGTTTCGAATCGGAATAGATGGAACTGCCCGAGCTGGCTGCCCCTTCATCGGAAAAAGTCGATTCGGGCGGGACTGAGACAGTGCCGTCCGCTGAGATGACCCGCGCCTTGATAATCGGCCTGTCTTCGTGCCAAGGCTCATACCAGGCCGAAACCTCCGCCCAGTTTTCTGCGCCCTGACGGGTGATAATCTTATAGGCGCTTCTGGATCTGTGGCAGAGGGCGCCATTGGCATCAAATTTATAATTATCTATATCATAGAGAAATACAACACCAGCAGCCTGGACATCGGTCTGGCTGAAACTGGCCTCCGCCGCGGAAGCCGCACTGAGGACGGCCGAAGGCTCCGCCCCAAAAAGCTCATCGGGGGAAGTTGACGGAGCTGTCTGGGCCGCGGCGAGGCCGGGAACCAGAAGCAGGGCACAGAGAACGGCGAAGAAAGCAATAGTTGATCTGCTTTGTTTCATAACAGAGCTAAAATATCACGCCTTGGAGGAAAGACCAAGGGGAAGGATCTGTACCCGCGCCTTATGGCCGCCAAACAGGGGCCAGCTGCGGCGCGGGTACAATATTCAAACTTCAGTACTAGCGCCTGTTTTCCTCTACAATCTTTACTGCCCAGGGGCCAAGCTCGATCGACGAATCGGGCTCAAGTCTTTCTGAGCCGAGAAGCTCTCTGCCTGCCCCGCCTTCATAGGGCACAGTGACAGTTTTGGAGGAATAGTTCAGATAATAATGGACCGGCCTCTCGAGGGCATTTATGCCATTTCTGCGGATTACCGGCCAGTGTTCAAATCTCGTCCGAATTCCGGCCTTTACAAGTACGGTCTTTATAATTCCTTCCATAAGCTGGGGCGAGCACATGCAGCCAATGTATGCGGCAAAACCCTTTCCAAAGCGGTTGAGACTTACGGCTCCATAACTGCCCCAGACAGGATGGTCATAGCCCGCGAGAATTTCCGCGCCATTGGATTTCAGCAGATCCATCCAGCCGTCCACATGGTTGTCGTCCTGGCTTACCCCGAAGGGGCCTTCCATGCGCAGAAATGCTCCCGAGCCGAATTCCCCGATCTTCGAGCCTATATTCGCGGCGACGGCAGCGCTTGCCCTGAGCGAGCCCTGTGCCACAAGCGGGATGCCCTGGCCTTTTACGGACTGACTGCAGCTTATGCCGCAGGCCTCGCTGAGTATGCCAGGCTGCACAGAATCGCGCACCCTGAGGTTTTCGTCCGCGAAGCCCGATGCAAAACCCGCGATGAGGCAGCCTCCCGACTTTACATAGCTGTTGAGTTTTTCGAGCATCGCGTCTGATGCAGAATAGAGAGCAGGGACAAAGAGAACAGAGCAGCGCTCTATATTCTCGAGGTCGGGCCCTGAAAAGTCGCATTCAAGATTGAGTCTGTAGGCGGCGTCGTACATCAGCCGCATGACCCCGCCATAGGAGGTCCCGAACAGACCGGAGCGCGCATTGAAAGCCGCGAGAGCATCGCTGCTCATGACAAAGGCCATATCGTTTTTCTTCCTGAGGCTGACAATATGGGAACCTATGCGTCCGAGATCGGCACCAAGCGCCGCCGCTTCCTCATAGACTGGATTGCTCTCAAAATCATGGCCCAGGAGACCCTTCCTGCAGCATCCGCCGTGGGCAGATGACCAGCGGGAGTATTCCACCATATTCGAACCGGAGGCAAAATGGCTGAAGGCCTGCAGTCTGAGCTGCCCCGGGTAGGGAGTCCACTCGGGAAGATCCTGGCTCTGAGTTTCCAGAATAAAATAATTGTCATGTTTCAGCGACCGGGCCAGATCGCCTGAAAACGCAATCTCAGCGCCCGTGAGTCTGTCCTGCGTTGGATGGAACACGCCGGCACCCGCCACATCGAGGCATTTCGAAGCCTCAAGGCTGCCGGCACCGGAGTCTGTCTCCCTGCCGGGATTCTGCGCGGCAGCGCAGAAACTATGAGTTATAAATTGATTGGGGCCCCTGCATTCATCGATAATTCCGCTCTCCCAGACAAGACAGTCATTGGCAGCGGCCCTGAGATACCTGTGGTATTCGAAGTCAAGGCCGGCATCCGCGCCCATGCCCGCCGGGGGGATATCATCCCAGCTGCTAAAGCGGCACTCGCAGCGGTCAGGGCCAAGAGCATCGCTGAATCCCGCGGCTGTGCCGAATTTTCCTTTCAGATACTGGACAAAACCCTTCTGTGCACTATCACCATAATTAGCATAATTATCGAGCTCGCTGCCGGCCTGATAGCCGATAACAGCGGGCTTGTCTTTAAGGCACTTCAGCATCGCGCGCATAAGCAGCCCAGCGGGGGCTCTGAACTCGGGGCTGAGGATATCTATAATCTGAGACCCGGCGCCGCCATTAGATATGTCCCGGCCCCCGGGAGCGGCAGACAGAATCCCGGGATGCTGCCTGGCGAGCCAGGCAGGCGCTGTCCAGACGGGCGTGCTGACAATAACGCTGATTCCTGCGCTGCCCATCGCGTCGGCGGTTTTTTCGAGGCATGAGAAATCGAAGACGCCATCGCCTGGCTCATAGCAGTCCCAGGCCGCCCCGCCAATTCTGACGACATTGATGCCGGCATGGAGCATCATCTCGATGTCCTTCTCCAGCCGGCCGCAGGGAAGATACTCGCAGTAATACGCAGCACCGAAAAGCGCTCTGTCCAGCTTCTCCATACCTGTTCCCCTCTCTGATAGCACCTGTTATTTCAGGTGGACGACTGTCTTTCCGTATCCGCCCTCCTCGGGCCTCGCGAAATAGTAATCGGCCACCGCGTCCTGGGTCTTAAGATAGTCCTGTATTCCCTTGCCGAGCACACCTTCGCCCGTTCCATGTATTATCGAGAATAATTTGAGCCCCTGAATGCTCGCGGCGTCAAGCTGTTTTTCAACAGCGTCGAGAGCTTCGGCAAGCCGCATGCCTCTGACATTGAGCTCGAAGACGGCGGCGACCCGTCCATCGCTGCCCCGCGGGGCGAGTTCCACGTCCACAAGCGGCTTGGAAACATCGAGAGGAGCGACAATACTGAGTTCGCTCTCGGACACTGTCATCCTGAGGGAGCCTGTTTCGACGAGCCAGAAACCTTTTTTGGCGGCCCTGAGAATGATGCCCCGGCGCCTTGAGCTGCCTACGAGAACTGGGCAGCCCTCTCCAAAGCTGGCGGGCGCCGTCTTTCCGGCTTTTCCGCCCTGATTCCCGGCGCTGTCTGTCCTGGCGCTGCGGCTCTTCTCTGCGCTGCCCGCCCGGCGGCTCTGGCTTGAAGCTGCGGCTTCGTCCCTCTTCCGCGCGGTCTCCTCTTCGGTCCTGAGCCCCTCTTTCTCGCTGTCGAGTTTCTCCTCCTCGCTGCCAACCTGTTCGGCAAAATCGGAGAGAAAGTCCTTGACCGCTCTGGTCTTCTCCGGAGTCAGCTCTCCCTCGCGCACTTCCTTTACGAGGTTTTCGAGCGTCTTGCGGCTCTCTGCAAGAAGGTGCCTTAAATCGCCAATGCCCGCCTCCTTAAGCTCAAGCTCTTTCTGCTTGACTCTGAGGCGGGAGAGATCGGCCTTGCGCTGCGCCTCCATCGCCTCACGGAGCCGGGCGGCCTCCTCGGCCTGCACTCTGTCCAGGCTGCGGTGTTTTTCGGTGAGCCCCTTGATCAGCTCAGAGACGTCTGTCCGCTGCTCCGAGAGATACTTGCGCGCACCGTCGATGATCTCGGACCTTATGCCGTTTTTGGAGGCAACATCGAGGGCACGGCTTTCGCCGGGCACGCCCATGAGGACACGGTAGGTTGGCTGGAGACTCGCGGCATCGAAGTCCATCGAGGCGTTGAGACAGCCGGGCCTTGTGTAGCCGTAATTCTTGAGTATTCCATGGTGCGTGGTGAGAACGGTAAGGCAGCCCTTCCCGATAAACCAGTCGAGAAGACCCATGGCCACGGCACAGCCCTCCTGCGGGTCAGTGCCCGAGCCCAGTTCATCGAGGAGGACGAGACTGTCCGGCCCCGCCCTGTCGGCTATGCCGCCAATGACCCGCATATGGCCCGAAAAGGTCGAGAGCGACTGGTCTATGGACTGCTCGTCGCCAATATCGGCATAGACTGAATCGAATACGGCAAAGCCCGACTCAATGGCGGCCGGTATGCCGAGGCCAAACTGGTTCATGAGGGCGAGCAGGCCGATTGTTTTAAGTGTGACAGTCTTTCCGCCAGTATTAGGACCAGTTATTATTAGTGTGCGTGTACCCTCGGGAAGCTCAACGTTGATAGGCACGGCCTTGGGGCCAAGCAGAGGATGCCGGGCCTTTTTAATGACAAAGCCCGAGGGCAGATCGCCCGCGAGATAGTAGCCCGAAAGCCTCGCATGGCGGGCCCGGGCATAGATGCCATCGAGCCCCGCCATTATCCGGCGCGCCGCGGCGATATTGCCGCGCTCTTCGTAGAGTTTCTCGCTCGCCTCCCTGAGGATCCTTGCGACCTCCTGGAGATAGCGCGCCTCCTCCTGTACCAGCTCGTTGTTTTTCTGCACGAGCTCTTCGGGTTCGAGAAAGAGGGTCTGGCCCGAAGTTGACACCTCGTGGATAATGCCCCTGACCCTGCCGCGGTAATTGGATTTTATGGCGAGAACAGTGCGGCCATCTCTTATAGTTGGTTCATTCGACTGCAGAAAGCCCCGTATCTCTGGATTTTTGAAGAATGAATCGGTGATAGAGGCAATATCTTTATGGGCGCGGGCGATGCGCTCCTGCGCCGCCTTGAGCTCGGGGAGGTCGCGGAGACTGCCGTCTTTATTCACAATTCTGAAAACCACGCGGACGACAGGGCCGAGGTCAGGCATTTCTCTGAGCAGGGCGTCGATAAGGGGGCCCTCCGCCTCGCTCCAGCGCTTTTCTCTGTCTTCGCCTGCGCTCTGTGGGGGCTGGACAGCCTTGTCCCGCGCTGGGGCCAAGGCGCTGCCAGCTGCCCCTCCATGGATGGCTGCCTGGCCGGCTGCGGCACCGCTGCCCGCAGCCGCGGCGCGGGCTGCCTTTTCGGCAGCGCGGGCACGGCTTTCGGCGCCCTTGCCCATAAAGGCGGCAAAACTCATAAAGCTGTCTGCCCAGGCCCCGAGAGCATAGAGCTCCGGCAGCTCAAGGGCCGCTCCCTGCTTTGCGAGGCGCTTTACAGCGGACGCGACAGACGGAAAACTCAGGGCAGGCGCAGACTCGCCGTCGAGGAAGCGCCCTATAAGCTCGGCCACGGCGGCCTTTATCGCAGCCACCTCGGCCGCACTGCTGCGCGGCTCCTCGGCGAGCATGGCCTCGCGGCCCTCGTCGCTCAGCGCATAGCCGGCCGCGTCTTCGCGTATTCTCGAAAATTCAAGCAGTTTGAGCGTGTGTTCATTCGTCATCGATGTCCATCCAGTCCTGAGGTCTCTTTCCCTCGTCGGGGAACCAGGGGTGAGGTTTTCCTTCCTTCCTTTTATGCTCCACATTCTGCTCAAGCTCTCCGCGTATACGGAGGTAGCTCTCGTAGCGGTCAGGGTGAATGGTTCCGGCCTCGAGCGCGGCAGTAATGGCACAGCCCTTTTCGTTCCTGTGCGTGCAGGAAAGGCCAAAGGCACAGTCCGGCACCAGCTTTGCGAGCTCGGGGAAGTAGGCCACAAGCGAATCGGGCGCTATGCCCCGGAGGGCGAGGCGCCGCACCCCCGGCGTGTCGGCTATCCAGCTCGATCCATTCCAGAGGGGCAGAAGCTCGGCCATCGTAGTTGTGTGCTTTCCCCTGTCGTATTTTTCGGAGACCGCGCCGGTGCGCCTCTCCATGCCGGGCTCCAGGGCGTTTATCAGACTCGATTTGCCTACCCCCGACTGCCCGACAAAGACCGAGGTCCTGTTTTCGAGCTCGGCGCGGAGCTCATCGAGGCCCTCGCCGGTTCTGGCCGAGGCGGTGAGCACGCCATAGTTCAGATCCTGATAATATGCGAGGCGCGTCTCGGTATCTTCGTCAAGTCCGAGATCGGCTTTATTGAGTACTATGAGAAATGGAAGAGAGGCAGCCTCGGCGAGCACTGCCACCCTGTCCACAAAGCGGGGTCTAAAGGGCGGAAGCTTCGGAGAGCAGACACAGACCACAAGGTCGAGATTGGCGGCTATAGCCTGTTCGGCCCTGCCCTTTTCGTTGTATCTGCCAAATACATTTTTGCGCCTGTGGAGCTCTGTAACGCTCCCTCTGTCGTCCCGGATCGGATCGATATCGATCTCCACACGGTCGCCCGCCGCGAGAGCATTATAGGAGTCCTGCGCGCCGCCCGGGCCCGTCCCCTTAAGGCGCTTGCCTTTTATCGAGCAGAGCCGCTCCTTCCCGTCGCCGCAGAGCACGGTAAAAAGATTGTTGCTGCCCCTAAGTACGAGTCCTTCCATCCTCAGCTTTCCCCGAGAAGTTCAGGAGCATCGAGATGATATCGCTCCGCAAAAGCCGCATAGAGGGATTCGGGCCTGTCCCTGCCCGAGAGCAGGAAGATGCCGCGCGTCCGGCTGACAGCAGCAGACCCGGCCGGAACTCCGCCGTCTTCCGCCGCGGAGCGTGCAGGCTGAGCCAGCATGCCATCCGCGGCAAGCACTGTCTTGAGGCGCCTTGCGACGCCATCACGGGAGTCGACCACTTCTATCCGCGCTCCGGCGCTGTGAGAGAGCTCGGCGGCCAGCGCGGACACATCATCGGCCACGTGCAGAAAGTGAGTGCAGGCGAGCACAATCTCATCGGCTCCGGCTGCGACAATGGGGCCAACATAGGGAAGAAGGGCCTCGCGTCTTTCGCCGGCTGTCGAACCGATAAAGCGTTTTTCGACAAAGGCAACGAGGTTCTGCGCGGGGAGCCTCAGAACTTTTACATTCGGGGCATAGCGGGCAATGAGCCCGTCGAGATAGGGATCGGCGATCGCATGCTCGGTCGCCATAATGCCGACCACGCCGGTTCTGGTGCGTTCGGCGGCGGGCTTTATCGCAGGCACAGTGCCTACGACGCTGATGTCCGGGAAGGTCCTGCGCACAGCGGCGAGAGCAGCCTGAGAGGCGGTGTTGCAGGCGATGACAATCGCCTTTGGGTGAAACCGCGACACAAGGACAGAGAGCTTCGAGACCACCATCTGCTCAATCTCTTTCTGCGATTTGGTGCCGTATGGAAAACCTGAGCGGTCGGCAAAAAACACAAAATGTTCGTTCGGGAGCAGAGCCGCAGCGCGCTCGAGATAGGGCAGCCCGCCTACTCCCGAATCCATAACCGCGACAGGATCGTCCGCCTGAATATCAGAGTTCAATGAATCATCCTCCGAAAAGCCTGTTGAGTTCGTCCCGGGCCTTCTGCGCGGCGTCGCGCTGGGCCGGCGAGCCCGCGCTCCGCTCAAAATAGACTGGATTTACTTCGAACCAGTCACAGAAGTTGCGCCGGTCTTTTTCCGCCACTCTGTCCTGAATGGCCGACTCGGCGCAGTCCCAGTGAATGCCCGGTTTATAAAAACGGCAGTTGCAGCAGCAGTGGAGATCGCGGCCGCAGTCGGCACAGACTTCATTAAAACCCGGCTTGGGGTCGCGGGCTATAGGGGAGCCGCAGAATGAGCACATATCTCACTATTTTAAGGCCTCTTGCGGCTCTCGGCAAGGTGTTCCGGGCCGTCTGCTCAGGACTGCCGCCGGGCAGGAGCCTTGTCCGGCAGGGCTTCATCGTGTACTCTTTATTCCGATGTACAACTATCTGCGATGCGCCGAACCCGGCTGTGAAAAACCGGCCTTTGCCGGCGGCGACCACTGCTATCAGCACGCCAGGAAGGCCGAACGTGAAAAGGGCCTCGCCCTCCTCGCCTCCGAAAGCGAGTTCCGGGACCTGTCCTTTGCCGGAGCTGTTCTCGAGGATATCAATCTGAGCGGAAAGCAGTTCTGGGGCTGCTCCTTTATGGACACAAGGCTGAGGAGCGTCCTCTTTACCAGCTGTCACTTCTCCCTCTGTTTTTTCGACCGCTCTCATATTGAATCCTGCGATTTCTCGCATCTGCAGGCCCAGTTCTGCTCCTTCGGCGCGGCGGATCTCCTCAATGTGAGTTTTGAGAGCTCTGAGCTGGTCCATATAAACTTTGACGGCATTGCAGCGCGGGAATGCACCTTCAGCAACTCGAATCTCTACGATTCGCGCTTTATCCGCTGCGAGCTCTACAACACGGATATGGAGGACTGCGACCTTAAAAGGGTCTACCTTTTCCCGGCCAAGGAAGAACAGGTCTCCTATAAATATTCGAATACGATGGAGGCCATACGCGACCTGGGGCATCTCTACCAATGAGAACAAAACTCTACGAGCACTATTCGCTCTACGATTTCGCCAACTGCTATCTGCTCGGCGATGAGGACCGCAAGGAGGCTCTCATCGTCGATCCGGCCGAGTTCAACGCGTCGATACTCGATCATATTGAGAAGAACAATTACACGCTCAAGGCCGTGCTTGTAACACACAACCATCTGCACCACATACGGGGGCTCAAGACACTGCGCAGGATCTACGACGCCGAGATTTTCGCCGCCAACGCAACAGTTCTGGGCTTTGCCTGCCATGTGGTCCGCGACGGTGAGACTTTCGAAGCGGCTGGTTTTCAGGTGGAGGCCTTTTCCGTGCCCGGCCACTCACCCGATTCAATGATCTACCGCGTCGACGAGCTGCTCTTTACGGGTGACTCGCTGCATGCCGGTATTATCGGCAGCACTCTTTCGCCATTTAACGCACGGGCCCTTATTGAGCGGCTGCAGGGCGGTGTGCTCAAGCTGAACGACGACTGCCTTGTCCTGCCGGGCCATGGGCCGCCCTCTACGCTGGGGGTAGAGAAACGCTTCAACCTCGGTTTTGAAGACGGTTTTGCCCGCAAGATGTGCGCGCCGACAGATTTCTTTATCTAGACCCTTTCGGCTTTGAAGCGCGGCTCCGGATTCATAAGGGCGCTGCGGGACTGGATGAGCTCCATCTCCTGTCCGCCGGTCTTCTGCGTCAGTTCGAGAACCGAATAAACCGATTCGATGGTGAGCTCGAGCGCCTTGGGCGCGCTCTTTTCCTTAAGATAGTGCCCGAGGAAGAGCGCCGAGGTGAGATCGCCCGCCCCATGGGGAGCGGGATCGCCGAATTTAATCTCAGGCGTCTTCACCACATAATCGCCCTCTTCGCAGGAGAGGAATACCGAAATTGTGCCGGGCTCAGCGCCTTCGGGCATAAAGCTTTTAATTAGTATTATCTTTGGGCCGAGTTCCTTAAGACTCGCGGCCGCGCTCTTCGCGTCCTCCACATTCTGGATAACCTGGCCGGTGAGCGTCTCCGCCTCAAACTGATTCGGCGTAATAATGCTCGCCCTCGGGATCGCATGCTCGAGCATAAAATCGGGGATATCGCTCCTCACATAGAGCCCCTTGCCATAATCGCCCATCACGGTATCGCAGCAGTAGAGCGCGTCCGGGTTGACCGCCCGCACATCTTCGACAGCTGAAAGGACCGCGTTGCCAATGCCGGCGTCGCCGAGGTAGCCAGAGAGAACAGCCTGGCACTGGGGCAGGATGCCCCTGTCCACTATGCCGCTCCAGACAAGCTCAATCTGCCTGCCTGAAAAAACCTCACCCTTGCAGCTCTCATACCCCGAATGATTGGAGAACTGGACAGTATTGATAATCCACATTTCAAAGCCCAGGAGCTCAAGCGGAAAAACCGCCGCCCTGTTGCCCACATGGCCGTATGCGACATGAGACTGTACGGATAAAATGGCCAAAGATTCCTCCTCGCCGGAGAGACCGCAGGGGCCCGCCGTTATGCTATTTTTCATTATAGTATCGGGCATATTCCGGCTTCAGGAAAGGGCATCCGGAAATTTCCGGTCTATTTCGCCGAGGCAGTCTTCGAGAAACCTGTTCTCGAGGTTGAGCCCCGCGCCGTCGAGGGCGAGCGAATCAGGCAGGAGCCCCGGCACAATATGAGTTTTCCAGGCATCGAGGGTCTCCCCGATGAGTACTTCGAGCCCGACGCCATGTCTTTTTCTGAAGCGGGCGCGCTCAAGGCCAAAGACAGTTCTAAAGCCCATCATAATGGATTCGAATGCGGCGTCCTTCGCGCTGATACAGTTTTGCACAGCTGTCCTCTCCGCGGCACCTGCCGCGCAGGCTTCGAGACTGCGGCCCTCCTCTATTCTGAGCGAGCCGCCCCCTGGAACAGCCGAGACAAGAGTAGACACCGCGCCCGGGCCCGCTCCGATATAGGAATCGAGACGCCAGTAGACGAGGTTGTGCCTGCTCTCTGCCCCTGGAAGGGCATAATTGGAAACTTCGTAGCGGCGGAAGCCCCTGCCCCTGAGCATGGCTTCGAGCCCGTCCCGCTCATCGGCCGCCTCGTCTTCGCCGGGGAGGACAAAATGCCCCGCCGCCACCTCGGCTGCAAGCGGCGTGCCCTCCTCGAGGACGAGATCGTAGACAGAGAGATGCTCGACGCCGAGGTCGAGGAGGGCGGCGGCCTCCGCCGCGAGACTGCCGGCGCGGCGGGGAAGGCCCGCGATAAGATCGGCGGAGCGGCGGGGAATGCCCGATCTGGCGGCAAGCTCCAGGGCCCGGTGCGCGTCCCGTGCACGGGCCCGGCGGCCCAGACGCAGGAGCAGGGCGTCGTCGAGGCTCTGGACTCCTATCGAAAGCCTTGTCACGCCAGAAGCCGCCATAAGATCGAGGGCCCCGGCATCGAGGCTCTCGGGGTTGGCCTCGACGGTCCATTCGGTGCCGGGCGCGCCGCGCCAGCCTGCCCGCGAAGCAATGCCATCGAGAAGGCGTCCGAGAAGAGGATGGGGCAGCACCGAGGGAGTGCCCCCGCCTATGTAGATTGTATCAAAGCGCCGTCCGCCATCCGGAGAGCAGGCAGAGGGGCCGGCACCCGCGGAGCTGCCATTGCCGGAGACAGTGGCCCTGGCGGCTGTACCCCCGGGGCCATAGAGAGCGGACAGAGCGTCGATCCGCCTGAGCGTCGCCTCTATAACGCCCTCCATAAGGGAAGGCGGTACAGCGGGCTTCGAGTAGAAATCACAATAGGAACATTTCGAGGAGCAGAAAGGCACATGAACATAGAGGGCCCTCGCTGGCTCAAAGGGCGGCTGCATCTGCGTTTAGGCGGAAGGCGGCCGGCCTAGAGAGAACCCAGACGGCTGAATGGCCAGTAGCGGAAGAAGACCTGAGCCCTGATCCGGTCCAGCTTGACCACTCCCCAGAGGCGGGAATCGCCGGAACAGCCTCTGTTGTCGTTGGCGAGAAAATACTCATCGCGGCCCAGGGTCCTCGATGCCATGCTTCCGGAAAGGGGATAGGAATTCTCCCAGCCCGCGGGCAGCCCGGGCTTTGTAATATCGTAGCGGTGGTCTGAATGCTCAAACTCGCTGAGCTCGTGCCCGTCGGCCTTTACTGCAAAGACAAAATCCTTCATCGAAACAGTATCGCCGGGGACGGCGATAACCCTTTCAATAAAGGGGCCATCCATCGAGGCATTGGCCCCATGATTGACTATCGAAACACGCTGGAGCGTAAAAAAGCGCACAAAGGCATCGGCTATCGATGTCCAAAAGCCCGGCCTCTCGGCGTAGGGAGGATCGACGAGGACAAGATCGCCGCGGGCGGGTCTTCCAAAGCCGGGCATTTTGCCGAAGACAGTTACCGGACCATAGACAATAGGGCTCGCGAGTATGCGCTCTCCCCTATCCAGACCGGGCTTCATCGCCTCGGTCGAAATCGAGTAGGAACAGACAAAAATTCCCTCAATAACCTCAAAGCAGAGGAAGAAAATAAGAAATATCTTGAGGTATGAAAGAAATCTCCTGCGGCCTTCGACCGTTTCGGCATATGTTCTGCGATGTGACATTGCTGCTGCCTTTTGGCTTGACACTACCATGATCACTGCGCGTTGACAAGCGGGAAGGCGGACTTCTATAATTCCTTCACTCATCTGAACAGACAGGCCATTTCAGCCAGAGGAGCAGGCGTGATTCCCGAAGGGGTCAAGGTAGTGGCGCTCAACCGCCGCGCCCATTATGACTACACAGTCGAAGAGACTTTTGAATGCGGCATCGAACTCAAGGGCACCGAGGTCAAATCGGTCAAGGACGGCCGCATTACTTTCCCGGATGCCTTCGCCGAGGTGAGGAACAGCGAAGTCTGGCTCAGAAATTTTCACATCTCAGAGTATGTTTTCTCCTCAATTTTCAACCATGATCCCGACAGGCAGAAGAAGCTTCTGCTCCATGCGCAGGAGATAAAGCGCATTGACCGCCGTGTCAGAGAAAAGGGCTACACGCTGATTCCGCTCAGTGTCTACCTCAAGAAGGGACTGGTCAAAATAGAGCTCGGACTCTGCAAGGGCAAAAAGCTCTACGACAAGAGGGCGACAATCAAGGCTCGCGACCTCGACAGGGATCTCGGCCGCGATTTCCGCAGGCGGGGAGAGGACTGAAATCATGAGAGTGACTGGCGGAAAATACTGCGGCAGAACCGTCGAGGTAGAACATGGCAGCCTCGATATAAGGCCGGCTATGGACAGGATGCGCGAATCAGTTTTCGCAATACTGGGCGATCTGACCGGTCTCTCCTTTCTCGATCTCTTCGCGGGCTCAGGCATACTCGGACTCGAGGCTGCCAGCAGAGGAGCCTCGCCTGTCTACTGCGTCGAGAAGGACCCGGCCAAATTCCCCATGCTGCTGAAAAATGTCTCCATAGCAGATGAGCGCATCGAATGCAAGTCGATGCCCGCGGAGCGCTTCCTGCTCAGGAACAAAACAGCTTTCTCCATTGTCTTTCTTGATCCGCCTTTTCCGTATCGATACAGACAGGAGCTGCTCGAAAAACTCTCGGGCAGCCCGACACTCGCCCCTGGAGGACTCGTGCTTATCCACTTTCCCCATGAAGATCCCCTGCCCCCCGAATTTCCCTCTCTGTCGCTCGAGGATGAGAGGTCATATGGCCGCTCAATTGTGAGATTCTACCGCGGGAAAAATTGAAAAAATTTTCTCATGTTGCCTATTTATAAAGATTCCAATATACTTTATATGTACGGCCATTGTATGGATAAAAATATTTTTTCCCGTTTCTCCGAGCTTGGCCTCATCAAGTCGGTTGACCAGCCCAAGGCTGATCTTGACGATGCTGAAAAGGCCCGCCTTAACAGAAAGGGCAACGAGCTGCTGAACCGGGGAGAAAAGGAAACTGCACGGAGGATTTTCGAGACAACAGGGTATTCGGATGGACTTATCCGCATAGGCAATGCCTTTATGAATGAACAGCGGCCTGTAGACGCGCTTAAAATGTACTGGCTGGCCCATGATGAAAAGCACACCGAAGTACTTGTGCAGCTCGCGGTTCTCGCCATACAAAAATCTCTCACAGAAGTAGAGGACGAAAAAAATGAGCGACCTGTCCAAGGACGAATTACCAAAAGAGACGATTCCAGAGACACCGACCAGCCAGAAAGAAGCACAGAACCCTGAGCTTGCCGAGATCGCGGATCTCTCCAAACGCGGCTATCAGTATCTCAAGGAAAGCAGAATTGAAGAAGCGGAAGAGTGTTTTGCCCGCATTCTGGAGCGGGACCGCGAGAACAATTACGCGCTCGTAGGGCTGGGCGATGCGGCCAGAAAGCGCGGCGCCTACCGCGATGCAGTCGATCATTACCGCAAGTGCCTCGTCTACCATCCCGGCAACAACTACGCTCTTTTCGGCCTCGCCGACTGCTACAAGGCGCTCAATCAGTATCAGAAAGCCATCGAAATATGGGAGCAGTATCTGCTCCACGACAATAAGAATATCACTGTTCTGACCCGTGTTGCCGATGCCTACCGCAAGGTGAGGGACTTCCGCAAATCCAAGGCCATCTACCTCCGCGTGCTCGAGATGGAGGCCGACAATCCCTACGCCCTTATAGGCCTGGGCCACCTGCACTATGATTTCAAGGAATACAAGGATGCCCTCGGTTACTGGCAGCGCATGGTCGATCTCCAGGGCAAGGATGTCGACATCCGCGTTCTGACCTCCATCGGCAACTGCTACCGCAAGCTCAAACAGTTCCAGGATGGAATTCCCTACTTTGAGCAGGCCCTCGAAAAGGAGCCCGACAATTTCTATGCGCTCTTCGGCCTCGCCGACTGCTACCGCGGCACAGGAAAACCCGAAGGCTCGCTCGATTACTGGAACCGCATACTCGAGAAGGATCCCCGCAACAAAGTAATTCTTACGAGAGGCGGAGACGCCTACCGCAGCATGGGCGAATTCGACAAGGCTGTTGAGTACTATAACAAAGCCCTCGACATCGAGTTCGATGTCTATGCTGTGCTCGGCCTTGCGGTTATTTCGCGGCTGCAGGGCAAGTACGATGACGCCATCACTTCGCTCAAGCGGCTCATACAGAACGACCCCAAGAATTACCGGCTCTATCTGGAGCTCGCCCAGTGCTACGAGGCGCAGGGCGACAAGCAGCACGCGCTTGAGGCGCTGACCGATTTCCAGCGCATGGGCATACGCAATGTCTATGTGCAGGAAGCGGTGACAAAGCTTCAGCACGAATAGCATGGTTCCGGACTCTCCGGGAGCCCAGGCTCTGGCGCTTACCGGCATGACCGAGGCGGAGATCGCCTCGGCCTGCTCGTTTGGCGCCAAGTACCGCGCTCATCAGGTATACAGCTGGCTCGCGCGGGGCGTTTCATCCTTCGATGAGATGAGCGATCTTCCGAAGTCTGAGCGCGCCCGCCTCGCCTCCCTTTTTTCGCCCATCTATTCTTCTGAGGTAAGCACCGAGCTCAAGGATGAAGACGGCTCGGAAAAACTCCAGATACGTCTGCGCGACGGAGCTGCTGTCGAATGCGTACTGCTTGAGGATATCGAAGGCAGATGCACCGCCTGTCTCTCGAGCCAGGTCGGCTGCCCGATGAACTGTGCCTTCTGCAGGACGGGAAGCCTCGGCTACCTCCGCGACCTCGGACCCGACGAAATTCTCGAACAGTTCTACTATCTGAACGCAAGACGGGGACCAATCTCCAATGTCGTCTTTATGGGCATGGGAGAGCCGCTGCTGAACCTTCAGGCGGTGCGCAGGGCAATATCCATTCTGAGCGATCCCAAGGGCATTGGCATGTCGCGGCGCAAGATTACAATCTCGACATCGGGTGTTGTGCCCGGCATTCTCGACCTTGCCGAAAACGGCCCCGCGGTGAGACTCGCCGTATCGCTTACAGCCGCAGACAATGCGCTAAGAAGCGAGCTTATGCCGATAAACAGGAAGTGGGATCTCAGCGCTCTCCGGGCGGCCCTCGGCAGCTATCAGGAAAAAACAGGCGAGCGCATAACCCTCGAGGCCGCACTCATGGCAGGCCGCAATACAAGGCCAGAAGACGCCGCTGCCCTCGCCGACTGGGTAGGAGATCTGGATGCCCAGATAAATGTGATCCCCTGGAATTCGATACCCTCGCTGCCCTTTTCGGAGCCTTCGCGCTCCGAGGTTGAACATTTTGTGGCAGCGCTTGAGGCCCGGGGACTTACAGTGAACTGCCGCATGCACCGGGGCAGAAATGTCATGGCGGCCTGCGGCCAGCTTGGCGATACGCTCAAGGCTGCTTCTGGCAGTCCAGAGGACTGAGCTCCGGAGCAGAGCCGGCCCGCCCCTTAGTCTTCCTGTTCCAGTTTTTTTTCTGACCGCAAAAGCCCTGCCTCAAGGCGGGCCCTCCGCTTTTCGAGTTCTGCTCTCTGCCAGTCAGTATGGGCGAGCTCCGAGGCGGATTCCACCGCGTGCAGAGCCGCCCGCCAGTCATGTTTCTGATGCTCAAAATACTTCGCGCCCTCGACGCAGGCCTCCCAGGTCCGGGGATGACCATGCCAGAGCCGCTCAAAATCGGCACCTCTGCTGAGGGAACGGTAGCGGAGCGAAAGGCAGCAGAAAGCCTCGCTGTTCCCCTGTGCAGCTTCGGACTCAAGGATTTTCTCTGCTTCCTCTTCCCTGCCAATTGTGAACAGACTGAGACCCAGAGCTGTTCTGTCCAGAGCGCTGTCCGAGGTCTCAAGCGGATCGCTATAGACAGAGCAGAGATAGCCCATGAGGGACGCGAGCGTGCCCGCATCGGACGCGTTATGCGACATTACAAGGGCCATATCGCCCTCGCTTCCCGTTTTCAGAAAATTGAAATAGAGCGATGGAATAAGGGCACCATCTACATCCGGCCCGCGGTCTATGCCGAGAACACCTTCTTCTATAATGCCAAGGGCCGCGCCGCCAAGACTCCGCCGCCAGAGCCGCCTTGCAGGAAAGAGCAGATCGAGCTGGAGCGGTTCGGGGGCTCTGAGGCCATTGAGCACACAGCGGGTTCTAAGGAGCGGGTAATCGAAGCAGCGGCCATTATAGCTCACAAGGGCAGAGCAGCCCTTTATCTCATCTATAAGCATTGTGATAAAATCCCGTTCGCCGGGATAATCGGAGAGGAAGTACTGGCGGATAGAAAATCCCGAAGCACAGCGGCTGCCCAGAGCGGCGAGAAACGCAAGAGTGCCGGCACCTCCAGAAAGCCCTGTTGTCTCAAAATCGAGGAAGACAAGATCCTCCGCCCTCAGGGACCCAAGCCCCGCCCTCTCCGCGCTGCCCTGTCCCTCGAAGATGCTCTTCGAAACCGAACGCGGAAGAAAGGGCGCTGGATCGAGGCAGTCAGGCAGAGGATCGGGCAGGATAATCTCGCGTCTGTAGACAAAATCGCTCTGGGCCTTCCAGCCTTCGAGAAAATGCGGAGGAGCCCCTGAGCCGGACCGGGCTGCGCCCCGCGGAGATCTGGCTTCGTCCTTGTCTCCGCGCTGTCCGCCCGCGAGCCCCGAAGCCCGCTCTATTTGTCCGCCCTTTTCAAGAGCCTTGAGCCGCGAGAGCCTTCCCTTCAGGTTTCCAGCCACTAGCTGCCGTCCCGCCGCGCCGCCGTTCCCCCGGCCGCAGCGCGGGATGCCGCATCAGCCCCGGACGCGGCTGCCGCGGGCGCCGCCGCCGCTGCCGCTGCCTCGGGCCCATTAGCCGCAGGCGCACCGGCCGCAGGCGCAGGGCCGGCGAGCAGAGCCAGGAGAAAGCTGCGCACGAGGGCTTTTGCGCCGTGCGGGAGCGGGGCGCCGCCCCGGGAGCCCGGGCCGCCAGGGCCCTGCGCGGTTTCGAGATCGACGCCAACACAGGAAGGGCAGCCATCCGAGCAGGGACAGGCACCAAGGCGTTCGGCAGCCGCCGATATCACCTCGGAGAGCCGCATGGAAAGACTCTCCGAAAGCCCAGTACCACCCGGATAATGATCGAAAAGGTAAAGAACCGGAAGGCCGAAATGCGGATCGCGCACACGCTCGGATATGCCGAGGTCGTGACCGTCGCACATCAGAAAAATCGGGGCGATGTCGTGGATAAGGCGTCCTGCGCCCGCGAGAACCAGAGCCTGAGACGCGGCGTCGAGCTCCGAAAGCATCGCCCCGCCTCTCGACTCCGGCCCGAAGACAAGGGCCAGCCCCTGGGTCTGCATCTCCTCGGGAGGAAGGTCGATCTCGCCAAAGCCGATATTCTCATGCGTATGGAAGCGCAGCTTTTTATATTTCTCGGCTTCGCTCCGGACAAGGAGATCACAGAGGACCCAGCGCGCAGCGCAGGGCGCGGCGGCCGGCGTGGACGCCGCATGCGAACCGGCGGCCGGGAGGGGGGCGGAAGATGAGGCAGGCGCTGCCATTGCGGCACCGCCAGGAGAGCCCGCCACTTCTGCACCCAGCGTCCCTCCGGCGTCCTCGGTTAGCACTTCAAGATCTGTTTTGACAACGGAATCGGTCCAGTACTCAACATCTTTTTCGCGGACAAAACAGGTCTTGTGCTCGAGATCGAGCTTCTCGACAATATACTGCCTGCCCAGATGTATGTAGACCGCGTTGTCGAATATAAGTTCCTTTGCGCTCGGCCTGTCCATCTCCCCAATAACACGCGAACCATAAGTCTTATCAACTATGACGATGTTGTCTGCGCTCGCCGAGCGAAGCGAGACAGCCTCGCTCGGGTAGCCCTCGGCAGACCAGTACCAGCGCCCGCCTGTAAGCCGTACAATGCCTTCTTCCTCGAGGCTCTCGAGGGCATAACGGGTCGCCTCGGCCCGCTCGGCCCCGCTGCCGCCTGCTCCCTCCCCGCCCGCAGCGGCTGGCTCCGCGCGGGAGCCAGCGCCGAAAGCCTCGCCAGCGCTGAAGGGCAGCTCGAAGGCGGCGCACTTTACATGGTCGGCAAAAATATAGGGATTGTCGGCATCGATACGCGCGTTTTCAGGAGAGCGCGAAAAAAAGTATTCGGGGTGGGCGATAATATACTGATCGAGGGGAGCGGAGCTTGCCACAAGAAAGGCGATCGAGAGCGAACCGCGCCGCCCTGCTCTGCCCGCCTCCTGCCAAAAGCTCGCAAAGCTGCCCGGAAAGCCTGCGACCACGGCCGCGTCCAGACCGCCGATATCGATGCCGAGCTCGAGGGCGTTGGTGGACACGACGCCCTGAATGCTCCCCTCGCGGAGCCCCTTTTCGATAGCGCGCCGCTCTGAGGGAAGAAGCCCCGAGCGGTAGGGACTCACCTTGATGCCCGCGTTGTCGGTGTACATATTGGCGAGGGCCTCAGTGATATAGGAGGCGATCAGCTCTACCTTGAGCCGCGAGCGCGCAAAGAGAATTGTCTTTACACCGGCCCTGAGCAGTTTCAGGGCGAGCTTTTCCGATTCCACTGCGCTCGATTTGCGGATGCCCTGTTCAGCGTCCACAAGGGGCGGATTGTAAAAGACCACACGGCGCTCTCCGCGGGGCGCGCCATTATCGGTGAGAGCCTCGACATTCTCCTCGATAAGAGCCTCCGCAAGCTCCTCCGGGTTTCCTATGGTGGCCGAGCAGAGGATAAAGACAGGCTTTGAACCATAGAATGCCGCCACGCGCTTGAGGCGCCTGATCACATTGGCGACATGGCTGCCAAAGACTCCGCGGTAGCTGTGCATTTCATCGATGACCACATAGCGGAGGCCCGAAAAAAAGCGGATCCACTTGGCGTGGTTGGGCAGAATGCCTGTATGTAGCATATCGGGATTGGAGATGACAATCCGGCCCGAATCACGGGCTGCCACGCGGAGATCATCGGGAGTGTCTCCATCGTAGGTGCAGATCCGCACTGGCAGGGAACCGCCCAGGGCGACCTCGTTGAGCTCGGACTGCTGATCCTGCGAAAGCGCCTTGGTCGGGAACAGGTAGAGAGCCCGCGCATCTGGCTTCTCGAGAAGAGTCTGCACAACAGGCAGATTGTAGCAGAGTGTTTTTCCGCTCGCGGTTGGAGTCACGACAACTATATTCCTGCCGGCTCTCGCGAGATCGTAAGCCTGCCTCTGGTGGGAATAAAGCCCCCTATATCCCCTTGCGCGCAGGGAGCCTTCGAGTCTGGCGTCAAGGTCTGCCGGGAAAGGCGCATAAACCGCATCCCTTGCGCCAATTGTCTCGACATGGCTGATTGAAGCCGCAATCTCAGGGTCCTTCAGTATCCGATCAAAAAGCTCTTCGGCCTGACTCATGGCCGCATTGTAGCGCAAGATTGCCCGCCGTTAAAGAAGCCGGAACAGGTAAAACTTGCCAAATTTCCAATACGGTCTTATAGTTTTTTTGTAGCAGCTAAGGAGCCATCCACATGTACAAGGTTCTCTCTATAGTTTTGGGCGGCGGCAAGGGTACGCGACTCTTTCCCCTGACAAAGGACAGGGCGAAACCCGCAGTCCCCTTCGCCGGCAAATACCGGATTGTCGATATTCCCATATCCAACTGTATCAATTCCGGCTTCAAGCAGATCTATATTCTCACCCAGTTCAATTCGGCCTCGCTCCATCTCCATCTGGCCAGAACCTATACCTTCGATTCCTTTACCCGCGGCTTCGTGGAAATTCTTGCGGCCGAACAGACCCTTGTCCATTCCGGCTGGTATGAGGGCACAGCCGATGCAGTCCGGAAAAATCTTGTGCATTTCAGGCCGCAGAATCCGACCCATTATCTCATCGTATCGGGCGATCAGCTCTACCGCATGGACTTTGCCGATATGTTCAGAAAGCATGTCGAATCGGGGGCGGGTCTCACCATCGCTTCCACCTTTGTAAGCCGCGAGGACGCGAGCCAGCTCGGCATTATCAAGGTGGACGAGAAGAGCAGGATCCTCGAGTTTATGGAGAAACCGGGTCCCACAAAAAATATCGATGCCTACAAGGTGCCTGAGAATCTCCGCGGCGAGAGACGAGGCGGCAAGGACTACCTCGCCAGCATGGGCATTTATATTTTCAACGCCGATCTTCTCGAAAAGGCGCTCGAAGACGACACAAACGATTTCGGAAAAGAAATAATACCTTCTATCCTCTCCAAAATGCCGATCAATGCCTATCTGTTTGACGGCTATTGGGAAGATATAGGAACAATTAAATCTTTCTATCAGGCCAATCTCGATCTCTGCTCGATAAGTCCTCCTTTCAATTTCTACGATGAAGAAAGGCCTATCTATACGCATAAGCGCAATCTGCCGGCGTCCAAGCTCAACTACTGCACGCTCAATCAGGCACTTACATCCGATGGCTGCATTATAACAAATGCGAATATTACAAAATCGATTGTTGGAGTACGTACTATCATTGAGTCAGGAGCCAGCCTTGACGGTGTTGTCTGCATGGGTGCCGACTACTACGAAACACCTGAACAGAAGGAAGACAACAAAAAACTCGGCAGGCCCAATGTAGGCATTGGCGCAGGGAGCATAATAAAAGGCGCCATTATCGATAAAGACGCCCGCATTGGCGAAAGCTGCCGCATCGGCATAGACGACAGGAAGCGCGACGACGGAGAGCACGACGGCTATTACATTGTGGACGGGATAATCGTAATTCCCAAGAACAGCGTAATCCCTTCGGGCACAGTAATTTAATACTATCTGCTGCAAAACAAGAGCCGCGCCATCAGACTGTCTGTCTGATGGCGCGGCTTTTTTATTATATCTGAAACGGCTGGACTCTACTGTCCTGTTTTCCAGTCCAGATCGATGCAGTAGATATCTTTCGAATCGTCGAGCCGGCCCGTTACAAGCCAGTATTCCCTGCCTTTTTCGAGCGGCACCGCGAATACAGGCGAAAGCCCGTAATCATCGAAATTGGAATCGACAAGGGCTCCCTGATCAGAGAACAGTGCGAGAAGAATCCTGGTGCCCTCCGAGGCTCTGGCTATGACAAAGCGGCCAAGGCCGCTCTGTTCGGCCTTGAATCTGCAGGCTGTAAATGCCGCCCGCCCGGGATCGATAGAAAGGCCATCCACAAAGAGATCGTAGTCGAGATAGCTTTCGCCCGGCTCACGGGCCCGGTATTTGTCGAGCATCGAGAGCATCGCTTCGCTCTGTGCAGCCGATGGGGCGAGAACTTCATTCAGACCTGCGCCGGAACCCTCTGAGCGCGCAGCGTAGAAGACGCCGCTTTTCCCGATAAAGCAGAGCCGTCCTCCGAGAACTCCGAGCCCTGAAGCGGGCAGTTCGGGGAGAAGACAGGATCTGGAGGCCCCGTCCTTTGCTCCTGCGCCTGCAGGAGCAGAGGCACTGTGCCGCGGAGCAATGCAGAGCCGTGCTCCGCTCAGAGCGTATACAGAGGAACTGTCGACCGCGAAGGCCATGAGCGGCCCGTTCAGGGAGCCCATGGAGGCCGAGCCCGCGTCTCCCGGGGCAAACTCATAGGTAGCCGCAGCCGCCCCGCTCACAAGATCGATCTCGACAAGTGCTCCCGGCCTGTCCGCGGCCGGTTTTCTGGCGGCGAATGCCCTTGTCCTGTCGACCGCGACCGGCAGCGTTCTGTCGAAGCTCGAGGCAGAAATAGACATCCTATGCATATCTGGAAGGCTGAAGCTTTCGATGCGGCCCGAATCCTCGAGCACCGCCGCGAGCTCTCCGCCCTGACCATTGGCCGAAGCGGCGACCGAACGCCCCGGCGAGTCGAGCTCGCAGCGTCCGGCCTCTCTCAGATCATTTTCATCATAGATAACAAGGCTTTTATTTTCGAGGCTCAGAACAAAGCCCGCTGCATACGCGATTCCGCGGGAAGCGCTCTTCAGCGGCAGCTCAGCGGCTCCGCTGCCGTCGGCCGCGTTTATTACGGAGATGCTGCCGCCGTCTCCAGCAGCACAGGCAAAGGCAAGGCGGTCCTGAGGCAGGGCGGCAAGAGCCGCTCCGGCCGGGGACTCCGCCCTGTGCCAGAGTTCTTTGAGCGAGGCATCGAATCCTGAGAGCCTGCCATCGGCGCAGAGGGAGGCGCAAGAGCCTTTTCCGCCATGCAGCGCGATAAGAAGGAGGACAGGAGCCTTGAGCCTGGTTCCGACCCTTCCGCCCTCCCCTCCATCGCGGATCAGGGCGAGAGCGCTGTCTCCGGCAGAGTCACCGGAAGCAAGGAGTGCTCCTTCGGGCGAAAAGGCAGCGCACTGCGGCCGGCCCTGGGAGGCGCTGAGCGGCTCAAAGCCCTGCTCCGGAAAGGCGGCGCTTCCACCGAGGAGACCGTCTGTATCGAAGGCGCTGCGCGGATCGGGAGCCGGAGCCGCGGCTGGCACCGCAGGCTCTCCGGCCGGACTGTCTGCGGCGCTCTTCCCGGCTGTGGACGCCGTCTGGCTGCTCCGCCCGCAGCCGGGCAGAAGGCAGAAAAAGAGGGCGCCCAGCAGAAGGGCAGCGGCGCCGCGGCATTCAATAGTGGCTTTAATCATCACTGCGCCTCCAGCAGAAGCTCGGCCTCAAGTGCGGCAAGACGGCTCTCCGGCCCTCCTGCATCGAGGCTGGATGGATAGGCCTCCTCGGCGAGAGAGGCAAGGCCGGCTCCTCGCGGGAGCGCGCCACGCACTTCAATTCTGAAGCGCGAGAGTATTTCTCCGGGCTCTGGGCGGGAGGCCTGTCCCCTTCCCTGACCTGCTCCCTCCTGAGGAGAGCTCCCAGCGAGGCAGGCACTCAGGGCCGCCGCGTATGCGGGGCCCGAAATAGAAGCCGGGAGTGGCAGCAGATATGTCTTTCCGCCGCTCCCCTGAACTTCGAGGACAAAAGCGAGGCAGTCCGAAAGGCCTGGCTCTGGAGACTCGAAGACCAGTACCTTCGGACTTCCCTTCTCCCCTGCTCTGCGGCCCGCCGCAGCGGCCAGTCTGCCCGCCGCGGCATCCGCTTCGAGACTGCGCACAGCCCTGGTCCTGGCTTCGGAGAGAAGACCGTCGAGAGCTGCCCGCGCTGCTGCATAGGGAGCAGCATAGCGGCTCTGGCCGGCTGCAAAAGCGGCGAGCCAGGGCTTCTCCAGGAAGACCAGATAATCGCCGAGACTGCTGCGCCCGGCCGCGCTGCTGCGCGCCGCCGAGGCAAAAATACGATTGAGCTCAAGAACGGAACTCTCGAGAGCGGCCGGGCCCGAAAGGGAGGCAGAGCCGGACTCGGTGCCACCGCCGGACTCATCCTTCTGGGCGGACTTGAGCCGCCCGGCGCTTTCGGCAAAGCGCGCGAGCGCAGGCAGGCTCAGGCCCATGGCTGCGGCAAAATCCGCCTGCCTGCCGCATCCGCCCGAAAGGCCGGAGCTGCAGGATCCGCCAGGCCCGAGGGCCGATACAAGGGAAACGAAGCGCTGGAATACCGGGGCTCCATCGAGCAGCCTGTGCTCTCCGGATGAGAGGGCGGCGAGCAGGGTGTCCTGGCGCTTCGCGTCGAGAGCCTGCAGGGCCGAAAGAGGGGGGCCCAGGCTGGAACGCCTAAGGCTGGGAAAGAGCATATCGGCTCCGGCTGCGCTGAGTTTCTGCTCAGCGTCGAATGCCGCCTCGAGCTGTGAAAGTCCCTCCTGCGACGAAGGCAGAAGGGCGAGAATTCTCTTCTTTGAACCGAGAACAGCCGCTGCCAGCTCCTCAGAATCGCCCGCGCTGATGCAGACAAGCCAGAGACGCTTTCCCTCCCGCCCGGCCCCTTTGAGCTTCTTTCCGAGCAGCAGGGCTTCGGGAAAGAGCGAGGAAAGATCCGGCGAAAGCGAGAGGAGTTCTGCCTCGGCTTTCGCATAGGCCGAGGAATTCAAGGTGAGGTATTTTAAGGGCACGCTGTCGAAGAGCGCGGACAGCTTTGCGGATCTGGCCCTGAGCTGCAGGAGAGCGGCGGCCGCCTTCCCCTCTGAGCCCTCTGCCTTTCCCGAGCGGCGCCCGGCTATGCCGGCGGCCAGGGAAAAGGCCCGGGAACGGGAGTCCTCAAAGACCTTCTGCGAGGAGGCCACACCCAAGAAGACAGCGCCGTCCTGGCTCTGTCCCCCGCCTTCGCCGTGGCCTGCTCCGCCAGTCTGGCCGCAGAGCATGGCGGCCCAGGCGGCGGCAGAATCCCGCTCTGCTTTTGCGAGCTCAAGCCGCTCCGACTCGAGCAGCGAAAGATATGTCCGGCCCGCCGATTTAAGTTCGGCATAGGCGGCAGAGGCCCTGCGCGCATCGGCCCTGCGGTCGAAGACGGCCCCAGGGTCGGCTGCGAGCCGGGGAATGAAGAAAAAGACCGCCGCGGAGATGGCGGCGGCTCTGTGGAGACAGTGACGGTATTTCATCAATAAGAATATAGCGCGCCCCGGAGCAGGCAGCCAGCAAAGCAGCGAAAAGAAGACAGAGAGAGCCCCGGAACTCTAGTTGAGCTTCAGGTCCTTGAATACATCTCTCAGACTCGGATCTTCGCTGTAGTAGTAGCTCTCGAGCTCTTCCTGCGAGAGGCCCACAAGCTCATGGCTCATGTAGTGAATCCAAATCTCGTCTTCGGGCTTTTCGATGATATGCTGACGGCACCAGTAATCGGGGGTCATCGCGAGGTTGGCCCGGTATTTGCATACCTTGTAGTCGTGCACCGCGATTTTAACATCGGAGCGCGGCAGGCCTTTTTCGAGAATGACCTCGGCAAGGCGGTTTATCGTGCGGCCGGTATCGTAGATATCATCGACCAGAAGAACCTTGTCGCCGTTGCGGAGGTATTCGGGGCTGTAGGTCCAGCCGTCGATGCGCACCTGATCCTGCTGCCTTATGTCGGTATAGGAGCGGGCTACGACAGCCGCGTAGAGAATCGGCCTTTCATTTTTCCGCACAATTTTAAAGTACTCGCTGATGACATTGCCCATGTAGGCGCCGCCTCTCAGCGAGACATAGATAACATCGGGAATGAAGCCCTCTTTGTGGATTCTGTGAGCCAGCTTGAGGGCATCATTCCTGACAACATTGTAGGGGACAAATTCTTTGCGCACGGAAGGCACGGCGTACACCTCGCTTCTTTGCGCTAGACTATACCCCTACTTTTTCACATAGGCAAGCGTCGAGAGAGTCTTCCCGTCGCGATTGATCGTAAAACTCAGCTTGCTGCTGTCCGCTCTGTTGATCTCCCGGAAGAAGTCTCTGATGTTCGAGACATCTCTGTCGTTCACCTTTGTGATGATATCGCCGGGCTTTACTCCCATGACTGCAGCGGGCGATTTGGCATAGACATTCACAACCGCGACGCCTTTTACACCCTTGGGCACCTGGCTCTGGTCGATACTGTCGGAATTGAGGGAGAGAACATCGAGGCCAGGATAGAGGTCGGCATTGTTCGAGCCGGCATTGTCCTTGCGCACCTCAAGGGTGGCGCTGCACTTGATGGTCTTGCCATCTCTGAGGACGGTGAGCTCGGCCTGGCGGCCCGCAGGGATATCGCCCACCTGGCGGATAAACTCATCTCTGCCCTTTACCTGAGTACCGTTGATGGCGGTGACAAAGTCGCCAGCCTCGAGATGGGCGCGGTCTGCAGGGCCATTTTTAAAGACATGGCCGATAAAGGCGCCCTGTCTGCCCTCTGCTCCGATCTCCTTGAGGCCTGCAGAATCGAGCTCTCCGACCGAGACGCCGAGCCAGCCGTACTGGACCTTGCCGGTGCTGATAAACTGGTCGATATCGCTCTTCGCATTGTTTATCGGAATTGCAAAGCCGAGGCCGATGGAGCCCCCTGAGGGCGAGGCGATCCAGGTGTTGATGCCGATTACCTCTCCATCGATATCCACAAGAGCGCCGCCCGAATTGCCCTTGTTGATGGCCGCATCGGTCTGGATAAAGTCGGAGATGTTGCCATCGGGGCCGCCAGTCCGTCCGAGAGCGCTGATATTGCCATAGGTGACAGAAGAGGAAAGGCCGAAAGGATTGCCTACGGCGATGGCCCAGTCGCCCACCTGCAGCTTCGAGGAATCGCCCAGTGTGGCTACCACAATATTGCTGGAATCGGTTTCGAATTTGACGAGGGCGAGATCCTTGCGGCTGTCGGCGCCGACAAGGCTGGCCTTGAACTCGCGGCCGTCGTAGAGCTTGACCTTGATCTCGCTCGCGTCGCCGGCCACATGGTTGTTGGTGAGCACATAGACTGTCTTGCCGGTTCTGCGCACGATTATTCCAGAGCCGAGGCCCTCTTCTTTATACTGCTGCTGATTCTGATCTTGGCCGCCCTGATCGGGCTCGCCGAAGAAGAAGTGCCAGGGCAGCTGGTTCTGGTCTGTATCGGCCTTCTTTGTAACAACTACATTGATCTCTACCACCGAGGGCAGGACTGTCTTGGCGACATAGCGGAAGGCGCTCTGTACAGCGCCGGCCTGGCTGAGGGCGGCCTTTACATCGGCCGGCGCACCCGCGGCGAGGGCGGACTGGCCGCTGCTCTGGGCGGGCGGCGTCTCCGCCTTTATGGCATTCCGGCCTGAATTCACGCTGACAAAGGCAATCGCGAAACCGATAAGCACTCCAACGAGCACCAGGTTCACGAGGAAGAATTTCTTCGAATAGAGTTTCTTGGTGAAGGACATATCCAACACTCCTTGCTGTATAGGCTCGGGGAGATTCAGCCATTCCCTTTTAAGGGCAAGGGCCTGCGCTCCGCGGCAGCCACAGGGCCGCCGCGGCCCTGGACCCGCCCGCGACGGGGCGCGGTCCAGCTCTTCCTTTCGTCTAATATAACGACAAGGAGAGAAAAAGGTTACTGTTTTGGATAATGCCAGTAGGTGAGAGTTTCCACGTGGCCGTCAGGATAGACCGCTACGGTGTGCTCATAATGCGCGGAGACCTTGTGGTCCAGGGTGACGACAGTCCAGTCATCGTCGAGCTCGCGGACATCGGCCGTGCCGAGGTTGATCATCGGCTCTATGGCGATAACCATGCCCGGGATAATGCGGGGATTGGGGCCGGGGCTCACATAGTTTGGTATCTGCGGATCCTCATGGGGCTCGAGGCCGACACCATGGCCGCAGTAGGAACGGACAACACCATAATGATGGGCTGCTGCGGGGCCGAAGACAGCGCGCGAAATATCATGGATGCGGGCGCCGGGTTTTACCGCGGCTATGCCCCTGTCGAGGCATTCCCGCGTCACTCTGAGCAGCTCATCGACTTCGGGCGAGATCTGGCCGACAGGCACTGTGATGGTCGCATCCGAAAAATAGCCATCGAGGTTTATGCCGCAGTCAAGGCCGATTACATCGCCTTCGACGAGTTTTTTCCTGCTGCTCGGAATGCCGTGTATGACCACCTCATTTACCGAGGTGCAGAGACTCGCCGGATATCCCTCATAATTGAGAAAAGCGGGGACGCCGCCGTGGGAGACGATAAAGTGATAGGCAGCCTCATCGAGCTCCTTGGTGGAGACTCCGGGCTTTACGCGGGGCACAATATCGTCGAACATTTTGCCAAGAAGCTGGCAGGATTCCTTGATGCGGTCGATCTCGGCCGCCGTTTTTAAGCGGATCACGATTCCTCCAAATGGACGCTCCATGAGGATCCGGACTTTCTGTCCGGGAGCTCGAGGCGCCGTCTCTATTTTTATTGGCTGTTTCTCGAAAGGAGGGCAGCCTCAATGTCCGATGGATCTGCGTCGTGGGCCGCGAGATAGAAAACACGCGCGGCGGCGCCGTCACCCAGTTTTTCTCTGGCCCGGCCAATGCCCTTGAGGGCCGCGCAGCGTTCGCCCTCTGTCCGGGCCGCCGACAGAGCCGCCTTATAGGCCGCCGCCGAGGCGGCATAATCGCCCTCGAGGCTGCAGACCCTGCCCAGCGCGAAAGAGGCAGCCGGTTCGGATTTGCCCTTCCCCCGCTCCTCGATCAGCGCGCGGGCATCTTCGTTCCTGCCCCTGAGCATCAGGGCCACGGCTTTATAGTACCAGGAGTCCGGATAGCTCTGCTTTTCGTTTTTTTTCTCTGCGTCGCAGAAATCGGCATAGCGTCCCTTTTCGAGGAGGCCCTGGAGGACCCAGGGTATAAGCCCGGTATCGCCGGGATTCTGCTCGAGCGTTTTAAGAGCTTCGGAGGCAAAAGCGCCGGCGGACCAGACCTCTCCGCCGAGCAGAAGCCGTGTCTTAAGGGCGCGGACGCGGAGCCCGCGCGCGGCCGCGCTTCCGGCAGCCGCGCCCCTGGCCGCGGAGCCCTTCTCGTCGAGGGCCTTTTCGAGGAGGCTGAGGCCTTCGGCAGGCCTTCCTGTCCTCGCTAGGCGCTCTGAATAGACCGCTGCGGCCCCGAGATTCGCCGGGTAGTCCGCAATCAGTGTGGCATAGCAGGCCGCAGTACGGGCGCGGGCGGCCTGGGCGGCAGTGTCAGCCGCGTACACTGAGGCAGGATCGGGGATATCGATGTAGACGCTTGGCGCCCCGTCGGGGGTCTGGCCCTTTCCGCTGCCCGCCCCCAGCGAAGCGGCCCTCTCGAGCGCGGCAGCTTCATCGGCCTCGTAGACGGCGCCAAGGGAGGCAAAGCTTTTCCAGCCATCCCCGTCCCGTCCGGCCTGCTTTGAATCCGCGGGCAGAGAGAGCTGCCAGCGCCGGACCGCGAGACCGCGCTGGCCTGAAAGCCAGGCCGCATCGCCCAGCAGGCGGAGCCGCTCCGGCCCCGCCCCGCTGTCATCGCGGGCCGCGAGCTCTCTGTAGAGCCCGAGGCTCCAGAGGAGGCTGTCCGGCCCCTCATGGCCAGCGGCCTCGGCGAGTCTGAGCCAGGCGCTGCCCGAAAAGGAATCCCCGGCGGCCGCGGCGAGGGCGGCCGCATCCAGATAGAGGCCGGGCATTCCGGAGCTCCGTGCCACAAGGCCAAAGCATGCGGCTGTACGCCATTCGGACGGCAGTCTTCCATCTCTGTAGAGCGGCAGAAAGGCTTCGGCGAAGAGTTCAGGTTCGGAATCGGGTTTGAAATCCGCGCCAAAGAGCCCAATGGCTTTTTCCGGCCGGGATGGCCGCGAGCGCAGATAGGCATGGGCGGCGGCAAAGCGCAGATCGGCAGAGAGCGGCATGCTCCGCAGCGCGGCGTCGGCGACACGGGCCGCCCTGCCCCAATCGGCGCCGCCCGAAGCCGCCGGCGCTATTTTTTCGGAGAGCTCTCCCCGCCTCAGCAGGGAGAGCCATTCAGTGGAAGTATGGGCCAATCTCTGAGCGGCCGCGAAGGCGGCTTCACGCTCCCGCGCAGGCGCGGCCTTCGCAAGGGCGGCGTCGATGGCATTGCGGGCTTCGACAAAGGTCGAAGGCCCGCGCGTGCAGGACAGGAGGGCAAGAGCAAGGAGGAACACGAGGCTCCCCGGCCCGAGTTCAGGCCTGTTTCTCCGCCGCCTTCCAGATTCCATCGAGCACCCCATTTATAAAACGGTATGAGTCCTCGGAGCCATACTCCTTGGCAATCTCAATAGCCTCGTCAATGGTGATCTGGGCCGGAATATCTGTCTGATACAGGAGGGAATAGGCGCCCATTCTCAGAATGGCGAGATCGACCTTTTTAAGCCGTTCAAAGGACCAGTTCTGAAGATGTTTTCTTATCGCGCTGTCCACGCTGTCCATATTCTCGACCGCGCCGGCGATAATAAAGCGGGCGAAGGTCTTGAGCTCTTCATCGAGGCCCGCTTTCTTCTCATCATCAAGCCATGAAAAATCGAGGAGCTCCTGGACTGGAGTACCGGACATATCCCAGGCATAGAGAGCCTGAAATGCGAGAATGCGCGCCTTGCGCCTCGAAGCCATCTTTCCCGCCCTCTAGAAGTTCAGATTTTCCTGATAGATCTTGATCTTGCCCTCTTTATGGAGCTGATCGACAAGATCCTTCTGGATTTTGCTGAGTACTGTCTGCTGCTGCTGCTGAAGCAGGCTGTATTTAAGATAGTCCTGGACAGTGGCCTGCGGATTGTTGGGCAGGGTATCGGAGAGGGTCAGCTGTTTCTGCGGCAGAATCTCGTTTACACGGACAATCTGAAGTCCTACGGACTCATCCTTGTCCTTGGTCTCGATAAGGCCGGAGACATCGCCAGTCTTGAGCTGGAAGACGCGGTTCACAAAATCATCGCCGTAGATCTGCACATACTGAGAAGTCTTGCCAACGTAAAAATTCTGAGTGGCCTTGTAGACAGAGCCCGAATCGCCGGCCTTGAGCATATATTCATCGAAGCGGGCGGGATTGGACTTGATTGCGGCGGCCATGGACTTCATCGCATCGGCGCCTTTCTTTTTCTGGGCCGCGTCCATAGTCCGGTAATCGATAAAGATAACCGAGGCCCTGACCATATCGGGCCTGATCAGCTCGGATTTATGCAGATCGTAGGCCTTGAGCACCTCGTCGGCGCTGGGCTCCTTGATCGACTTGAGCTCGCTGGCATGGCGGGTCTTGATATAGCTCTGAAGGAGGAGCTGCTGACGCACATAGCTGCGGGCATCGAGGAAGACACCCTGTGCTCTGAGAGCGCTCTCGAGCTGGGCATCGCTGGCATTGGCGCCAAGGGAAGCCTTCATCTGGCTGAGGGCATTATTGATCTCGGCGTCCGAGACAATAATTTTCTCCCTTTCGCAGTACTGCAGGAAGAGCCGTGAATCAATCTCAGAATTTAAAAACTGAAGCCGCTGGTCCTCTGTGAGCTTGGAATGGGAGGAGGCTTCGAGTTTGGCCACGTCGGCCTTGAACTGTCTGACGGAGATTACTTCCGGGCGGATAAGCTGAACAGTCGCGGCGGGCTTGTCTATAGAAGTCTGAGCAAAGGCCGCGCAGCCGGTCAGGCAGAGAAGAGCAAAAGCGAGAGTGCGCTTCATTCCTTACCTTCCTAAAGGGGTTATTCTCAATATTGAAAACAAATCAGTGACATAAAGGTACAGTAAAAGCGCTCTTTATACAAGATAAAAGGGATCTAGAGGGATGAAGGGCCGTCGAAGCCGGCCATCGCGGCCCTTTTTCTGAGCGCCTTTAAGCCTGGAAGCCGGGGCACAAGCTCGGCGGCCATTTCAAGGCTCAAGAGGGCGCCATCGGGGTCGTGGAGCCGCAGCTGGACCTCAGCCTTTTTGCGCAGAAAAAGAGCGGAATCGCGGGCGGAGATTTTGAGTCCGGCAGCTTCGTCGAGGGCGCGGAGGTAGTCTTCATCCTCGAGGAATTTCGGGAGCTTGAGAATCAGGATGCTCCGGTAACGCAGGGTCACTACCTCGAAAAAGTAGCGGAAGGTCGGCTTTTCGGACTCCATAATAATGAGTTTTTTGTAGATGCTGTATGCCCTGAGGCAGCTGCCGCGCTTTTCGTATTCCTCGCCGATGCAGAACTCGGCGTCCATCGCCTCGCCGCGCTCAAGGTAGTACTCCATTCTGAAAGCGGAGCCGAAGGCTGTGGCGCGTTCGTAGGTGGCCATGGCTTCGTCATCCATCTCATGCAGGAGGTCGAAGACAATCAGCTTGGCCTGGAATTCGGGGTCGTACTGACGGGCGAGCAGGAAATCATGGTAGTTGAAGCCCTGCTCCTCCTCCTGGCGTCTGCGGAGGCTGCGGTCATAGGCCCGCCTTTTCTCGGGGTCAGAGAGGATGCGGTAGGCTTCGAGGAGGAGGCGCATGCGGATTTCGCGCGAGCGGAGTTCGCCCGGAGTAAAGGTCCGCCCGCTCGAAGCCGCGAGATCTGGATGGAGCTTCTTTGCCTGCTGTCTGAAGGCGCTTTTTACTTCGTGAGTGCTGGCCTCGGGTTCGATGCCCAGAAGCTCATAATGGGTCTGCACCGGGATCAGCCCCGCTCTACGGGGGCGCCCCGCCCTGCAGCCCTGGCCGATTCAGGGCTGGCGACAAGTTCGGCGTCGTTTACGCACATGCCCTCGGCTTCCATCGCGGCCATAAGCTTTGAAAGCGAAGTCTGGGGCCTCAGGCCGGATTTGCGCAGAAGGGCGTAGCTCCGCTTGCCCGAAAGCCCGGGTATCTGTTTGATGACGGTGAACAGCCGATCGGGCAGTTTTCCGAGAGCGCCTGCGGCTTCCGAGGCTATAACGACATAGTCGAAGGCCACAATCCGCCCGGGATTGTCCTCGGGATCGACAAGCTCGGCCCTCTCTCCCGCGGCCTCAAGCCCTCCGGCAAAGGCCTTCGCGATGGAGGACAGGGCTGAATCCGGGCTGTTTTTCCCAGCGCCGATAACAAGAATTGCGACTCGCATTAAAACTCCACTTCTCCAGCCGCAGCCCGGAGCCGCGGCAGACGGGGCGTCCCGTCTTAAAAACCGGCTCCACTAGAGCCCGCGCGAAGCCTCTTCGGCTTTTTCGCCGCGCACGAATATTACAGGGCAGGATGCCGTCCGCATAAGCTCGCGGTAGGCATCCATGAGCACATCGCGCACGGATGAACCCTGATTCCAGCCGCCCACCAGAATCACGTCGGCGCCGAACTCATCGGCGGCCTTTTCCACCTCGCCGGCAACAGCGCCTTTGAGCATTTTGGTCTCCATGCGCACACCGGCGCCGCCGGCTATCTCTTTGGCGTAATTGAGCAGGCGGCCTCCCGATTCCTCGAGGCGCGACTCATATTCATCGCTCTCTTCAGGCACAAAGATCCGCGCCAGCAGCAGCTGGCGGAGACTTGCAGTGTCCACGACATAGACCGCAAGGAGCTGAGCTCCATAGGCCCTTGCGAGGGCAACTGAATACTTGGCAGCGGAAACCGACGACTCGGAGCCGTTGATCAGAACGAGCAACTTTGAGAAGGGGCCTTTCATGATCCGCTTTTGTCCTCGCTTCTCGCCTTGAGAAGCTTGCCTGTAAAGAGAAATTCGCGTTCCCGCTCTTCGAGGGCGGCCTCGATATAGACTTTGCGCGCGCGGGACTCGGGGATAACCATTTTTTCGAGCGCGTTAACCCTGCGTTGCGTTTTGCGGAGCTCCTTGGCAAGGCGCCAGACGACAGTCCTGAGGCTGGCCATCTGAGCCACCAGTTTCATCAGCTCCGTAAATTCTACCATAGTTTGATCTGAATCCGCAAACGAATTTATAAAGGAATAGGTGAGTTTCCGCTCCGGGACCTCGGCCTGAATCGAAGGCACCGAGAGGCCGGCGACCTGTACACGGCGCTCCACAGCCTTGAAATCCGTCTCGATGCCGATGGAGAGATCCTGGGCGCGCTGGCGGCCTACCGAGAGCATCATGCGGCGCATGGCCGGATAGGCGGTAGAACAGCGCTTCTGAATCTCGCGCTCGAGGATTTTTACCGCGTCGAGGCGCTTCATCAGCTCCATGACGAGGATTTCGCGCTTGCGCTCGAGGAGATCATAGCCCTCGAGGGCGAGGGCCAGCCTCTCCTTCTCGCGGAGGAGGTTCGACTTGGTCGGCGCGATATTCTGAGTGGCCATTTAGGCGCCTACTCCCTGAACGCCGGCGGGCAGATACTTTTCGATCTCGGCCGGCGTCACCCTGAGCAGCTCTTCCTTGGGCAGATAGGTGAGGATCTTCCAGCCAAGGTCCAGTGTCTGGTCGATGCTGCGGTCCTCATATTCGCCCTGGGCGAGGAACTCATTCTCGAAATGCTCGCCAAAGTGCAGGTAGCGCTTGTCGAGGGCCGAGAGCTCTTCCTCTCCGATGATGGCGGAGAGGTTGCGGACGCTCTTTACGCGCGCGTAGGCGGCAAAGAGCTGGCTTGCGAGATCGCGGTGGTCGTCGCGTGTCATGCCCTCGCCGATGCCGTCCTTCATAAGGCGGGACAGCGAAGGAAGGCCGGCGACCGGCGGATAGATGCCCTTCTGGAAGAGCTCGCGCTCGAGGACTATCTGGCCCTCGGTGATATAGCCTGTAAGGTCGGGCACCGGGTGGGAGATATCGTCGTTGGGCATTGAGAGAATCGGCAGCTGGGTTATGGACCCGGTCGAGCCTTCGATCTTGCCGGCGCGCTCGTACAGAGAGGCCAGGTTTGAATAGAGGTAGCCGGGATAGCCCTTGCGCGAGGGCACCTCGTTCCTCGCCGCCGATACCTCGCGGAGTGCCTCGCAGTAGTTCGTCATATCTGTGAGAACCACCAGGACGTGCATATTGAGGTCGTAGGCGAGGTACTCGGCCGCGGTGAGGGCCGCGAGCGGTGTCTCGAGACGCTCGATCGAAGGCGCGTCGGCGAGGGAGAGGAACATGACAACCCGGGACAGAACGCCCGAGCGCTCGAAGGAATCGATAAAGAAGCGGGCCGCATCGTACTTAATGCCCATGCCCGCGAAGACTACGGCGAAGGGCTCATCGGCCTGGCCTTTTTTGGTCAGAATCTTGGCCTGGCGGACAATCTGGGCGGCGAGCTTGTTGTGCGGAAGCCCGTTGCCCGAGAAGATCGGCAGCTTCTGGCCGCGGATCAGGGTGTTCATGCCGTCGATGGCCGAGACGCCAGTTTCGATAAAATCGCGGGGGTAGACACGGGCAGCCGGATTCAGGGGCTCGCCGTTTATATCGCGTTTGTCGGAGGAGATAATCTCGGGGTAGCCGTCTGTCGGGCGGCCGAGGCCGTCGAATACACGGCCGAGAAGATCCGGGCCTACACGGAGCTCAAGGGGCCTGTCGAGGAACTCGGCATGGGCATCCTCGAGCGAAAGCCCGGTGTTCTCGGAGAAGAGCTGGACGGCTGCCGCGCTCTCGGAGAGCTCGACTACCTTGCCCATGCGCTGTGCGCCATCGCGGCCATAGACCGCGACAAGGTCGCCATAGCCTGTATTTTCGCTGCGGGCGACCATCACGATGGGGCCGTCGGCCCCCTTGAGTCCGCGGTGTTCGATGCCTCTCATCTTCCACCCTCCTTCCGGTACTGGCGGTCGAGTTCATCAAAGGCGGCGTCGACCTCGCGCTCGCAGGCGCGCACTTCTTCGGGTTTGTCGTTGGGAACCGCGCTCTTGAGGCGCATGATCTTTTCGCGCACCGGGAGGCCGCTGATCCGCGGCAGAGGTGCGCCGGCCTTGATGCTGGCCACGGCCCTGTTGTGGAACTCCATGATGCAGCGGAGCAGCAGAACTTCCTTCTGCGGCGAGCAGTAGCGGTCCACCATATCGAAGGAGGACTGCTGGAGGAAGCCGGTCTTTATCATATCCGAGGTGATAAGAATGAGGCGCTGCTCGTCGGGCAGGGCATCGGGGCCTATAAGCCTGACAATCTCCTGCAGGCGCTGTTCGCGCTTTAGAAGCTCGAGGGCTTCTGTGCGGACCTTCTTCCAGTCAGGGTCGACCTTGTCCCACCAGGCGCCGAGATCGTCGGCGTATTCGGAGTAGGAATCGATCCAGGACACAGCCGGATAGTGGCGGGCATTGGCAAGCTCGCGGTCAAGGGCCCAGAAACAGCGTATAAAGCGCTTTGTATGCTGGGTAACCGGCTCGGAGAAGTCGCCTCCGGGCGGGGATACGGCGCCGATAATCGAGACAGAGCCTTCGCCGCCGCCCAGGGTGTCGACGCGGCCGCCGCGCTCGTAGAACTCGGCGAGGCGGGTCGGGAGGTAGGCAGGGAAGCCTTCCTCCGCAGGCATCTCCTCGAGGCGGCCCGAGAGCTCACGCAGAGCCTCGGCCCAGCGCGAGGTGGAGTCGGCCATAACAGCGACAGCATAGCCCATGTCGCGGTAATATTCCGCAAGTGTGATGCCTGTGTAGATCGAGACCTCGCGGGCCGCGACCGGCATGTTTGAGGTATTGGCTATAAGGACAGTACGCTCCATAAGGGAGCGGCCTGTCCGCGGGTCGATGAGTTTCGGGAATTCAGTGAGAACATCGGTCATCTCGTTGCCGCGCTCTCCGCAGCCGACGTAGACAATGACCTGGGCGTCGCACCACTCGGCGATAGCGTGCTGGGTCATGGTCTTGCCCGTGCCGAAGCCTCCCGGCACAGCCGCCGCTCCTCCCTTCGAGATCGGGAACATCACGTCTATAACGCGGAGGCCTGTAACAAGCGGCTCGGTGGGCGGCAGACGCCGCAGATTGGGCCGCGGTTTTCTGAGCGGCCACTCCTGTGCAAGGCGGACGGTCTCGCCCGAGTCAAGCTCGACAATATCATCGGTAATAGTATAATCGCCCTCGGGCGCGACGCGGACCGCGTGGCCGCCCTTGGACATGGGCGGCACCATAACGCGGAGCTCGACCACCTGGGTCTCGGGCACGGTGCCGACAATCTGGCCGGCCTTTAACTCGTCGCCCGCTTTTATCTTGGGCGTAAAATGCCATTTTTTCTTAAGGTCCAGCGGATCGCCCTTTATTCCCGGCTTGAGGAAGGAGCCCGACATGTTCTTGAGCTCGTCGAGAGGGCGCTGGATTCCATCGTAGATGGAGCCGAGAAGTCCCGGGCCCAGCAGGGCCGAGAGCGGCCGGCCGAGGGAGACAACAGGCTCCCCTATCTTCATGCCGGTGTTCTCCTCGTAGACCTGGATGGTGGCGCCCCGGCTGTCCATGCGGATTATTTCGCCGGCAAGCTTCTGACTGCCGACCTCAACTACATCGTAGAGTCCTGCCTCATCGAGGCCTTTTGCAGTGACAACAGGGCCGGATATGCGGACAATTTTGCCTTCGATCATAGATTCAGGGCCTCCCCGCAGAGTGTTTTGGCGAGTTCCCCGCGCTTCTCGTCGAGAAGGCGCTCGGCCACAAGATCCAGGGTAGCGCGTACGGTGAGATTCTGGTCATCGGTCACCGCGGCTATTCCGGCCGAGCCAATGCCCTTATCCTCCTCAAGCGAAGAGACGGCGCAGTGCGGCAGTCCTTTCTTGACCAGCCCCTCGGCTTCGGAGCGCCCTATGCCGCAGTATCTGACCCTGAGGCCGGCATCGCCGACAAGAGGAGCGGCTCTTGAGAGCAGAGCCGCAAGAATCCTGTCTCTTTCTTCGGGTTTGAGAGCAGAGAGATATGAATCAACGGCTTCCACGAGGAGGCCATCGATATGTGCTGCTTTAATTCGCGCTTTTTCGAGAGGGAGACGGGCCATGGACTCGTCGCGGTAGCGCCTGGCCCGCGATTCATAGTGAGCACAGAGATCCTCGAGGGCCTTCTTTGTGCGCTCGACTCCTTCGTCGCCGATGCGGACTACTTCGCCATCAGCGTCCTTGAGAATCCGCTCAGCCTTCTTCCGGGCATCGCTTAAAATTTCTTTTTCAAGCGGCTCGGTCGAAACGATTTCTTCCATCAAAAGCTCCTAGATGCTGATACCCACCGCCTCGCGGATCGCCGCGACAAGGCTTCTCCCCGTTTCGGTGCCGGCGCCTGGGCTTGGGATCTCCACAATAAGCGGATATGCCCCCCCATACTGCCAGTCCCGTGTTTCGTCTTCGAGAAGAGAGGCGGTGCCCGAACTCAAAATGAGCACCTTCGCCTGCGTGACCCCGCCCGCGCGGAATCCTGCATCTGCGGCGGAGGCGCCGGAGACAGCTGTCCCGGCCGAAGCGGCTCTGCCGTCAGAGCCGCTCTTCGCGCTCTGGCCCGTCAGACGGCGGAAGGCATCAAGCGCCTCCTCCCGTCCGACTACGGCCTGGCCGTCGACGCCTACCAGCTTGAAGGCGGTGACGAGCTCTTCTTCTCCAAGAAAATAAAAATCAGGCACGGCTTTGTTCCGCCCTTAGAAAAGCAGAATGAGCAGGCCGACGAGGAAACCCCAGAGGCAGATACCTTCGGCGAGACCGGCATAAGGCAGAGCCTTTCCGGAGAGATCGGGATTCTCGGCCATGGCGCCCATGGCGGCGGCACCAATCTGGCCGACTGCCATGCCGCCCGCGATGCAGGCGATGCCTACGGCAATGGCTGCAGCGAGATACTTGATCGCGGAACCCCAGCCGCTGCTGGCGGATTTGGCAGTGGACTCGGCCGCGGCGGGCGCTGCCGTCTGGCTGGTCTGGCCCGCGGTCTGCTCAGCCGGGGCAGCCGCGCTGGCATCCTGGGCGACAGTCGCAAAGGCGACGAGGGCAAGCAGGGCAATAACAGCAATAACGCGCTTCTTCATAGCTCACTCCTTAGCGTATTTGAAGAGGAAGGGCTCGAATGGAGTCCCAGTCTCAGTAAAGAACTTGGAGAAGAATTCATAGTACTGAAGTCTGACAACCTGTATCGCGACGATCATACCCTCGAGTACAAGTATGACCAGATTTGAAATAATAACCACAATGACTTCCCAGAGGATGCCGCCGGGCAGCTGTGTCCGCACAAGGTCTCCCAGTTCGAAGCAGATAAAGGAGAGGACAGCGTGCGAAAGAGCGAAGGCGCCGACACGGAGGAAGGAGAGGGTGTTTGAAAAATAATAGGAAACCGATTCGATGACGCCGACAATGCCCCGCACAATGGAGCCAAAGAGGCCGCCCTTCTCGGCAGGCTTGGGCTTGTGGTCGACAATGCGGGCCAGATCCTCCTCGCCGAAGACGCCGATTAGCGGGATCAGGAAGCCGGGGATATCAATCCACGAGACTTTTCCGCCCAGGATAATCCGGACGCCAAGGCCGATAGCCCACCAGAAGAAGAGGGCACCAGAGAGCCCGGTCTTGCCGAAGAGGGCCTCGCCTTTTTTGCCGAGTCTGAACTTGTTGATCATATTTATAACAAGTCCAATCGAGTTGATTATGACGCCAACAGCTATTGTAAATCCAAAGAAAAGGAAGATCTTCTGGATGCTGTTGCGCGAAGGCATCAGCGTCAGAATCCGGTCCATCGGCGTTCCAAAGAGCCCTGTCACCGCCCGTGTAAGCGGGATGAGCCAGGTATCGTTGGCGAAGCATTCGCCATCGAGAAAGCCCATGACCATGGAGCCCGCGCCGATGGCCTTGAAGATCGGCCCGTAGCCCTTGAATTTTTTGAATTTGGGCAGGGCATTGGCCGAGAGCAGAAAACCGATAAGGAGGAGGACAGCGCCCTGCCCCACATCGCCGAACATTATCGCGAAGAGGACTACAAAGAAAAAAGCGACAAGCGGTGTCGGATCCACGGTTCCATAGAGGGGGGATCCATAGGAGATAACGAGATTTTCGAAGCTCGAGACAAAGGGCCGCCGCTTGAGCAGGACAGGCACCTTTTCTTTTCCGTCGCGCACTGAGGCGAGTTCTTCGGGGGCATAGATGCGGACGGCGGTATGACCGCCCGAGCAGTCTCCAATCTGTTTTACAAGACTGTCGACTCTGTCTTTGGGCACCCAGCCCTCAATCCGGTAGACGAAGTCCGAGGACTCAAGGCTCTCCTTGACTTCCTCAATGGTCTCCGCCACCGCATAGGAGGCTGCGAGTGTCTCCCATGGCTGCTGATAGAGCTTTTTAAGCTCTTCTTTTTTGGCGGTAAGATTTTTCTCCTCTTCGTCGAGGCTCTGCATTTCGCTCTTAAGGCCGCTTATCAGCTCGGGCGGCACGCCCTTAAAATCGGGCGGCAGTTCCTTGGCTTTGAACTGGGCGCGGGCGAGCTCTGTATCGAGGGCAAAACGGCCTTTTTTCGAGGCCGCCGCAATGATGGTTCCGTTTTCGTCGATAGGCAGAATCAGGGCGCGGTCGCCGAGACTCACCGAAAGCGGAGAGAGCTCCGGGGCGGGCACACGGCCTATGCGCACCGAGAGAAAGGAGAGATGATCGAGCTCCTTGAAGGGCATATCGAGGCCGGCAAAGGCCTCGGACTCATCGAGGGTCTCTTTGACGCGCTCACGTTTTTCCTTGAGTTCAGCCTGATCTGCGCCGAGATCCTCGACCGCGGCCAGAATTTTGTCTACAAGCTGTTCCTCGACTGGGCCGGGCAGACGCACGCCCTCGAGAAGGGCATCGGGCGCCGGAAGATCAAGGCGGTCGCGTATTGTCTTGAGTTTCTCGATTGTCGGATTGAGGGGAGAGGCTTCCTTCGCGTTCTTGGTGCGCGGCGTGCTGAGCTGAAAACAGCGCGCCTGCCCAAGGCACTCGAGGACTGCGTCCATATCGCTTTTAAGTACGAGGAGTTCAAGCTTCCTCATCGCCACAGGGCTGCTCATACCGCGCCTCCGCTGCTCGGCGCGAGACGGGTTATTTCCTCAACGGGGGCGCCGAGGCTTATTCCTTCGAACAGACTGAGTACTGTCACGGTTTCAAATTCCTTCAATTTAAAATAGCAATAGAGAGGAGTATAGCTGAAGGGATGCAGATGGAGGGCCTTTTTCAATCTGCGGTAGATATAGCGCCTTGCCTCAAGCTCGACATTGCGCACATCGAGAAGCCAGCCGCTCTCCTGCTCATCTCCGCCGATCAGAAATTCGTACTTCCAGCCGCTCCACTCATCGCGCTTGTCGGGACGCTTATCCACACAGGCGAGGGCAGCGGAGATAAAATCCCTGCCCTCAATATCGACAAGAAGAGGCTTTATTTTTTCGGCATTCATCCCATAGTAGCGGGAGAGTCTCAGGGCCCATAATACATTCTGAAGCTCGATATCGAGGCCGACAAGCTCTTCGACTGCCCCACGGCGCACAGGCTTTATAGTCTGAAGCGCCTGCCAGAGTTCCTGATAATACTGAATATCGAGGCGGTTTTCGGTAGCGGCGAAGGAGTCAGCGTCCTCTTTTTTTATCCATGAATAGTGGCCGCCCGCAAACATCTTTGCGATGTCAGGATAGGCAGCGGCGTTAAAGCCCGGCTTGAGAGAGGGATCATCGGATTCGGGGCATTTGGGTTCATTTGTATGGACGGCGAGGATGACGCGCTTTACCCGCGCGAATTCGGCCTTGCGTCTCAGGGCCTCGAAAAAAGGCTCCTCCCCGCTCAGGTGGTTGAGAAGCTCCTGATATTCCGAAAAAGCGCTGCGGATCGCTTTGCGCTCCGCTTCGTCTACAAGCACATTCGCAGGCAGGCTGGGCGGGGCCTCGTTGAAGACCGCGCGCCAGGCATCGCCTGCCTTGCCGCCGTGCGCGAGTTCGGCGATTCGGGAAGCGTTCCAGGTTCTGGCTGCCGCTCCACAGACCCGCGCATAGATATAGGCAAGTTCATAGCGGTTGGCCATTACCGCCTTTGCCCTTCAGAGGCAAGGATGCTGCCGCAGAGAGTCCCGAAGGCTTTCCTGTCCTCTCCCGCCGATGCAAGCGCGGTTCTGTACTGTTCAACAGTCTGATCGAATTCCCGGTCTGCGGCTTTCTGCTCTTCGTCCAGCTTTTTCTCCAGTTCGGAGACCTTGGCCTCGTATGCCTGTTTGAAAGCGGCCTCAGAGGCTTCTTTGCCGGCGCCTATTCTGCGCGACGCTTCATCGCGGGCCGAGCTGACGATTGTCTCGGCCTTTTTTTCGACATCAAAGAGCTTGTCGAGAATCTGATTGGAAGGCATTCAAAAAACCTCCGTGAGAAGGCTCCCCCTCAGGGCGGGAACCTTTCAATCTTGGAGGGTCAGCTGATCCTCAAAATTCTTAAGCACGGCGAAGGCCTTTTCGGGGCTCTCGGCGCGCATCAGTTCTGTGTAAAATTCAGGATCATCAAGCAGGCGGGCTAGTTGGCGAAGGGCCTGGAGGTGGAGTTCTGATTCTTTCGGAGAAGAGACGAGGAGGAACACAAGGTAGACCGGCTCCCCATCGAGAGCTGCATAGTTGATTCCGGTCCGGGAGATGCCCAGGGCGCCGACTACAGAGGCAATTCCCTCTGTTTTTCCGTGCGGAATTGCTATCCCTTTTTTGATTCCTGTCGACATTTTGTTCTCGCGCTCGCGGATGGCGGTGAGAACCTCTGCCCTAGGGAAATGCCGCCCTTCCGTCTTGGCGATAACATCGACGAGCTCTTCGAAGAGCTCATCCTTCTCCTCGCTCTCGAGTCCTACCTTGATGCGGCTGGGCGTAAATATCTGCTGCAGCAACATATCCCTGTTTTGCCCTCCGGGCGGCCCGCCCCAAGGGGGAAGGCCGCTTTCTCTTTACTTTCCGGATCCACCAGCGGCAGGAGCTGTACTGTTAGTCTGCGCAGGAGCTGTTGTGCTGCCCTGAGCGGGCGCTGTCTCCGTGCCTGCCGCAGGCGCGGCCGGAGCGGTCTGCTGCTTGTCGGTCCACCACTCAGTGGAGGTACCGCCGGCCTTCTTCTGGGCCGCCGCTTCGACGCTGCCGCTCGAAGTCTTGTTGAGTATGGCCAGCGAGAAGGCGATTACGAAGAAAAGCGCTCCAAGCACATAGGTGGCTCTGACCACAACATTGCTCGAATGCGCGCCAAAGGCGGTAGAACTCGACCCGGCAAAAATGCCGCCCAGACCATCATCGCCTTCATCCTGGATAACCACCAGGAAGACCAGAAGAATGCAGACGATAATGAAGAGGACCAGAAGGACTGTACCGAGAATGCCCATAACGATCACTCCAAGTTTTTAAGAACCAGCGCCCGGCACAGCCTGTAAAAGCTTTGCCCCTTTTTGTATACCTGCGCCTTGTAGGGTTTATACTAATCAAATGGCGAATGGATTGCAAGCGCCTTCCGGCATTTTGACGGAAGGCTCCGCGGACCCCCTCCGCCCTGTCCCGGGACAGAGACGGAGAGAGCCTATAGCGTTCGCAAAAGGCGGCAGGGCCTTAGTCCGGCCGCCCCGGGACAGCATCAGTTCTGGAAGCAGGCTATGGCCTTGAAGCTGTCGGCTTTAAGGCTGGCGCCGCCCACGAGGGCGCCGTCGATGTTCGGCTTGGCCATAAGCTGGGCGACGTTCTCGGGCTTTACCGAACCGCCGTACTGGATGCAGAGCTTCTTTGCAGCCGCGTCTCCGTAAAGACCGGCGAAAACCCTACGGATATAGGCGTGGACAGAATCCGCGTCTTCGGGGGTGGCAGTCTTTCCAGTGCCAATGGCCCAGACGGGCTCATAGGCAATGGTGATCTTGTCGAGGTCGGAGGCGGCAACGCCCGCAAGGCCCTTCTTGACCTGGGTTCCGATAACAGCCTCGAGCCTGCCCGCATCGCGCTCCTCGAGGGTCTCGCCGACGCAGAGCACGACCTCAAGGCCATGCTTGAGAGCGAGCAGAACCTTCTTGTTGACGAGCTCATCGGTCTCGAGATAGGTATGGCGGCGCTCGGAGTGTCCGAGGATAACCACCTGGACGCCGATCTCCTTGAGCATAAGGACGGACACCTCGCCGGTGTGCGCACCCTGCTCCTCCTGCCCCATATTCTGGGCGCCGAGGAGAATATTGGAGCCCTTGAGCACCTTGCTGACATCGGAGAGAGCGGTAAAAGCGGGGGCGACCATTACCTTGTCCCTGCAGCCCGCGAGCTCCTGCTTGAGCTCTTTGGCGAGGGCGACAGCCTCGGAGTTGGTCTTATGCATTTTCCAGTTGCCGGCCATAAAATAATGTCTCATTGCCTTATCCTAGTAGATTGAGATTGACCGCTCTCCCCGCCCGGAAGCAGATGGAGCCGTCTGGCGCTCCGTGCCCGATGGGGGGAGGCGCCTTCTCAATGATAAGCGCAGGCCGCTTTTTGGTAAAGGAGAGGCGCCCTTCCCCGCCCTTCGGCGGCGGCGGCGCTGTCCAGGGCGGGGAGCCGCCGCCGCTCCGGCCGTGCCGGCGGACGGCAGACGGCGCCGCTGTCCGCTGCAGGGCGCCCGGGTTCAGACATGAGGCGCCGGGACAGCGGACCGCGGCAGGAAGGCATCGAGGAGGCGGGACATATATTCATTGAGCATCTGTACAAAATCGGGTCTGCCATCGAGAAGACACCACTGGAAAACCACGCCCCGGATCGCGATAAAGAGGTAATTGCAGATATATTCGGCGCTCTGGTCCGCCGCTATCTCTCCCTTTTTCTGGCCCTCTGCGATAAGTTCGCTCAGGCAGGTCTGCATGCTCCCGCCCTTGCGGACAAAGAATTTGTTGCGCGGATTGTAGAGCTCGATATCCCATTGGAGGCCCGAATCCCGGACCATCACTGCATAGCGCTCGATATAGGCGAGTATGCGCTCGCGGGCCGTCCCCTGCGGAAGGCCGTTCTGAAGAAGATCGGCGAACATCTCATCGGCCCGCCTGAAATTCTCCTCGAGTATCGAGTCCTTTGAAGGGAAATAATGATAGAAGGTGCCGAGGGATATTCCACTGGCAGCCACGATCTCCTTGATGGTCGTCGGGCCAAAGCCCTTGGCCCAGATGAGTTTCATCGCGGTCATATAAATCTGGTCTCTGGTCCGCTCGGCTTTTTCCTCGCGCTTGCTGGAAGGCATCTCCTGCACCTCAGATGTGAAAAATTGCCTTCAGTATGGCACCAAAACGCGGCCAGTGGAAGGCGCAGGCCGCAGCCTGCCCAGCGGCGGTCCGCTCCCCGACGGCAGTCTGCCGCGGGCGGAGGCGGCGGGGGCTGCGGATATAAAAAAAGCGCCGCCTTTTTTAAAAGGCGGCGCGCGGGTACCCCAGAGGAGGGCCCTTACTTTCTGCAGACCTCAATGCCGGGGAGCTTCTTGCCCTCGAGGAGCTCGAGGGAAGCGCCGCCGCCGGTCGAGACATGGCTCATCTTGCCGGCAAGGCCGAACTTGTTGACAGCAGCTACCGAATCGCCGCCGCCGACAACAGTCATAGTGCCATGCGCAGTAGCGCCGGCGACCATCTTGGCGACCTCTTCGGTGCCCTTCGCGAAGGCATCAAACTCGAAAACGCCCACAGGGCCGTTCCAGACAATGCTCTTCGCACTCTCGATCACCTTTTTGTAGGCGGCGAGAGTCTTGGGGCCGACGTCCATGCCCATAAGGTTGTCGGGGATATCGAGGCCGTCGACGAGGACAGGCTTCGCAGCGGCGTCGAAGGTCTCGGCGCAGACATTGTCGACAGGAAGCACAACCTCGACACCGCTCTTCTTTGCGGTCGCAAGGATTTTTTTTGCGGTCTCGAGCTGGTCGTCCTCGACAAGGGATTTGCCGATCTTGTGGCCCTGGGCCTTGAGGAAGGTATAGGCCATGCCGCCGCCGACCACAAGGGCCTTGGCGTTTTTAATAAGGGACTCGAGGACGCCGATCTTCGAAGAGACCTTGGCGCCTCCGATGATGGCGACCATGGGCTTCGGGGGATTGGTGATCATGGGCTCGAGGTTCTTCACCTCTTTCTCCATAAGGAAGCCCGCCACAGAGACCTTCATGAATTTGGCGATGCTGGCTGTCGAGGCATGATCGCGGTGGGCAGTGCCGAAGGCGTCGTTCACAAAGATATCGCCATAGGTGGCGAGCTCTTTGGCGAGCTTGTCGCGCTGGGCCGGATCCTCGCTCGTCTCCTCGGGATGGAAGCGGGTGTTCTCGAGCATAATGATGGTGCCGGGCTTCTGGCCGTCGATAAAGGCCTTCTTGCCAAAGCAGCCGTCCTCGCCGGCGAAGACCACAGGCCTGCCGAGCTTCTGGGCGAGATATTCGGCGACCGGTCTCATCCGGTTCTTGCCGGCGATAAACTTGGCCTCATCGAAGGCCTTTCCGTCTTTGGCGGCTTTTTCCTTGGCCTTCTTGACGTCTTTCTTTGGATCGCCGAGATGGGACATGAGGACAAGGGTCTTCGCGCCCTGATCCATCACATATTTAATAGTCGGAATGGCCGCCACAATGCGGGTATCGTCCTGCACTTTGCCGTCCTTCATCGGCACGTTGAAATCGACGCGCATGATAACGCGCTTATCTTTGAAACTGACATCCTTTACTGTCTTGAGCATTATGCCCTCCTGTCGTATGTGATTCCAGAAACAGCCGCCTTAAAGACCGCTTCCCGGGCAGGCGCCCCGAGCAGTCCGCGGGCAGGAACTTTCAATTTCTGCCTTTTCAGCCCTCTGTTGTTTCTATAATTTTATATTGAAACAATACAGAGAACAGTCTCTCTCTGTCAACGGGCACGAGGCCCCTGGAGAACAGATAAAATATACGGAAAAAATGGATAATTATCAACAGGGCTGGATCCGGCGGAGCTCTCCGCTGGCAGCGCCGGTCTTCGGCCTGATGCGGCCTTTCCGGGCAGCGCAGGCCGCCATGGCGGCAGCAGCCCGCATCAGACCGGGCGGCGGGCAGCGGCGCCGGAAGGACAGCCGGCGGCAGCGGAAATTTGCGCCTTTAAATTTCCGGCATTAAGCATTAAATTGAATCCTGCCCACTGCCGATACATATTTTGTCGGATCTAAAATCATAGTTCCCCTCCCAGTTTACTATGGTTCCAAATCCGATAAACCCGCTTCGGGCTGGGCCGGTTTTTCCCCAAAACCGGCCTTTTCTTTTTAAATGGCCGCTGCAGAGAGCGCCGCTCCGCGCTCCGCCATCAACTTGACCAAAACTCCCCATTCGCCTACGCTATGCGATTATGCCGTCTTCTTCTCCATCCAGGCGCCCGCGGGCCGCAAAGGTTCTCGCCATCATTGCGGCCGTAGTTGCTGTTCTTGTAGGTATTGGCGTCGGCACAGCCCTCGCCATTACGAGGAACACGCGCGCGACCGAGAGTTTTACCGATTTTCAGCCATCCCTGCCGACGAAAATTCTGGACTGCAAGGGGAGGCTCATCACTGAGTTCTCCTCCGACGAAAAACGCGAGATGGTATCGATAAAAGAGCTGCCCCAGTGCCTCCTCGATGCGGTGATCACGCGTGAGGATCAGTCTTTTTACCAGCACCATGGATTTACGGTGAAGAGCATCTTCCGCGCCTTCTGGGGCGTCGTGACGCACCAGTCCCTTGGCGGCGGCTCCACCATTACCCAGCAGGTGGCCGGCACTCTCTACGCTGACCGCAGCGATATGACCATCAAGCGCAAAATGGTCGAACTCTGGTGGGCACTGCAGCTCGAGCGCAGATACACAAAGCAGGAGATCCTCGAGATCTACCTGAACAGGATGTACATGGGGGCGGGCTGCTATGGAGTCGAAGCCGCAAGCCGCTTCTATTTCGGCCATCCCGCAAAAGAGGATACGCTCGCTGAATCCGCCATACTCGTGATCCAGTTCTCGAGCCCGGCCAAGTACAACCCGCTGACCAACCCGAACAACGCGAGGGCGCGCTCCAAGGAAGTACTCGAACAGATGATAAAGCTCGGCTACTGCACAAGGCAGGAAGCCGAGGAATCATTCAACGATTACTGGGACAACTATGACTACACGAGGGTCGCGACCAGCGCTTTCTACGCGCGCGACGACAAGGCGCCCTGGTTCAGCGAATATGTGCGCCGCCAGCTCGAAGACATGCTCTACGGCTCCCTCGATCTCTACAAAGACGGTTTTACAGTGAACACCACGCTCGACCTCGATATGCAGGCCGCCGCAGACAAATACATGCTCAAGAGCATCGCAAGTGTAAACCGCGAATTCAAGGCCCAGAGCACGGTGCGCCTCGGCGAGGCGGACAGCATCTATGCGCCGATAGTCGAGATGCTTGGACTCAACTTCAATCTCGAAGGACTCTTTTCCAGAGCGACCCGGGCCAAGAGCCAGGTCTCCTCATACTATGAAAACAAGGTAAACCCCACAGTCGACGCGATGGCCATGCTCTTCGGCCTCTCGGACCTCAAGGCGATGACCAACTCGAGCTACAAGAACACCAAGGCGGGCCTCGAAAAGACCACCGTCGAGGGTGCCCTTATCACAATAGAAAATGACACCGGTTATATAAAGGCCATTGTCGGCGGTTCCAAGTTCGATCAGTCCAACCAGCTGATCCGCGCGACACAGTCGCGGCTGATGCCTGGATCCAGCTTCAAGCCTCTGTACTACTCGGCGGCCATAGACTCGCGGAAATTCACCGAGGGCACGCTGATCTACGACAGCCCCGTAGTCTTCTACAATGAGGATGGCACGCCCTATATCCCGCTGAACTACAAGGGCGAATGGCATGGCCCTCTGCTTGTCTGGAGTGCTCTTGCCCAGTCCCTGAACGTGCCCTCGCTCAAGGTGCTCGACTCGATCGGCTTTGACGCCGCGATTTCGCGGGCCGCCGATCTCCTCGATATCCACGATCCGGCCGAGATACGCTCGACCTTCCCCCGCTATTATCCCCTTGGCCTCGGTGTTATCGGCGTATCGCCGCTTAAAATGGCCCGTGCCTTCTCTGTATTTGCCAATCAGGGCCGCGAAGTGACGCCCATAGCGATCCGCTCGGTCGAAGACAGAAACGGCAAGGTTATTCTCGAACCCGAAAAGGACCTGCGCACCGAACAGAAAAAGAAGGGACAGGGCATCCAGGTTATATCCCCGCAGAACGCGGCGGTCATGGTCGACATGCTGCAGCGCGTTGTCTGGCGCGGGACCCTGCTCGGGCCGACCAATGGCGGCAACAATCTGACCTATACCGATGCGTCGGGCAAGAAGTACACCATACCCGAGGCGGGCAAGACAGGAACCACACAGAACTGGGCCGACGCCTGGACAGTCGGCTTCAGCCCCTATATGACCACGGCCATCTGGTTCGGCTTTGACAGGCCGGGCAATTCGCTCGGCACCAACCAGTCAGGCGCGGTTATCGCCGGCGCCACATTCAGCTCCTACATGAGAGACATACACCGCGGCCTGCCCTACAGGGCCTTTACGCGGCCTCAGACCGGCCTTGTATCGATAAATGTCTGTGCGCTCTCGGGCCTCCTGCCCACCGCATCCTGCCCGCGCACCGAGAACCTCCTCTATCTGGAGGGGACGGGTCCGAACAGATACTGCGATATGCATGGCGCGGGCAGCCAGAACCAGCTGGACAATCTGGGAAATCAGCTTAATCTTTATAACAGCGGCGTTGATTCAACCCTCAAGCTGGATCTTGAGGAGACGCCGAGTCCTGATTCGGCCGGCACGACGGGCGGTTCTGCAGATCACGTCGGCGATTAGGCGGTGCGGAGGAGGGAATGCCATGACTGAAGCGCGGAGCCTCTCTCTTTTCCTTGCGGCGGCACTGCTCTGCGGAGCGGTGCTCCCAGCTCCCTGCCAGACCTCCTCCAGTACCGAAGACGCCGAAAGGGCAAAGTCCATTGTCCAGCAGGGTTCCGCGCAGAGCAGCCAGAACGAGGCCGCTGCCAGACAGATTGTTGCAGTCGGGGGCTTTACCGGCGAAGGCGTAGATGATTCCGCAGTCGAAGCCCTGCGCGGCCTGATCATGAGTTATCTCGTAGAATTCGATGAGTACCGCATCGTAGACAGTCTGGATGAAAAGGCCTCGGCCCTGAAACCGGATATCTCGGTGAGCGGCAGGGTTATCAAGGTAGACAGCCTCTATATTGAAAATCTGAGCGCAACTGTGCTCTCCACCGGCGAGAACAGGACGGCGGCCGACAGTTTTTCGTCGATGAATGAACTCCTCCTCTCTTCGAGACGGCTGGCCTCCCAGCTTTTTGACCGTGGGGAGAACGGCCCTGCGGCGCTGGATCTGGCCGCGGCCCAGACGGGGACAGGCGGTATTCCAGACAGTTCCAGTCTGTCCGGAGCTCAGAGCCAGGCGGGATCGGCTGACAGCAGCGCGCAGAGCACGGGGTCCGCGAGGGAGGATTCTCCTACTCTCAAACAGATCGCCGGGACCTGGTCGGGGGACAGGGGAATAGAGAGAATCAGCATCTTCCCCGATGGAAGGGCTGTGGCCCTTCTCGATTCCGGCACAATAATGCGGCTTACAGTGAGTATTTCGAATGCGACGGTCACGATTGAGCAGGATGGGCCGAACTCGCCTTCCTACTACCGCAGCGCGGGCATAAGTCTGGCCCAGGCGAGGATTATCGCGAGCCAGGCACGGCCCTGGGTATGGATTTTCACACTCTCGGCGGATGGCAGAAAATTGAGCGGACAGAAGCAGTCTGTGTTTGTACGGATTAGCACATCGGGCGAACTCTCGGTGGACAACAGCTATGTCCGCGAGGCATTCTGGACGCGGAAGTAGGACTTCCGCCTGAGCGGCGCCCGCCGCAGATCACCGGCAAGAGACACAATAAGCGACACAAGTCCCAGACTCAGGGAGATTAATTTAAGCGCCTCATCGCCAAGCCCCTGCGCCTTCTCGAGGCCGAGGACGCGGCCAGGCTCAAGGCCGGTGGAAGCCTCGGGCGCGGCGCCCTGGGGAAGAATGATGCAGACTTCGCCCTCGGCAAGATAACCAAGGGAGTGCGCTTCGCTTCTCTGTCTTTCGGGGCTGGTCTGAAGAGCGGCGAGTTCCGCCTGCAGCCCCTGATTGGCCGAGCTGAGGCTCTGAAGGTTCTTCTCCATCTCAGCGCACCTCGCCTCAAGCCTGCCATATGCCATAATCCCGGCAGGGCCGACAAGGGCGAGAAGGACACAATATGAGGCGGCTGTCACGTAGACAGAGATAAATATCCGCTGAAGGGTGAGACTGCGCATCACTTTTCATTTACGGTGGATTGCCGGGCTTCCTTAAATAAAAGCCGATTATTGACAACGGCTTTTGGGACGCTTACAGTAAGAAAGGCCGTTAATATAGGGGAATTTCCTGCCGATATTATATTAAACGACCGTCCGTAACGGAGTTGCCATGGCAGTACGTCCTGATTCTACGACACAAACAGACAGCGAACTCGAACAGTATGGCGTTTGGGTAAAAGCGGAGCCTCACGATATAGCTGAGGAGCCAAGCACAAAGGACGTCGGAGCTTCGGAGTTCGACTTGCCGAGCGATACTCCCGCCCTCCCGGAGGATTCCTTTTTGACTGAGGACGAGAAGAAAATTATCGGTTCCTTCGATGAGATTGAAGCCGGTTCAGAGACAAAACCCGAGGGCGGAGAGGCGAAGGCCCCTTCCGATCTCGAAGATCTGCCCCCGCTCGAAGATTTTGAGACCAGTCTCTCCGATTCGGTGATCAGCCCCAACGCCGAGCTCGATATGGATAAAATCCAGGGACTCGATTCCTCGGCTGATGCGCTGCAGGAGAGCTCTGTCCCGGACAGCGGAGCAGAGCAGGAAGCAGCCCCCTCCCAGCAGGATGCCATGGCTCCTGAGAGCCCGGCAGCCGGCCCGGAGCCCAAGGCCCAGGCGGCCTCTGTCTCAGGCCAGGGTCCCGGAGAGCTCGAGGATGTCTCCGCCGAGTTCCTCGATGTGCTCGACGACAAGGAAGAGCCCAGGGAAGCGAAACCGGAGCCCGCAGCCCCGGCCGAGGAGGAGTTCAGCCTCCCGAAGATCGATGATTTTGCAGCCGAAGCCGCAGAGGAGCCTAAGGCCGAAGAGAAACCCGCCGCAGATGCCGGGCTCGAGCCTCCTCTCGATATAGACCTCTCTTTCGATGACAGCCTTGACCAGCCCAAACAGAAGGCGGGCGCAAAGGCGGAATCCTCGGACAGCGGGTTCGAGGAAGTCTCCGAATTCGACGATTTCCTTAAAGAAGAGAATGATAAGGAGCCCAGGCCCGAAGAAAAACAGAAGGCGGAGGCCGTCCAGCCTGACGCGGGCTTTGACGACATCGCTGCCCTGACCGAGGACCTCTCGGCGCCCGCTCTGGAGGCGGCCGCCCCTGAGACAGCCGGAGCGCCGGCAAAGGCAGAAGCCGCCGTCCAGACCGAAATTCCATCCGGGTCCGCTCCTGCCGCCTCTGAGGCAAAGCAGGAGACCCCCGGCCTTTCCAACGAACTGCTGCTCCAGATAGCCAATGAGCTCTCCTCAATCCGCGGCGAACTTGTAAACCTGAAGGGCGAGCTCGCCACCATAAAGCAGGAAGAGAAGGCTGGCGCAGCCCCCGCTTCGGGCGGAAAGGCAGAAGCCGGCAAAAAAGACTCTGACAAGAACAAGGCCGACAAGCGCGGCGGTTTCTTCGACGAAGAAGAAGACGAGACTATAGCCCTGACCGGCGATGAGCTCGACAATATTCTGAATACGGCCGATTTTACCGAGGAAGCGGCGCCTGAGAATGACGAAGGCCTGTCCCCGGGCGCAGGCCCCGCGGAGGACAAGGCTGCTGCAGAGCCCGAAATAGGGGCTGAGGGCATCCTGCCCGAGTCAGGGGACTATGGCGCCCCGGAGAGCGCTGAAGCGCCCGCAGAGAAAGCCGCGGCCGGAAAAGCCGGGCAGACAGCCGAAAAGCCCGCAGCGGCCAAAGCCGCGGAGACGCCGGCAGCCGAATCGGCCGAGATTCCCGGCTTTGAGGAGATTTCCAGCATAGCCGAGGCCGTCGAGCCCATGACTGCTCCGCCCGAGGACACGAGCTATCTCGAAGTGCCCCTTGAGGACTCCGACGCGGACAGCAGGGGCCTTGATCTCGGAGATACGCCTATCCACGAAGAGCCCCTTGTCGAGCCCGATCTCTCGGGCTTCAAACTCGATGAGGACGCTGGCCCTGCAGAGGAAATCGAGGAAGAGCTGCCCGTCATCGATGGACCGGCCGAAAATGAGAGCTCGCCCGCGTCTATGGCCGATATGACTCTCGGCATGAAAGCCGCCCCCGGCTATATGCCTGAGAGCGCTGCCGAACCTCTGGCCGCCGAGCCCATACCCGAGATAGAGCCCTCGAGCTTCGAGGAGCTCGAACTGCCCGGCGAATCCAAGCTTCCCGCGGAGGAAGCCGAGGAGCTCAATCCGATCGAAGAACAGAAGACTGAGGCTGAACCCGAGGTCGAGGCAATGGATCTGGGTGGAGAATCGCGCGAAACCGGACTTCCCCCAGACATCGACAGCGTGGACATCCCCGATATGATCCCGCCTGCCGAGGAGACGCCTACCGCGATCGAAGAGCCCTTAATTGTCGAATCCGCCGACGAGGCGCCTATCGATATTTCGCCGGCAGAAGAAGTCGAGGACGTAAAGCCCGAAGCGGCTCCCGCCGAGCCAGCCCCCGCTGCGGTTCCTGCTCCGAAGGCCTCTGAGCCCAGAGCGGCCGCTCCGAAGACAGCCGCGCCCGCGCCGGCTGCAAAAGGCGAAAGCCCCGAGGACGAAAAGCTCAAGGGCGAGATCCGCGGAGTTCTCTCCTATCTCGACAAGCTTCTTGAGTCTCTGCCTGAAGACAAGATCGAGGAATTCGCCAAATCCGAATACTTCGATACATACAAGAAACTCTTCGAGGAACTGGGCCTGGTTTGAGATGGGCCTCCTCCACAAGGCGCTCTCGCGTGAAGAGCGCAGGGCCGGTCTGCCGGAGATGGCGGGGACCGGCCTTTTTGCCAAGGCTCTTCTGAGCCGCGACAGGGCTGCATTATCCCCTGAAGAAGGGCCGGCTGAGGCAAAACAGGCCCCAGAGCAGAGGAAATCAGCCCGGAACGGGCCATCCCGGACAGAAACACAGGACAGAAAAGCAGGCCTGCTCGCGAAGGCAGGCGCCGCTCCCGCTCAATCGGATAAGCATTTGGATGCAGAGAGGATAGACAGATATCCTCTCAGCATCGCCGGGATGAGCTCCCTCAGAGCCGAGATGCGCAACTGCAGCGCGGGGCCCGACAGTCTCTTCGCGGCATTCTGCCATATCGCCGAAAAGCTTCCACTCTCGGGCCTTGCCCTCTATACAGCATATGACGGCTTCCTGCGGCTCTGCGCCCTAATCGGCTTTGAGGCTGATAAAAACGCGCTTATCGAGGAAGGCGAGCTGAAAAAACTAGGCGGAAAGCCCTTCGACCCCTCTCCCTACATTAAGCCAAAGGCCGGCGCTCCCTCATTTAAATTGAGGTATGTCCAGCTTAAAAGCGGAGCGCTCTGGATCTATGGCGATCCGCGTCTGGACGCCGCTCCCGAAAAAGTGCAGGAAACTGTCGGCGATATCTTCCGCTCGATTCCCGAGGGCGGTCCCTACCCTGCCCCGAGCTATGAGGCTGCAGGGAAACACACGCCACTCGGAAAGCAGTGGACAACAGCCTGTCTGCTCGATGTGGCCGAGCTGCCGCCCGGCAAAAAGCCCCTCTCCTGGCTCACGGAGTACGGACGGGCCACCACCCTCCGCTCAGGCGCCGAATATGTGCTTGGCGAAGAGGGCTGGGCCCTTCTGGCAGGCGACGCTCTGATGCTTGCCCTCATCTATTCGCGCCAGAAAACGGACGAAGTTCTTGCCCTCTACCAGCTGAGAAAATCGCTTGCCCGGGCCCTGCCAAGTTTCAGGGACAGCGAGCTTCCCAATGGAAAGGCCCTGGCGATTGAGGGCGACGGACAGGCCGCCGAGGATGCGCTCAGGCGATTTATCGGCCAATGAGCTCCACGGAACTACACTTTGAAGCCTCACGCAGCGGCCTCCTGACCTGCGGGCTTGGAAGCCTCTCACTCCATTCGGCATACGATCCTCAGAGCGAGGCGGACAGGTTTGTCCAGAGCGCTCTTCAGGCTGATAAAAAACCCGGCCTTGTGCTTCTGCTTGGGCCCTGTCTGGGCTACCTGAACGCGGCAGTCAGGGCCCGCCTGCCAGGCGCGGCCATAGCGAGTATTCAGTATTCAGATGAATTCAGAGGCCGCGGGACGGAGACGGCCGACGCGGTTTTCTATTTTGACAGAGGAAAAAGCTCTGCGCAAAACGCGGCGGCGCTCTCGGCCTTTCTCCCGCGCGTTATGGGGCCGGATTCGGTATCGGGGCTCGCACTGCTTGAATGGCCTCCGGCCAGCCGGGCCTATCCCGCCGAGGCCGCGCTCTGCGCCCATATTCTCCGCGAGGCTCTGGACCGCTATGCATCGGAGGCCAACACAACCAAGACCTTTGGACGCCGCTGGATTCTGAATGCGGTCCGGTCTTCAGTCCTGATTGAAAAAACCGCCCAGCTCAGGCCCTGTGCCTCTCCCCTCGTGGTGGCCGCGGCCGGGCCGAGTCTTGAGAGCTCGCTCGATACGCTCGAAGCCTGGCGGGGCCGCTTTGTGCTCTTCGCGGTATCATCGGCCCTCGCCGCCCTGAGGGCCCGCGGCTGGGAGCCTGATCTCGTCGTGAGCAGCGATGGAGGCAGCTGGAGCAGATTCCACCTCTATCCGCTGGCGGCTGACAGGGGGACAGTGCTCGCATCCCCGCTCACGGCGCTTCCCTCGGCGGAGCTCTACGCGGGGCGGCCGCTGCTGCTCCTGAACCAGGGCTTCTTCCCTGAAAATGAACTGACAGAGCTTCTGGGCGGCGCACTTGCCCTGGGCGGGGATGCCACTGTGTCCGGCACTGCGCTGAGACTGGCCGCTCTGGCCACCAGCGGGCCGATTATAGCTGCTGGCCTCGATCTCGCCACATTTGATGTGCGCTCTCACTGCGAACCGGGCGGTTTCGATTTTCTGACCAGGGGCAGAGAGTCCCGCCTCTGTCCCTCGGAGAACCTCATCTTTGAACGCGAGTGGCCGGGGCTCAGCCCTCTTGAGGGAGCGGCGCCATGGAGAAGCTCGCGCTCACTCTCCCTCTATGCCGCGGCGCTCTCGGCCGAAGCGCCGGCCTTTGGCGCAGGGCGAAGACTCTACAGGCTTGAGCCCTCACCGCTGCGGCTTGAGGGCTTCAGGGAGCTCGACAGGGCGGGGCTCGCCGAGCTGATGGCAGGCAGGCTGACCGACAGCGCAGGCGGCCCGCCTAATGGCGCCGCATTTTCGGCCGCTGCCGCAGACAAGGCTGGAGCGCAGGGGAGCGGCGCCCGGGCCCCAGACAGCGCCTGTGCCGCGGACGCGGGGCAGAGACTGGAGCGGGCTGAGCTCTTCGCCTTCCGGGATGCGCCCCCAGAGGAAGAGCGGCTTCTGGCACTGCGCAGACGGGTCGGGGTATGGAGGGCCGGGGTGATGGCCGCTGGAAAATCACTTGGAGAAGGGACAGTGCCTGAGGGGCCGTCCTCCGAGACTGCGCTTGAAATCTTCAGGGCGGTGGATATGGCCGACTGGGCAGCCGTACGCCGGGCTCTGCTCAGAGCCGAGAGTCCCGAGCCGCTCAGAACGGAGCTTCTGGACTCGAGCATGGCCTTTCTCGATCAGATTGAGGGGATACTTCGATGAGCGATCTGATTTTCAAGCGGAATCTGCTGGCTCTCTCGGCGGGCAACCCCGGGCTGGGCGAAGTGCTGATCCGGACTGAAGCCGATGGAAGACTCAGAGCGGGAATGTCGAAGAGCGGCCTCCCCGTACCTCTGATCGAGGAAGGTGGGCGGGAGATAGCCCTGCATTCGCTGTTCGATCCGCTGCGCGAGGCAGAGAAGCTGACGGAGGCCCTGCCTCCCTCAGGCTATCTTGTCGCTCTGGGCCTCGGCGCGGGCTATGGAATAAAGGCATATCTCAATTCGCCCGCGACAACAGGGATTCTTATAGTTGAATACTCCGCAGGCCTTTTCAGGGCCCTGCTCGAACAGTTTGATCTCTCGGAGATATTTCTTGACGGAAGGGTGAGCGTCCTGCTCGATCCCAGCGCCGAAGAGCTTGAGGCGGCCCTCTTCTCACTCTATGTGCCACCCCTCGCGGGCGACCTGCGGAGCCTCCCGCTGCGCGCCCGCGTCGATCTCGACCCGAAGCCCTTCGCCGAGGCCGCTGGAATACTGCGCGTCGTGCTTGAGCGCATCTCCGACGACTATTCGGTGCAGGCTTTTTTCGGCAGGCTCTGGTTCCGGAATGCGGTGAGGAACCTGCGCATAGCGGAGAGACCGAGCTCTCCCCTGCCGCCCGCGCGCCGTGCGGTCGTGACAGCGGCCGGCCCCTCGCTTGAAGAAGAGCTGCCCGAGGCAAAAAAGGCGCAGAGAGAGGGCGCCTTCCTGATAGCCACGGACACTACCCTGCCTGCTCTGCTGGATTCTGGCCTGAAGCCCGATGCCGTTATTTCGATAGACTGTCAGACTATCAGTTATTATCACTTTTTAAAGGGGCTGCCCCCTGACATACCGCTTGTAATCGATCTCGCCTCGCCCAACAGACTGGCAAGACTCTCGGATTCGGTGCGTTTTTTTTCCTCGGGCCATCCCTTCTGCGCCTATGTCTCAACGCATTTCAGACGCTTCCCGGCCCTCGACACATCGGGCGGCAATGTAACCCACGCGGCTCTTTCGCTGGCCGAAGCGCTGGGCGCGGAGAGCTGCCTTGTGGCCGGAGCGGATTTCTCCTATCCCGAGGGCAAGAGCTACGCGCGCGGTACTTATATCTATGATTATTTTGCCAAATGCTCATCGAGACTTCTGCCAGAGGAGAGCCTTTTTGCCGGCTTTGTATGGAAGAACCCATCTGTCACCGCCGAGGCAGACAGGGACTCAGGGGGGCGGCCCTATATCCGCTACATTACCAAGCCGCTAATGTCCTACCGCGAACACTTTGAGCGCTTTGCCGCTTCCTGCCAGATGGAGATAAGACCGCTCAGAGGAAAAGGTGTGGCCATAAAGGTCCCTGAGAGGGGCCGCTCGGGCCAGGGCGCCGCGCGCGTGCGGAGCATATTCGCGGCAGGCCCCGCCGCCGAGAGCGCGGAGAGCTTTCTGCACCGCTATGCAGCGGCCCTCGCGGCCCTGCCCCCTCCCCGCGATCCCGCGGCTGTCTACCTGAAGTCGCTGACGCTCGAGGAGAGGGATCTCTGGACAACCCTCCTCCCTACGGCGAGCGCATTCCAGCGCGCGGCAAATCTCGGGGCGGCCGCCTCGGAGAGGAGTCCGGACGGCCCTGCCCGACTCCTCTCCGAGGTAAGGGAATGGGCCCTCGCCGAGATCAGAGACTCAATTTAAGGGTCCAGTTTGCCAGAAGAACCAGTCTGCCAGAAGAACCAGTCTACCAGAAGAAATAGCAGCGGCCGTCGCCAATGCCATATTTGCTGTAGAGAAAGGAATCTATTGCTCTGGCCCTGACGGTAAACTGGGGGCCGTAAGTCTTCATATATGTGTCTATTTTATCCTTGAGCTCGGGGTGCTTGTCTGCAAGGCGCTTCGCGAGGTTCTGGGTAAAATACTGATTCGCCCCACCCACAGTCTGCTGTACAAGATAGGCCTGGAACTCATTGGCCATGAGATAGGCATCGCTCGTGTCGTAGACCATCCAGCGGAAATAGGCATACCAGAACCACTTCTCGTCCTGGCTCATCGAAGCCCAGAGTTTCTGGACAAAGGTGCGGTATTCAGGGTCGGTAAAGAAAATGGCGTGGCTGGTCTCGTGGTTCAGGAAGAGCGTTCTGAGATAGCCCTCGGATTCATGCGTAATGGACACGATGGCGCCGCTCCCCGCTGCATAGGCGCCATTCTGTTCGGCTATAATGCCCCGGCTGAGCAGTATGGATCTGAGCTCTTCTTCTTCGGGGTCGAGCCTGAAGGATGAGGCCCTTGCCTTTTCGAAAAAACGGGCGAGATCCTCGGCGCGGTAATCGTGGGCATTCCAGCCATGCAGGCTCTGTATCTGGCTGTCGGGGGCGAGCCTCCCCTTGTAGCCCGCCTTTTCCACAAAGAAGGCAAGTCGCTTGAGGTAGGCATCCTGGCGGTCATAGTTCTTAAAATCAAATATGAGTACTGAAGGTATGATATCCCAGCGGTAGAGCTCATAATCGGCCCCGCTCGAGGGGCTTCTGATTATGCGGCCGAGATCGGCAAGTTCAGCCTCCTCCGCGCTTATGCACTGCGCCGAAAAATCGGGCAGGGGCTCCGAGGCCGCGTAGATAAGGCTGAGCTCATCGATGCCGGCGGGGAATAGGCAGGCCGGCAGGACAACGCTCGCTCCCTCGGGCCGTGCGCGGAGACTGTGGAGCTTTTTTCCATTGGACTGAAGCTCAAAGCCGCCTGAGCCCGCGCCGTAGCGGATGATAATAGCGGGCACGCCCTCCGCCATGCCGGCCGCTGTTCCAGCGGGAGAGGCGGCGAGGCCGCCAAAGGGCGTCTTTATCGAAAGCCGCATCCCGGCGCGGCCGTCCGTTTTTGCTGCCGAAGATGAGAAGCCGGAGGAGATACGGGGGCCCTCCCTGTCCTGGCTTATGCCCCTGAAAACGGGGACAAAACGGAGAGCGCTGAGTTCGGCCGCGGACTTCTCTCCTCCATCCTGGATCAGGCTGATCGAGATGCTGCCGAGAGCCCGGGGACCGCCCTCCTCCCCGACCGGCAGGGGAATGACAAAGCGGGTATAGGGACTGCTGAGTCCGAGCCGGGCATCGAAAAATGGATCACGGCCATCGCCCCGGGCGGACAGCGAGAGGGCGAGATCAGCTCTGGTGCATCCATCAGGAAGCCTGAAGGCAAACTCGAGAGCCGAGGCCCCGGCGGGCAGTGCTCCTTTTTCAAGGCTGAAGGGCTGCCCGGGAGAATAGCGGTTGGAGAGATGGGCGCCGTCAAAATGGCCCTCGGCTCCCTCGGGAAAGGAGGCACTCTGGCCGAAGTGGACAGCCTCGCCCGCAGGCCCCGTCCAGCTAAAGCCCTTTACTTCGGGGCTGGAACAGGAGACAGAGAAGAAGAGGGCCAAGAGCGCGAGTCCAAAGCGCCTCAGTGTGAGAAAAATAGTCTGACGCACAGTTTTATCACTCCAGATCGATAATGCTCTTCGCGAGAAGTTCGGCTATTTTGAATCGCTGGCTGCGGTTCTCTGTGCTGGCAAAACGCACAAGACTCTCCCAGTTGCCTTTGAAGCCGGAGGGAAGGACGGGCAGAGCGTAGAGATGTTCCTCGATGCCGCGGTGCGAAGGCTCAAACTGGCGGTTTATCATAAAGAGAGCAGCCGCCGCGTAGCGGAGAAAGGCGCCGAGCGAGACAAGGTAGAAAAAGCCGTCGTCCTGATAGGCCGCGGCGCCGAGGTCGGAGAGGTTATGCTCCATCTTCGATTCAAAGGCTTTCCGCAGCGACAGCCAGAAAGAGTCTGGCAGATTTTTGAGTTCCTCCCTCGCCTTCTTCATCCAGTCTGAGCGCTGCCAGAGCACGGAGGCCGTGACAAGACGGTAGAAGAAATAGGTGCCCGAGCCGGGCAGAAGCCAGAGCGAAGAGGGATCCTGCGAAATGCAGCGCTCGATAATATCGATGTTTTTATACTCTACCCTGACAGGCAGACCTTCGAGAAAGAAACGGTCCTTGTTCTGGGCGGTGCTGCTTTCGAATGCGCCAGCCTCTCCAAAGGCTGTCCGGCGCGCCTCAATATCAGGGATCGAATCTCTATAGTAGACGTCGAGAGCGAGGGCAAAATATGGATCCAGGGTATCGGCCTCGGACTGTTCGCAGACAGCGACGCATTCGACCGTGTTCCACGATTTTAGAATCTCGGCAAGATCCCGCGCAATGCGGTCAACTTTTAGTTTCATGACAATCTTTCTGTCTCCCTTGCAGAACCTGGGGCCGCTCCGATTGCGGACAGAGGCCCCGAAATTGTATCATGAGCGCGTGGCTTTGAAAACAAATTTCCGTGCCATCGCCCTGCTTCCGCCGGGTTCAGAGGCCAGAAAACTCACAGATATAAAGAGGCGTCTTTTTGAGGAAGACGCGGCCTGCCCTTTTGAAGGCGTCCCGGAGCATCCGGCCGGGCCCGCGGGTCTGGCCTTTCCCGACGCGGCCTTTCTTGCCTTCCGCGCCGGGCGGACGCAGGGCTGCCCTGTCAGAGACACAGAACTCCGCGCCGTCTGGGAGGGCATCGATGGAGCTTTCCGCAGCGGAAGGGTTTTCGAACGCGCCGGAGGCATCTACCTCGGACTCGAGGGACCGCTTGAAGCACTCTGCCTGAAGATTGAGGCCCTGCAGGCCGGAAGCCCCGGAGGCTGCGGCAGGGCGGAGGGCTCCTCCTGGGAGGAGAGCATAGGGCTGCCCGGCGGCGGATGTCTCTATGGCGGAGGCTTCTATCTGGGAAGGGCAGGCAGGCCGGAGCGGCTCGAGCTGGCGCAGAAGGCCGCTGCGGAGAATCAGCTCAGTTTTCTCGATGCCACCCTCGCCATTGTGCGCATATCGCTCTGCATGGCCCCCCCGGCCCTTGTCTGGAAGGAATGCGCCTCGGGGCGGCGCAGAACAGGGCCGCGGAAGCTCCGCTTGTAACGTCAGGGCCCATTCGGTACCTTTTATAGGGACATACAGCGTGCTATAGTGAGTATTCAACGCACCTAAAGGAGAGACAATGAAGCCATCTAAAGCGGCGGTCCTGGGGCTCGCCCTTCTTGTTCTGGGGGCCATGTCCGCCGGCAGACTCTATGCCGATGAAAGCGGATCGGAGAGCGGGACAGCCGCAGATTCCCCTTCCAAGGGCATCCAGGCTGGCCAGCAGGCGATCGAAGACAATCCCTATACTCCGGGCAGCCAGCTTATTACGATCGCGGCGGGAGCTCAGGTTCCTCTTTTTATTCTCGACGACAGTTTTACGGTTGTAAACAACAACGACAAGATAGCGCTTTCGCATATGTACCTGGGAGCCTGCTTTACCTTTGGCTATCAGTACTTTATGAAAAAGGGCCTTTCGATAGGCGGGACTCTGTCCGGATCCTATAATCAGACCATGAGCGGCCTGAGCCTCTTTATCCTGCCGCTCAGCTTTAAGGCGGCCTACTGGTGGTCCCTCCTTCCCTTTGAATTTACCGCGAGCGCCGAGCTGGGCGGACAGATGATGCGCTATAACGGCTCCGGCATGTTCGGGGCATTTGCCAGGGCAGGCGGAGCCGGCCTTTACAGGATCAATTCGCTCTGGAGTGTCGGTCTTGAGCTCAACTACTGGTTTGTGCCCGAAATTCACTCGGGCGATTACACAAGTCTGACCCGCTATGGCAACTTCCTCGAAGTGGCAGCCCTGGCCGTCTATCACCTCTAGGAGCGGAAAATGAAGAACAGCTATATAAAGGGGCTCATCGCCCTCTGCGCAGCCGCGGCTCTCGGCCTCTCGGCCTGCGATAATACGACGGGCATTTTTTCGAGCATCGAAACTGAGACAACGGCGAGCTCAACTTCAACCTTTTACAGGACGAGCGTTCAGCGCATGGCCGCGCTCGGCGGCAATTACTTTGTGAGCCTCGGCGCGGTCTATGCACGGCCGATAGGCAGCGGCGTGGCAACTGGCTGGCTGCCCGTCACGATGGGTTCGATGGGCACTGACTATTACAGCACAGAGATCGCCGGAACAGACAGCTATGTCTACGCCGTGGTCCGAAAGACCGATTCCGCCAATACAATGGCCGGCATCTACCGCTCCAGCGGCAGCATAAGCGCCGGTACAGGCAGCTACACGGGCAGCTTTGCTGACGCAGGGGCGACATTCGGCGGCAGCGCGGCCTCAAACTTCAATGTGCAGACTCTCTACTCTGCCAACAACTGCCTTTTTGCAGTCACCGCAGAGATCAACAGCCTTACCAAGGTGCCGACCTATACACTCTGGGCCACAAGCTCTGCTGACAGCGTAAGCTTTGTCTCGACCGGCATCTCGGACAGCACCTCGGGCGCCTCCTGGATACCCGGTGTTGTCTGGGCCGGCAGCTATTACTGGACTGTGCAGGGCTACAGCGCCTACTACTCGGCCGACGGGCAGAACTGGAATTCGGTGACAGTAAATGGCGTGACAAGCGCCAATGCCAGCACCTATGGCAGCCTTTCGAGCATCGCCGGGGATTCCACGAACAGCAGAGTCTTTGCCGGTACGACAAAAGGCTATGTGGCCTGCGCTCTTGCCTCCGATCCTTCAAGCTGGAGCCTCCACACCGCCTGGGGAGCCTCGAGCAACACGGACGCAGCCGCGGTGACGGCGCTCATCTTTATCCCCGGCCGCAATCTTCTTGTTGCGGGACGGGGAATGAGGGACTCCTACACGAGCACCTTCTATGGCTATTATGAGATCTCGATGCCGAGCACCAGCTCGACAGCTTTCGGTACTCCCTATTATGGCGGTTCTTCGAGCGGCCTTCTCTACGGCAGCGCCGCGACCAACTATACCTCCAAGGTAAAGTACCTCTATATGAACAGCTTCTATTACGACAGTGCCAATGCCAGGCTCTTTCTGCTGGGCAATGCCTCAACGCGCAAATTCTCGGGTCTCTGGTCCGATTACTATGGCGGATCGGCCTGGGAGGGCTGGCTGACGGAGTAAGCTTTGGCCAAGCCCAAAGGAGAGGAAGGAAACCCGCTCTTTGAAAGCGGGTCTTCCCCGATGGCGGGAGAACCGCTTGCCGCGCGCATGCGGCCGAGGAACCTGGACGAATTTATCGGACAGGAGGAGATTGTAGGCCCCGGCCGCCTTTTAAGGCGCGCAATACAGAAAGACCAGCTCAGCTCACTCATCTTCTCGGGCCCGCCGGGAACAGGCAAGACCACTCTCGCGCGGGTTATCGCCAACACAACATCAAGCCGCTTTGTAACCCTCAATGCGGTGCTCGCGGGCATAGCGGAGATACGCGCAGCCGTCGAAGAGGCAAAGCGCGACCGCGAGCTCTACGGCAGGCGCACTATTCTCTTTGTCGACGAGGTGCACCGCTGGAACAAGGCACAGCAGGACGCCCTTCTGCCCTGGGTGGAGAACGGCACAATTATGCTCATCGGCGCAACAACCGAGAATCCCTTTTTCGAGGTAAACCGCGCCCTTGTCTCGCGTTCGAGGGTCTTTCAGCTTAAGGCTCTGACCGAAGACGACCTGAAGCGGGTTGCGGAAGCGGCTCTCGCCGACAGAGAGCGGGGCTATGGAAAATACCATGTCGGCTTTGAAAAGGGCGCCCTCGAGCACCTTGTAAAGACGGCCGACGGCGACGCCCGCAGCCTTCTGAATGCCCTCGAGCTTGCTGTGGAGACAAGCGCGGGATCCTGGCCGCCCGCCGATGATTCGACAATCCAGGTGAGCCTTGACGCAGCCGAGGAGAGCATACAGCGCAGGGCAGTGCTCTACGATAAAGACGGCGACTATCATTACGATTCGGCGAGTGCCTTTATAAAAAGCCTCCGCGGCTCTGATCCCGACGCTGCTCTGTACTGGCTTGCCCGGATGGTCTACTCGGGGGAGGACCCGCGCTTTATATTCAGGCGCATGCTGATCTCAGCCTCCGAGGATGTCGGACTCGCCGATCCCGAGGCCATCCGTGTTGTGAGCTCCGCCGCTGCTGCCTTTGACCGCGTCGGCATGCCCGAGGGACAGTTCTTCCTCTCCGAGGCCGCTCTCTATCTCGCTACCGCGCCCAAATCGAACTCGGCGATGGGCTATTTTGATGCATACAAGACCGTAGAAGAGGAATCGGCCGAAGTGCCAGACCACCTGAAGGATGCGAGCCGGGACAAACATGGCTTTGGCCATGGCGAGGGCTACCTCTACCCTCACGCATACCGGGACCACTGGGTCGCGCAGGAGTACCTGCCCGAAAACCTCAAGGGCCGCATTTTCTACGAGCCGGGAGCCCTCGGGCGCGAGGGCGAGCGCAGAGCCCTGGTGCTTGAGCGCCGTGAGGCCCAGCTCGCGGCTCTGGCCGACAGCGGGGCTCAGGCGATGGATGGACGCCGCGAGGATGGCGCGGTCTGGTCAGCCCGCGGCGATGACCGCGCGGCATGGGTGAGCAGGGCGGAGGCCGAGGCGCCCGAGCGCCTCGCGCTTATGCGCAGGGCCCTCTTTGACACGCTCGCCCCGAAAAGAAGCGACCGCATCCTTGTGATAGACCAGCGGGGCGGCTATCTTGTCTGGGAGGCCCTGAGGAGGGCCCGCGAGGGCACGGTTGTCGCAGCGGTGCGCGGCCCGCGCGAGGCCGGGATTATCGAAAACTATGCCTCGACGCTGGATGATCTTGAAAAACCGCTTATAGTCGACTGCGGTGAGAGCGGACTGCCTACAAGAGAGCAGACCGCGGACGCCGCCGGCTTCGCCGACTTTGACATTGTGGCGGCGAGGGGACTCTTCAGCCTGCCCGGCGCCGATGGGAAAACACTCGCCCGGCTTTCGGAGGAATTCCCCGGTGCGCTCTTTGCCGATCTCGAGAGTCTTCCGCGCGAAGGCGGCAGGCTCTCGGCGCTCGATATTAGGACCGGACTCCAGCCCGAACTCGCGGAGCGGTTCAGGGCCTTTGAGGAGGGCTTTTATGCGGGGCCGGGCCAAGGGGACAGCAGTTCTGCAGCCGGCTCTGTTGGCTCCGCGGCGGATGCGCCAGCCCGGACAGCCCCTGAGGGCGCCGCCCGGGCCGGGGTCTCTCCGCTCGGAC